>VFQN01000653.1_pt1 | contig 62750 bp, 61 predicted proteins | sample 3512371 | NCBI WGS metagenome assembly VFQN01 (sample SAMN10412370, study PRJNA504923) | tailings metagenome | isolation source: Replicate 2 from Balatoc abandoned mine | place: Philippines: Itogon, Benguet | collected 2017-08-28 | reverse complement strand
CGCCCGCCGCCCGCCACGGCCTTGCCGCCGATCCAGTGTCCGATGCGATTCATGACTTTCTTCCTTCTTCTTTAAACTCAGGCCGCGCGCTCGATCGCTTTGCCCAGCGTGTCGATCATGCGGTCGATCTGCGGCTTCTCGACGATCAGCGGCGGCGACATCGCCACGATGTCGCCCGTCGTGCGCACCAATAACCCGGATTCGAAGCAGTCGACCAGCACGTCGTAAGCGCGCGCGGTCGGCTGGTTCGGGCGCGACGAAAGTTCAATTCCGGCCACCAAGCCCATATTGCGGATATCGATCACGTTGCGCTTGCCTTTCAGCGAATGCACCGCGTCCTCCCAATAGGGCGCCAAATCGGCCGCGCGCTGGAACAGGCCTTCCTCGCGATAGATGTCGAGCGTGGCGAGACCCGCCGCGCAGGCCAAAGGATGGCCCGAATAGGTGTAGCCGTGGAACAGCTCGATCAGGTTTTCGGGCCCCGTCATCAGCGCGTCGTACAGCTCCTTGCGCGCGAACACGGCCCCCATCGGCACGGCGGCGTTGGTGATGCCCTTGGCGACCGTCATCAAATCCGGGGTCACATTGAATTTCTCGGCCGCGAAAGAGGAACCCAAGCGGCCGAAACCGGTGATGACCTCGTCGAAAATCAGCAGGATGCCGTATTTGTCGCAGATCGCGCGCAGGCGTTCGAGATAGCCCTTGGGCGGAATCAGCACACCGGTCGAACCCGCCATCGGCTCGACGATCACGGCCGCGATGGTCGACGCGTCGTGCAGCGTGACGAGCTTCTCCAGCGCGTCGGCGAGTTCCGCGCCATGCTCGGGCTGGCCGCGCACGAAGCTGTTCTTCTCCGGCAGATGCGTGTGCGGCAGGTGATCGGTGTAGGGCAGCTGAAGCCCGAATTGCTTGCGGTTGGCGACGATGCCGCCCACCGAAATGCCGCCGAAGCCGACACCGTGATAGCCGCGCTCGCGCCCGATGAAGCGCACGCGCTGGCCCTGGCCCTTCGCGCGATGATAGGCAAGCGCGATCTTCAGCGCCGTATCGACACTTTCGGAACCCGAATTGGTGAAGAACACCTTGTCGAGATCGCCGGGCAGGATCGCCTGCAAGCGCGAAGCGAATTCGAAGCTGATCGGATGGCCCATCTGGAAGCCGGGCGCGTAATCCATCGTCGCGGCCTGTTTGGCGATCGCATCGACGATTTTCTGGCGGCCGTGGCCGGCATTGACGCACCACAGGCCCGACGTGCCGTCCAAGATCTCGCGCCCATCGGGCGTGAAATAGAACATGCCCTTCGCACCCGCCAGCATGCGCGGCTTCTTCTTGAACTGCCGGTTCGCGGTGAAGGGCATCCACAACGCTTCGAGATTGTTGGGATCGGCGGTTTTGATCGCGGCGGTCATGGGCGGGCCCTCCTCGGTTGAACGACGATGCTAGGGGGCGCCAAGGACCGCCGCAATCGAAAGCGCCCGCAAGCGATCCTATTGAAATTGCCGGAACTTCGCCCAGGGTGATAAGAATACTTATCGCGCTTTACGAAGGAACGGCCATGGACATCGAAATCGGCGACGTATTGCGGGGTTTGCGCGAACGCGCGGGGCTGTCGCAACGCGCTTTGGCGCAGAAAGTGGGCTTGAGCGCGCCGGCGATTTCGATGATCGAATCCGGGCGCACCAGCCCGTCGGTCGGCACGCTCAAACGCGTGCTCGACGGGCTCGATATTTCGCTGGCCGATTTCTTCGCGCGCGAAATTCCGGTCGAGACCGAGCATTTCTATCGCGCGCGCGAACTGACCGAGATCGGCGAGAAAGGCATTTCCTATCGCCAGGTCGGGCGGAATTTGAAACAGCGCCCGCTGCAAATTCTGCACGAACGCTATCAGCCGGGCTCCGACACCGGGCGCAATCACCTGAGCCACGACGGGTTCGAAGGCGGCGTGGTCGTCAAAGGCCGACTGGAGGTCACCGTCGACGGCAAGAAGCGCATATTGGGGCCGGGCGACGCCTATTATTTCGACTCCCGCCTGCCCCACCGTTTTCGCAACGCGGGCAAGGAGGAATGCGAAGTCGTCAGCGCCTGCACCCCGCCGAGTTTCTGAGTTCACGGAAACGTCGCGGGACCGTCATCGGAATTCGACGGGAAAGCTGTGCCATATGAGATCTCGAATTTGCCGGGAGGAAACGCGATGCGGCGGGCGGTATTGGTGATTTGCGACGGCCATCGGGCCGATTTCGTGCGGCCCGATTTGACGCCGCATATCTGCGCCCTCGCCGCACGCGGCCGGCGCTTTGCCGCGCATCGCGGAATTTTTCCGTCGGTCACGCGTACCTCGTCCGCCAGTATCGCGACCGGCTGCCATCCCGGCCGCCATGGTTTGCACGGCAACACGATGGCGCTGAACGAAGGCGCAGGGTTGGTTACGCGCGACGTGGGCAATCCGGACTTCCGCGCCCGGATGCGCAAAGCCACCGGCGCCACGCTGCGTGTACCCACCGTCGCCGAACGCGTCGCCGATCTGCGCGGCCAAATCGTGTTCTCCAACGTGTCGCCGGGGGCGGCGATCTTCCACGACCCCGACGGCCACGGCCATGTCTATCACCGCGCGGTTTCCTACGGGCCGAGCGAAAGTGCCGTCGCCGATCCGCTGAAGGCTTCCCACGACGCCGCCGGCGACGCGGCGATGACCGAGCGCTTCTGCCGCGAGATCCTGCGCGATCGCCGCCCGACCGTATCGGTGCTGTGGCTGTGCGAGCCCGACCACACGATGCATGCCAGCGAATTGGGCTCGCCCGATCATCTCGCGGCGATCCGCGCGGCCGATGCCTGCGTCGGGCGCGTCGCCGAAACGGTCGAGGCCTTGCGCGCCGAGGGCGAGAATATTCTGCTACTCGTCGGTTCCGATCACGGGCAGGAAACGGTCGGCGAAACGATCCGCCTCGATGCGCTTCTGGTCGAAGCCGGCCTGAAGGAATCCCTCACCTCGACGGATGTCGCGATCGCGCCGCAAGGCTTCAGCGGTCTCGTCTCGCTCGCCGCGGGGCTCGACACGCGCGCCGCCGAGATCGCGAAATTCCTGCGCGCCCAGGATTGGATCGGCGAGGTCTTCGATGCGGGCGACCTCGCGCGCATCGGCCAGGCGCCGACCCACGGGCTGGCCCTCGCTTTCACCTTGCGCGGCGACGATCGCACCAATAGCTACGGCGTGCCGGGCTACAGCCCGATCGTCATGGCGTCGAGCGACGAACGCGTCAAAGCGGGTCTCGGCTCGCATGGCGGGCTGGGGCGCTGGGAGCAAAGCCCGTTCCTGGTCGCGCAAGGCGGGGCCGTGCCCGCGACCGGCGCGGTCGTGACGGCGCCGACCTGCATCGTCGACATCGCGCCGACGATCCTGCGCCATCTCGGCCGCGATGCGACCGAGATGGACGGCAAAGCGCTCGATTTCGCTTAAGCGTCGATCGTTTCGCGCGCGGCCGTCGCCGGGGCTTCGATCGCTTTGAAACGCGGCACGGCGTCGAGCAGGCTGCGCGTATAAGCGGCGAGCGGATGGTTCAGCACTTGCGCCGCCGTGCCTTCCTCGATCACACGCCCGTCCTTCATCACCGCGATCCGATCGGCCAGCGTTTCGATGGCGCCGATATCGTGGCCGATGAACAGCATCGACACGCCGCGCTTGTCGCGGATCTTGCGCAGCAACGCCAGGATCTGCGCCTGGATCGTCATGTCGAGGGCCGTCACCGGCTCGTCGCAAACCAGGAACTCGGGATCGAGCGCCAACGCTCGTGCGATCGCCACACGCTGGCGCTGCCCGCCCGACAATTCGTGCGGATAGCGCGCCAGATGCTCGCGCGCCAAGCCCACTTCGCCCAGCAGCGACGCGGCGCGTTCGCGCCATTCCGATCTGGTGCCGATGCGATGCAGCGCGAAAGGCTCGATTAACGACGCTTCGATCGTCAAACGCGGGTTGAGGCTGCCGGCCGCATCCTGAAACACCATCTGCGCCTTGCGCGCGCGTTCGGCGATGCGGCCGCGATCCATCGGATCGAAACCGCAAACGCGGATCGTGCCGGCCGCCGGCCGCAGCAGCCCGATCGCGATACGGCCCAAAGTCGACTTGCCCGAGCCGGACTCGCCGACCAGCCCCAAACAAGCGCCGCGCGGAATCTTGAGCGATACGCCGTCGAGCGCTTTCGCCGGCGTCGTCCCGCGCCGGCGCGCGGGATACGCAAAGTCGATCCCCTTCGCCTCCATCGCATAGCCCTGCGCCAGCGCGTCCTTGCCCGGCAGTTTGCCCGCCGGGCGCGACGCGATCAGCAGGCGCGTGTATTCGTGCGCGGGCGCCCGCAGCACCTGCGCGACCGGTCCGGTCTCGACGATGCGCCCGTCGCGCATCACCGCGACGCGATCGGCGATTTCGCCGACGACCGCGAGATCATGGCTGATGAACAGCATCGCCATGCCGTGGCGCGCTTGCGTGGCTCTCAGAACACGAAGCACTTGCGCCTGGACCGAAACGTCGAGTGCCGTCGTCGGCTCGTCGGCGATCAGCAAATCCGGCTCGGCGGCAATCGCGGCTGCGATGCCCGCGCGCTGCAGCTGTCCGCCGGAGAGTTGATGCGGATAGGCGCGCGCCGCCCCGGCGGGATCGGGGAGGCCGCATTCGTCGAGCAGCGCGATCGCGCGGCGCATCGCAAGGTCGGGCGCCAGGAAGCTTGCGCGCGCGATCTGCGCGCCGACGGACATCAGCGGATCGAAACTCGCGAACGGATCTTGAAACACGAAGCCGATGCGCCGTCCGCGCAGCTTCGTCCATGCGGCTTCGTTCGCAACATCGAGAACATCGCCGTCGAATCGCATTCGTCCGCGCCCTTGCGCCGCCGCCGGCGGCAGGCCGGCGATCGCGCAAGCGGTCATCGACTTGCCCGATCCGGACTCGCCGACCAGACCCAGCGTCTGGCCTTTGGCAATGGAGAGGCTCACGCCGTCGACCACGCGCTTGTCGTCGAAAGCGACGGTCAAGTTTTCGAGCGACACGAGCGTCATCGGCGCAGCCTGGGATCGAGAAGCCGTTGGAGAAGATCGGTCGCCGCGTTGACCAGAATGATCGCCACGGCGAACAACAGGATCGCCGCTTGAATGACCGGATAGTCGCGGCCCTGGATCGCTTGAAGCGCGAGCGTGCCAAGGCCCGGCAAGCCGAACAGCACTTCCATCGTCAGCGTGCCGCCGATCAAACCGGCAAGGATCAGCCCGGACAACGCGATCGCGACGGGCGCGGCGTTGGGCAACAGATGCGCGAACACGATGCGCGCGGGCGATTCGCCGCGCGCCTTGGCCGCGCGCACGTAAGGGGCGGCACTCGCCTCCTTCAATTCCTCGTGCAACGGCTTGACGATCTGCCCCGCGATATCGATACCGATGACGATGGCGGGCACGAAGCCGTTGCCCAGCACCTTCATCCAGCCGAGGCCGATCGCGAAAATCAGGATCGCCGCGAGCCCCACGCAAAAGGTCGGGATCGCGATCGACCAGAGATTCACGAAATCGACCAGCCAGGCGGCGGGCCCGCGCGGCCAGATCGTCGCGGCCGACGCGATGCCGACACCCAACAGCAACCCGATCGCCAGCGACTTGGCGGCGAGCGCCAGCGTGGTCGGGATCGCGTATTCGATCATCTGCGCGACCGGGCGTTCGAAGCGCAGCGACATGCCCAGATCGCCTTGCGCCGTGCGCGTCAGCCACAGCGCGAGTTGTTCGGGCACGGGCCGGTCGAGACCGAGTTCGGCGCGCAGCTCGGCCACCTCCGCTGCCGTCATGTCGCCCTCGGTCGCCATGACGTCGACCACATCGCCCGGCACGACGCGGATCAGCAGAAACACCGCGATCACGATGACGCAGATCAAGCCGATCTGGCGCAGCAGCGGAATGCCCAAAGCGCGGATCATGGCGAAGTTCCTTTGCGCAGCGGGTCCCAGCGCAAGCGCAGTTTGTCGCCCAGCAGCGCGAAGGCGAGCGTCACCATCGACAGCGCCAGCACGGGCACCAAGGCCGCCAAGGGCGCGCGTTCGATGTATTTCACCGCGTCGGCGATCATGCGCCCCCAGGTGGGCGTACCGGGCGCCACGCCGATGCCGAAAAAGCTCAACACCGATTCCGTGGTGATCGCGCGCGGAATGACGATCGCGGCTTGGGTGACGATGGCGCCCAGGATGTTGGGGGCGATATGCCGGACGAGCGTCGTCAACGGCGGCGAGCCCATCACGTTCGCGGCGGCGACATAGCCCGCAGTGGTTTCGCGCATCCACGCCGCGCGCGCGATATAGGCGAAGATCGGCGCGAAGGCGATGCCGATGGCAAGCGTGACCGACGGCACGCCCGGCCCCAGCGCCACCAGCAGCGTCATCGCCAGCAGGATCGACGGCATCGCGCGCACGAGATCGAAGGCGCCGAAGACCGGCCATTCCGCCCAGCGTCCGGCGACGACGGCGAGCAGGCCAAGCGCCGCGCCCAGCAGAATCGCCGTCGCCGTTGAAGCGAGAGCCACGAGCATGGTCAAGCGCGCGCCCACCGCGAGACGCGTGAAGATATCGCGGCCGAGATGGTCCCGGCCAAGCCAATGCACCGTCGTTGGCCCGGAATGGGAACCGGCGACGCTTTGCGTCATCGGATCGAGCCCGGTGAGCGTGGGCCCCGTCAATGCCAGGAGCGCGACCGCGCCCAGGATCGCGTACGCGGCGATCTCGGCGCGGAGCGCGAAGGGCTTAGCTGCCGCGAATGAGGCTTGCATAACCCGCCCCGCCATCGACGCGCGCCGAACCCCAGGTGAAGCCGGGGGTCCAGCCGCTCACGTCGCGGCGATTGGCGATCGCCTCGGCCGAATGGCCGATGACGACCGTCCAATAATTGTCCATCGCGTGACGCCACGCTTGCAAGTAGAGCGCGCGGCGCTGGCCGAGATCGACGGCAGCGACCGCCTTCTTGACCAGATCGTCGAACGCGGCGTCCTGGGGGCTTCCCCACAATCCGGTATTCGGCCCGTCGGACAACAAGCGCACGAAGCGCAGGAAGATATCGGCGCGCGGACCGCTGCCGAACGGCGCCAGATCCCAGTCGTATTGGCCCAAGCGGCGCTGCGCGCCGATATCGTCCAGCGCCAGATGTTCGACCTGAAAGCCGAGCTCGCGCATCGTTTGCGCGCAAGCCTGCGAGTAGTCGTTCTGCCACGACACGATACGCAAAGGCGTGCGCGACGGGTCCACGCCTTCCGCCTTCAGCATCGCTAGCGCCTTGGCGCGGTCGGGTTTGGCGTGCTTATCGGCTTTGTGCAGCGCCTCGTCCCAATAGAAATTGCCGGGGGCGGCCATCTGGTTGGTCGCGACGCCCGTGTCGCCCGACCACACTTTCAGCAGCGCCGGCTTGTCCATCGCGTAGGCGATCGCCTCGCGAACCTTGACGTTGTCGAACGGCGCGCGCGGTTTGCGGTTGTTGAACGACCAGAAGATCCAGCTCGTGTCCTTCATGAATTGAAGCTCGATGTTCGGATCGGCCTTCAGCACGGGGATCTGATCGGCCGTGGCGCGCGCGATATGCAGATCGCCCGCGCGCAGCGCCAGCGTGTAGTCGACCGTATCGCGCAGATTGAACTCGACCGCCGCGACCTTCGGCAGACCCGCCTGCCAATAGGCGTCGTGCGCGGGCGCTAACAGACGTTCGTTCGGAACCCAGGTGCCGAACTTGAACGGGCCGGTCGCGATCGGCGTTTGCACCGTCGCCGCCCAGCCTGGGCTTTCCGGCGCCACGATCCACAATTCCGACAACACATTCAGCAGCGGGCCGTAAGGCTCCTTCATCTCCATCACGAAGGTGCGCGAATCGGGTGCCGCGAAGCCAGAGACGAGTTGCATGGGGGCGGCCAACCAGCCGCGGCGCAGATCGCGCACGCGTTCGGCGTTCGCCTTCACATCGGCGGCGGTCAGTTCGCGGCCGTTATGGAACTTCACGCCTTGGCGGATCTTGAACGTGTAGACCTTGCCGTCGGGGCTGATCGTCCAGGATTCCGCCAGATAGGGAATCGCCTTGCCGTCGTCGGCGATGCTGGTCAGCGCCTCGGCATAGACCTGCTGCACCGAGATCGAACCGGTGTGACGATGCGGATCGGACGTATCGAGCCCCAGCAGCGCGATCTTCAACGTGCCGGTCCGTGCGGTTTGCGCATTCGCGGTGCCGAGGCGCGTTCCGGGCACATGGTCGAGCAGACCGGCGGCGGCGAGTGCCGCAGCGCCCCCGAAGAACGTGCGGCGTCCGAAATCCTGGGTCATGGCGGCGTCTCCAAAGGGCGAAGAACCGCGACGCTAATCCCCGGCGATGACGGAAAGATCGCAACCGGATGACATCCCGATTGGCTTTACATGCAGATTGTATGACGCACGGCCGGCGATCCACGCTGTATCAAATTTAGTCATGACGCCTTCAAAGATGCGGCGTCCGGCGGCATTCCGCCCGGCGCATCGCCAAGCCGGCGATCGATTTCTCATCGTGCCGAAAAGGTGTCGGGTTACGGATTCGCATCGTGCCGGTCGATCCGCCCGAACGCCGTCCCGACTTAAACGTCTGGCGGAGACCGCAAAACGAGAGCGACGACTTGAAATAGCATGTGCTGCGCGCATGACGTTGCCGTTTCGGCAACGCCCTGTCGTTTTTTATGATCTTTGGTGAACAGGAAATTGGCGCAATAGTTGCTGCATTCCGACCGCTCAAAAGGGTGGCGGAACGGCCCGCAGGGACCCAAGGATCAAATCCAACAACGGAGGCACCAAAATGTCGAATAGCGGCGGAATGCGGATGACGCGGCGTAGCGCGCTGGCGATGGGCGGTGCGGCTTTGGCGGCGGGCAGCGGTCTCGTCTCGGTCGAAGCCGGCGCCCAATCGAAGGCGGTCGTCAATCTCCAGCTCGGCTGGCTGCTGTCGGGCAACCAGCTCGGCGAAGTCGCGGCCAAGCATATGGGCTTCTACGACGCGGAAGGCATCGATATGCGCTTCCAGGCGGGCGGCCCGAATATCGATGGCGTGGCCGTCGTCGCGTCCGGCCGTTTCGAAGTCGGCCAAGTTTCGTCCAGCCCCTCGCTGATGCTTGCGGCGTCCCAGGACCTGCCGGTCAAGTGCTTCGCCGTCGGCGCGCAACAGCATCCCTATTGCTTCTTCTCGCTGAAGAAGAAGGCCGTCGAAAAGCCCGCCGATCTGGTCGGCAAGAAGGTCGGCATTCAGGCGACCGGTGTTATTCTTCTGCGCGCGCTGCTCGCGAAGAACAACATTCCGGAAAGTGCCGTGCAGATCGTCACGATCGGCGCCGACATGGCACCGCTGCTGACCGGCCAAGTCGATGTCGTCACCGGGTGGCTGACCAACACCACCGCGCTGAAGGTGCTGGGCAGCGAGCGCGTCGATCTGCGCTTGTGGGACACGGGCGTGCGCCTCTACGCCCTGCCCTACTACGCCACGACCAAGACGCTGCAGACCAACGCCGACGCGCTTGCCCGCTTCGTGCGCGCCACCGGCAAGGGCTGGGAATACGCCCACGCCAACCGCGAAAAGGCCGTCGATTTCCTGGTCAAGGAATTCCCCAACCTCAACCGCGCGGACGAGATCGAAGCGGCCGCGGTGATGCTGAAATACGCCTTCAGCGACAACACCAAGGCCAATGGCTGGGGTGCGATGGACCCGCAGGTGTGGAAGGAACAGATCGACCTCTACGCCCAGCTCGGCCAGTTCTCGAAGCGCGTGCCGGCTCTCGACGAGGTAATGACCCTCGACGTGCTGAACGCCACGGGCAACGCGCGTCCGCGTCTGGGCTGACGTGAACGCCCAGACGATCGCGCCCGCCGTCGCTTGCCGTGCGCTCTCGGTCCGCTTTGTGACCGAGCGGCGCACGGTAACGGCGCTCGAAAACGTCTCGTTCGAGATCCCGAAAGGCGCCTTCTTGTCGCTGCTCGGGCCGTCGGGCTGCGGCAAATCCACGCTGCTGCGGGTCGTCGCCGATCTCGTCAACGCGTCGGAAGGCGCGTGCGACGTGCTCGGCGGCAGCCCGGAAGCGGCACGACGCGAGCGCAAGCTCGGCTTCGTCTTTCAGGACGCGGCGTTGCTGCCGTGGCGCACCGCGATCCAGAACGTCGAATTGCCGCTGGAAGTCGGCGGCGGCATCAAGCGCGGCTCGTCGCCCACGCCGCGTGAATTGCTGCGGCTCGTCGGCCTTGAAGGCTGGGAGAATTCCTACCCGCACGAGCTTTCCGGCGGCATGCGCCAGCGCGTGTCGATCGCGCGCGCGTTGCTGGGTTCGCCCCAAATCCTGTTGATGGACGAACCGTTCGGCGCGCTGGACGAAATCACGCGCGACCGTTTGAACGAAGAACTCCTGCGCATCTGGCAGGAGACCAAGACGACGATTCTGTTCGTCACCCATTCGATCTACGAAGCCGCGTTCCTGGGCCAGAAGGTTCTGGTTCTCGCCGCCAATCCGGGCCGCGTGCGCGAAATGGTCGATATCGACCTGCCCGCCGACCGCAATCTCGCGATGCGCGACAGCGAGGCCTTCGTGCGCATCGCCGCCCATCTTCGCGCGTTGTTGGGGAGCTGCTGATATGGCCGACGGGACAATCCCCAACGCCGGTGTCGCCGCCGCCGAAGCCGCCTTCCGCGCGGCACAGCAACGCAAGAAATGGCGCCGCCGCTTGCTGCCGCTCGCCGGTGTCGCCGCGTTTCTGCTGAGCTGGGCCTTCCTGGTCGAAGTGCTGCAAGTGCCGCCCTTCGTGGCACCCTCGCCGCAAGCGGTGATCGCCACACTGGTCGCCAAGTTCGACATGCTGATGCGAAACCTCGCGGTCACCGCGATGGAAGCGCTGGCGGGTTTCGCGCTGGGTAATCTCGCGGCCATCGCCATCGCCACGGTGTTCGTCCACAAGAAATCGGCCGAGGAAGCTTTCTTCCCCGTCGTCGTGCTGATCAACACCGTGCCCGTCGTCGCCAAGGCGCCGATCCTAGTACTGCTGCTGGGCAACGGCATGGAGCCCAAGATCGCCATCGCCGCGTTGATCTGCTTCTTCCCCACGCTGGTCAACATGGTGCGCGGCCTCGAATCCGTGAACCCGCAAGCGATGGAGTTGATGCGCGTGTTGTCGGCCAGCCCGCGCGAGATCTTCTTCAAACTGCGCGTCCAGAACTCGCTGCCCTATCTTTTCTCGGCCCTCAAGATCGCCGCGTCGACCGCCGTGATCGGCGCCATCGTCGGCGAATGGATCGGTTCGACCGTGGGGATCGGCGCGCTGATCATCCAAGCGACCTATAATTTCGACACGGCGTTGCTCTACGCCACCGTCGTCGTCGGGTCGTGCTTCTCGGTTCTGTTCTTCTTCGCGATTTCGCTGCTCGAAAGAATGGTCGTGCGCTGGCAAGCGCCGGTCGTCGGCTAAGGGAGGTTGCCATGTCCACCGAACGCATCGCCGAACAAGGCGGCAGCGTGCCCGTCGCGGCGCGCGCCGACGTCGTCGTCGTCGGCGGCGGCCCCGCCGGTTTCTCGGCCGCCGTGTCCGCCGCGCGTATGGGCGCGAAGACCGTCCTGCTCGAACGCTATCCCTATCTCGGCGGGCTTGCGGCCGGCGGCATGGTCCTCGTCCTCGACGACATGACCAACGGCCAGGAAATCACCGTCACCGGCACGTGCATGGAAATGATCGACCGCATGGCCAAGCGCGGCCACGCGATCTATCCGCCCGAGGAAGACCGCGTGGCGAGCTGGGAAGCGTGGCGCAAATGGTCGCGCTGGGGCGCGCAGGATTTCCGCGCCCAATCGAAGCCGCAGCCGATCGTCTTCGCCGCCGCCTTCGATCCCGACGGCTGGAAGCGCGCTTCCAACGAAATGGTCGCTGAAGCCAAGATCGACGTGCGCCTGCATTCCTGGTTCTCGCGCGCCATCGTCGAAGACGGCCGCGCCAAGGGCGTGGTCTGCGAAACCAAATCGGGCCGCGAAGCGATTCTGGGCGACGTGATTGTCGATGCGACCGGCGATCTGGACGTCGCGGCATCGGCGGGTGCGCCCTTCACCAAGGGCAATTACATCGTCACGACCGTGTTCCGCCTGGGCGGCGTCGACACGGTCGAGGCCGAACGCTTCCAATACGAGGAGCCCGAGGCCTTCGCCAAGATCGACCGCCAAGCCAAGCGCGTGATGGGCGGCAGCTGGGATTATTGGTGGCTGAAAACGCCGCTGCCCGGCATCGTCTGGTGCAATTGCCCGCATATGCCGGGCTTCGACGCGCTGTCGGTCGTCGACCAGACGCGCGCCGATTTCGAAGGCCGTAACCGAATCTACGCGCTGGTCGATTTCGTGCGCGCCAATATGCCCGGCTTCGCCAATTGCTTCGTCGTCGACGTGGCCCCGCAGCTCGGCGTGCGCACCACGCGCCTGCTCGACGGCGAATACGTCGTGACCAAGGAAGACGTGATGGATCGCGTCCATTTCGCCGACACGGTCGCGCGCGGACGTGATTACTACACGCCCTATCGTTCCATGCTGCCCAAGGGCGTTGATGGCTTGATCGTCGCCGGCCGCCATTATTCGGCGACCGAAGCAGCACAGAAGCTGTCGCGCGAGATCCCGCCTTGCATGTCGATGGGTCAAGCGGCCGGTGTGGCCGCCGCCCTCTCGCTCGATCGCGGTGTGGCGTTGCGCGATGTCGCGCCCGCCGAAATCTGCCGCGCGGTGCGCGCGCAAGGCGGCGATCCCGGCGACAAGCCGTCGGCCAACGCCCGTATGTTGGAGGTGCAGTCTTGAGCCCGAACGCCCCCCTGCCGCTCGACGGCATTCGCGTGATCGATTTCACCCAGGTGATGATGGGCCCGTGCGCCACGCAGATGCTGGGCGATTACGGCGCCGACGTGATCAAGATCGAACGCCCGGGTGCCGGCGATCTGTCGCGCACGGCCTTCCCCAACGATCCCGCCGGCCTGCAAGGCCCGGTCTTCTGCTCGCTCAACCGCAACAAGCGTTCGATCGCGCTCGATCTACGCAAGCCCGAAATGCGCGAGGTCGTGCTGCGCCTGATCGACGGTGCCGACGTCGTCGCCAACAATTTCCGCGCGGGCGTGATGGAACGCATGGGCTTCGGCTACGAGGATCTCGCCAAGCGCAATCCGCGTTTGATCTACGCGGTGGGCACGGGCTACGGCTTGACCGGGCCTTACGCCCACAAGGGCGGCCAGGACGTGCTGGCCCAGGCGATGAGCGGCACGATGATGCGCCGTTCCGATGAATCGCTGCCGCTGTCGATCTACCCGACGACCTTCGCCGATTACTCGGCCGGCATGCATATGGTCCAGGGGGTGCTGCTGGCGTTGCTGCAGCGTGCGCGCACCGGGCGCGGCCAGCTCGTCTCGGTCTCGCTGCTCGATTCGATGATCGCGGCGCAGATGCAGGAAGCGACGGCGCATATGATGCGCGGGCGCGAAGTGAATTGGGGCGCCATGCCGCTGTCCGGCGTGTTCCCGACGACCGACGGCGCGGTCGTGCTGGTCGGCGCCTTCAAGGCCGACCCGCTGCGCGACATCGCCAACGCGCTGGAAATTCCCGAACTCGCCGACGATCCGCGCTTCGCCACCCACGAATTGCGCGTCGCCAACAAACCGGCGTTGCATGACATCTTCCGCAAGCGTTTCGCGAGCTACACGACCGCGCGCTTGTTGGAGCGGTTGGAAGAACAGGATCTGCTTTGCGCACCGGTGCGCACCTTGGCGACCGCGCTCGCCGACGAGCAAACGGCGATCAACGGGATGGTGCTGGAAGCGCAAGGCCCGACCGAGAAGATGCGCGTCGTCGGCTCGCCGGTGCATCTATCGGATGCGCCGGTGACGATCCGCATCGTGCCGCCGGGTTTGGGCGAGCATACCGACGAAGTCCTCGCCGCGCTGAAGGCGGAGGCCGTCTGATGCCGATTCGCTTCGACCTCGTCGATCACGTCGCGCGCGTCACGATCGACCGGCCGGAAGTCCTCAACGCCATCGATGCGGTTGCCGAGGCCGAGTTGCAGGCGATCTGGGCGCGGATCGAAGCGGATCGCGATGTGCGCTGCGTGGTGCTGACGGGTGCGGGCGATCGCGCCTTCAGTGCCGGCGCCGACATGAAGGGCAATTCCGGCAAATCAGGCCTGGAATACTGGGCGCAGGAACGGCCCGGCGGGTTCGGCGGCATCGCTTTGCGCCAAACGCTCGACGTGCCCGTCATTGCGCGCGTCAACGGCCATGCGCTGGGCGGCGGATTCGAAATGGTGCTGGGCTGCGATATCGTGGTCGCGGCCGCCGAAGCGAGTTTCGGCCTGCCCGAAGCGCGTGTCGGGCGCTTGCCGCTCGACGGCGGCATGACGCTGCTGCAACGCCAAATCCCGTTCCGCCAAGCGATGGGCGTGCTGATGACGGGGCGGCGCATTCAAGCCGCCGAAGCGCTGAGCATGGGTATCGTCAATGAGGTTGTGCCGCGCGCGGAACTCGACGCGGCCGTCGATCGCTGGATCGCGGAGATCCTGATTTGCGCGCCCTTGTCGGTGCGCGCGATCAAGCAAACCGTGCGGCGGGCGGCGCATCTCACGGCCGTCGAGGCGCAGGCGCTGCGCTTGCCGGCAGTCGTCGAGGCGTTGACCTCCCAAGACAGCGAAGAAGGTGTCGCCGCCTTCCGCGAAAAACGCAAACCGGTCTGGAAAGGCCGCTGATGCCCTTCGTCATCGCCTCGCCCTGTATCGACGTGAAGGATAAGGCCTGTTTGAAGGTCTGTCCGGTCGATTGCATCTACGAAGGCGGACGCACGCTTTATATCCATCCGACCGAATGCATCGATTGCGGCCTGTGCGAGACCGTATGCCCCGCCGACGCGATCCATGCCGACGACGCGCTGCCGGAAGCCGAAAAGCAGTTTCTGGCCGTGAATGCGGAATTTTTCGGCGCGGAGGTCACCGGCTGGGGCTCGCCCGGCGGGGCCGACGCCGAACACACGACCGAGCGCGATCATCCGCTGGTCGCGGCGTGGCCGCGCCGCTAACATCGCGCGATGCATGCGGCCGTTCTTCGATATTTCCGCGAAATCGCGCGCCACGGCTCGATCCGCCGCGCGGCGTCGGCGCTGCACGTCGCCCCTAGCGCGGTCGACCGTCAGCTTCTGAAGCTTGAAGCCGAGCTCGGCGTGCCGATCTTCGATCGCTTGCCCGGCCGCATGCGCTTGAACCGCGCGGGCGAGATCCTGCTGCAGCACGTTTCCGGCACGCTCGCCGATTTCGACCGCGTGCGCGCGGAGATCGACGACCTTAGCGGCGTGAAAACCGGGCACGTCACGATCGCCGCCGTCGACTCGCTACTGGTCGAATTCCTGCCGCAGGCGCTGGGCCGCTTCCGCGCCGATTTCCCGGCGGTCAATTTCACGATGCTGGCGGTCGAGCCCGCGCGCATTCCGGGCGACGTTGCGGCGGGCCGCGCCGATCTCGGCCTCACTTTCGTATCCGACCCGCCGGCAGGGACGCGCTTCGTCGCGTCGATCGCCGCGCCCATCGGCGTGATCATGGCGGCGGGCCATCCGCTCGCGCGCAAACGCGCGGTGCGCTTCGACGAGGCGCGCAACTTTCCTTTTCTCGGCCAACAAGGGCCGTTGCCCAAAAGCGCCGATATCGATCCGAACTTCGCGGCGTTCCGCGACGGGCTGGAACCCAAGCTCGTTTCCAACGCGATCCCGGTTTTCAAACACGTGATCCGCGAGGGCTGGGGCATCGCCTTTTTCACGCGCTTCGGTTTCCTGCGCGAAATCGCCGACGGCGAACTCGCCTGGCGGCCTTTCGCCTCGCGGCGCATCAACACGCTGAAGCTCGGCCTTATCGTGCCCGACGCGCGCAAACTGCCTTCGGTCGCCCAATCGCTCGCCGACCATTTGACGGAGGAGCTCAAGCGGCTCGAAGGCGCCCCATGAGCCTGTGCATCGCAAATGCCGATATCCTGATCGACACCGCGTTCCGGCACGGCACGGTGTTGATCGAGAACGGCCGGATCGCCGCGATCGGCTATGGCGACGACGCGAACGCACTGAAGATGCGGGCGGCGTCGACGGTCGATGCGACGGGCCTTGCCCTGATCCCCGGCTTCGTCAACGCGCATCACCATTCTTACGCGAACGCGCTGCGCGGCACCGAGAACGCGCTGCCGCTGGAACTTTGGGCGCTCTACACCGTCGCCTATGGCCGCAATATCGACGAGAAGCTGCTGCGCCTCGCGATCCTGACGGGCGCTGCGGAAATGCTGCGCAATGGCGTGACCGGCGTGATCGATCATTCGCCGCCAGTGCGTCGCGGGCCCGCCTCTTTCGCAGCACATGTCGAAAGCGGGATGCGCGTGGGCTTCGCGCCGTTTTTCCACGATACGCACGACCACGATCTGCTTGGCTTCGAATTGCCTGCGACTTTGCGTGCCGGTGTCGAAGGGCTCGGTTTTCCACCCGCCGATCTCGTCGTCGATATTTTCGCGCAACTCGCCACCGCGAACGGTGCGGGCCGCGTGCGCGTGTTGCTCGGCCCGAACGCGCCGCAGCGTTGCTCGCCTGGCCTGCTCGATCTCTGGGCACGGTTGCGCGACCGGCACGGCTTCGGCAGCCACACGCATTTGCTGGAAACCCGCGCGCAAGCGATCGCCTGCGTACGGCATTGGCCCGACGGGATCGTCGCGGAAATGGATCGGCGTGGCTTGCTCGACGCGCGCCTCGCCGTCGCGCACGGCGTGTGGCTCACGCCCAAGGAGCGCGATCTGCTCGCCGCGCGCGGCGTGACCGTCGTGCATAACCCCGCCAGCAATCTGATGCTCGGCTCCGGGATTTTACCTGCGTCCGATCTGCGCCAGCGCGGCGTGCGGATAGGGTTGGGCAGCGATTCCGCCAATACCGGCGGCTCGGCCGATCCGTTCGAACTGATGCGCCTCGCCACGATGATCGGGCGCGTGGGCAGCGCTTGGGATTCATGGCTCGACGCGGAAACCGCTTTCGCGATGGCGACGACAGGCGGCGGCGCCGCGATGGGGCTTGGGGGCGAGATCGGCAAGATCGAGACCGGCCGCATGGCCGATCTCGTCTTGATCGATTTGGCCGGTTCAGCCTCGACCGAGGCGCCCAGTGTCGAAACGCTGGTCCGTCATTGCGGGCCCGCTTGCGTGCGCGCCACGATGGTCGGCGGCGCTTGGGTCTATCGCGACGGCAAGATTCTCGCGTTCGACGAAGCCGATATCCGCCGCGAACTGGCCGATGCGGCCGCCGCGTTCCGCGAACGTTGCAAGGCCGAGCTTGCCATCGCGCGCGAAGCGCATCGCGTTTTCGACCCGCAATTGCGGGCGCTGCTGGGCGTCTAGTTTCAGGCGAGCAGCATCCGCGTCGCAGCCGGACGTTCCGTCAATCCGGTCCGCCGCGATGCCGGTCTTTCGAAGATAGATCGAATGCGCGGCCCGGCCGGGGTCGATAGCGGGGCAAACTCCAGCCATAGCGCATAGCCGCGGCTCGAAGCAGAAAAGCCGCGCCGAACCCGACGATCGCGGCGGAGGCCTCGGCGACACCGGCCGAAATCAGAAACACGTACACGCAAGCGCCAAGCAGCGCCGCGGTGACGTAGATTTCATGGCTGAGAATCACGGGGCTTTCGCCGCCCAGAACGTCGCGGATGACGCCCCCGAAGGTCGCCGTCGCGACGCCCATGGCGATCGCGATCGTCGGACTCACGCCCGCGGCCAACGCGATTTGAGCACCCGTCACCGCGAAGACGGCCATGCCGATTGCGTCGAGCCAAAGCAGAATCCGATATCGGGATTGCGGAATATGCGCCGTGAAGAAGACGGCCAGAGCGACGCCGACGCAAACCAGCAGATAGGCGGGCTGCCGGACCCAGAACACCGGCGTCAGCCCGAGGGCCAGATCCCGGAACGTGCCGCCGCCGATACCCGTCGCGGCGGCGAGCAGCGAGAAGCCGACGATGTCCATCTGCTTTCGCGATGCGACCAGCGCGCCCGTGATCGCGAACACGATCAGACCGCCCCAGTCGAGCGACGTTGCGATTACCGAAACCATTTGAGAATCAAGGTACTCGAAACCTTCGCCGATATCGAGCTTGCCCGAAATCCGCCGGAAGAGACGACATCTTGTCGGTCTCGCGGCAAGAATCCTCCCCCTCGCCATGCCGTCCGGCGGCATCGCCTCACGCGGCCGGCCGCGCCGTCTTCAACAAAAGCGACAGGTTTCACCGGGCGAAACAGCACCAAAACGCGGTCGCGGGGTGCCTGCCCCTAGCATAGCGTTTTTTCAAACGCCGAAGATTTTCAATCGGCCCAGCCGGGAGGAACCGCCAATGTCCGCATATTCGCCCCGCCTAACCCGCCGTACCGTCCTCAAAACCGCCGCCGCCGCGACGCTGGCGAGCCCGGCTTTGGCCCAAGCGCCCGCGTGGCCGGCCCGCGCGGTGACGCTGGTCGTGCCCTATGCGCCGGGTGCGAGCAACGACACGTTCACCCGCGCCATCGCCGAAATTCTGCAGAAGAAATTCGGCCAGCCCTTCCTGGTCGATAACCGCCCTGGCGCGGGTGGCTTCACCGGAACCAATTCGGTCGCGCGCGCGCAGGCCGACGGCTACACGCTGCTGGAAAGCCCCAGCAGCATCGCGGGCTACAAGCCGATCATGAAAGTACCGATGGACCCGCTGAAGGATCTGACGCCGCTGTCGATGATCGCGCGCTCGCCCGCTGCGATGGTCGTGCCGTCGTCCTTGCCGGTGAAGACGGTCAAGGAATTCGTCGAATATGCGAAGGCGAACACCGACAAGGTGTTCTACGGCTTCGCGGGAATCGGCACGACCCAGCATCAGCAGGGCGAACTGTTCAAGAAACAGACCGGCTTGAAGATCAAGGGCGTGAACTACAAAAGCTCGGCCGACGCGCAGACCGATCTCGTCGCCGGACGCTTGGGCATGATGATCGTGTCGGTGTCGAGCACGCTGGGACAGATCACCAGCGGCCAGCTGCGCCTGCTCGCCTATGCGGATTCGAACTATCCGCCGGGCTCGCCCGAGGCGCCGACATTCGCCCAGGCCGGCGTGCCGGGAATGGAATCCGCGCAATTATGGTGGTGCTTCTTCGCACCGCCCGGCCTGCCCCGCCCATTGGCCGAGCGGATCAACGCGGTGCTCAACGAAGCGATCCTGGAGCCGAGCTTCGTCGCCCTGCTTCAGCGCGGCGGCGCCACGCCCGCCCCGGTCTCGATCGAGGAATTCACCAAAGTCCTGAAAACCGAAATCGCGATGGTCGAGGAATTCGCCAAGGAGATCGGCCCGATCAACTGACGAGCCTTCGACGCGCCGGCGTAATCGCCCGCGCTTTCCGGTTCCGTCCGGGAAGCGCGGGTTTTTCGTCAGGACTCTTCCGCGAATATCTCCTCGCGCTTGCGCGAGACGCCGGGCAGCAGGATCGCGATCAAGATCAAGACGGCGCAGACCAAGAACGCGGCGCTGATCGGCTGCGTCACGAAAATGCTGGGATCGCCGTTGGAGAACACCAGCGCGCGGCGCATATGCTCCTCGAGCGGTGCCCCCAGCACGAATCCCATCAGGAAAGGGGCGGGCTCGCAGCCGAGCTTCGACAGCAGATAACCGAACAGGCTAAGGGCCGCCAAGACATAGACGTCGAAATCGCTGCCGCCGACCGTAAACACGCCGATGATCGAGAAAGCGACGATCGCGGGCATCAGCAGCCGGTAGGGAATGCGCAGCAGACTGACCCACAACCCGACCAGCGGCAGGTTCAGCACCACCAACATCGCGTTGCCGACCCACATCGACGCGATAAGGCCCCAGAACAATTCCGGCCGCCGGTCGATCACGTCGGGGCCCGGCGTGATCCCGTGCAGCATCAAAGCGCCGATCATCAGCGCCATCAGCGGATTGGTGGGCAGGCCCAGCGTCAGCATCGGGATGAACGAGGTCTGCGCGCCGGCGTTGTTCGCGGCTTCAGGGGCGGCCACGCCCTCGATGGCGCCCTTCCCAAAACGCGACGGGGTTCGCGACAGGCGCTTTTCGAGCATATAGGCGGCGAAGGCCGACAAGATGGACCCCGCCCCCGGCAACGTGCCCAACGCCGAACCGAGGATCGAGCCGCGTGCGATGGGCATGGCGCTGCGCCGCAGATCGTCGCGCGTGGGCATCAAGGTGGTGATCTTCGCCATGCCCGTGGGCGCGCGTTCGGGATCGTCGAGATTGCGCAGGATTTCCGAGATGCCGAAAATCCCCAACGCCACGGCGACGATCGACAACCCGTCGGAGAGTTCGATCAGGCCCAAATTGTAGCGGAACGCGCCACTATCGACGTCGATGCCGATCAGGCCGAACAACATGCCCGCGACGATCGTGGCAACCGCCTTCAGCATCGAGCCATGGGCGAGTGCCGTCGACGTGACGAGGCCGGTCAGGATCAACGAGAAGTATTCGGCCGGGCCGAATTTGAGCGCGATCGTCGAGAGCGGCACGGCGACCAGCGCGATCACGAGGGTCGCGAACGTGCCCGCGACGAACGACCCGATCGCGGCGATGGCCAGCGCCTTGCCCGCGTCGCCTTTGCGCGCCATCTGATAGCCGTCGATCGCCGTGACCGACGACGACACCTCGCCCGGCAGATTGACCAGGATCGCGGTCGTCGAGCCGCCATATTGCGAGCCGTAATAGATGCCCGCGAGCATGATCAGCGAGGCGACCGGCGTCAGGTGATAGGTCACGGGCAGCAGCACCGCGACGGTCGCGGTCGGGCCGATACCCGGCAGCACGCCGATCGCCGTGCCGATCAGTGCGCCGAGAAGACAGTAAAGCGCGTTGTCGAGCGAGAGCGCGGTACCGAAACCGAGCGCCAAATGGTCGATGAGCTCCATATCGGCGCCTATTGCCCCCCGAGCCAAGGGCCGATCGTCGCGTAGCGCAGGCCCAGCCCCCAAATGAAGATCGCCACGCAAAGGAACGTCAGTGCCGCACCCAGCAGCGCGGCGAGGCGCAGATTCACCTGGCCGGACGCGCCCGCGGCGGTCATCGTCGCGATGAATAGCGACGGCGCCAGTCCAAGGCCGCGCACCGTCGCCGCGAAGAACACGATCGCAACGATCGTCATCGTCAGGCCGCGCCACGACGTGGCACCGAACGGCACGCGCGTCGCGATCAACGCCTTCAACGCGATCGCGCCGCCCAGCGCCGTCAGCACCCCGCCGAGCAGCAACGGGAAATAGCCCGGCCCCATCGACAGCGCCGATCCGATGCGCAGCTCGAACCAAGCGCCCAGCGCGAAGAACAAGCCGATGGCGGCAAACACGCCGCCAGCGGCCAGGTCTTGGAGATTGACCCGCCCCGTCATGTTCGGGCCCGACGCGCTTCGCCGATCAACCGGGTTTCTGCCAGGACAGCAGCGTTCCGCCGGTTTTGGGCGCGGGCGCGCCCGGCATCGCCGCCGCGTTGGTCGCGGGCAGCGGGTATTCGTCCTCGTTGATCACGAAGCCTTTCTTGGCCGCGAAATCCATGCGCGGCGGGCAGAAGATGTCGTAGAGCGAGGACTCGCCGTCGCCCACGTCGCGGCTGGTGTGCACGACGGTCGCCGGAATGATGATGACCGATGGCGTGCCCATTTCGCCGTGATCGTCGGGGGTCCACGTGTCGAGATCTGAACCCCAATTGTAGCGCATGTGGTGGATCCACTTGCCGCTGAGGGTCAGCGAAGCCTGTTCGAAATCGTCGTGCCAATGCGGGCTCAACGCCTTGGTCGACCGGCGCGTCTTGTAGTGGACGAACAGATTGACCAGCATATTGGTCGAGCGAAAGACGCGCGGCTGAATGCGGTCGCCGTCCGGCTTGGCGTATTGCGCCAGCGGATAATGGCGCAAGCGATAGCCGTCATAGGGTTCCGGCCACAAATCGGGCGGCGCCAGTTCCGGCGCGCCGTCGGCGTAGGTCGCCGCGTTCGACGCCTTCGCCATGATGTCGTCCGACGCCTTCGAGAAGATGCGCGCAACCAAGCCCTTGGTCGTGGCGGTGAGCGTGCTCGCCCCCGGCGGCACGATCGTCAATGAGTCGGGCTTCGCCTCGACCTTGCGCCCGCCGGCCTCGATCGTCGCCGACGCCCCGTCGGGCGGCAGGATGATCATGTATTCTTCGGCATTGTTCGCCCGCGACAGAACCGCGCCGGGCTCGACTTCCGAGACGACGACGGCGAAGTTCCCGCCGCGCGTGATCCAAGTCTTCGCCTTGCCGCCGGATTCGACGAGCTGCGGCGGCATTTTGCGGAATTCGGCTTTGGTGGCTTGGCGTGCGGCGATGCCGGACATGGCGGGCGACCTCTTCGACGATGGGGGCTCGGCGGTCCCGGCGGGCTTCGAAAAGCGCCGCCGGTCGAGCCAATGCCCGGATAGTACGAAGGGGGCCCAAGGCGGCCCATTCCTATTCGGCGCTGTTTCAAAGCCTGAAACAGCGCCGCTTTTCAGCGCTGCGCGCCCATCACGTTGAGGATCGCGCCGGTGACGAGCGAGGCCTTGTCCGACAGCAGCCAAGCGATCGATTCCGCCACTTCCTCCGGCCGGCCGGCGCGGCCCAAGGGTGTCGCCAATGCCGCGTCCGCCATGCGATCGGCTTGGCCGGTCTTGGCGTGGATGGGTGTGTCGACCATGCCCGGCCGGATCGCGTTGACGCGGATGCCGCAGCGCGCGACTTCGTTGGCGATGCCCAGCGTCATCGAATCCACCGCGCCCTTCGAACCCGCATAGTGGATGAAGCGGCCCGGCGAGCCGGTCAGCGCGCCGATCGAGGAAACGTTCACGATCGCCCCGCCCTTGCCGCCGTTCTTGGTCGACATGCGCTTGACCGCTTCGCGGCAGCAAATCAGCAGCCCTGCCGTGTTGACCGCGAGCACGCCCATCACCTCGTCGAAATCATAGGTTTCGATCTTGCGATGCGTGGTGTTGGTCGCGGCATTGTTGACCAAACCCGTGACCGGCCCGAACGCCGCGTCCGTCTCGGCGAACATGCGCACGATATCGGCTTGCGAACCCATATTCGCCTTCACCGCGATCGCCTTGCCGCCCAGCGCCTTCACCTCCGCCACCACGCCTTGGGCGGCTTCGATGGAGCTGTTGTAATTGACGACGACGCTGGCCCCTTGCGAGCCCAAAAGGCGCGCGGTCGCGGCCCCGATTCCGGTGCTGGCACCGGTGACGATCACGACATCCGACATATTTCGTATCTCCTGTACTTGGCGCTCAGTCGTCCTTCAGGACTTCTTCGCGGCCTTTGCGCAATTTCGGAAACAGTGTCGCCGCCAGCATCGCGCCCGCGAGCAGCAGCAGAATGACGGCGATCGGGCTTTCGACGAAGGTGAACCAGTCGCCGTCCGCCAAGATCAACGCGCGGCGGAAATTCGATTCGAGCGAATCGCCCAGCACGAAACCCAGGATCAGCGGCGGCGCTTCGAAGCCGAATTTGTAAAGCAGCATGCCGACCATGCCGAACATCGCCATGAAGTAGATGTCCTCGGGCAAGCGATTCACCGAGAACAGGCCGATGCAGCAGAACAGCAGGATCGCCGGATAGAGCAAGCGATAGGGCACGCGCAGCAGCGACACCCACAACCCGATCAGCGGCAGATTGATGACCAGCAGCATCAAATTGCCGATCCACATCGACGCGACCATGCCCCAGAACAGTTCCGGATACTTGGTGAAGACCTGCGGGCCGGGCGCGATCCCCTGCACCGTCAACGCGCCCAAGATCAGCGCCATCACCGCGTTGGGCGGCAGGCCTAGCGACAGCAGCGGAATGAAGCAGGTCTGCGCCGCCGCGTTGTTGGCGGCTTCCGGCCCGGCCACCCCTTCCGGCGCGCCTTTGCCGAAACGCTCGGGCGTTTTGGAGATCTTCTTCTCCATCACGTAGGATGCGAACGGCGCCAGCAGCGTGCCCGATCCCGGCAGCAAGCCCAGGATCGAGCCCAGAACCGTGCCGCGCGCGACCGGTGCCGCGGCGCGTTTGAACTCCTCGCCGCTCGGCCACAACCGGCCGATATGGCGCTCGATCACCGGGCGGGAATGGTGTTCCTCGAGATTGCGCAAGATCTCGGCGACGCCGAACACGCCCATCGCCAGGATCGACACGTTGATCCCTTCGAACAGCGATCCGATGCCGAAGGTCAAACGCTGGACGCCGGTTTCGATGTCGGTTCCGACGGTCGACAGGATGGCGCCGATCAGCGCCGCGATGACCGCCTTCAGGATCGATCCGCTCGCCAACACGATGGCGAAGACGAGGCCCAGCACGATCAGCGCGAAGTAATCCTCGGGGCCCAGCAGAAACGCGACCCGGCCGAGCGGTTCGGCCGCCGCCCCGATGACGATGGTCGCGAACGTGCCCGCCGCGAAGGAGCCGAGGGCCGCGAGCGCCAAGGCCGCCCCGGCGCGCCCGCTTCGCGCCATCGCATTGCCGTCGATGATCGTGACGAGCGAGCTCGCCTCGCCGGGAATGCGCACCAGGATCGCCGTAGTCGAGCCGCCGTATTGCGCGCCGTAATAGATGCCGGCGAGCATGATGATCGAGCCCACCGGCGTGATGCCGAAGGTGAAGGGCAACAGGATCGAGATCGTCGCGATCGGTCCGACGCCGGGCAGCACGCCGATCAACGTGCCGATCAGACAGCCAAGCAGGCAAAGCAGAAGATTGTCGAAACTCAACGCGACCGAGAAGCCGAGCGCCAAATCGGAAAGCATATCGGCCCCTTAGGAAACGAAACCGGGCATGATGAAGAACGGCATCGGCAGCTTCAGCATGTACGTGAACAGGATCACTGATAACGCGATCAGTGCGGCGGATATCAGCAGCAACTGCCGCAGTTTCAGATCGGGCGCGCCGAGCCCGCCGATGATCAGCGTCAGCAACCCCGCCGGCGCGTATCCGTAGCGCGGCGCCACCAATCCGAAGGCGACGACGCCCGCGAAGACGGCGAGCATCGCGCGCCACGGCGGCAATTTCACCGCGTCGCCGCCGCGCACGATCCCGCGCACGATCAGAACGACACCGCCGGCGATGATCGCGTAGGCGCAAAGCCGTGCGAACAGATCCGGCGGAATCGCCTGATACGAGGTGCGCGGAATTTTGGAGAGGGCGACGAGCACACCGATCGCGAACGCGATCGTGCCGATTCCCGCGACGATATCCTTCGCCAGCCGCATGTCGTCCCCCCTCCCCCGTCGTTTCGCCGATCAGCTCTTCTGCAGACCGGCCTTCTCGATCATATCCGCCCAGCGCGCCATTTCCGAACGGACGAAGGCGTCGAACTCGGCCAGCGTCATCGTGGTCGGGTCGAGGCCGAACTCGCGCAGGCGCTCGCGGATATCCTCGTTCGTGCCGACAATGCGCGTGAACTCCTTGTTCAGGCGTTCCAGGATCGGCTTGGGCGTGGCCGCCGGCGCGAAAACGGCGGTCATCGAATCCGTCACCACGTCGAAGCCAAGTTCCTTCAGCGTCGGAATATCCTGGAAGTAGCTCGGCCGCTTCTCGACGGTCGACGCCAGCACGCGAATCTTGCCTGCCGCCAATTGCGGGCGCGCGCCGATCGTGTCGGTGAACATGATCGGCAAGCGGCCGGCCAGCAGATCGGTCATCGATTCGACGGCGCCCTTATAGGGAACCTTGCGTATCTGCGCCCCGGCGACGCGCCCGAACGTCTCGCCCGTCACCAGCACGCTCGACTGCCAGAACGGAAAGGCGAGCTTGCCGGGATTGGCTTTGCCGAAGGCGACGACGTCAGCGACCGTCTTGAACGGGCTGTCCGCCGCGACGATCAACAGCCAGGGCGAACGGCCGATCGTCGCGACCGGCACCAGATCCTTGAGCTGGTCGTAAGGCGGGTCCTTCATCAGATTGGGATTGAGCGAGAAGGTCGAGCTCGCCGTCGCCAGTAGCGTGTAGCCGTCGGGCGTCGCGCGCGCGGCGGCGGCCGAGCCGATCGCACCGTTCGCACCCGGACGCGGATCGACGATGATCGATTGACCCAGCGCCTTCTGCAATTCGTCGGTCATGCGGCGCATGATCGAATCGACACCGCCGCCGGCGGCGAAGGGCACGACGAACGTGATGGGCCGGGCGGGGTATTCCTGCGCCCAACCGAAGCCGGCGGTCGAAGCGAGCATGGCGAAAATCAGGACCATGCGGCGGAAAACGGTCATTTGATCCTCCCTTTGTTGTGATTCCTTATAGGATTTCAATTTCCTATAGGATATTAAATTTGATCTAGCATGCGTTCATGTTAGGCACGGCACCGGGTCAAGGCGGATTCCCCGACACGGACGACGTAACGGAGCGGAACACGATGAGTTCGGGCGGCACATTGCAGCGACCGGCGGCGCTGACGAGCGAAGTCTACGGCGCGATCCTCGATCGCATCACCAGCATGCAGATCGCGCCCGGCACGCGCATCAACGTCGATACGCTGGCGCGCGAGCTTGGCGTGTCGCAGACGCCCGTGCGCGAATCGTTGAGCCGGCTCGAGGCCGAAGGCCTGGTCATCAAGACGCATCTGATCGGCCACCGCGCCAGTCCGCAATTGACCCGCCCGCAGATCGAGCAGTTGTTCGAGCTGCGCTTGCTGATCGAACCGGCGGGGGCCGCACTTGCGGCGCGCAATCTCGATGCCAAGACGCGCGACGCCCTGAACCGGCTGCACGCCGAGATGAGCGGCATGCCCGGCAGCGCGACGCCGACCTATAGCGAGTTCGCGCGCAAGGACGCGGAGTTCCACGCGCTGATCGCACAGGCCAGCGGCAACGTTTTCCTCGCCGAATCGCTGGCCAAGCTGCACACGCATGTGCACATCTTCCGGCTGGTTTTCCATACACGCGTGACGACCGAAGCGATCGACGAGCACGCCGAGCTCCTCGCGGCCTTGCTGCGCGGCGATGCGGCCGCGAGCAAGAAGTCGATGCGCGCGCATATCGCCGCCTCGCGCAATCGGGTGCTGACGCTCCTGCCGGCGTAAGGGTGCGGCGATCGTCATCACGCTTACCAACTCGTCGCGATGTATTTGGCTTCGGCGAATTCCAGCAGCCCGTGATGGGCGCCTTCGCGCCCCAAGCCGCTTTGCTTCACCCCGCCGAAAGGAGCCGCCGGGTCCGAGACGAGCCCGCGATTGAGCGCGATCATCCCGGCCTCCAGCCGCTCGGCCACGCGCAGGCCGCGCGCGAGATCCTTGGTGTAGATATAGGAAACGAGACCATATTCCGTGTCGTTGGCCATCGCGACCGCTTCGTCTTCCGTTTCGAAGGCGACGAGCGCCGCCACCGGCCCGAAGATCTCGTCGTGCAGCAGCGCCGAATCCTTCGCGACGTCGGTCAGTACCGTCGGCGGATAGAAATAGCCGCGCCGGTCGAGCGCCTTGCCGCCGGTTAGAACCTTGGCGCCGCGCTTGACCGCATCGTCGACGAAGCCCACGACCTTCTCCAGGCTCGCGCGATTGACCAGCGGCCCGCAGGCCGTGGTCGGCAAGCGGCCGTCGTCGACGCGCATTGCGCCCATGCGCGCCGCGAGCTTGGCGGCGAATTCGCCGTAAACCGCCCGGTGGACATAGAAGCGGTTCGCCGCCGTGCAGGCCTCGCCGCCGTTGCGCATCTTGGCGATCATCGCGCCGTCGACCGCGGCGTCGATATCCGCATCCTCGAACACGACGAAGGGCGCGTTGCCGCCCAGTTCCATCGAGCAATTGACGACCGATTGCGAAGCTTCGGCGAGCAACCGGCGGCCGACTTCCGTCGACCCCGTGAACGAGAGCTTGCGCACGCGCCGGTCGCGCAGCATGGCGCCGATCACCAGGCCGGGCTTCGATGTCGTGACGACGTTCACCACACCTTTGGGCACGCCCGCTTCGGCCAGAATTTCGGCCATCGCCAGCGCCGTCAACGGCGTTTCGGTCGCGGGCTTTAGGATGCAGGTGCAACCGGCCGCCAAAGCGGGGCCGATCTTGCGCGTCGCCATCGCGGCGGGAAAGTTCCACGGCGTGATCAAGACGCTGACGCCGACCGGCTGATACTGCACGACGATGCGGTTCGCCCCGCCCGGCGCCATGCTGATATCGCCGATCATGCGCACGGCTTCCTCGGCGTACCAGCGGAAGAATTCGGCCGCGTAGTTCACTTCGCCTTTGGCGTCGGCCAGCGCCTTGCCGTTCTCGCGCGAGATCAGCTCCGCCAGACCGTCGGCCTTGGCGAGCATCAGGTGGAAGGCCTTCATCAGAATATCGGCGCGCTTGCGCGGCGCGGTCTTCGCCCAATCCGCGGCGGCGGCCGATGCCGCCGCGACGGCGGCGAGCCCGTCCTCGACCGTCGCGTCGGCGATCGTGCCGAGCGATTCCTCGCTCGACGGATCGCTGACCGGGATCGTCTTGCCGCCGGTCGCGGCGCGCCAGACGCCGCCGATGAAAAGCCCGCGCGGAATCGCGGCCGGATCGATCGTGGTGGCGCGGGAAGCGGATGAATCGTGCATGGGCGTCGTCTTTCCTTCAGGCGGCATCGGCCGAAAGCCGGCCGGCATAGGCAGCGCGCGTGATGGCCGCGAGTCCCGCGACGTCGAGTTCGCGCGGGTTGTTGCCGACCAGGCGCTGGATCGTCGCCGATTGCTCGACGACCCAATCGATCTTCGCTTCGGGCAGCCCCAGATCGGCGAGCGTGCGCGGTATGCCCACCGCGCCGAACAGCGCCGCAACGCGGCGCACCGCGTCGCGCGACAGATCCTCGGCGCTGCGGCCCTGGCGCGCGGCACCCATCGCGACGGCGATTTCCGCGAACTCCGCAATGCGGGTTTCGCGATTGAAATCCATCGCATAGGGCAGCAGCAGCGCCACCCCCGTGCCGTGCGGCGTGTGGGTAAAGGCGCCGACCGGGTATTGGATCGCGTGCGCGGCACTCGTCCCCGCCGTGCCGAAAGCGAGCCCCGCGAGCAACGCGCCGAGCATCAGATCGTCGCGCGCGCGCGCGTTCGACGCGTCGCGGCACGCGCTTTCCAATGCGCCCGCGATCAAGCGGATCGCCGACAGCGCTTGCTGATCGGACAGTGCGTTCTTGCCGACGAACACGCGCTCCGCCGACAAAGCCGCCGTCGCTGGGCGGGCGATGGCGGTATAGGCCTCGATCGCATGCGTCATCGCGTCCGCACCCGACAACGCCGTCAGGCTCGGCGGGCACGTATCGGTGAGTTCCGAATCGCAGATCGCCACCGCGGAAATGATATGCGGGCTGGCGATACCGACCTTCATCGTCTTGTCGGGATCGGCGAGTACGGCGACGGGTGTGACTTCCGAACCCGTCCCCGCCGTCGTCGGCAGGCAGATCAGCGGCAGCACCGGCCCCGGCACGTTGAATTCGCCGTAGTAATTCCGAATATCGCCGCCATGGGCGAGCATCACCGCCGCGGCCTTGGCGAGGTCCATGCACGACCCGCCACCGATCCCGATCACCATGTCGGGTACGAAGGGCTTGGCGGCGGCGACGCATTGGGCGACGCAATCGAGCGGCAATTCGGCGATGGTGCGGTCGAACACCCGCACCGACACGCCGTTGGCCGTCAAATCGTCCATCATCGCGGCGAAATACGGGTCGGCGGCGAGCCGTGAGTCGGTGCAGACGAAAGCGCGCACGCCGAAGCCGCGCGCAATGGCGCCCAAAGCGGCGCGCTGGCCGCGGCCGAACAGGATCTTCGCCGGTGTGCGAAGCAGGCCGAAACTGGTCATACGCGTCTCTCGCCTCCGTCCTTCATGCGCGCGCCAGCGCGACGATGTCGTTCCAGACATTGCCCGCGACCGGAACGCCGTCGCGCAAACGCTCGGCGCGCACGGCGTTGGCCCGGTCGCCGGGGATCGCCACGCGCCGGAATCCTTCGGCGGGCGCGTCGTCCCTGATCTCGTCGAGATAGAGCGCGATCGACGCGGCCATCGCTTCCATCTGCGCGGCGCGAACCACGATGAACACGTCGCCCTTGTTGCAGATCTCGGTCGCGTCGAGCGTGCCGCGCACCGCACGGCCCAGTGCCGCCCCGGTCAGCCCCGCCACGAGCACTTCGAAGGCAAGGCCCAGCGCGTAGCCTTTCGCTTCGCCGAACGGCGCAATGGCGCCGCCGCACGCGGCCTTCGCGTCGGTCGTCGGCCGACCGTCGTGATCGAGCGCCCAGCCCAAGGGGATCGGCGCGCCGCGCAGCGCATGATCGTGGATCTGCCCCATCGACACGACGCTGGTCGCCATATCGAGCACGAAAGGGAGCGGCGCCGCCGGCACACCGATCGCGACCGGATTGGTGCCCAGCATCGCCTTGGTCCCGCCCCAGGCATGGACCAGCGCCTCGCTGGTCGACAGCGCGATCAGCATCGCGCCGCGCGTCGCCACGCGCTCGGCGTAGAAGGCGAGCATGCCGAGATGATTGTTGTTGGCGATGGCGGCGAGCGCCACGCCCGTCGATTCGGCGCGATCCATCAGCGCTTCGAGCGCCGCGCACGCCACCACCGGCCCCAGCCCCCGCTCGCCGTCGACATGCAACAGCCCGTCGCCCTGCCAAACGTGGCGGCCGGACGCGCGCGGATCGGCAACGCCGTTGCGGATGCGCGCCACGATCCGCGGCAGGCGCAGCAATCCGTGCGATGCCCGGCCGCGCAATTCCGCCTCCAGCAGCAGATCGACCTGCAGCTGCGCGTGCGAATCCGGCGCGCCGGCCCGCAGCAGAGCGGCGGCGCAGATTTCGCGGATCTCGGCGGCGGTGACTGTCTGTATCATATCCTATACGATATTGAATCTGTGGCAGCGAGTTCTAGGCGGCCGAGCGCTTCCGGTCAAGCAGCCGGCGCGCAGGCAGCGAAACAAGGCACGCGAACGAGAGATTTCATGGCACAAGGAAGCGCGTTCCGCCCGCGGCTTGCGGACCCATTTCGCCCGTTGAAATCCGCGCGCGACCCGGTGGAATCGCCATCGGCGGCGTGTGAATCACGCCGGACGATCAAACAGGGAGGAAGATAGTGGCCCGGAAAGTCATGATTACTTGCGCCGTGACGGGTGCGATCCACACGCCGTCGATGTCCCCGCATCTGCCGATCACGGCGGCGGAAATCGCCGAAGCCGCGATCGGTGCCGCCGAGGCGGGCGCCGCCCTCGTCCATGTCCATGCGCGCAACCCGGTCGACGGCCGGCCCGACCAATCGCCCGAGGCGTTCGAGCCCTTTTTGAAGGTCATCAAGCAGCGCTGCGATGCGGTGATCAACATCACCACCGGCGGCGCGCCGACGATGACGATCGAGGAGCGCCTGCGCCCTTGCACCCATTTCAAGCCCGAGGTCGCGTCGCTCAACATGGGCTCGATGAATTTCGGGCTCTACCCGATGCTGGCGCGCCACAAGGATTTCAAGCACGCCTGGGAGAAGCCGTATCTGGCGGAATCCGAGGATCGCATCTTCAAGAACACGTTCAAGGATATCGCCGGTATCCTGACCGCCTGCGCCGAGAACGGCACGCGCTTCGAAATCGAGTGCTACGACATCGGGCATCTCTACACGCTGGCGCATTTCGCCGATCGCGGATTGGTCAAGCCGCCGTTTTTCGTGCAGTCGGTGTTCGGCATTCTGGGCGGGATCGGCGCCCATCCCGAGGACGTGGCGCATATGAAGCGCACGGCCGACCGCCTGTTCGGCGATGCCTATCAATGGTCGGTCCTGGGGGCGGGGCGCAACCAATTGCCCATCGCCGCGCAAGCCGCCGCGATGGGCGGCAATGTCCGCGTCGGGCTGGAGGACTCGCTTTGGGTCGGTCCCGGCAAGCTCGCCAAGACGAATGCCGAGCAGGTCGCCAAGGTTCGCCAGATCATCGAAGGGCTGGGGCTGGAGATCGCGACCCCCGCCGATGCCCGCAAAACACTGGCGTTGAAAGGCGCCGATAGGGTCAATTTCTGAGCCGCCATCGGACCTTGCTGCGGCGCGGGCGGGCGCGGAAACACACCGCCAGTGGCGTCCGGCCGCCGCAAGGGATAGACTACGCGTCAATGCCGCCAAGCGGCGAGTTCGACCAGAAGTCGAACGCAGGGAGGGACGACGTGACCGAAGCGAGCGCACTCACGCATTCCGTCGCGGACGGCGCCTGGCAAGGCGCTGCGGCGCGATCGCGTTGCCGGACCAATTCCCGCCGCGGCTTTACCGATCCCGAGCAACGCTCCTACGCCCCGGTCGACTCCGTCGGCCGCGCGTTCAAAGTGCTGCGCGCGGTGAACAAGCTCGGGATCGCCTCGGTCAACGAGATCTACGAGGAAACGCGCGTCCCCAAATCCACCATCGTGCGGATGCTGGAAACGCTGATGCACGAAGGATATGTCGCGCGCGACAATATGTGCGGCGGCTATCACGTTACTTGCCGCACGCACGAATTGACCGCCGGCCTCGACGGCATCGCCCAGATGATCGAAGTCGCCCGGCCCCATGCGCTGGAGCTGACCGCGCGCACCAAATGCCCGATCGGGATCGGCGTGCTCGACGGCGATGCGATCGCCGTGCGCTATTGGACCGGCGCGATCAGCCCCCTCGCCCACACGAATACGGTTTTGGGTCAGCGCGCGGATCTGCTGCACTCGGCGATGGGCCGCGCGTTCATGGCGTTTTGCCCGCCCGAGCAAATGCGCGCGCATGTGGCGCGCATGCGCGCCACGCCCGAACTGCAATTTGGCGCTGCGGAAGAACGGCGCCTGCACGCGCTGCTCGCGGGCATCCGCAAGGACGGCTATGCGATGCGCGATCCGGCGACGAAGCCTTTTTGCACGATCACGCTGGCGACGGCGATCAAGATCGGTGACGCCGTTCATGGGCTGATCAGCATCAGCCTGTTCAAATCGGCGATCGAACGCCGGGATCTGGCGGAAAAGATCGTCGGTCCGCTGCAGGAGACCACGGCGGCGATCGGCCGCGCGCTGGCGCTGGTGCGCGACGACGGCCGCACGCGCGCGGCGACGGGCGTCGAGCCGGGGTTCTGACCCCGGCCCGCGCCCGCGGTTTTACTTATCGTCGAGCTTCGGATTGGTCGTCGGCGTGCCGCCTTCGAACCAATTCTCGAACTTGCGATGCGCGACGAGCCAAGCCCCGCTCGCATCGCGAACCATGTGATCGGTCATATAGGCGATCTGGATCGGCGGATGCGTGGGCAGCGGCGGCTTGCCGTCGGCCGCGTAGAGCATCAGGAACCAGTGGCACAGCGCCTTGTCGTCCCCTTGCGGGATCGCCTGGAAATTGATGACGCTGTGAACCACGGTGCGCGCACCCCGGTCTTCGCGCCATTTGTAGAACTGGCGGATCTTCTCGCGCCCCGCATAGGACGCGGCCGGCCCCTGGAACACGCCGTCGGGCGTGTAGTATTCGGGCGCCTTGCGGCCCCAATTGCTGTCGACTTCGTGCCAGTAGTCGACCAGCAGCGCGTGCAGCGTGTGCGTCAGCGCGATGCGTTCGGGCGTGATGTGCATTGTCGTCCTTTCCGTTGTGCTAGGCGATGGGTGGCGTGAATTCGGCGAGCGCTTGGCGCGCCGCCTGTTTGAGGAATCCGTGATCGCTGGACACCATGAAGGCGCTGGCGCCGAGCGCCGCCATCGCCTTGGCGTCGGCCCGGTCGGGCGACAGCATGATCACGGGGATGCCCGCTTTGCGCGCAGCTGCCATGATCGGCTCGACCACTTTGCGCGTCTCGGGCGAGGTCATCGACGGCGCGCCGAGTGCGGCCGTCAAATCGCCGCGCCCGACGAACCAGGCGTCGATGCCATCGACGGCCGCGATCTCGTCCAAATGGTCGAGCGCAGACAAATCCTCGATCATCGCCGCGCAAACGACGCGCTGGTCTTGTGCGGCGATATGCCCGGCGAACGAAGCTTCGCCGAAGCCGCCCGCGCGCGTGGTGTTCGCGAAACCGCGCCGGCCGCCGCGATAGCGGCACGCGGCGGCGATGTCGCGCGCCTTGGCAGCACTGTCGACATGCGGCACCAAAATGCCCGCCGCCCCGCAGTCGAGAACCGACAGAATATTGGCGTCGCCCGGATCGCCGACGCGCACGATACCCGCGACGTTCGACGCGCGCGCGGCTAGCACCATCGTATCGATCTGCCAGCGGTCGATCGGCGCGTGTTCCTGGTCGATGACCACGAAATCGTAGCCGAGCAGACCGAGGATCTCGATCGCGTGCGTGGTCGGCGTTTTGATGAAAGTGCCGAGAACATGCTCGCGCGCGCGCAGGCGGCGGCGGAAATCCTCGTATGATGGGCGCGGGATTGCCATGACGTCTCTCCTATTCCGCCGAGAACACGCTGCGCGCGATATGCCGCACGCCGCCGTTGAGCTGGATGGGATCGTCCTTGGTGTTCATGTAGTAGACGCACATCAGCTTGCCCGGGGCGATCTCCGCGACGCGCGGATAACCAAGGTCCCAGCTGCCGCCGTCGTCGCGCAGCACCCATTCGCGGCCCCAGCTGCGGCCGTCGTCCTCGCTGTAGCGCACGCGCACGCCGAACGGCGCCAGGCGATAGCCATAGACGCAGGCGATGCGGCCGTCGGCGAGGCGCACGAGATCGCCGGGCGCACCCCAATCGTTGACCCGCGACAGGAAACGCCAAGTCAAGCCGCCATCGTCGCTTTGGAAAATCTCGGTCCATAGCAGCGACGTGGGATCACGCTGGCAGCGCAACGACAGAAGGATTCGCCCGTCGGGCAGCATGATGCCGCGCGGATAGAAATAGCGGTGCGGGCCGAACCGCAGCGGCACGTTTCGGTCGCCGTCGGCGGCGCCGTCGTCGTGCTTGGAGGTGATGACGGAAAGGAACGTCCAATACGTGCCGTCGTCGACGCTGGCATAGACGACCGGCCGGCGCCCCCAGCCATCCGCACCGACGGCGGTCAGGAAAACGAGGCTGACGCCGTCCGGGCGCACCAGCGCCGAGGCGTGGCCCGACAGCGACGGCCAGCCGAGATTGGGGGCGAGCAGCGGCGGACGCCAGCTGTCGCCGCCATCGGTCGAGACCCGGATCCAGGCGCGGCTATGCGGCCGGAAATAATCGGGCGTGCCGCCCGACGCAACCAGCACGTCGCGATTTGTGAAATCGATCCGCGGCATGTCCGCATAGTCGGTCCGCGCCTTCGCGAACATCGCGTTCTGATCGGCCGACAGATCGAACAGCAGCCGCATCGAGTTCGGGTCCCAGGTGTAGCCGCCGTCGCGCGACCGCAGCGTGACCATTTGCGGCCCCACCAAAGCGACTTCGTCGTGGTTCACCTCCGACGCTTCGCGATAGGTGCTCGGCTTCTTCATGAAAGCGACGACGTGATGGCCTTGCGCGGTCGTCCAGAAGCCGCTGACGAACGGCCAGCCGCAGAACTCCGCGTTGTTGCGATAGACCACGCCGTGATCGGCGTCGCGCACGCGCATACGTTGTTCGAACCGCCGGATCATGCTTTCCTCTCGAAACCGGAACGGCGGCGAGTGTCACACCCCCAGGCGCGCGTTGAACATCCAGCCGAGACCCAATTTCAACGCGCGAAATCGTTCCGATAAGCGCGCGCAAACACGCCGCCGCCGGTAACATTCCGCGGTCGCTATGGACGCCAAGGAGTTCGCGATGCCGACCTATTCCCTCGACGGTGTAGCGCCGCGCCTGCCGAAGGCGGGCGATGTATGGATCGCGCCCGGCGCGCAAGTGATCGGCGATGTGCGCTTGGGCCAGGGCGTGACCATTTGGTTCGGCGCCGTCATCCGCGCCGACAACGAACCGATGCAGATCGGCGACGGTTCCAACGTGCAGGACAATTCGGTCCTGCATTCAGACGCCGGCATGCCCCTGACCATCGGCGCCAATGTGACGATTGGCCATCGCGTCACCTTGCATGGCTGCACGATCGCCGACGATTGCCTGATCGGCATGGGGGCGACGATCCTCAACCGCGCGAAGATCGCCCGCAATTGCATCGTCGGCGCCGGCGCGCTGGTGACCGAAGGCAAAGAGTTCCCCGAAGGCTCGCTGATCGTCGGCGCGCCCGCCAAAGTCATGCGTCCGCTGACCGAACGCGACATGGCGGCGATCCGCGCATCGGCCGCGAGCTACGTCGCCAACGGCCGGCGTTACGCCGCAGGCCTAAAACCGGCCCCGTAACGCGGCCTCGCGAGATACGGGCTATCGGCGATCTTCCAACATTCGCCAACCGCTCAGATCGTCGGCGTGCGGTAGAGCGTTTTTCCCTTCACCTTGATCTCGGCATCGACCAGGTATTTGCGGACACCCGCCGGCGAAATGCCGATGCCGAGCCCCGGCGCATCGGGTGCAGCGATGCTGCCATCGGCCGCCCGTTTGAAATGGTCGGAAGTGAACTCCAGCGCCAGCGGCTTTGGCATCGCAGGATACTCGCAGATCGTATGATCCTTGAGACCGGCGTAAGGCTGCAACGACGCCGACAGCGCCAGATGCGACGTGAACGTGTGGTTCACATAGGTGACACCCTTGCCGACCGCATAGTCGGCGATCAGCTTCGCGGGCCCGATGCCGCCGATACGGCCGCAATCGATCTGAATGAAGCCCACACCGCCGAAATCGATCAGATGCTTGGCCATGTCGGGATTATGCGCGCCCTCGCCGCCCGCGATCCGCACTTTGGCGCTGCGTTTGGCGAGCTTTCCATAGGCCTCGAGCGCGCTGGCGGCGAAAGGCTCCTCGAACCAGACGGCGCCGGACCGCTCCAGCGCGGGCAGCCGTTCGGCGGCGCGCTCCACGTCGTCGATGAAGATCTGCCCGGTATCGACGAGAAGGATGCCGTCCGCGCCCAAACCTTCGCGCGCGGCCGCGAAATGCTCGGCATCCGCCGCCGCGGTGCTCCGGCCGATCGGGCCCCAGCCGAATTTTCCGGCGCGGAAACCGTCGGCCCGCGCTTGGCGCGCGCGCGCCAATGTCTCGGCCGGCGTATCCCCGAACAGCACCGACGCGTAAGGCGTCTTGGCGTGGCTTTTCGCGTAGCCGAGCATTTTCCACACAGGCTCGCCGCGCTTGCGCCCCAGCAAATCCCACAGCGCCATTTCGATGCCGGACATCGTATGCGGCGCCTGCAACAGATCCATCGAGTTGTACGCGACATCGGCCGACAACCGGGCGATATCGGCCGGACCATCGACCGTCCTGCCAAGGACGGAATCCGCGACCGGCCGGCACACGCCATGCGACATCGGGCAGATATACGCGGCGATCGACGGCAGCGGTGCGGCTTCGCACTCGCCCCAGCCGACCTCGCCCCCGCCCGCAACGCGCACCAGCAGCGCGTCTTGGCTGCCGTCCGCCTCGTCGGTCACGACCGGCATCGAAAGATAGAAAAAGTCGATCGCTTCGATCTTCATTGGATGGTCCTCGTTCAGGCGGGATAGAAGGCCGCTTTGGGCTTGAAGGTGACGTCCGGGTCGAGCGGATAGATCGGTCGCGCGCAAATCGTATGGCCGAGTGTGGGCAGATTGGCCGAGGTGGCGCCGGGTGCGTCGACGTTGAAATTCGCATCGACCCACGCGTCGAACATATGATGCTCGGTGTGCGGCGATTTGACGACCGTGAGGTCGAAATCCTCGGGATCGAGACCGTTGGCGTAGAAGATTGCGCGATCGAAAAGACACGCCGGCAAGCTCATCGCCACGACGGTGAAATTGTCGAAAGTCAGCACCGCCGTCGGACCCGAAGGCAGGCGCGCCTTCATCGTTTCGAAGCGCGTCTCGCCATCCGACAGCGACTTCACCTTCGCCTTCACCTTCATCGGCGTGAAACGTTTCGGATCGATCGAGCCGCCCAGCGACACGTCGATCGTGGCGCCGACACCGGCCTTGTGGGCCGCTTGCGCCGCCGCGGCATCGACGACCGGCGCCAGTACGCGCTTGGTATAGCCCGCCGCGCGTAAATGCCGGATCAGTTCGACGCTGTCGCCCGAAGCGCCCGACGAAGTCGCGTCGGCCGCGTCGGTAAAGATCACCGAACCCTCGATACTGCGCGCTTGGGCGATGGCGCGCTCGATCGAGATCAACTTGCCCTGCATCCGGAAGCGCCGCTCCCAGAACTCGCCTGCCAGCCGCAGCGCTTCGCGCTCGGCCGTTTTTTTGTCGCCGTCGGTCATGATCAAGACCTGGGAACATAGCTCGGGCACGTCGGTAAACGGATTGCCGATCATGATTCCGGCGGCCAGCGCCACGCCTTCGCGCTCCAAACGCAGGCACTCGCGCAGCAATTCGCCGTAGCAGCCGTTCTTGGTGATCAACTCGTCGCCGCGCACCAGCGCCGGAATGACGACGCGCGCGATCGCGGGCTTCGCCTTCTTTTCCATCAAGCGCAACAGCAGCGCGCCCGCGCGCCGCCCGGTATCGGCGAAATCGACATGCGGATATGTGCGATAGACCGCAAAGCCGTCGCAGTTGCGCAGCATCTTGTCGGTCAGGATGCCGTGCAGATCGAGCGAGATCACGATCGGCACGCCGGGCCCCACCAGCTTGCGCGTCTCGGCCAGCAAATACCCTTCCGGATCGAGATCGCCGACCGCGCCCATCGCGCCGTGAAGCGAGAAATAGACGCCATCAACCTTGCCGGCCTGTGCGCGCACGCCCGCGAGCACCTCTTCCGACAGACGGCGCCAGCCGTCGGCCGACAAAATCCCCGCCGCCCCGGCGAAAGCCGACATGGTCGGCACGGGCTCGACGCCCGCCGCCTCGAATATCTCGACAGCGCCGGCAACGCTTTGATTGGCGCCGCGATGGGCCAGCATTTCGCCGCCGCGCTGGATCGTGAAGTTCTCGTAACCCGACGGCAGGGGATTGAAGGACGATATCTCCTGCATGCATTCGACGATCAGGACGCGTTTCATGCTCGCTCTCCCGCGGCTGGCAACGAATTATCGATGGCCCGGAAACAGGCGACTTCGCGCCCATCCGGCAAGGTTTCGAGTTTCGGTTCGACGGCACCGCAACGCGGCTCGGCATAGCGGCAGCGGGCGGCGAAGCGGCAGCCGCCTTCGGTCTGCGGCGCGAAGCTGTCGCCCGGCGGCGGCCGATGCGCGCCGCGCATGTCGGGATGCTCGGCGGGAAGTGCCGCCAACAGATCGCGCGTATAGGGATGCGCGGGTGCGGCGAACAGCGCGTCGGCGGCGCCGATCTCCACGATTCGCCCGAAATACATCACCGCAATCCGGGTCGAGACATGCCGTACGACCGCGAGATTGTGCGAGATGAACAGATAGGTAAGTCCGAGCTCGCGCTGCAAATCCTGCAAAAGATTGATGATCTGCGCCTGAACCGATACGTCGAGCGCCGAAACGACCTCGTCGCACACGATGAAGGATGGGCGCAGCATCAATGCGCGCGCGATCCCGATCCGCTGGCGCTGGCCGCCCGAAAATTCGTGCGGATAGCGATCGAGCGCCGAGGCCGGCAGGCGGACAAGATCGAGCGTCTCGGCGGCGCGACGCTTGCGTTCCGCCGGCGATCCTTCCCCATGGATCGTCAGCGCCTCGGCGAGAATATCCGCGACCGTCATGCGCGGATTCAGCGATCCGTAGGGATCTTGAAACACGATCTGCATGCGCTGTCGCGCCGCGCGCAGCGCCGCGCGCGACATTCGGCCGATATCCTCGCCTTCGAAGCGGATGGTGCCGGCCGTCGGCTCGATCAGCCGAAGCACCAGCCGGCCGGTCGTCGACTTCCCGCTGCCCGACTCGCCGACCAAGCCCAAGGTCTCGCCCTTGGCGATCGTCAGGTCGACGCCATCGACCGCGCGGGTCGCGCGTCCGCCGCCGAAAAACAGCGAACTCCGGCGCTCGAAGATTTTCGTCAGCCCTTCAATTTCGACCAGCCGGCTCATCGCCCGTCCCCGTCGTTCGCGTATCCGAAGGGTTCGATGCACGCGACCGCGTGTCCGGCCGTCGCGTCGCGCAAGCGCGGCGCGCGCGCATCGCACGCATCGCGGCGCATCGCGCAACGCGGCGCGAAACGGCACCCGGTCGGGAATGCGTCGAGTGCCGGAACCGATCCCGGAATCGACGCGAGCCGCTCGCGCGGTCCCGACGTTTTCGGGATCGCGGAAAGCAACGCGCGCGTATAGGGATGGCGCGCGGAATCGAAGATCTCGCGCACCGGCGCCGTTTCGGCCACCCGTCCGGCGTAAAGAACCGTCACACGATCCGCCATTTCGGCGATCACCCCCAGATCGTGCGTGATGAACAGCATCGACATGCCGGTATCCCGGCGCAGATCGCGCAGCAATCCCAGGATCTGCGATTGAACCGTGACGTCGAGCGCGGTGGTCGGTTCGTCGGCGATCAGCAAGCGCGCATGCGTCGCAAGCGCCATCGCGATCATCACGCGCTGGCGCATGCCCCCCGACATCTCGTGCGGATAGGCGTCGAGCATCGCCGCCGCGCGCGGAATTTCGACGCGCTGGAACAGCGCTTGCGCCTCCCTGCGTGCGGCGTCGCGCGACATTCCGCGCCGTCGCACCAACACCTCTTCGACCTGCCGGCCCACGCGATGCACGGGGTTGAGCGCCGTCATCGGCTCCTGGAAGATCATCGCGAGATCGCGGCCGCGCCGCTTGCGCCATGCATCGGGGCCGGCCGCGATCATGTCCTCGCCGTCCCAGCGAAGGGTGCCGCCGGCATAGCGCGCGACGCCGGGCAACAACCCCATGATCGCGAGGGCGAGCATGCTTTTTCCCGATCCGGATTCGCCGACGATGCCGAGCACTTCGCCGGGCGCCACGCGCAGCGTCACATCCTCCAAAACCTTGAGTCCCGCGGCCCCGATCCGGACCTCCAGCGCGTCGATTTCCAGCGTCGCCATCGTCAGCTCCGGCTGCGCGGGTCGAGGACGTCGCGCAATCCGTCCCCGAGCAGATTGAGGCCGAGAACGCAGACGAGGATCGTCAGGCCTGGGAAAATCGTGATCCATGCGGCCTCGCGCATGAAGTCGCGCCCTTGCGCGATGATCGATCCCAGCGAAGGTGCGGGCGGCGGCGGGCCCGCCCCGACGAAGGACAATGTTGCTTCGGCCAGGATCGCGATCGCGAAGACATAGGTAAGACGCACGATCAACGGTCCCAGGCAGTTGATCAGCACATGCCGGAAGAGGATGCGAAGATCGCCCGCACCGAGTGCGCGCGCCGCTTCGACATAGTCGTGTTCGCGCGCCACCAGCACCGACGCGCGCACGATACGCGCCGTATGCGGGATCGTCGCGATCGACAAGGCGACGACGACGTTGACGACCGAAGCGCCCAGCACGGCACTGACGATCATGGCGAGCACGATCGAGGGGAACGCCATCGTCGCGTCCATCAGCCGCATGATCGGCGCGTCGAGGCGCGAATAGAATCCGGCGACCGCGCCGATCACAGTGCCCAGCGCGCCCGTGACGACGACGACCAAGCCGCCGATCAGCAGCGAGATCCGCGTGCCGTACATGACGCGCGACAGGATATCGCGCCCATAATGGTCGGTTCCGAACCAATGCGCCGCGCCGGGCGGTTGAAGGCGCATCCGAAAGGCGTTGCGCAGCGGATCGAACGGCGCAAGCCAATCGGCCGTCAGCGCAACCAGCAGAACGGCGAAGATCAGCCCGCCCCCGACCGCGAAGGATCGATTGCGCAGCAGACGAAGGCCGAGATCGCGGACCGGCGACGCCGACGTCATGTCAGGCGGACGCGCGGGTCGACCAGCGCGTAGATCAGATCGACGATCAAGTTGACCGTCAGATAGACGACAGCAAGGAACAGCAGCCCGCCTTGCATCACGGGAAAGTCGCGCGCGGCGATCGCGCCGATGATCAGCCGCCCCACACCGGGGATCGAATAGACCTGTTCGATCACGACCGCACCGCCCAGCAGCGCGCCCGCCACGATTCCGATCACCGTGACGATCGGAATGAAGGCGTTGGGCAGGCAATGCCGCACGACGATTTCGAGTTTCGAGATGCCTTTCGCATCCGCCGTTCGGACGTAATCCTGCCGCATGACTTCGAGCATCGCGGTGCGCGAAATGCGCGCGATGAAGCCGAGTTGCACCAGCCCCAGCGTCAACGCCGGCAGGGCGATCGTGCGCAGCCAGCCGAGCGGCGATTCGCCGAAGGGCACGAAGCCGCCGGTCGGCAGCCAGCCCAACGACACCGCGAAGACGAGAATCAGCACGAGTCCGAGCCAGAAGTCGGGAACCGACAAACCGATCAGCGCCGCCGACATCGTCGCCTGATCCGCCCATTTGTCGTGATTGACGGCCGCGACGATCCCGGCCGCGACACCGCCCAGCGTGGCGATGAGCAGCGCCGTGCCGGCAAGCGACAGAGTCGCCGGCAGTCTTTCTATCAACGCCGCCGAGACCGAGCGCTGCAACAGGATCGACTCGCCCAGATCACCGCGCAGGATCCGGCCATACCAATGCGCCATCTGCAACGGCAGCGGCTCGTCCAAACCCAGCGCCGTGCGCAGGCGCTGGATCTGATCGGGCGTCGCGCTCGCATCGAGAAAGGCGGAGGCCGGATCGCCCGGCACCAGCCAAATCAATGCGAACGACATCAAAGAAACGAGGAGCAGAACGATCAGGGCGCCCGCCAAACGTCGTGCGAGAAAAGCCGCCATGCCGTTCTGCTCCCCCTATTCGGCGCTCAGTTTTCGAGCCACACGCCCCACATCCGCGGAATGCGGTAAGGCGTGAAGTTCTTGAGACGCGCAGACGCGACTTGGAACATGCCGTAATTTCCGGCCTTGATCGCGACCGCGTCGTCGTACATGTGCTGCTGGAACTGATCGAACAGCGCCTTGCGTTTTGCATCGTCGAGTTCGAGGGCGAAAGCGGCCGCGAGCGCGTCGATCTTCGGGTCCTTGGCTTGCTGCGAAAGCCCATTCACCCACGGCGACATCACCGAACCCGGACCTTCGAACGGTTCGATGCCGAAGCCGTGCGCCCAGAACGACCAGCCCGTCGGCGTGAAGCCGATTTTCGAGACGGTCGGCCAATCCGACACCGACAATTCGACGTTGACGCCGATCGCCTTCAAGCGCTGCTGGAAGACGGTCGCCGTGTCGACGTTCGGCCGGATATTGTCGACCATGAAGACCAGCTTCTCGCCCTTATAGCCGGACTTGGCGAGATGATCCTTGGCGAGCGCCAGATCGCCCTTGTTGTATTTCTCGGCACCCGCCTTCGAATAGAACTTCGAGCCCGGATAGAGCCAGCCCGGATCGATCTGATAGATGTCGTCGAAGGAGATGGCCATGATCTCCTCCATATCCAACGCCGCCAGAACCGCGCGGCGGAAATTGACGTCGCTGGTCGGCGCTTGCGCGTGATTGAACTTGATGACCTGCAGCGCGAAGGGCAACAGCTTGTGGATCGTCAACCGCCTGTCGGCGGCGAGACGCTTGACCGTCGGCCCGTCCGACATCTCGTTGAACTGGATTTCGCCCGCTTCCAGCGCCGCGGTGCGGGCACCCGCTTCCGGCATGAAGCGGAACGTCACAGTATCGAGGAACGCTTCCTTCTTGCCGGCGAAACCGTCGCGCGTCTGCTTGCCGTTGGGATTGGGCACGTAGCCGTCGAAGCGCGCGAGTTTGACGTGGCTGTCGGGCCTGTATTCGACGAAGCGGAACGGGCCGGTGCCGATCACGTCGATCTTGCCCGCTTCCTTCGCGGCTTCCGACGCGGGATAGATCGCGATGGGCGCGCGCGGCGACGAGATGTTGTCGAGGAACGTCGCTTGCGGCGACTTCAGTTTGACCGTGGCTTCGTAGGGCCCGGTCGCCTGAACGGATTCGATCGCGGCGACCAGGGCTGGCGACGCGCCGACCTTACGGTAACGCTCGAGCGAGGCGACGACGTCGCCGGCATCGAGTTCCTTGCCGTTGTGGAACTTCACGCCCTTGCGGATCGCGAAGGCATAGGTCAGCCCGTCGGCCGAGATCTTCACGCCCTCGGCGAGTTCGGGGACGGGCGTCGCCGTCTCGTCGCGCGCGTAAAGCGTCTCGAAAACATGGAGATTGATGTTGCGCGCCGATTGCGCCGACGACACTTGCGCGTCGAGCGACGGCGGCGCTTGCGTGATGCCGATCACGACGTCGCCGCCGCGGCGTTGCGCCGCCGCCGGGCCGATCAACGCCGCGGCGACGATCGCCGACAGCGCGAAGCAACCGAGAGTCCTCCTGTTCATAGCGGTCTCCTTTTTCGTTTGATCGAAGCGGAAGGGCCGCCGGCGGCGCTAGGCCGCGGCGGCGGTTTCGTCGTAGGCCTGCATCAGCACGGCGATCGCGTCGCCGCGGCGCACGCGCCCGGAGCCCGCCGCCATCCACAAATGGCCGTCGCGGCGGTAGCGGATTTCCAAAGGCGCGCGATCGACGTCCTCGATGAAATGCAGACGCCCCGCGATTTCGCCTTCGCGGCACGAATCGCCGATCACGTTGCAAGGCTCGAACAAGCCGTCGGCCGGCGCGAAGCTGTAATTGGCGGGATCGCGCACCATCATGTGCCGCGTGCCCGGCGCGCCGTCGGCTTGGCGCGTGTCGGGCCGCCCTTCCATCAATCCGAAATGCTTGAGGGTGTTGAGAAGCCCGCGCTCGGCGATCGACACGCCCGCCACGCTGACGCGGCCCCAGCCGCCCAGTTCGGTGCCCAACGACAGGATGCCGCGCCGCTCGACCGACGAGGTCAGCGTGGCGCCCTCGTCCACGCCCCAGAATACGGCGTTGTATGGCGCGCCGAAGGCGGCGGCCGCTTCCATCGTGCGCCGGCGCATATCGGCGTCGGGCAGATAGTGCATGTTGGTGGACGGCGCCGCCTCGCCGCTATGGCCGCACGTGTGCAGATCGACCGAAACGTCGACCATCGGCAAAATGTGGGCATCGATGAAATGCGCCAGCATTTGCGAGAACGTGCCGCGCGGATCGCCCGGGAAGCAGCGGTTGAGATCGCGATCGTCGATCGGCGATAGCCGCGTGTTGTTGAGCGCCGCCGGGATATTCACGGCCGGGATCATGATCACGCGGCCCTGAATACGAGCCGGATCGAGGGTGCGCGCCAATCGCGCGACGGCGATCTGCCCTTCGTACTCGTCGCCGTGAACGCCGCCGGTGAACAGAACGGTCGGCCCTTTGCCGTTGCTGACGACGACGATCGGGATCTCGATCGTTCCCCAGCCGGACGAATTGCGGGAGTGCGGCGCCCGCAGATACCCCAGCTGGCGTCCGATTTTCTCGAAATCGATGTCGCAGCGAATCCGGCTGGGGGCTTTTTCTGTCACGGCGTTTGTGCCTTTGTAGATAATTCAACGTTCTTGCTTATAGATCGTATGATCGTATACGATCTTCAGCGAGTCAAGAGGGCATCCGTGCCCGGAGGACAGGAAGACATCGTGACGCGATCCAACACCGGCTCCAGCTCCGTTATGCGCAAAGACGACGGCACACCCGAATGGCGCCCCTTGCAGCCGAAGACACTGGTCGATCTCGTGATGGACGCGATCGTCCCTGCCGCCGCCGCCGGCGTGATTCTGCCGGGCGACCGCATCGTCGAAGCGGATCTGGCGCGCAAGCTCGGCGTCAGCCGCGTGCCGGTGCGCGAGGCTTTGCGGCTGCTCGAAAGCCAAGGCCTGGTGGTCAACGAGCCCTATAAAGGCATCCGGCTACGGCCGATCACCAATCAACGCGTCCACGATCTGACCGAAGCGCGCGCAGCACTGGAGACCAGCGCCGTCACCCGCGCGGTCAAAGCCGGCCGCAACAAGGGCGCGTATCTCGCCCCGCTCCACGCGGCGATCGACGAGATGACCTTGATGGCCGCGCGCGGCGACGCCTATGGCCTGGCGCAAGGCGATGCGCAGTTCCATCGCGCGCTTTGCGCGCTCGGCGGCAACTCGGTCACGCTCGATCTGTGGGAAGCGCTGTCGCGCCAATGCATCGTGATCTTCGGCTTGGCGACGCTCAGCAAGCCCATGACCGCGATCGTCGAAGAGCATCACGATCTGATCGCCGTCTTCGAGAGCGGCGACGTCGAACGGATCAACGCGACGCTGCACGAGCACACGACGGTGATGAACGACGCGGTCGACTACGAAGCCATCGTCGAAAAACGCCGCGCGGCGCGCGACGCGTAGAACATAAAAAAGGAGAAATGCCCATGAACGCCTTCACCCGCCCGACGGCGCTGCCGCGCGTGCGAATCACGCGCATCGAAGCGGCACCGTTATTCGGCGAAAGCCCGAAGGGCGGTTGGTCGGCCGAGATCCGGCCGCAGGATTCGATCCACGCGATCGTGGCGGTCCATACCGATCAGGGGCTGACGGGCTATGGCAGCGTGTTCACCGACGGGCGTCTGGTTCAAGCGGCATTGAAGGTTCTAGAGCCGCTTTACACCGGCGAAAGCGCGCTCGAGCCCGATCGCGTTTCCGAGAAGCTGCACCAGAACACGTTCTGGATGGGTCGCGGCGGCACGCTGACCCACGCGATCAGCGGCATCGACATCGCGCTATGGGACATTCTGGGTCAGGCGACCGGCCTCAGCGTTGGCCGGCTTCTCGGCGGCCGCTATCGCGAGCGTGTGCAGCCATATTGCTCGCTGCTGATGGAGGAACCCAAGGCGATGCGCGACATCATCGCCGAGCATCGCGCGCGCGGCTTCACCGCTTTCAAGATTGGCTGGGGCCCGTTCGGGCGGGCGCTCGATACGAAACTCGACGAAGCCATCGTGCGCGCCGCGCGCGAAGCGGCGGGCGAGAAATCGCGCCTTTTCGTCGACGCGGGTGCGAGCGACGCGTTGTGGCCGCACGGCTTCAAATGGGCCAAACGCACGGCCGAAATGCTCAAGGACTACGAAGTGGGCTGGTTCGAGGAGCCGGTGCGGCCCGACGCGATCGACGATTACGCCGAATTGCGCCGCTGCTCGCCCGTGCCCATCGCGGGCTGCGAAGTCCTTACCCGCCGGCAGAATTTCATTCCTTGGCTCACGCGCCAAGCGGTCGACATCGTGCAACCCGACGTCACGAAAGTGGGCGGCATTTCCGAACAGCGCCGCATCGCGTGGATGGCCTACGATTTCGGCGTCAAATACATCGGCCACGGCTGGAACACGGCGCTGGGCGTCGCGGCGGATATGCAGATGGCGGCCGCCTTCCCCGACGCCGATCTGGTCGAATTCATCGGCGGCAGCGCCTATGTCGACGGCATTTTGGCCGAGCCCTTCGCGCTGGACGCCGACGGCTGGCTGACGATTCCGGACAAGCCGGGATTGGGCGTTACGATCGATCGCAACAAGCTCGCCCGATACACGCCCGATCCCGCACCGTTGTTCGCGTGACAACACGGCACATCGCTGGATGGCCTTGGCCGAGAAAGGCCCCGATTGTTGTCGGGGCCTTTCGCGCCACGATTGCCGGCGCGCGGCGGCTCACTCTTCTTTGAACACCTCGTCGCGCCGCGCGCGCAGCGCCGGCAGCGCCGAAATCGCCAGCGCCGCAGCACCGATCAGAAGCAGGCTGAGCGACAGCGGCGAACGCAGAAACACCATCGGATCACCGTCGGATATGATCAGAGCCTGACGGAGCTTCTCTTCGAGCAGGCGGCCGAGCACGAAGCCGAGTGCCAGCGGTGCCGGCTCGAAATCCAGCTTGTGCAACACATAGCCGACCAGCCCGAACACGGCGGTCAAGTAGACCATGTCGGCGGTGTTGCCGATCGAGTAGATCCCGATGCAGCAAAACAGCACGATCGCCGGGAACAGCAGCCGGTAGGGCACGCGCAACAGCTTCACCCAAAGCCCGATGAGCGGCAGATTGATGACCAGCAGCATCAGATTGCCGATCCACATCGACGCGATCAGGCCCCAGAACAGTTCCGGGTTGCGGTCGATGACCTGCGGCCCCGGAATGACGCCCTGGATCAGCATCGCGCCGACCATCAGCGCCATAACGGCGTTCGGCGGCAGACCAAGCGTCAGCAGCGGAATGAACGAGGTCTGCGCGCCGGCGTTGTTCGCCGATTCAGGCCCCGCGACGCCGGCGGGCGCGCCATGGCCGAATTTCGCGGGCTGTTTGGCGATCCGCTTCTCGAGGGCGTAGCTGGCGAAGGGCGCCAGAATGGCGCCGTTGCCCGGCAAAATACCGAGCACGGAACCGAGCCCCGTGCCGCGCAGGATCGCGGGCAGGTTCTCTCGGATCTCGCTCAACCGCGGCAGAAGCCGGCCGATTTTGGACCGGACCACGTCGCGCGCTTCGGGGTTTTGCAGATTCTTCAAGATCTCGGCGAACCCGAAAAGCCCCATCGCGAGCACCGCGAACTCGAGCCCGTCGTACAGCATTTCGAGATCGAAGGTCAGCCGCTCGCGGCCCGTCTCGATATCCGTGCCGATCGCGCTCAGAAGAATGCCGAGCGCGATCATCGCGATCGCCTTCAACAACGAGCCGCGCGCCAGGACCACGGCCAGAACGAGGCCCATGATCATCAACGAGAAATACTCGGCCGGTCCGAACAGCAGGCCCAGCTTCGTCATCGGCACGCCGAGGGCCGCGATCAACAGCGTCGCGATCGTTCCGGCGATGAAGGATCCGATCGCCGCGAGCCCCAGCGCCAGGCCCGCTTGGCCGTTCTTCGCCATTTCGTGGCCGTCGATCGCCGTGACGACGGCGGTGGCTTCGCCGGGAATGTTCACGAGGATCGCGGTCGTCGAGCCGCCGTATTGCGCGCCGTAATAGATGCCCGCGAGCATGATGAGCGCGCCCGTGGGATCGAGCGTCAGCGTAACCGGCAGAAGGATCGCGATCGTCGCGACGGGGCCGACACCCGGCAACACGCCGACCAGCGTGCCGATCAAGCAGCCGGCGAAACACAGGCCGATATTCTTCAAGGTCATCGCGACCTGAAGCCCGAGCCCCAGATTGGAGAACATATCGCCCATATCAGTATCCGATCAGCCAAGGCGCGACGGGCACCGGAATGCCGAGCGCGAACCGGAACACGCCGATGCAGACGGCGGAAATGATGGCGGCGAAGACGACGAGTTCCCCCGGCCGGGCGCCGCGATCGGCAAAGCCGGCGACGATCACCGCCAGCGGTCCGGCGACGACCAGGCCCAGCGGCGGGACGGTCACGCCCGCGACCTCGCCGCCGCGGATCGCCAAGCCGAAAAGCACGACCGCGCCGAGTACGATCAGAATTTCCCGCTATGCCCAGCCGCCCGCATCCGGGCCGGACGCGCGCAACGAGATCGCGACTTGGATCACGCCGAGAACGACGATGAAGCCCGCGACGACGCGCGGCAGCAAACCCGCGCCCACGCCTTGCCGCGTCATGAACGGCAGATCGGATGCTCCGAAAAGCGCGATCGCGCCGACGGCGATGAGCGCGATTCCGGCCCAAACCTCGCGATCGCGAAGTTTGGCGCCGGCCCGCTGGGAACCGGAAGCCATGCGTTGACCCTATTCGAGTGAGATGTTGGCCGCGCGGACGATCTCGCCCCAGCGCGCGCGTTCCTTGGCCATGAATTCCGCGAAGGCTTGGCCTTCGAGATCGGCCGGCGTCGCGCCGTCGTCCTTCAACCGATCGACCACCGTGGGATCGCGCAGCGTCTCGCGCGTGGCTTGCGACAACTGGGCGCGGATCGGTGCTGGCAAGCCGCGCGGCCCCAGCAGCCCGTACCACGCCGAAGCGGTGTAGTCCTTTAGCCCCGCTTCGATCGCGGTCGGAACCTCCGGCAAACCGGCGAAGCGCGACGTGCCCGTCACGGCCAGCGCCGAGACCTTCTTGCCTTCGATCAGGCCGGTGACCGACGGAATCGTCGTCACCATGAAATCGATATGGCCGCCGACGAGATCGTTGAGCGCAGGGCCCGCCCCGCGATACGGCACGTGGCGCGCCTCGAAACCGGCGACCTGCCCCAGCAGCAACGCCGCGAGATGGCTCGCCGACGCGTTGCTCGCCGAGCCGTAAACCAGCGTCTTCGCCTTCGCGGCGGCGACGAGTTCGGGCAGCGTCGCGACCGGCAGACGCGGACCCACGACGACGGCGAGCGACGCGTCCGCGATCAGCGCGATCGGGTCGAGTGTCGTTGCCGGATCGGCCTTGAGGCGCTTGAACAGATGCGGATTGACAACCATCGGGCCTTGATTGCCGATCAGCAGCGTGTAGCCGTCGGGCGCCGCGGCGGCGACGGCCTCGGTGCCGAGATTGGCTGCCGCGCCGGGACGGTTTTCGACCAGCACGCGGCCGTCCAGAATCTTTTCGAGCCGGGCCGCGAAAATGCGCGCCACGGCGTCGGTGCCGCCGCCGGCGGCGTAGCTGACGATCAGCGTGATCGGCTTGTTGGGATAGCGGCTTTGGGCCGTCAACGGCGCGGGGGCCGCGAGCAGACTGGCAGCGCCGAGTGCGAGCGCCGAGCGACGATTCAACATGCTGTTTCCTCCAACGATTCGGTTTCTTTATCTTTCGAAAAAGTTCCAGCCGGCACCAGCACGGCGCCCTCGAACAGCCGGCGTGCGGTCCGTAAAACGTAAACCACGGGCGCCGACGTCGGCCCCGGCGATTCGATCCGCACGCCCAGTTGCCCCGACGGATGTTCGATACGAATTTCGCCCGGTAGAGCGACCCGGCCCGCGATACGCGCGGCGATCGTGCCTTGGGTGGCGATCGCGGTCGCGATCCCGACGGCACCGGTGATCGCGAGCGCCGTGTGGCACGAATGCGGCATCAGATAGCGCACGCAAACGGCGCCGCCATTCGCGGACGGCGACATCAGCACGGGCTTGGGGATGACCTTCGACGACACGTCGCCCAGCCCCATCCGCAGCCCGGCCTCCAGGCGCAGCGTCTCGATCCGATCGAGCAACGCGCGGTCGGCGTCGATCTCCGCCGGCGATTCGTAGCCGGTTTTGCCAAGGTCTCGCGCATCGAGCAGCAAAAGCGGCATCGCGGCATCGATCAGCGAAACGTCGATGCCGCCGATCCGTTCGATCGCCGCGCCGGAGGGCAGCAAGCGGCCCGTCTTGGCGCCGGCCGCGTCCAGAAACGCCATCTGGATCGGCGCCGCCGTGCCGGGCACGCCGTCGATCGCGACGTCGCCGCCGTAATTGACCCGGCCTTCCGGCGTCTGCACGCGCGCGACGATGATCTTGCCGGTATTGACGTTATGAATCCGGACGGTCGTCGTTCCGGTCTCGACCGGCACCAATCCCGCCTCGATGGCGAACGGCCCCACTCCCGCGAGCATGTTGCCGCAATTGGGCGAGGTATCGACCATCCGCTCGACGACCTTCACCTGGGCGAAAAGATAATCGACATCGGCGTCGGCGCGGCGCGCGCGCCCGACGATCGCGACCTTGCTCGTCAGCGGATTGCCGCCGCCGATCCCGTCGATCTGCAGCCGATGCCCGGCGCCCAGCGCCGCGATCAGCACGCGATCGCGCTCGGCGGGTTCGATCGGCAGATCGTTGGCGAGGAAAAACGGCCCCTTCGACGTTCCGCCGCGCATGAGAACGCAAGGGATGCGGATGAGATCGTCCATGACGGGCCGGCGCGTCCTCGGAAAATTGATGCGCTAAGCGCATCGTTTGACGATTTTCAGTCTGTTTATGGAACAATTGGATTGTTGTGAAATGCAAATATCGGCATTATTATTCCGTTATGCGGATTAATGCGGAGCTTCTCGATTTTCGCGCGTTCCTTTCCGTGCTCGCCTGCGGATCGTTTCACCGCGCGGCGCTGGAACTGAACATCTCGCAGCCCGCGCTGTCGCGGCGGATCAAAGGCTTGGAGCGCGCGCTGGGGACGACGCTGATCGAGCGTTCGACCCGGCACGTCGCACCGACGGCGATCGGGCAGCAATTGCGGCCGCTGGTCGCGCGTCTGCTCGACGAGTTCGAGGATTCGGTTCTGTCGATCGGCGGCTTGGGCGGGCGCTACACCGGACAGGTGACGATCGCGTCGGTGCCGACGGCGGCGTTCTACTTCCTGCCGCGCGTCGTGCGCGTGTTCAACCAGCGCTTCCCGGGGATCCGGTTCCGGATTCTCGATCTGTCGGCGAACGAAGGTCTGGAGGCGGTGGCGCGCGGCGAGGTCGAGTTCGGCATCAATTTCACCGGCGCCACGCGGCCCGATCTGCGTTTCACGCCGCTGCTGCAGGACGAGTTCGTGCTCGCGTGCCGCCGCGACCACCCGCTTGCGAAATCGCGCGAGCTGCGCTGGCGCGATCTCGGCGGTTATCCGCTGATCGGCGTCAGTCAGGCGAGCGCCAATCGCGCGGTTCTCGATCAAGCGCTTGGGCGCGCCAAGGTGAAGCTGGATTGGTTCTACGAAGTAACCCACTTGTCGACCTCGCTCGGCTTGGTCGAAGCCGGGCTCGGCATTTCCGTGCTGCCGAAACTCGCCACACCGCAAACCGAGCATCCGGTCATCGCGACCATCAAGCTGAAGAATCCCGTCGTCAGCCGGACGATCGGTGTCGTCGAGCGGCATGGCGCGCGGCTGACGCCCGCCGCAGAGCGTTTCCGCCAATTGCTGATCGACGAGTGGGGATCGAAATAGGATCCGGGTTGCGAGATGCGACGAAGCTGCATCGTGCGCGCCGATGGTGGGCGATGTCGGGCGCAAACCTACGACAAGCTGATGAAGAGCCGTCAAGCGGCGTTGATATTCCGAGGGCTTTCCGTCGCCCGAACCCCTTTAGAATACCAAGCGAGATTCGCGAGGTGACGGAAATCTCAATCCTTGCCGGCACGCCGCGCCGTAACCTGGCGGCGCTTGCAGGCACGCGGATCACTCGATTGGCGGGCCGAAAGCCGTATCGCGGCTTCTCCAGTCACGCCCGCAACGGCCGCTCCGATTAAACGACGGCACCGCCGCCATCAACCAAAACGACGCTGCCCGTCATGAATCCGTTGGTCATGAACGACAGGATTTGACGGGCGACGTCTTCGGCTTGGCCGATCCGCTTCACCGGCAAGGTCGCGGCGGTCCGGTCGAGCAACTCTTTTCGTCGATCCGCCGGCAGAAAATCCCACCACGCCGTATCGATGCGGCCGGGCGACACACAATTGACCCGGATCGGCGCCATCTCCGTTGCCAAGGCGCGCGCGAGATTGTCGATCGCCGCGTTGATCGCGCTTAAGATCGTCGCGCCACCCGATGGCCGGCTACCCAACATGCCCGAAACGAGCGTCAAACTGCCGCCGGGAACGATCCGCGCCGCATGGGCGACGTTCACCGCCGCCCAGAATTTGCTTTCGACCGAAGCGCGCGCTTCCGCCAACGGGCCTTGGCGCAACGGCCCCGCTTGCGCTTCGGCGGCGGAAACGACGACATGGTCGAACGCCGCGCGTCCGTCGAAAAATGCCATCACGGCTTGCGCGTCCCGCGCATCGACCGACGCCGTCATCGCGCCCGGCACCACGGCCGCCGCCGCAGACAAACGTTCGTGACTGCGCGAGGCGATCGTGACGTTCGCACCTTGCGACGCGGCGGCGGCGGCGGCGGCCAAGCCGATTCCCGACGATCCGCCGAAAACGGCGACGCGTACGCCCGCAAGCGCGGCGTCGTTCATCGCTTCGCGTCCGCCGGGGCGGACGAAAGTTCCGTGCCCGCCAATTTTTCGCTGAACTGCGCCATTGCGGTGTGATCCATGCCGCGGCCCAGCAGCTTCTGCGCGCCGCTCCACATCTCAAGGCACAAACCCGCGAAGGGCGCAGGCGTTTCGGTCGCTTTGGCCACGCCCATCGCGATCCCAAGATCTTTGACCATCAAATCCAGGCCGAATCCGGCGTCGAAGCGGCGCGACAGCACGAACTGCTTGAACTTTTTCTGGGTCGAATTGTTCATACCGGTCGACGCGTTGAGGACATCGACCATAAGCGCGGGGTCAAGACCGAAACGCTGGCCGATGAGCAGCGCCTCGATGCCGATCAGAAACCCGGCCGCGCTGACGAGGTTGTTGAGCGCCTTCATCGCATGGGCGGAGCCCACGGCACCCGTGCGGATCACCGTCTTGCCCATCGAGGCGAGCACCGGCTCCGCCCGATCGCAAGCCGCCGCCGGACCGCCAAGCATGATGGCGAGTTCCCCCGTCCGCGCGCGCGGCACGCCACCCGAGACGGGCGCATCGACGAGATCGACGCCGTGCGCTGCCGCGACGGCGGCCAACCGCCGGGTCTCCTCGGGAACGCCGCTGCTCATTTCCAGGATCAGCGTTCCCCGACGCATGCGCGACAGCGCGCCATCTCCGCCCTCAAGCACCGTGGTGACGACGGCGCTGCTGGGCAGCATCGTCACGACGATATCGGCGTCCGCCGCAGCTTCGGCGGCCGTACCGGCGACTGTCGCGCCGATTTCCGCCGCCACCGCCGCCGTTCGCTTGGCGTCGGCGTCGAAGACTCGCAAGGGATATCCGGCGGCGCGCAGCCGCGCCGCCATCGGAAGCCCCATGGCACCCAAGCCGATGAAACCGACGTTGAGGGAAGCGACCATCCTGCCAACCCTTCCGTTTACTTGGAGAACATCTGGCCCGGCAGCCAGAGCGACAGTTCCGGCACGGCGATCAGCAGCGCCAGAACCAGAAACTCGATCACGATGAACGGCAGGATCCCGCGATAGATCTGATGCAGCGAAACCTTGCCCTCCGACGCGCCGATCACGGCGAATAGATTCATTCCCACCGGCGGCGTCAACACGGCAAGCTCGACCAGCTTCACCATGATGACGCCGAACCATATCCCGTCGTAGCCGAGGGCCTTCACCATCGGATAGACGAAAGGCAGCGTCATGACCTGCATGGCGAGCGGGTCCATGAACATCCCGAGCACGATGAAGATCAGCACCAGCACGATGATGAAGGCGGTTGGCGCCAAGTCGAATGACTGCAAAAGATCCGTCGCCGACGTGACGGTCCCGGCAACGAGGAAGAATCGGGTGAAGATCAACCCGCCGATGATCACGATGAATAGCGCGGCGGTGACCGCCGCCGCGGATCTCAGGCATTCCGCGAGTGCGGCACGCGACAAGCGCCCCCGCGCGACCGCGATCAGCAGCGCGCCCATGGCGCCGAGCGCCCCGGCCCCCGATGGCGTCGTGAACCCCAGATAAATTCCACCGATGACGATGCCGGCCAGCAGGAACGTCGCCCACAGCGCCAGCGCGCTTTTCCCGATTTCACGGATCGCCGCACGCGGTTGTGGCGCGGGGGCCAAACCGGGATTGGCGCGGACCATAATCCAAGTTCCGATCATATAGGCGGCCGTCGTCACGAGTCCGGGGATGACGCCGGCGATCAGGAGTTCGGCAACCGATTCGCCGGTCAGCAAACCGTAGATGACGAAGCTGATCGACGGCGGGATAAGCGCGGCGATGGTGCCCGCCGCCGCGATGCAGCCGGCGGAGAACGCCTTGTCGTAGCCCAGGCGCAGCATTTCCGTCAGCGCGATCCGGGTGAACAGCGCCGCGTTCACCAAAGTCGAACCCGAAATCGCCGCGAAACCGGCCGATGCGAGGATCGTCGCCTGGAACAGCGCCCCGCGCGCCGAGCGCAGCAGCAGATTGCTGAATCCGAACAGCTCCTGCGTTATGCCCGACGACGACGCGATCGCGCCCATCAGGACGAACATCGGAATGACGACGAACGCGTAGTCGGACGACGTGGCGAAGGGAAGATTGGTCAGCGTGTTCAGCGCGAAGGCAGGACCGCCGATCGTCCAGAGACCCGCGACGGCGACGGCCCCCATGGCGATTCCGACGGGAACACCGATCAGCGACAGCAACAGCATGATCGCGATCGCAAAAAAGCCGACGGTCAACGGATCAGTCACGGGGCGCTCCCACGACATTCGCTTCGAGGCCCATCAGTTGGCGGACGAGCTGCCGCCCGAACTCCGCCGTCGCCAGCCACGCGCCGAAACTCGCGACGCTTTTGAAAGGTGCGAGCGGAAACGTGAAGGCGCCCAGAGCGGTTTCCTTGATCGCCCAGGAATTCATCGCGAGCTTGGTGGTGTGCCAAGCGACCAACGCCATGAAGGCCAAACCGATCGACAGCGAAACGATGGCGCTGAGCCGCTTCAAAGCCGGCTTCATGTTCTGCGTCGCGATATCGATCACGATATTCGCGCCACGGGCCTGCGCTTCGGCAAGACCGAGGAACACGATCACGGCAAGCAGCGCGCCCGAGAGCTCCAGCATCCCGCGGATGGGATAGAAGAACAGATTGGTCGTGATGACGTCGATCGCCCCGAGCAAGCCGACGATCAGAAGAAGCGCCGACGCGGCGACGAATCCGACATGCGATAGCGCCCGCAGCAACGCGTCCATCCGGCTGAATATCATTTTCCCCTCATATCTTCGGGACGAGATGCGAACGGGCGGCACCCCCTGCCGCCCGTTCGTTTTCCGATTCCCGATTCAGCGATTGGCCTTGATGTAGTCGGCCAGCTGCTTGGCCTCGGCACCCTTGCCGAGTTCGGCCATCTTCTTCGCCCAAACGTCGAGCATGTCGGGAACCATCTTGGCGAGATCGGCCGATTGCTGGAACGGAACGATCTCCATCCCCACGGCCTTCAATCCGTCGACGGCCTTTGCTTCGTCCGCCGCGATCAGATCATTGCCGAATTTTTCGGCTTCGCTTGCGACTTCTTCGAACAACTTGCGCACATTCTCCGGCCACGCCGCCCATTTGGCGGTCGAAGTGAAGAGCGTATGCGCGCTGATCACACCGAAGCTGAGATCGGTCGCGTATTTGGCGACCTGATCGATCTTGAACGCACTGACAGCCGAGTTGAACATATAGGTGCAGTCCATCGCACCCGACTGCATCGCCTGAACCATGTCCACCGGCGGGATGTTGACGGGAATGGCGCCGATCGATTCGAGCATCACCGGAACGAACGTGCCGTAGGAGCGGATCTTCTTGTTCTTGATGTCCGCCAGCGTGCGCAGCGGCTTGGTGCAGTAGACACGATAGTCGGGCAGATAGCGGTAGAGGACCGGACGAAGCTTCAACGCGTCCAACTCCGCCTTGATCGTCGGGTTGTTGGTGAAGATGTCCCGCGTCAGGCGATTGAGCTTCGGTCCGTCGTTGAACACGAACGGCAGCGCGTTGGTCACCGCGGTGAACGGCATCCGCGAAAACTGATTGCCGGTCACGATCAAACCGAAATCGATCGCGCCCGAGCCGACGAGATCGACCATCTCCGCCTCGCCGCCGATCGCGTTCGCCCAGAAATGCTGGACGCGGATCGCTCCGCCGCTGCGCTTCTCGACTTCGGAAGAAAAGAACTTGTCGATCCGCGAGGTATTGATGACCTCCGGGATGTTCGACGAATAGCGCACCGTCATGCGCGGATAGTTCTGCGCCGACGCCGAACCGACCGCGAAAGCGCCGACGGCAAGCAGCGCCATTGCCAAGCGTATGATCTTCATTGCGTTCCTCCCGATGAAAAACCAGTTGGCATTTGTGGTTCGGGCCCCTTGAACGCCCAATTGCCACAAAATCAGTCTGTCATACAGAATTACAGTATGATACATTGAGAACAGCTTCACAAGGACTGGATCGTCGATGTCCGAAAATTACGAAGTGCTGGCGCTCCGTTATGCGCGGACCGCACCGGACCGGCCGCGGCGCGAAAACTTCATGCCCGCACAGGACCTTCACGACGGCCCGATGCCGCTCGACTACTATTTTTGGCTGATCCGCGGCCAAGGACGCGTGATCGTCGTCGATACGGGGTTCGGCCCCGAGGCCGCCAGCCGGCGCGGACGCACCTTGCTCCACACGCCCCCGGATCTGCTCGCGCGCGCGGGCGTCGACGCCGCGAGCGTGGAGCATGTGATCCTCACGCATCTGCACTACGACCACGCCGGCGGTCTCAGCCATTTCCCGGCCGCGACGTTCCATCTTCAAGACACGGAGATGAGCTACGCGACCGGTCGGCCGATGTGCCACGCGTGCTTGCGGGCGCCCTTCGATCTCAAAGACGTGCTCGAAACCGTCGGCCTCGTCTACGCCGGACGTATCCGCTTTCACGACGGCGACGTGGAACTGTTTCCCGGCATCTCGCTGCATCGGATCGGCGGCCACACCGGCGGCCTTCAAGTCGTGCGCGTGATGACGCGCCGCGGACCGCTCGTGCTCGCGTCGGACGCGTTCCACTTCTCCGAGAATCGCCGGCGTCGCGCACCGTTTCCGCTGGTCCATCACGTCGGGGAAATGATGGACGGATTCTACCGATGCGAAGCGCTCGCCGGCGGACGAGACGATCTGCTCGTGCCCGGCCACGACCCAGAAGTCGGCGCGCGCTGGCCGCGCCTCTTCTCCGACTTCCCCGACATCGTGCGGCTCGATTTGCCGCCGGCGAATATCTGAAGGCCGAATTCGAAACTTCCGGCCGCAACGAACGAAAAAGTGATTGAGGACGCCAAGGAGCCGCAGATGCAGTTCGACAAAACCGTTACCGCGCGAGGCCAGTCATTCCATCTGACCGGCGAAGTCGACCCGGCTTTCGTCAAGGTCGCCGACGCCTTCGCCGAGAATTTTGCGGTCGAGGAGGAAGTCGGCGCGGCGACGGCGGTGTATGTCGACGGACGCAAAGTGGCGGATCTGTGGGGCGGCTACCGCGACTCGCAATTCGCCAAGCCTTGGGACAAGGACACGATCCTTTGCATGATGTCGGTCGCCAAAGGCATCTCCGGCATCACGTTCAACATGATGATCGACCGCGGCATGGTCAATCCCGATCAACCCGTGGCGAAGTACTGGCCGGAATTCGCCCAGAACGGCAAAGAAGGCGTGTTGGTGCGGCATGTGCTGGACCACACCGCCGGACTGCCTGTCGTCCTGGATCCGCTTTGGCCCGGCGCGATTTTCGATTGCGACGCCATCGTCGCGGCGCTCGAAAAGCAGGCGCCGATGTGGACGCCGGGAACCGTCGCCGCCTATCACATTCATACGCAAGGTAACATCCTCGGCGAGATCGTGCGCCGGCTGACCGGCAAGCGCTTCCGCGACGTCATCCAGAGCGAATTGATCGGTCCGCTGGGCGGCGAATACCGCATCGGCAACGTCTTCGGCGCCGACAATGCACGTTGCGCCGAATTGCTGCCGACGGTCGCGGGCACGCTGCTCGAACGGCGCGACAGCGAGCCCGAAACCCTGATTGCCAAGGGCTTCACGCAGCATCCGAAGATGCCGATGCCCGAGATCCTCAACGGCGAAGGCTGGCGCACGGCCGAAATCGCGAGCGCCAACGGCCACGGCACGGCGCGCTCGATCGCGCGCGTCTACGGCGCCGTCTCGCGGGGCGGGTCGATCGACGACGTCAAATTGATGTCGAAGTCGACAATCGACGCGATGATCACCGAACAGCACAACCAGATCGAGCGCATGCAGCAGCGCCCCTATCACCAGGGGCGCGGCATCCTACTCAACACGCCGGTCTCGGTCTGGATGGGACCCAACGCGCGCGCCTTCGGCCATCACGGCTTCGGCGGATCGATCGGCATGGGCGATCCCGATGCGAAGATCGGCTTCGCCTACGCCTGCAACAAGCTGCATACGCGCGGTGACAACGGGCCGCGTGCGCGCCGCATCATCGAAGCGTTGTACGAGGTGATTTGAAATGGCCGCTTCGTCCAAAGCGCGGGTCGCGGTCGTCACCGGCGGGGCCGGCGGCATCGGGGCCGCCTGCGTCGCCCGTCTGCGCGAAGACGGCTGGAAAGTCGCGGTCCTCGACAAGAACATGGATCTCGGGCGCGAGGTCGCCGCCAAATACGGCGCCGTCGCGGCCGAGATCGACCTCGCCCAGCCCGACAGCATCGCCGATGCGGCGCGATGGGTCGAACGCGAACTGGGCCCGTGCAGCGGGCTCGCCGCCGTCGCCGCGCATCTGGAAAATCCGCACCGGCCCGAGAACCAGGACGCCGCCGAGTGGGCCGCGATCCTGAACGTCAATCTGACGGGCACGTTCCGCACGCTGGTCGAGTTCGGCAAACCGATGCTCGCGGCGGGCGGCGGCTCGATCGTCACCGTGGGCTCGATCACCGCATTCAATTCCAGTCCGCTGCAAGCCTACGGCCCGACCAAGGCCGCGATCGTCAACATGTCGCGCAATTTCGCCGGCGCTTGGGGCCGCCAGAACGTGCGCGTCAATTGCGTATGCCCCGGTCCCACGCGCACACCTGCGGTCGAGGCCAGCTACGCGCGCGGCGAACGCAATCCCGAAACCATGATCCGGCAAACGGCGTTGGGACGCCTCGTGAAGCCCGAACAAGTTGCCGCCGCCATCGCTTTCCTGCTGTCCGACGACGCTGGCGCGATCACGGGCATCGAATTGCCGGTCGACGCGGGCACGCTGATCGGCCAGCTCTGGGGCATGTATGGCGGGCTGCCGCAGCCGCCATCGGACTGAACGAAAACGCAAAGGCGCGAGGATCGCAATGTCGCAAGTTCTTTCGGATCAGGTCGTACTCGTGACGGGTGCCGGGCGCGGCATCGGCGGCGCCACCGCGCGTTTGCTGGCGCAGCGTGGTGCGGCCGTCGGCGTGCTCGACATCGCCGCCGATCTCGCGGCCGAAACCGCCGAGGCGATCGTCAAGGCGGGCGGCAAGGCGCTGCCGATCGTCGCCGACGTGTCGAACCGCGACGCGGTCTTCGACGCGGCGGCGAAGCTCAGCGCGAAATTCGGGAATCTGACCGCCATCGTCAACGACGCGATCTTCATCAAATACGGCCCCATCGAAGGGGTGGAGGAAGCCACGCTCGACCGGATGCTCGCCGTCGGGCTCAAAGGCGTGTTCTGGGGCGTGCAAGCCTTGCTCGCCCATCGCGGCGATCGTCCGGCCTGCATCGTCAATCTCGCGTCGCCGGTCGCGGATCTGGGGGCCGGCAATACGGCGTCGTATACGGCGATCAAAGGCGCCGTGGTCGCGCTGACGCGCCAGCTCGCGGTCGAACTCGGCGCGCGCGGCATTCGCGTCAACGCCGTGGCGCCCGGTGCGGTGCCCACGCCCGGCGCACGCGCGATCGTCGACGAAGCGGGCTACGCCAAGCGCCGCGCGCAAACCCCGCTGGGCCGCCTGGGCGAAGAAAGCGAAATCGCGGCGGCGATCGCCTTCCTCATCGGCCCGGACGCGAGCTTCGTGACGGGCGAAATCCTGCATGCCGACGGCGGTATCACCGCCAAGTCACTGTGATGCGCGGGCCGCGCAAACGAACGGCGACGGGGCGGCGCTCAATCCTGCTTCGCGGGCAGCGACGACAGCGCGGCGGCGGCGGCGGCTTCGACATGGGCCACGCAAATGCGCCACGCGCCCTCTTCATCGCGCGCTTCAAGCGCGTCGAGGAATTCGCGCAATTCGCGGATCGATTGCTTCGCCCGCGCGGCGCTGGACAGCGAAACCACGCGCAACTGCGACACGCGCGTATGGATGCGCCGGAGCATATCGGCGGCGACTTCGTTTCCGGCACCTTCGAGAAGGATGTCGTAGAAGCGGGTTTTGGTCGCGATGAAGCGCTCGGCCGAGAAATTCTCGTAGACTTCCGCGAGCCGGTCGACGCTTTCGCGCAACGCCGCCATCTGCGCCGGGGTCGCATTCTTGGCGAATTCGCGCGCGGCGAGTCCCTCGAGCACGGCACGGACCTGATAGATCGACCGGGCCGTCGCTTCGGTAACGACGCTCACGCTCAAACCTTTGTTCGGTTGCAGCGTGATCAATCCGTCGGCTTGAAGCTCGCGCAGCGCCTCGCGCAACGAGGTGCGCGACACGCCCATCATTTCGCAGAGCTCGCGCTCGATCAGCCGCGCGCCCGGCGCGAACCGTCCCGCCGCGATCGCCAAGCGCAGCCGTTCGGCGACCTGCTCGCGCAGCCCCGGCAGTGTCTGAACTCGCATCGACAGATCGTCGTTCGCACTCGGCATTGTCATCACTCCGGCACCGCTCCGAAACGGACACTCGCTCAATCAAGCGAGCGGTCTCTGACCTTCGCTTCGAATCAGATCGTATGACTGTATGTCAAAAAACAGGATGCCTCACATGACGGGAAAGAACAAGGATATCGAACAGCTCTTTGACGAGGGCCTGAAGCTGCGCCGCCAGGTTCTGGGGGCGGAGTACGTCGATCGTTCGATCGGCTCGGCGAACGACTTCATGATGGCTTTCCAGCGCATCACCACCGAATGGTGCTGGGGTTACGCTTGGGGGCGCGACACGTTGGATCTCAAGACCCGCAGCATGCTGAATCTCGCCATGCTGACGGCCTTGAACCGTGCCGCCGAGATCAAGCTGCATGTACGCGGCGCGATCAACAACGGCGTAACCGTCGAAGAAATCCGCGAGGTTTTGCTGCATGCGACGATCTATTGCGGCATTCCAGCGGGGCTCGACGCCTTCAAGGCCGCCAACGAAGTGCTGAAGGAAATGAAGAAGGTCGAATAGGGATCACCCAACGCGCGCGACCGACAAGCGCCACCCCGGCGCGACATATCGTGCCAATGCATTGACTCGTCGAGCGCCCGTCACCCGACGCCGCCGAAGACGCCAAAACGAAGAAGGCCCCGGTCAGTGACCGGGGCCTTTATTTCGTCCTAAGTCGAGATGGTGGGCGATGTAGGGCTCGAACCTACGACCCGCTGATTAAGAGCTGTCAAG
>VFQN01000652.1_pt1 | contig 62936 bp, 66 predicted proteins | sample 3512371 | NCBI WGS metagenome assembly VFQN01 (sample SAMN10412370, study PRJNA504923) | tailings metagenome | isolation source: Replicate 2 from Balatoc abandoned mine | place: Philippines: Itogon, Benguet | collected 2017-08-28 | reverse complement strand
CTACAACGGCTGGTTCTGCGTCTGCCACGGTTCGCACTACGACACCGCAGGCCGCATCCGCCGCGGCCCGGCCCCGCGCAATCTCGATGTGCCCGTGTACGAGTTCGCTGGCGACACCATGATCAAGATCGGCTGAGGCGACGCATTCCATGTCTCACGAATCCACCTACAAGCCCGCCTCCCGCGCCGAGCAGTGGCTCGATGAGCGTCTTCCGATCGTGCGGCTCGCCCACGACACGGCGATCTCGTATCCGACGCCGCGCAACCTGAACTATCTCTGGACCTTCGGCGGCATCCTATCCTTCTGCCTCGCCGTCCAGATCATCACCGGCATCGTGCTGGCGATGCACTACATCCCCAATGATACGATGGCGTTCGACTCGATCGAGAAGATCCGCCGCGACGTCAACTTCGGCTGGCTGATCCGCAACGTTCACGCGGTCGGCGCCTCGATGTTCTTCCTCGCCGTTTACATCCACATGGCGCGCGGCCTCTACTACGGCTCCTACAAGGCGCCGCGCGAGGTTCTGTGGATCCTCGGCGTGCTGCTGTTCCTGCTGATGATGGCGACCGGCTTCCTTGGCTACACGCTGCCCTGGGGACAGATGAGCTTCTGGGGCGCCACCGTCATCACCAACCTGTTCTCGTCGCTCGATGCGATCATTCCGGGCCTCGGCACCAAGATCGTGCAGTGGCTGTGGGGCGGCTACTCGGTCTCGACCGTGACGCTGAACCGCTTCTTCAGCCTTCATTACCTGCTGCCGTTCGTGATCGCGGGCGTCGTCGTGCTGCACATCTGGGCGCTGCATGTCGTCGGCCAGAACAACCCGACCGGCCTCGACATCAAGACGAAGTCCGACACGGTGCCCTTTACGCCGTATGCGACGATGAAGGATCTGTTCGGCATCGGTGTGTTCTCGATGCTTTTCGCCTGGTTCGTGTTCTTCGCGCCGGACTACCTTGGCCACGCCGATAACTACACCAAGGCCAACCCCCTGGTGACGCCGCCGCACATCGTGCCGGAGTGGTACTTCCTGCCGTTCTACGCGATCCTGCGCGCGATCCCCTCGAAGCTCGGCGGCGTGATTGCCATGTTCGCGGCGATCGTGATCCTGGTGTTCATCCCCTGGCTCGACACCAGCCGCGTGCGCTCGGCCCGTTACCGGCCGATCTTCAAGTGGTTCCTGTGGTTCTTCTTCTTCTCAGTGCTGGCGCTCGGCTATCTCGGCGGCAAGCCGGCTGAGGGCGTCTACGTCGCCTGGGCGCAGTTCTTCACCGCGTATTACTTCGCGTTCTTCCTTCTGATCATGCCGATCGTCGGCGTGATGGAGACGCCGTCGCCGATGCCTCGCTCGATCGCCGAGTCGGTACTGGGCAGCGGGAAGCCGGCCGGAGCCGCCGCGGCTCCCGAGAAACGATAAGAGCGGGGGACCCAGCCGATGACCACGACCACCTCCCGCTTCAAGAGAACCATCCTCGTCGCCCTCTCGATCGCGTCGCTGCCGCTGCTCGCGCACGCCGCCGGCGAGGCCATCCACATCGATCGCCAGAAGTGGGGCTTCGCCGGAGTGACCGGCCGTTTCGATCCGGTCCAGCTCCAGCGCGGCTTCCAGGTCTACAAGGAAGCCTGTGCCCAATGCCACGGCCTCTCGCGCATTGATTTCCGCAACCTGGCGCAGCCCGGCGGGCCGACGTTCAAGGAGGACGCGGTCAAGGGCTATGCATCGACCTATCAGGTGACCGACGGCCCCAACGACGAAGGCAAGATGTTCAAGCGCCCAGCGCGCCTATCCGACAAGATCCCACCGCCCTACCTCAACGAGCAGGAAGCGCGCGCGACCCACAATGGCGCCTATCCGCCGGACCTCTCGCTGATCACCAAGGCGCGTGGTGTCGAGTACGGCGGCACGGTATTTGCCCATCCGTTCCACATGCTGAAGGACATCGTTTCCGGCTACCAGGAAGGCGGCGCTGACTACGTCTACGCGCTGCTGACCGGCTACGTCGAGAAGCCCGCCGATTTCAAGCTCGCCGACGGGATGCACTACAATCGCGTCTTCCCCGGCCATCAGATCTCGATGCCGCCGCCGCTCTCGGATGGTGCGATCAAGCAGAAGGACGGCTCGAACACGTTCGAGGACGGCACGCCAGCGACGGTCGATCAGATGGCGCGCGACGTAGTGGCCTTCCTCTCGTGGGCGGGTGACCCCAAGCAGGACGAGCGCAAGCGGATGGGTATGCTGGTGATGATCTACCTGCTCATCACGTCCATCCTGCTCTACCTCGCGAAGAAGCGCGTCTGGAAGAAGGCGCATTAATTCTTCCGCGGACGCGTACGGCTTCGTGCTGAAAGCACGCCTTGGGCGTGACGCCTACACGCGCCGCGGCACTGCCTCGCTTGTCGGTACTCCGACAGCGCGGCCTCCGCCCGCGACCGAATAAGAAAAAAACCGCCGGCGCCCGTTGTGGGGCCGGCGGTTTTCTTTTGTGGCGCTCAGAGCTTCTTCGCCGTGTCGCGGAGCACGAACTTCTGGATCTTGCCGGTGGACGTCTTCGGCAACGGCCCGAACACGATCGTGCGCGGCACCTTGTAGTGCGCCATGTGCTCGCGGCAGTAGGCAATGACGTCGGCGGCAGACACATCGGCCGCGCCGGCCTTCAGTGTCACGAATGCGCACGGGCTCTCGCCCCACTTCTCGTCGGGCCGCGCGACCACCGCCGCCTCCATCACCTGCGGATGGCGGAACAGAACTTCCTCGACCTCCAGCGACGAGATGTTCTCGCCACCGGATATGATGATGTCCTTGGACCTGTCCTTGACCTCGATGTAGCCGTCGGTGTGCCACACCGCGAGATCGCCCGAGTGATAATAGCCGCCGGCGAATGCCTCGGCGGTGGCGTCCACGTTCTTGAGGTAGCCGCGCATGATCGTGTTGCCGCGCAGCATGATCTCGCCGATGGTCTCGCCGTCACGCGGCACCGGCTCGAGCGTCTCGGGATCGGCAATGATCAGGTCCTCGATCGAGGCGACCGGGATCCCCTGGCGCGCCATCAGCCGGTAGCGTTCGTCTTCGCCGCGTGCATCCCACTCGGCGTGCGGCGCGCAGTAGGTCGAGGGACCGTAGCTTTCCGTCGTCCCGTAGAGGTGGAGCACCTCGAAGCCCATCGCCTCCATGCGCTGGATGACGATCGCGGGAGGCGCGGCGCCGCCCGTCGCGACCTTGGTTCGGACCGGCAGCGGCTTCTTCACGGCGTCCGGGGCGTGCACGAGCATGTTGAGCACAATCGGCGCGCCGCACATGTGGGTGACGCGCTCGGCTGCGACGAGCTCGAAGATGCGCTGGGGCTCGACGCGGCGCAGGCAGACGTGCGTCCCGCCGGCCGCCGTCACCGCCCACGTGTACGTCCAGCCGGAGCAGTGGAACATCGGCAGCGTCCACAGGTAGCGGCTGTCGTGATCGAGCTTGAAGGTCAGCGCGTTCGTCATCGCGCCGAGGTAGGCGCCGCGATGGGAGAAGACGACGCCCTTCGGATTACCGGTGGTGCCCGAGGTATAGAGGAGGCACACGGCGTCCCATTCATCGACAGGGCCGGGATAGACGTAGCCGTCGCTGCCGGCGGCGATGAAGCTCTCGTATTCGATGCCGCCGAACGATGGCGCGCCCGCCGTCTCGGCATCGGCGATGTCGATCACGATCGGACACTTGGTGCCGAGCAGCTCGAGCGCTGGCGCGATCGTCGCATGGAACTCGCGGTCGGCGAGGAACAGTTTGGCGCCGCCGTGCTCGAGACAGAAGGCGATCGCCGCCGGATCGAGGCGGATATTGATCGGATTCAGTACCGCGCCGATCATCGGCGCCGCGTAGTGCGCCTCCAGCATAGCCGGCACGTTCGGCGCCAGGATCGCGACGGTGTCACCGCGCCCGATTCCGGCCTTCGTCAGCGCATGCGCAAGTCGCCGCGTGCGGGCATAGAATTCGAGGTAGGTGAAGCGGCGGTCGCCGTGAATTACGGCAGTGCGCTCGCCGAAGAAGGCGGCGGCACGCTTGACGAAGCTGATCGGGCTCAGCGGGACGTAGTTCGCCGCGCACTTCTCGAGCTCGGGGCCATTCACGATCATCGGCGCTGCCTCCCTACCCGCCGTGCCTCTGCGTCACGTCCGGGCGCGTGATTCCAAGTGGTTCTGTCGTCGGTATAGTCGTTCGCGGCCCGATAGGCGATGCCTGCGTCAGCGTCCCGATGGCCGGTATTCGTCGCCGTGGCGATAGAAGATCTTCCACGCTCCGTCCTCGAAGCGGTAGGCCTGGGTGACGCGCAGCGTCCGCTCGAACTCGCGGCCGTCGAGACTGCGGATCATGTGCTCGAGGTCTGCGGTCATCGCGAAGGTGTCGTTGATGACGGTCGAGACGTTCTCGAGCCGCGTCAAACGCGCCCGCACGACGCCCGACACCCAGTCGAGACGGTCGCCTACTTCGGGCCAGCCCTTCTCCATGCCGCCCTGGGCGCCGAAGATCATCACGTCCGGCTTATGCGACCACAGCGACTTGAACAGCGCGGTGTCGCCCGCGAGCTGGCCGGCGATTGCCTTCTCGAATTCTTTCCGGAACGCCGCGAACGCTGCTTCCATTTTGGTCTCCAGCTCGGGTTTGGTCAGGGTGTCATCCGGTGATGCCGCGCGAGGCGAGGAACTTCGGATTGGCGACGCGCAGCTCCGCGATCAAGAGCGTGCGCAGCGCTGCGGCAAGCCCCGCGGTCTTGGACTTCGGCAGGCTGCCGTCGCGGATGTCGAGCGCGAGCTGGCGCATGCTGCCTTCGCCGTCGTCGTAGAGCTTGTCGAGAAGCGCCCACTCCGCCGCCTCGGCGTCACCCGGCAGCCCCCTGCGCGCAATCGCGATCGCATTGGCGACCATGGCGCCGGCATAGCGTTGCTCCGGCGCAAGCGCGGGCAGCACTTCGGCCTGCAGCACGTCGATCGCCAGCGCGAGCAGCGCGTCGGGTGAGACCTTGGTGTCGGTCATGGCGCTTTATCTCCCGCTTCGAGTGCGGCGATGCCTTCGAGCGCGTCGAACTCCATCTCGGCCGGCATCAGGCCAGTCAAGGCGAGCTCCAGAGATCGCTCGCCACCGGTCAGGAAGCGCTGCCCTTGCATCAGCGCAATCGTTGCCCAGCGCGCAGCGGCGAGGATTTCCCAGTAGGCGAGCTCCGAAGCCGCAATCGGCGAGTCCGCGACCGCGTTGTAGCCGGCGAGCAATGGCTCGCGCGTCGCAATGCCTCCCGCCGCCAGCGCATCATTACCGAAGCGCCAGCAGCGGGCACAGAACCAGCCGAGATCTTCGCGCGGATCGCCCCAGTGGCAGAACTCCCAGTCCAAGATGCCGGCGAGCTGATTGTGCTCCACGAGGTAGTTGCCGGTGCGGAAGTCGCCGTGCACGAGCGCCAGCGGGCGCGGCGCCGGGCGGTGGTCGAGGAGCCAGGCGAGCACGTACTCGAGCGCGGGTCGCGCCTCCGTCGCCTTATCGAGTGCGCGCCGCATCTCGGCGATGGCGATGGTCACGGCATCGGGCATGGGCAGCGGCAGGAACGAGAGATCGTCGCGCGGCGGGCGGATCGCGTGGATGCGGGCGAGCTGGTCGCCGAGCTGGCGTGCCAGCTCGGGTCCATGCCGGTCGAGATGCGGGTCGCGCACGATCCGCCGCGCCTGCGCGATGCCGCGGATGAGCCGCTGAACGGCGAACGGCGCCCCGATCACGCTGCGGTCCGCACACTCCGCGATCGGCTCCGCAACTTTGACGCCCGCGGCATGGGCGGCGCGGATGCAACCGAGTTCGCTGTGCCGGTCGAGGCTCATGGAAAGCCGCGCGGCGGCGTCCGTGCGCAGCACCAGCGAGTGCGCGCCTGCGCGCGGTCCGCCGTCGACGATGACGTCGATGCGCCAGTTCTCTTGCACCGCGCCGCCGGAAAGGAGCTCGGCGCGGGCAATCTCGACTTTGCGCGCCCCGATCGTGCCGGCAAGCCATTGCGCCAGCGGATCGAGATTGGAGGGATCGAGCGTGCGGGGACGGGCAGCGGGCATCGTTACTCCGTCGGCAGGAGATGCCCGCCGTCCACGGTCAGCACGGCGCCAGTCATGAACGCGCCCGCCTCCGAGGCGAGCAGCAGCAGCGGTCCGTCCAGCTCCTCCGGCTTGCCGAGCCGGTGCATCGGAACGTGCGCGATCATGCGCTTGCCGCCCTCGGTCTCCCAGAATTCGGAGTTGAGCTCGGTCGAGATGTAGCCGGGGGCGATGGCGTTGACGCGAATTTTGTCGCGCGCCAACTCCAGCGCCATGTTGCGCGTGAGTGCGATCACCGCCGCCTTGGATGCCGCATAGGCCGATAGCGTCTTGATCGCGCCGAGGCCGACGATTGAGGCGACGTTGACGATCGAGCCGCCCTTGCCGGCGGCGATCATGCGCCGCGCCGCCTCCTGCCCGACGTGGAACACGCCGTCGAGGTTCACGTCCATGATGTTACGCCACTGCGCCTCGCGCATCTTCACGAACCACGCGGGATCGGTGACGCCGGCATTGTTGATGCAGATCGAGACGGGCCCGAGCGCCGCTTCGCCATCGGCGAACGCACGTTCGACATCGGCGCGATTGGTGACGTCCATGGCCACGGCGTGTGCGATGCCGCCCGCTGCCGTAATCCGCTCCTTGAGCGCCGCCAGCCTATCGGTGCGGCGCGCCGCGACAACGACCTTGGCGCCGGCTGACGCGAGGACGGTCGCGAAATGCTCGCCGAGCCCCGACGACGCGCCGGTGACCAGCGCTGTTCGGCCAGCTAGCGAGAAAAGGCTCGAGGACATTCCATCTCCCGGACGTATGACTGCTGCGTGGTTGATGCCCGCACTTCACCACGCCGCCGCAGAAGATGCAATTTCGCGAGCCGTGTCGCAGGCGGTCAGCCCTTCGCCCCGTAGGCCTCCCGGCTCGCCTCGACGCTGACGAGGCCCGCATCGAGGTCGCGGGCGATCGACACCGGGTCGCGCGCTGCCGGATCGCCGAGGCCAGCGCCGCCGGGCGTCTTTACAACCAGACGCTCGCCGGGCGGGATCATGAGGAAGCCTTTGCCCGGGAATTTCTTGCCGCTCTTGAGTGCGACGCTACCCGGTGCGCCATTATGGCCGCCGTCGGCACCGCGTGGCGGATTGTCGATCCGGTCGTAGGCGGCGAGCAGCTCGAACGGCTCGCCGATCCGGCTCTCGATCTCGATGATCTGGCCATGGCCGCCGCGCGTGCGCCCGGCGCCGCCGGAGTCCGGCCGGTATTCCTTCTTCCAGAACACGAGCGGCGTGATCTGCTCGGCGATCTCGACCGGCGTGCCCTTGACGCCGGACGGGTAGGCGGTCGCGGAGAGGCCGTCGGCCTGCGGTCGTGCGCCGGTGCCGCCGTTGGATGTGACGGTCATGGCGAAACCGTAGTTGCCGCCCTCGCCGCCCTTGACCCGGCCGCGCACGTTGAGGTTCCACAGGCACGACGTGCCCTCGGCTGGGACGCGGTCGGGGATCGCCTGGCGCAGACAGCCGAACACGACATCCGGCAGCATCTGTCCGATGACGTGACGCGAGAGGACGGGCGCCGGCTTCGGCGCGTTGAGGATCGTTCCAACGGGCGCCGAGACGGTGAGCGGCTTCAGCGAACCCGCGTTGTTCGGGATGCGCGACCCGACGATGCAGGCAAGGCCGAAGACGGTGTAGGCCGTCGTGTAGGCGTGCGGCACGTTGATGCCGCGCGCCGCGACCGGGCTCGTGCCGGTGTAGTCGACGTGGATGCCGTTCTCGGAAACGGTGACCGTGCCGGTGAGCGTGATCGGCGTGTCGTAGCCGTCGGTGACCATCGTGTTGGTCCAGGTCCCACGCGGCAGCTTGCGGATCTCCTCGAGCACCGCGGCTTCCGAGCGGTCGCAGATGTAGTTGCCGAGGTCGTCGAGATCGTCGAGGCCGAACTCGTCCATCATCTCGACGAGGCGCCGGCAGCCAACATCGTTGCAGCCGGCGAGCGAGTAGGTATCGCCGACGGTATCGATGGGGAGACGCGTGTTGGCGCGGATCATCTCGATCAGCGTCTCGTTGACCTTGCCTGCCTCGATCAGCTTCAAGAAGGGTATGTAGAGGCCCTCCATGAACACGTCCGTCGCGTCGGGGCCGAAGCCGATGCCGCCGATGTCGATGAGATGACTGGTGCAGGAGAAGAGGCCGATCAGCTTGCCTTTGTGGAAGCAAGGCGTGGTGATGACGAAATCGTTGAGATGGCCGGTGCCCATCCACGGATCGTTGCAGATGTAGGCATCGCCGGGCTTCATCTTGTCGAGACCGAAGTGGCGGATGAAGTGCTTGACCGACTCCGCCATCGAATTGACGTGGCCCGGCGTGCCGGTGACCGCCTGCGCGAGCATCCGCCCGTGACGGTCGAAGACGCCGGCGGAGAGGTCACCCGCTTCGCGCACCATCGGCGAGAACGCGGTGCGCAGCAGCGTCTGTCCCTGCTCCTCGACGATCGCGATGAGCCGGTTCCACATGATCTGGCGGTCGATGTCGGTGATCTGGGCGCTGGCCATCACACGGCCTCCTTCAGGGTGAGCACGAGAGCGGAGCCCGCATCGACGTGGGCATCGAACGACGAGGTGACGAAGGTCGACGTTCCCTCCTCGAGGACGATGGCCGGGCCGGTGAGCTTGTCGCCGGGCTTCAGCGCGCCACGCTCGTAGACGGCGGCGTCAACGAGATGACCGAGGCGCGAGTCGTAGATCTTGCGGCGGGAAGTGGAGCTGATGGCTTTCGGCTTGCCCATCGGCGGCAAGCTGTCGCGAGCGATCGCCGCGGTCGAAACCGCGACCGACCAGCTCATGATCTCGACCGCAGCACCGGGGATATGGCGCTCGAAGAGACGCGTGTACTCCGCCTCGAACGCGGCGCGGATGGCACCCGCATCGCCAGCCACGAGTGCGCGGGCCGGAAGAGTGATCGCGATCTCATGGCCCTGGCCCGAGTAGCGCATGAAGGCAGCGCGCGCCTCGCCGAGGGTACGCTCTCCTGCCGCCGAGCGGGCGAGCGCCGTCGCTTCCGTGCTCATCGCTTCGAGCATCGCATTCGCCGCCTCGGGATCGAAGCGATCGAGGCGCATGTAGCGCGATCGCACCGTCTCGTACGCGGCAGGCGCGCGCAGGAAGCCGATCGCCGAACCGACACCGGCGCCGGCTGGCACGATGACGCGGGATATGCCGAGCTTCTCCGCGAGGCGCGCGGCGTGCAGTGGCGCAGCGCCGCCGAACGCGATCAGTGTCCGCTTGCCGATTGCGACGCCGCGCTCGACGGCGTGGACGCGGGCGGCGTTGGCCATGTTCTCGTCCACGATCTCGCCGACGCCGTAGGCCGCCGTCTCTGTCGACATGCCGAGCGGCCCGCCGATGACAGTGTCGAGGGCCGTGGCGGCCTTCTCGGGGTAGATCGGGATCTTGCCGCCGGCGAACGTCACCGGATCGACCTTGCCGAGGGCGACGTCGGAGTCGGTGACGGTCGGGCGCGTGCCGCCGAGGCCGTAGCAGGCGGGGCCCGGCTCGGAGCCGGCGCTGTGCGGGCCGACCTGGATACGCTTCAGCGCATCTATGCTGGCGATCGAGCCGCCGCCGGCGCCGATCTCGACCATCTCGATGACGGGAATGCGCACAGGAAGCCCGCTGCCTTTCATGAAGCGCGAGGTCCGGTCGACCTCGAAGGTGCGCGCCTTGAGCGGCTCGCCATTCTCGATCAGGCAGATCTTGGCGGTGGTGCCGCCCATGTCGAACGACAGGATCTCCTTCTCGCTGCGTTCCTGCGCGATGCCCGCCGCGAGGATGGCGCCGCCCGCCGGACCGGACTCGACGAGACGCACGGGAAAGCGACGCGCCGTCTCGAGGCTCGCGAGACTGCCGCCTGACGTCATCAGGTGGATCGGATTGCGGTAGCCTTCCTTGGCGAAGGCGTCTGCGAGGCGCTTGAGGTAGCCGGCCATCAGCGGCTGCACGTAGGCGTTGGCGATGGCGGTCGAGGTGCGCTCGTACTCGCGCGCCTCGGGGCAGACCTCGCTCGATAGCGTGATCTCGATGCCCGGATAGACCTCGCGCACGATCGCGGCGGCGCGTTCCTCGTGCGCGGCATTGGCGTAGGCGTGGATGAAGGCGATCGCGACGGCCTGGATGTCGCGGCGCTTCAATTCCTCAGCGACGGTGCGCACGGCCGCCTCGTCGAGGGCCAAGCGCACGGCGCCCTCGACATCCATGCGCTCGGGTACGGTGAAGCGCAGCGCGCGCGATACCAGCGGCGCCGGTTTCTCCAGGAACACGTCGTACTGGTCGTACCGGCTTTCGTCGGCGATCTCGACCACGTCGCGAAAGCCGTCGGTGGCGATCAGCGCGGTGCGCGCGCCCTTGCGCTCGATGATGGCGTTGGTCGCGAGCGTGGTGCCGTGCAGGAATACGCCGATGTCGGAGAAGGAGAGGCCAGCTTCGGTGAGCACGGCGCGCGTTCCTTCGACGACGGCGACTTCGGGCGCGCGTGGTGTTGTCAGAACCTTCATGGTCCTGAGGCCCCCACCGGTCTCGACGACGATGTCGGTGAACGTACCGCCGATATCGGCGGCGAGGCGCACGCTGGAAGGTGAATGGCTCATGTCGTCCTTGCTTGGTGGGGTGCAGCCCTGGATCGGGCTTGTGTAGCAATTGTCGGGCGGAGCGGCCAGACGACAGAAGTGCAGCCCTGGCTGCAGCGCGTCCTACAGCTCGGTGTGATCCCTGCCGGCGACGAATTCTGCACGGATCTCGGCTGATTGTGGTGCCGGAAGTCCGGGCACGGCCATGAGGCGTTCGCCGCTCCAGCAGGCGGGGAGGGTCGCCGCCGCGCCCGGCGGCAGGCGCAGGCGCGTGAGGTCCGGGTGCTCGGCCGCGAGCGTGCGCCAGCCGGCCACACCCAGCGCACGGATTTCGACCGGCCCCGGCATATCAGGCGACGCGGTGATCGCGAAGCGGCGGTCCCAAGTTGCCGATCGCGTGCCGGGTCGCAGTCGAAGGGGAGGCAGTCCCGTTCGGCCGGCTTCGCGCCAGACGCGCAATGCACCGCCAGGTCGCCAGTCGAGCCGGCAGCCGCCGAGCGTCGCGGCTCGCGCCGGCCACGTCCGCTCGGTCGTCGCCAGCACCCGCTCGGCGAGCGCCTCGATCTCGGAGAGCTGCGCGGCCGGGGCGTCGCCACCGAAGGCATCGATGAGCCGGCTGAGGACGCGGATCGTGATCTCCTCCGGCAGACCGGCGAGCACCGCGAGCGCGACCGAGCCGAACACGCCGTCGTGCCATTCGACCGAGCCCGCGACGGCCTCGGCCGTCTGGCGCTCGATCGCGCGCCGCGCCCGCGACAGCCTCGCGGCGCTGCGCGCGATCGCGTCGCTGGTGACGCCGACATCGGCCAGAATGGCGAGCGCCTTGCGGATGCGGACGCGCTCGAAATCCTCACGTTCGTTGCTCGGGTCCTCACGCCACGAGAGCCCTGCCGCTTCGAGCGTCGCGATGAGGCGCGACTTCGGCACGTCGAGGAGTGGCCGCCGAATTGTCATTCGGCCGCTGGTCGCGGCGTCCGGCGTCGGCGCGGGCGAGAGCGTCGTCATCTCCTGCATCGCGCTCAACCCGTCGATGCCGCTGCCGCGTGCCAGGCGCATCACGAACGTCTCGGCCTGATCCTCTTGATGGTGCGCAGTGAGCAGCCAGCGCTCGTGGGAGTCGTAAGGCTTCGCCTCCTCGACGAGCGCCTCGTGCAGGAGGCGATAGCGGGCCGCGCGGGCGGCCGCCTGGATGCCTTTCGACGGCTTCCTGCCGCCCCACTTCAGCACCTTGCAGGGCAGGCCGACGTCCTCGGCCTGATCTGCAACCCAGTCCGCGTCATCGGCGGAGTCGGGACGCAATCCATGATCGACAGTGAGCACGAGGAGGCGAGGGCGATCGGAATGCGCCGGCTGGTCCGGCGGCGGCACCAGCGCCAGCGCGCGCTGGGCCAAGTGCATCAATGCCATGCTGTCCGCGCCGCCGGACACGGCGACCGCGATCGGCGCGCCGAGCATCGGCGCGAAACGGGCACGGATCTCGTCGTCGGTGATCGGCTCTTCGGATGCCATCGGGCGCTCTCGCACCGTTGCGCGTGCGTGCGGATAGATGACGCTGCCATCCGGCATCGACGAAGGCAACCGGGGAAGGCGCTAAGTCGCGTGATCAGCAGCCGACGCGCTGCTTGACGGTGCGGGCGCGGTTGCGGACCTCCGCCGGCGCGTTCGGATGGCGGGCGTCGAGTTCGGCGAACAGGGCACAGTCCTTCTGGCCCAGCTGCTCGAGCGACATCGCCAGCATCAGGAGACTGTTCGGTGCCTTCGGGCTCTGCCGGTACTGCTGAATGACCTTGAGGAACGCCTGCCCGGCCGGCTTGAAGCGACCCTGGGTATAGAGCGCCTCGCCCATCCAGTACTGCGCGTCGGCGGCGAGTGCGTCGTTGGGATAGCGGCGGAGGAACTCCTCGAACGAGGCTTCCGCGGCGGCATAGTCCCGCTGGAGCAGGTAGCCGTGAGCGGTCTCGTAGAGTTCCTTCGGGCTGTTCGAATCGGCAACCGTCGGCGGAAGCTGTCCGCTGTCGATGGCGCGCGGCGAGGCGCTGATGATCTGGCCGATCGGATCGCGACCGCCCTGTGGCCCACCCTGTGGCGTGACGGTCACCTGGCCGAACCCGGACGGGGCGGCTTGTGGCTGCCCGGCCGGCGGCATCACTGCGCCGCCGCGCTCGAACGCCGGACCGTCATCGCGTCTCCCGGACTGCTGACGGAGCTGCTGCGAGAGCTGCTCGATCTGGAGCGTCATGGCGCGCACTTGCGTCTCGAGCGCGTCGATACGCGCGCCTTCGCTGGCGCCGCCCATGGGAGCGCTGCCCGATCGCGGCGGGCCGCCGGCACTCCCGCCGCTACGTGCGAGGGATTCGAGCGTGCCGACCAGCACCTGCATGTCGACGAGCTGCTCCTCGAGCTGCTCGACGCGCTGGCGAAGCTGGCTATCGGTGGCCGGCGCGGCGCCCGACGGCTCACGCTTCGGAGCTGCGGCCTTCGGCGGCGGCTGGACACGGGGCGCGGCTGGCGGTGGCAGCGGCTGCAATTGCGGCTGAGCTTGTGTCGGATGCAACCCAGACTGAGTCGCGGCGGTGCTCGCGTCGCCTAGCGTGAAATGCGCGCCTGCAGAGGGCACATGCGCGAGGAGCAGGCCGACAGCGATCACCGCAGCCAGCGACAGCGTGGGCCGCACGGTCGATTCCATGAGGCGCCTCGCAAACCGATTTGACCGCAAGTCGTACGTCGTCAAGGGAACCTCTCGAGTCTGGGCTATCGCACCATACCGCGCGCCAGCCTACCTGTCTCGGCGCCCGGGAGGGCCGGGACGGTCGCGCGACGGCGCGACCAGCGGCGTACCGCCGGGTGCAGGCGCGTTCGCATGCGGCAGCGGCGAGCCGAGACGGGTGCCGCGCGCATCCGTCAGTATCAGAATAGCGCGGCGGTTCTGGGCCGCGCATTCGGCATCGGCGCAGGTGGCGATCCGGTTCTCGCGACCGAACGCCGAGATATGCATCCGCGTCGCGGAGACGCCAGCCTCGACCAGGATATCGCGTACCGACTCGGCGCGGCGAAGCGCCAGGGAACTGTTCATGTCGTCGTTGCCGGAGTCGTCGGCGTAACCTTCGATCCGCACGAACACCTGCGGGTGGCGGCGCAACCAGTTCGCTTTTTCACGCAGGATGCGGCGGCCGCGGCCACCGGCATCATCGCTGCCGTCCGCGAAGAACAGGCGATCCCCGCCGCTGGCGCTGAAGTCGGCTTCGAGCAGGCTCGCGCCGGGGGAACGCGTGGCGAGCTGAACACCTGGCGGCTCGGCCGAGCGCTTCGGCTCGACGGGTGCGGCGGCTTTGGGCATCGGCGGCATCGGCGCGCCGTCGATCAGCGACAGTTGCTCGAGCAGGCGCCGGGCGCGGGCGCCGACTGACGTGGATGCGAACCGCGTAACCAGAATCTCCAGCCGGCGCCGCGCGTTGCGCAGATCGCCCAGCTCGAGCTCCTCACGGGCCTCCGAAAGAAGCAAAGCGGCCATGCGCTCATCAGCAGCCTGCTGGCGAACCGCATCGCGGCCGGAGTCCGGATTGGTAAGGGGGGCGACGGCGGGCTGTTGCTCCGGTCCGGTCTGGGCCGAAGTCGACGCCAGGGGCAGCGCAAGGAGAAATGCGGACAGCAGAGCGCGAGCTGCGAGCCGACCCCGGCCCGTACCTCTCACGCCACACCCGCTGCGCACCATTGCCGCCATTGTCGAACACGACCCCGCAGTCATCTCGAAGCCTGCATTGAGGCAAACAATAGGGCCGTTTTTGGGAACATCGAACGCTCCGCCTGTGGGCGGGAAATGCCTGGGTCAAATAGTTGCCGAAAGGTTACTTTCGGGGGACAGGGCATGGTTCGACGGCCGCCGTGGAAGCAGGCGTGCAAAACCTTGCCGTGCGCGACGCGGCAAACGCAGCCGCGTCACATCCCAATAGGTCGGATCAGCTTCCGATGCCGCGATTGTTGAGGACGGTCTGCGCACGCCTGTTCTGCGACCAGCAGGAGATGTCGTTGCAGACGGCGACCGGGCGCTCCTTGCCGTAGGAGATCGTGCGGATGCGCGCAGCGCTCACACCATTGCGCGCCAGGAAGTCGCGCACTGCCTGGGCGCGCCGCGCGCCGAGCGCGATGTTGTATTCGCGGGTGCCGCGCTCGTCGGCGTGACCCTCGATGGTGATCGTGTACTTGTTGTACTGCTGTAGCCAGCGCGCCTGGCTCGTCAGCGTCTGCTGCGCTTCGGGCGACAGATCGGTGCTGTCAGTCGAGAAGTAGACGATGTCGCCGACGTTGACGCTGAAATCGCGTGCGGAACCCGGTGTGGCCGGTCCGCCCTTGCCGTACGGCGAGAGGCCCACATCCTCGGGCTTTGGATTCTGCCCGGCGCACGCTGCCAGCGTCAGCGCGAGCGAAACGGCTGCGATTAGACGCACGATGCGCGCCGCCCCCGCGTGAACTCCGGACATCTCTCGGTCCCTCTAGCTATTCCACCGCATGTCCCTGCCGCCGTCGCCGATACGCTGATCGCGGCAGCCCACCCTCTCCGCCGGCACTGACAATCGACGAGATCGCGCATATGCCATGGCTATTCGACCATGCCTGCCGCGTTTCTAGCTGCGCCGCCGAGCGGAAATATGACCATTCAGCGAACCGTTGTTCATCGCCAGAGGAATTTTGTGCGCGGCGAGATAACCCCCAGATATTTTGGCGAACCGCGCCGAGACGTCGCACTTGCGTGAGATATCAGCGCTTTGAGGCCGACAAAAAAAGCGAAGCACCCTCTCCCCGCAGGTGCGGAAAGAGGGTGCCACGGGTTTCAGTGGGAGATCCGATTCGAAGCGCGGACGATCAAACGTGCGCTTCGATCTGCTTCGTCGAGCTGGTCCCGATCTGCACGCTACGCGGCTTCAGGCGCTCGGGTACGTTGCGTACGAGGTCAACGTGGAGCAGACCGTCCGCCAAGTCCGCACCCGTCACCTCGACATGATCGGCGAGCTGGAAGCGGCGCTCGAAGGAGCGGGCCGCGATGCCACGATGGAGATACTGGGTCTCCTTCTCGGGAGCCTTCTTCTCGCCCTTGATGGTGAGCGACTGCTCCTTCACCTGAATGTCGATCTCATCCTTGGTGAAGCCGGCCACGGCCATGCTGATCCGATACTGGTTATCGGCCGTGCGCTCGATGTTGTACGGGGGATAGGTGCTTGCATCGCTCTCGACGCCGCCGACGCTGTCCAGCAACTGGAACAGGCGATCGAAACCAACCGTGGAACGATAAAGGGGAGCAAAGTCGAAGGGTCGCATGAGAGTCCTCCTGAGGAAGCGACTGTCCATAGAGCCCGCCCCAGAGGAGCCGGGCTTCTCATCAGCGCACCCAATCGGTGGCGTGCGCGCACCCTGGATTTAGGGTGCCTCAGAAGGCTTTCAAGAGGTCGTGAACAGGCTCAAATGCCGAGTTTCGATTTAAGAATCTCGTTCACTGCCTGAGGGTTGGCCTTGCCACCCGACTGCTTCATGACCTGTCCGACGAACCAGCCGAGTATGGACGGCTTGGCCTTCACCTGCTCGACCTTGTCGGGGTTGGCGGCGATGATCGCGTCGACCGCCGCTTCGATCGCGCCGGTGTCGGTGACCTGCTTGAGACCGCGTTTCTCGACGATATCAGCGGGGTCGCCGCCCTCGGTCCAGAGGATCTCGAACAGGTCCTTGGCGATCTTTCCCGAGATCGTGCCGTCCACGATCAGGCGCACGAGACCGCCGAGCTGCGTTGCGGTGATGGGCGAGGCGGTGATCTCCTTGCCTTCCTTGTTGAGCCGTCCGAACAGCTCGTTGACGACCCAGTTGGCCGCGAGCTTGCCGTCGGTGCTTTTTGTCACGGCCTCGAAATAATCCGCGCTCTCGCGCTCGGCGGTCAGCACCGAGGCATCGTAGGCGGTCAGCCCGTACGCCTTCATGAACCGCGCGCGCTTGGCGTCCGGCAGCTCGGGGAGATCCTTCGCGATTTCGTCGACCCACACCTGTTCCAGCTCCAGCGGCAGCAGGTCGGGATCGGGGAAGTAGCGATAGTCGTGCGCCTCTTCCTTCGAGCGCATGGAGCGAGTCTCGCCCTTCGACGGATCGAACAGCCGCGTCTCCTGGTCGATCGTGCCGCCGTCCTCGATGATTGCGATCTGGCGGCGCGCTTCCGCTTCGACCGACTGGCCGATGAAGCGGATCGAATTGACGTTCTTGATCTCGCAGCGCGTGCCGAACGGCTCGCCCGGCCGGCGCACCGACACGTTGACGTCGGCGCGCAGGTTTCCCTTCTCCATGTCGCCGTCGCAGGTGCCGAGATAGCGCATGATCGTGCGCAGCTTCGTCACATACGCCTGCGCTTCCTTTGCGGAGCGCATATCTGGGCGCGACACGATCTCCATCAGCGCGACGCCCGAGCGGTTGAGGTCGACGTAGGAATAGTCGGGGTGCTGGTCGTGGATCGACTTGCCGGCGTCCTGCTCCAGATGCAGCCGCTCGATGCCGATCGTCTTGGTCTCGCCGTCGACGTCGATCTCGACCGCGCCCTCGCCGACGATGGGGTTCTTGTACTGGCTGATCTGATAGCCCTGCGGCAGGTCCGGGTAGAAGTAGTTCTTGCGGTCGAAGACGCTGTCGAGGTTGATCGCGGCCTTGAGACCGAGGCCGGTGCGCACCGCCTGGGCAATGCACGCCTCGTTGATCACCGGCAACATCCCGGGCATCGCCGCGTCGACGAGGCTGACGTGGCTGTTCGGCTCGGCCCCGAACTCGGTCGAGGCGCCGGAGAACAGCTTCGCCTTGGTCGCGACCTGGGCGTGCACTTCGAGGCCGATGATGACCTCCCAGTCGCCCGTCGCACCCGAAATAAGGTTCGAGGACTTGCCCTTGGCTTTGTCTTTGACCGTGTCCTGCATATTCAGCGTCCGTAGAGGGGTTTGGACCACTGCATGGCAGGTGACGGCGGCGGATGCAAGGTGGTGGAATTTCGCGCCTCCAGCGCGAACAGAGCCGCAGGCCCTGTAACCTGCGTGGCGGACACCCCCACACCCCCGTCTTTTGATATTCAGCTCTCAGCAACTGGGTGGCGCTCGTAGAGCGCGCCCGAGAGACGCCAATCGGCGAGGCAGCAGCCTCGGCGCCGGTAGCCGGAGGCGTCGGCGTCTGCGGAAATCAAAATGCGGTGATGATCAGGAACGCTCCCAAGAGCACCGTCGTCCACAAGGCCATGGTGCCGGTCGGCCAGGAGCGGCCGAAGGTGCCGTCGGGGCCGTGGTGACGAAGAAGACGCTCGCTGGTGCGCGCCGCCTTCCAGTTCACGCTGCTGACAAGCGCCTGCCATGCGGCCCCTGTCACATCGTTGAAGCCGCGTGCCAGCCACTTACCCGGACGGCGATAGAACCAGTCGAGGTCGAGCGTGATGCCGGGCTGCGGCTTCAGCCAGTCGCGCATGAGATAGAAGCCGAGCGCCGCGAAGCCGAGGAGCTGGAGCTGCACGAGGATATGGCTCGCCGAGTAGGGCGCGTACGACGCCTGATAGGGTAGCAGCGCGTACAACCCGTCCGGGATCACGCCGGCGACGATCGACAGCGCGGCCGCGAGCACCATGGCGATGCGCATGTGCTGAGGCGGATCGGTTGCGACGACGGGTTGTGTCCGACCGGTGAAGAAAACGAACCAGGGCAGCCGCAAGCCGGCGTGCAGGACCGCGCCAGCCGACGCCGCCATCAGGAGGACCCACGGGGCCGCGAGATGCTGCTTGGCGGCTGCATCGATGATCATCGACTTGGAGACGAAACCGGACGCGAGCGGGAACGCCGCGATCGCCATCGCACCAACGACTGCGCATAGCGCGGTCACCGGCATGGCGGTCGCGAGGCCACCGAGATCGGACGCGTCGCGCTTGCCGGTCTGGCGGACGACCGCGCCCGCGACCATCACGAGAAGGGCGGTGTAGATGACTGCTGCCGCCGAATGCGCCGCGACGCCGTTGATCGCGAGCGGCGTGCCGATGCCGACACCGGCGACCTTGATGCCCATCTGGCTGACGATGGCAAAGGCGATGAGACGGCGGATGTCGTTCTCGAGGGCGGCGTAAACGACGCCATAGATCGCCATGATGCAGCCGACGGTGATCAGGATCTCGGCGCCGGGGAAGGCACGCAGCAGAACATAGGCTGCGGTCTTGGTGGTGAAGACCGAGAGGAACACCATCCCCGACCACGACGAGGCCGGGTACGCATCGGAGACCCACGCCCACAGCGGCGGCGCGCCGGCATTGACGAGGAGCCCCGCGAGGATCAGCCAGCGTGCGGCCGTATCCGGCTGCAGCGAACGGATGGTGGGGTCTCCGGTTGCGGCGATCTCGCCAGCGATGCCGGCCATCAGCAACACGCCGCCGAGGAAGTGGACGATCGCATAGCGGAATGCGGGCCCGCGCGCGTGGTCGCCGCCCGCAACGACGACCAGCGTCGAGGCGACCGCCATGATCTCCCACCACACGAAGAGCGTGATCCAGTCACCCGCGAACACGACGCCCAATGCGCCGGCGGCGTAGATGAAAGCCGAGGTGAGCTCCAGCGTCGACGTGCGGTCGAGCGCAAAGAGGGCGCCGAGAAACGCCGCGAGCGCGAACACGGCGCCAAACAGGTGCGTGAGGTTGTCGACACGCGTCGGCGTCAGGGCGAACTCGAGGTAGGTCGCATAGATGGCGCCGGCCGGAGCCTGCCACGCGAGCACCAGGGCGAGCAGCGGGAACGCCAGCAGCGCCAGCTTCCGCGCCGCACCAGCCGTGAGCAGGATCGCGAGTGCGCCTATAAGGAGTGCCGTCGCTGGCGAGAGAAAGAGGCTAGTCGTCATAGGTATCCTCCGGCGCGCGGAGCAGTGAGGCGACAGCGAGCGCCAGCAGGATCAGCGCGAAGCACGCGAGCGCCCCGAACCAGACGGCGAAGCCGAACGTGCCGTCGAGGCCGAAAGCTGCATGATGCGGCACGGTGAAGTCCAAGAGGACCAGCAACGCGAGAAGGGCGACGGCGGGCTTGATGAGGTCCATTCCTGCGAGGAAACTCTGGCGAGAGCCGTGCGAACGTTTATGGGATTTCGCCATCGCGCTTACTCCCCGATCATCATCTTGGCGAGCGCCAGCGGTATCTGCGGGAACAGGAACAGCGCGACCGTCGCGGCCGCTGTGGCAGTGGTCGCAATGACGATCGGCAGCGGCGCCTCGCCGTGGTCGTGGGCGCTGGGTGCCGCGCCGACGGCGTGCGCGACCGTCTCGCGCTCGAAGAAAGCCGTGTAGAGGATCGGCAGGAAATAGGCGGCGTTGAGCACGGTGCTCGCGACGATGACTGCGACGGCGAACCATTGTTCGGACTGCGCGGCGCCCGTCAGCATGAACCATTTCCCGAGGAAACCGGCTGTCGGCGGCAGTCCGATCATGCTGAGCGCGCCGATCGCGAAAGCGCCCATGGTCCACGGCATTCGGCGACCGATGCCGGCGAGCTCACTGATCTCGGTTTTGTGGGCGGCGGTGTAGATCGCGCCGGCGGCGAAGAATAGCGTGATCTTGCTGACGGCGTGGGCGGCAATGTGCATCGCAGCGCCGACGGCGGAGATCGGCACCAGAATTGCTGCCGCGAGGATCACGTAGGAGAGCTGCGATACCGTCGAATAGGCAAGCCGCGCCTTGAGGTTGTCCTGGCGCAGTGCGACGAGGGACGCCGCGATCACCGTGAAGCCGGCCGCAAACAGCAGCCAGTTCCCGGCGCCGCCGTAGGCCAAGGTCTCGATGCCGAAGATGGCCACGACGACCTTGAGCACGGTGAACACGCCGGCCTTGACGACCGCGACCGCGTGGAGGAGTGCGCTGACCGGTGTCGGCGCCACCATCGCCGCCGGCAGCCAGAAATGAAACGGCATCAGCGCCGCCTTGCCGATGCCGAAGGCGAACAGCGCAAGCAGGATCGCGAGGGTGGTCGGCGTCGCCTTGCCGTCGAGGATGCCGCCCGGCGTGAAGTCCAGCGTGCCCGCCAGCATGCCCGTCCACACGATCGCCGGCAGCAGCAGCACCATCGAGGTGCCGACCAGGATCAGCAGGTAGATGCGACCGGCGCGGATTGCCTCGGCGTTGGCCTTGTGCGCGACCAGCGGATAGGTCGAGAACGTCAGGATCTCGTAGAAGATGAAAAGGGTGAACAGGTTTTTGGCGAACGCAATGCCCATCGTCGCCCACAGCGCGATGGCGAAGCAGACGTAGAAGCTCGTCTGCCGCGGCTCGTCGTTGCCGCGCATGTAGCCGATCGAATAGATCGAGTTCACGATCCACAGCGTCGAGGCAATCAGCGCCAACAGCATCCCCAGCGGTTCGACCGCGAAGGCAATGTTGAGCCCAGGCACGACAGCGATGTCGATAGCGGCCGGACGCGCGCCGGCGAGCACATGCGGCAGCAGGCTCCACGTCACGAGGCAGAGGCAGCCGGCGGTGACGAGCGTCACCGTCTCGCGCAGGTTCGGCGAGCCATGGAACAGCGGGATGACGCAGGCGCCGATCAGCGGGATCGTGAGCGCGAGGACAACGAGCGTTTCGGGGGCGAGGGGCAGCATCACTTGAGCCCTCCGAGCAGAAGCAGCATCTCAGCGATCCGCCCGGCGACGCCCGCCGAGATTTCCGTATCGATGCCGAAATACACCGAGGCGCAGGCGAGGATCAGAACCGGCACCAGCATCGCGATCGGCGGGTCCTTGGCGTGTGCGACCGCGTCACTGGTCGGCCGGAAATAAGCGACCTCGACGAAGCGGCCGATATAGATCAGCGCGATGAGCGAGCTGCCGACGATCAGGAACACGAGCGGCCACCATACCTCATAGGCGCCGAGCACCAGATAATATTTCGAAATGAAGCCGGCCGTGCCAGGTACGCCGATCAGACTGAGGCCGGCGACGAGGAAGGCCGCAATCGTGATCGGCATCCTCCGCCCGATACCGCCGAGATCGTCGAGCCTGATCCGACCCGCCCGGTAGACGACCGCCCCCAGCGCGAGGAACAGCGCGCCCTTGATCAGGGCGTGGTTGAACAGATGGACGACGGCGCCGGTGAGCCCCGCCTGGTTCATCAGCGCGATTCCGAGGGTGATGTAGCCGATCTGGGCGACCGATGAATAGGCGAGCATCCGCTTCAGATTCTGCTCGTAGACGGCGAGGATCGAGCAGATGAACATCGCTGCGATGGAGAGCGGATAGAGCACCTCCGCGATCGGCGTCGCGCGAATGTCGACGGCGACACCGAACATCGAGAAGGCAATGCGGATGAGGAGGTAGACCGCGACCTTGGTGGCCGTCGCCGCGAGGAAAGCGGTCGCGAACGACGGCGCGTAGGCGTAGGCGTTCGGCAGCCAGACGTGCAGCGGGAAAAGCGCCAGCTTCAAGCTGATTCCGACGAACAGAAAGGCGAGTGCGGCGAGCACCGGCCGCGGGAAGGCGGCATTCGCGTCGGCGAGGCGCGCTCCAATGTCGGCGAAGTTGAGGCTGCCGGTGACGATGTAGATCAGGCCGATGCCGATGACGTAGAGCGTTGCCCCGATCGTCCCCATGATCAGGTACTGGTACGACGCGATGAGCGCGCGGCGGTCGCGGCCCATGGCGATCAGTACGTAGGTCGCCAACGACGAGATCTCGAGAAACACGAAGGCGTTGAAGGCGTCGCCGGTGATCGTGATGCCGAGCAGGCCGGTGAGACAGAGGAGATAGCTCGTGTAGAACCATGCCTGCCTGTCGCCATCGATCTCGTGCGCCACGCTGCGGCGCGCGAACGGCATCATGGCCGTGCTCACGAGGCTGACGAGCAGCAGCACGAAGGCGTTGAGCAGGTCGACCCGATACTCGATGCCGATCGGAGGTGCCCAGCCGCCGATATGGTAGGAAATGGGCCCCGACACCCACACCTGCGCGAGGAGAGCGAAGGCGATGACCGGTGTCGTCAGCGTGATCAGCGCCGCCCAGGCCCACGCGAGCGGCCCGCGCCGGATGAACGCCGATACGACCGCGCCAAGGAGCGGGACAACGACTTGAAGGGCCGGCAACTGCGCCGTCAACGCGCTCATTCCTGATCGTCCCGATCGAAGATCTCGTCTTCCTCGATGGTGCCGTACGCTTCGTGGATGCGTGCGACGATGGCGAGGCCGAGCGCGATGGTCGCGATGCCGACCACGATCGCGGTCAGGATCAGGACGTGCGGCAGCGGGTTCGAGTAGACCTTGAAGTTCGGATCGAGGATCGGCGGCGTGCCGCCGATGATCTTTCCCGGTGCGATATAGAGCAGGTAGACCGAGGTCTGGAACAGCGACAGGCCGATCAGCTTCTTGATCATGTTGCCGCGGGCGATGACGATGTAGAGCCCCGACACCATCAGCACGATAGTCGCAAAGTAGTTGTAATGATCGAAGAACGTTTTGAGCGCGTCCATCACCGCCCCCGCTCGGCGAACGCATAGAACAGGGCGATCATGGTCGAGAAGACCGTGACCAGCACGCCCGCCTCGACCAGCAGGATGCCGCGCTCACGCGCCGACGGCCCCGTGCCGAGCACCGAATAGTCGAGAAAATTCTGTCCGTAGAGAAGCCCGATCACGCCGGTGCCGGCGTAGATGAGGACACCGAGCGGCACCAGGAATTCGACGAGCCGGCGCGAGACGACCTGTTGCGCGGCGTCGAGGCCGAAGATGAGGGCGTAGACGATGACGGAGCCGGCCGCGATCACGCCGGCCTGGAAGCCGCCGCCGGGGCCGTAGTCGCCATGAAGCTGCACATAAAGCGCGAACAGCATCATGAACGGAATGAGGAACTTGACGCCGAGGCGCAGGATCAGGTCGCGCTTCATGTGGCGCCTCCGTCCGTGCCGCGCTTGCCTTGTCGCCGCCCCTTGAGCAGGAGCATGACGCCGATGCCGGCGGTGAACACGACCGTGGTCTCGCCGAGCGTATCGTAGCCGCGGTAGTCGGCGAGCACGGCGGAGACGAGGTTGATGACCGTCGTGTCCCTGACGGAGTTGTCGATGTAGTAGGGCGCCACGTGCTGGTGGATCGGCGCCTGGGCGACGCCGAAGGCTGGCAGTTCATAGGTCGCCCAAACCAGCGCCGCGCCGACCACGATCGCGACGGCCATCGGCACCAGCGCCGGGCGGGGCTTCGGATACTCGATCGATTTCGTGAGGTGCAGCGCCGAGAGCAGCAGCACGGTCGAGACTCCGGCGCCGACGGCAGCCTCGGTCATCGCCACGTCGACCGCGTCGTAGACTATGAGGACGCTCGCCATCAGGAAGCTGTAGACGCCGGCGAGGACGATGACGCCGAACAGATTGCGCATCCGCACGATGCTGATCGTGATCACGATCAGAAGCGTCAGCAGCACGGTGTTGATGAAGCCGTCTATAGCTGCCTCCCCTCGCCCGATGGGGTACTCGCGCCTTTATTCGCGTCCAGCCGATCGCGACGATCCTCGGTGAGTTCGGGTTTGACGTCGCCGTGATTGAGGGCCGCCTGCGCCAGCGCGTGGGTGATGACGGGGCCGGTGAAGAAGAACAGCAGCAGGATGAAGAGAAGCTTCAGCGTCACCTGGGTGAAGCCGGCCTGGAGCATCAATCCGGAGAACAGGAAGCCGGCGCCGAGGGTATCGATGACGCTCGCCGCGTGCATTCGGGTGAAGACGTCAGGAAGACGGATCATGCCGATGGCGCCGGCCATGATGAAGAACGAGCCAGCGACGATGAGAACCCAGCTTGCGGCATCGATGAGAGTGCTCACGCGTCCTCCTCCTCGCCGTCATGGGCGAGGTCGCCATGACGGAAGAATTTCAGGATGGCGAGCGTTCCGATCAGATTGAGGACACCGTAGGTGATGCCGAGATCGAGCCATTCGGGCCGGCCGTTGAGAAAGCCGAGGACCGACAGCAGGAGGATCGCCAGGGTGCCAACCGAGTTGCCGGCCAGCACGCGGTCGAACAGTGTGGGTCCGCGGACGACCCGCGCGACGACAAGCACCAGTGCGGCGATCACCGCAAGTGTTCCCACCAGGAACATCATGCCCCCTTCTCGAACTGCGTTACGCGCTGATCCATGCCGCCGCCCTCGAGGTCCAGTGCGCCGCCCTGCTCGAGCGCATGGATGGTGAGGATGTTGCCGTCGACAGCGGTGGTGATGGTGCCGGGTGTCAGGGTGATCGAATTGGCATAGGTGGCGATGCCGGCGGGTGTCGCCTGCGAGGCGACGACGCGGGACATCGTCGGGGAGACGGCGAGGCGAGGCGCCAATACGGCCTTGGTCACTGACCATCCGGCCTTGATGATCTCCCACAGCAACCATGGCCAATACGTGATGGCCGCGCGCAGCAGGTGCGCGGGGTGGCCTTCGTCATCGAGGAGCTTCATGCGCTTGGCGACGAGGACGATCACCAGCGTGCAGGCGAGCCCGCCAATCAGCAGAAATGCCTTGAAGTAGCCCGAGAGCGCGAGCCAGAAGAGATAGAGCACGACGCCGAGGGAGATCACGCGCATCACGCGCACTCCCAGAGATCACCGATGCGCCGGGCAAACCCAGCTTCAGCCCCGACCGGGGCGGCACGCTCCATCGTATCGCCTCCTCCCCAGGCGCAGCTGATCCATGTTTCCTAACGGCATCGACCGGGGGGAGCAACACCTGCCGCGACGAAAGTCGTCTCAGTCACCGAAAAAGACGAAGGCCCGCGCCGCTGGAGGTCGGCACGGGCCTTGCCCAATGTGGCCACGGAGAGAGAACCACATTATTTTGGCGGCAGCGGAGCCTCCGGCGCGGGCTGGCCTGGCGTGGCAGGAGCGGCTTCAGCCGGAGCCTCGGGCGCGGCTTCATCGGCCGGCTGCTCGGCCTGCGCGGCCGGTGCTTCCGCGACGCGAGGTGCGAAGTGGCCGTGCTGGTACTGATGCACGAAGCCTGGCGCGCAGATCTCGGGGCTGATGCCGTAGCTCGGGATGATGCGGACATACTGGGCATTGGCGGTGCCGGTCAGCAGGCCGAGCCCGACCAGGGTGGCGAGGAGGGTCTTCATGATCTTCTTCCTTCTGTAGCCGGCGGTGCCGGACAAGCGGTGGGTGATGCCACGCCCAGCGAAGGGCGTGGGATTTCCTCGGCCTGCCGGGGCGGACCGAAAAAGATGGCGGAGGCACCGCCGAATGGGTTCGTCAAAAATCTCCGGTCGACTGAACTGACTGCGAACGCTGAGAAACGAGAGACAAGCTGATTGAGCCGTTTGCGAAACCTGTGCGGGCGTGGGTGGCGATCGGGTCCGGTGGCCAAGACCGTCGGCCATCCGCGTCCGACTTCCCAGAGATGGGGCATCTTGAACGTCAATCAATAACGTCGTTCAAATAAATTGTTCAAACGGATGTGAACTGGAAAGCCGAACGGCTTCAGTGGATGGACGCTTATGCAACTATTCGATGAAAACGCGGATCGGCCGCGGCTGAAACGCAAACGGCCGCCCGAAGGCGGCCGCGAAAATAAGCCGGGGATGGCGACCGGTCAGGCCTGCTTGATGTTGGACCGCTTCACCGTGTCTAGGTTCTTACCTTCGATGCGGATCAGCTTGGTCGCGCTGTCGCGCTTCGGTGAATGGACGGCGCCGACGTCGTAGAACTTGGCCATACCAGGTTCGAGCTTGTAGACCCGCACCGGCTCGACGATCGACGGCTGCTCGCCCTCGCCCTTCTTGACGATCTTCCAGTCGGTCATCTCGGTCACGCCGATCGCCTGGCCGTAAATGGCCCAACTCGGCCCGTGGTCGTGCGCGGGTGAGTTGGCGGCGCCTTCATAGGTGTGGGCACAGACGCAGAATCCGGTCTCGGGGTCCTCGTAGATGACCTCGCGCGTCTTCATACCGGGACGTCCGAGGTTGGTCGCGATGAACGCCTTGTCCTTGAGGGCCTTCTCGACCAGCCCGGCCACCTTGGGACCGGTCTCGGACACAGGCCCCGATTTGAGGGTCGCGCGGATGTCGTTCGCGAGCGCTTCGAGCGTGTAGGCCATGGCTTGTTTCCTCCGGGATGGCTCAACCTCGCGTTGCCGGCAGCCGCCGGTCGCATTCCAGCCACCATGGGGGATCGGCGGCGAGAGATCAACCGGCCGGCGGTGCAGGGCAGATTTCCCGCGTGCATGCGACAACGCCCGAGCGTAGAAGGGCGGCCGGCTGGGCAGGCTTTACTCAGGGGGAAACCATGTCGATCGATGATGTCCGCGACGCGCTCGCCAGCGACGATTCACGCAACAAGTGGATCGGTGTGTGGATCGGCGTCCTCGCCGTCCTGCTCGCGGTTTGCGGTGTCGGCGGCGACAATGCGACCAAGGACGCCAATCGCGCCAACATCGATGCGTCCAACACCTGGGCGTTCTTCCAGGCCAAGAACATCCGCCGGACCGCCTTCATCATCGCCGCAGACGAGCTGGAACTCACCTTGCTCGCGCAGCCCGGCCTATCGGCAGATGCCGCCGCAGCACTCAAGAAGAAGCTCGAGTCGTGGCGCGCCACCGCCGAGCGCTATCGTACCGAGCCCGATACGCGCGAAGGTCTCGCCGAGCTCTCCGCCCGCGCGAAAGAGCTGGAGAAGGAGCGTGACGTCGCGCTGCGCAAGGATCCTTATTTCGATTTCGCCGGCGCCTTGATCCAGATCGGCATCGTGCTGGCGTCGGTCGCGATCATCGCCGGCACCAACGCGCTGCTCATCGGCAGCTTCGCTGCCGGTGGCCTCGGCGCGCTGCTGATGCTCAATGGCTTCTTCCTCGTCGCGGCGGTGCCGGGACTGGGGTAGGCGCGCTCTCACCCCTCGTACTTAACGATCACCTGGTCGATGGCGCCGAAGATGCTTTGGCCGGCGGCATCGAGCATCTCCAGGCGCACGCGATCGCCGAACGAGAGGAACGGCGTGCGCGGCGCACCTGTCATCAGCGTTTCAACGACGCGCACCTCGGCGAGGCAGGTGTAGCCGGCGCCGCCCTCGTCGACGGGTTTGCCGGGACCACCATCGAGCTTGTTCGACACGGTGCCCGAGCCGACGATCGTGCCAGCACCGAGCCGCCGAGTCTTCGCTGCGTGCGCGATCAGGTCGGCGAACGAGAAAGTCATGTCGACGCCGGCATTCGGGCGGCCGATCAGCTTGCCGTTAAGGGACGCGAGCAGCGGCAGATGCACCTTGCCGTCGCGCCACGCGGGGCCGAGCTCGTCGGGAGTTACGGCGACGGGCGAGAACGACGACGCGGGCTTGCCGTGGAAGAAGCCGAAGCCTTTGGCGAGCTCGGGCGGGATCAGGTTGCGCAGCGATACGTCGTTGACGAGCGTCACGAGCCGCACGTGATCGAGCGCATGGCGCGGTGCAATGCCCATCGGCGTGTCATCGACGATCACCGCGATCTCGCCCTCGAAGTCGATGCCCCAGGCCTCGTCCGCGACGGGCACCGGATCCATCGGTCCGATGAAGACGTCCGAGCAGCCCTGGTACATCAGCGGATCGGTGGCGAAGCTCGCCGGCAGCTCGGCGCCGCGCGCCCTTCGCGCGAGCTCCACGTGATTGACGTAGGCCGAGCCGTCCGCCCACTGGTAGGCGCGCGGCAGGGGCGCCATCGCGGCGCTAGGGACGAAGCTGAAAGCGGGAAGGCGGGCGCTGCCTTGGCCGGACGCTGCCTCGTCGAGCTCGGCGGAGACGCGCGCGGCCGCAAGCGCGTAGGTATCCCAGTCGTCGAGAAGCTGCTGGAGCGTCCCGAGTCCGGCGATCGTCTCGGCGGCGCGGACGGCCTTCGTTAGGTCGCGCGACACGATGACCAGATCGCCATCGCGGGTGCCGTTACGCAAGGTTGCGAACTTCATCGAACTCACTCCTCCGACGCGATCAGCCCTCGACAAGGATCGGATGGCCAGCGCCGGTCTCGAGATAGGTCGCGGCGATCTCCGCCATGACCGGGGCCAGCAGGTAGCCGTGCCGGTGCGCGCCGTTGACGAACAGCCGCCGTCCTCTGGCGACGATTTTCGGCACGTTGTCGGGAAACGCTGGACGCACGCTCGACGACAGCTCGAGGATCTCCGCCTCGCCGAAGCCCGGATGGAGCGCGTAGGCGGTGCCGAGCAGGTCGAGCGCGGAACGTAGCGTCACCGGCCCCGCGTCGTCTCGTTCGATGACCGTGGCGCCAACCATGTAGCGGTGATCGCTCCACGGCACGACATAGAGGGCGAAGCGGGGATGCAGGAGGCGCACCGGCCGCGTCAGCGTGACGTCGCGGCCGCGCAGAACCGCCATCTCGCCACGTACGCCGCGCAGGTCGGGAAGCTCGTCGCGGGCCGCGAGACCGCGACAATCGATGACGACGCCGCCATCGCTTGCCGCCCGCCAGGTCGGGGAGGGAACCGCCGCGCCGAAATTGAGGGTCGCGCCGAGCCGCCGGATCTCGGAGACGAGGAACGCCAGGATGCGGCGCGGCTCCATATGCCCTTCATCGGGATAGAACAGCGCGCGGCCGAAGCGGCCGGCGAGATCGGGCTCGAGGCCCGAGAGCGCATCGGCGTCGATGGTCTGGTGGGCCTCAGTCATCCGCGCGAATCGTGCCAGCTCGCCCTGGTCGCGCGGCGCGGCGACGACGAGGCTCCCGCGCATAACGATCCCCGGTACGGCGGCGCGCCACAGCGCCAGCCCGCGCACGCCGAGTTCCTGCACGACCGGCTCCGCGCCCTCGGCCTCGCAGTACGGCGCGAGCATCGCGCCGGCGATACGGCTGGCGCCGCCGGTGTCGGGCTCGGGCATCGCTTCGTGGAGGGTGACCGTGTGCCCGCGCCGAGCCAGCTCGAAAGCCTGCCAAAGCCCGAAGATCCCGCCGCCGATGATGGTTGCAGAGAGCTGCGCCACGTCGTCGCTCGCTTCGCCAATGGGTTCCGCGGCTGGCATACCACCATGGGACCGTGGTGGCGAGAAGCCCGTCGGTGTGCAAAGCTGCGCCGCTAATGCCCAGAGGCTGAGCAGGCGTGAGGCCGCGATGGTCCGGATCGAACCGCTCGGTGATGATGCAACTCCGCAGTGCCACGCCGATATCGAGCGCATCTTCTTCGAGGCCAGCGGCCGGACGAGCTTTTCGAGCGCCGCCGCGCGGGCCGAGTTCCATGAGCGCTGGCTGGGCCGCTATCTTCTTCACGACCGCGCGCACGCTTTCGTCGCGCGCAGTGACGACGGGCGTATCGCCGGTTACCTGATCGGCAGCATCGACGATCCCGCGCAGACGGACCGCTTCGACGACATCAGCTACTTCGCCGCGTTCGCCGACCTGACCGCACGCTTTCCGGCGCACCTCCACATCAATCTCGACCCGGCGTGGCGCAACCAGGGCATCGGCGCGCGTCTGATCGCGGCCTTCGTCGACCATGCGGCGCTCCGTCGAGCGCCGGGTGTGCACGTCGTCACGGGAGCGGCGGCCCGCAACGTCGGCTTCTACAGGCGCGGCGGGTTCGCGCCGCTCCGCGAACTCGACTGGAACGGCGCGCGGATCGTAATCCTCGGGCGTGCTCTTGATCCGGCATCATCGAGCCGGTGATCCGCTGAGCCGAGCGGACCCCAAAAGCAGAGGGCCGGCTCGACCGATGCCTCGGCATCGATCGCGACCGGCCCATTGTCATTCGCCGTACCGCTAACCTGACTCAGTCAGCCGAGGCAGGTTAGTAGAGCTGGGTCTCACTGCTCGATGCAATAGTCCCAATAGCCCTGAGTCTCGTCTTCATCGGCCCAGAACCAGCACAGGCCGTCCGCCGGGGGCGCTTCAGCGTAGGCGTAGTAGGCGGTCGCCGCGAGCAGCGTGCCGATGGCTACGCCGCCGATGATGCGTCCGTAGTAGGGACGATAGTACCACGGCCTGTAGACCAGGTGGCGAGGATGCCAGCGGCGGAAGCCCGCCGGGCGGAAGCCACGCACATGACGCGCCGTGATCGGGCGGCCTGGACGAACACCCGGACGCACAACGCGGCCGGGACGGACGCCCGTACGGACGCCCGGACGAACGCCGGGGCGGATGTTGGCGGGACGACTCGGACGGACGCCCGGACGAACACCGGCAGGACGGACCGCGCGAACGTTGCCGCGGGGCGCGGCCGAGCGGAAATTGCCGCGGGGAGCCGCTGCACGGAAATTACCGCGCGACGGAGCTGCGCGCACGCTGCCACCGCGAACTGGCCGCTGTACCTGGATGACCCCCGCTGCCGCCTGCTCGCGCAGAGAGCTTTGGCCGGGGGCGAACACCGCCGCGTCGGCCGTCGGGACCGTGAGCGCGGCGCCGGCGAGCGCCAACGCAGCAGCCACAACCGTTCTGTTCATGTGTGATGGTCCTTCAATTCCAGTTTCAACAGTTATGGAGCAAAGCTCGCCATTGTACCGCCTATCCCAGCGGTCGGAACGACATTAGGCTGCACCCGGACAGCAAGGATTTCAAGTGCTCAGCCGACGTTCCGGAAGCTCTGCCGCACGTCTGGGCCTCGATAGGCGCTCGAACATGAACCGGACCTGAACTCCAAAGCCGTCCGTAGTCAAACGCGAAAGATCGTTTAGCTGTTTTGTTTCAAGTGTTTCCAGTCTCTGGCGACCGCGGCGCACAATACCGGTAGCTATCGCACTGCAACCGGCTCTGCCCAGAGATCGTATTCATCTGCCGCGACGATCCTGGCCGTCAGTTTGTCGCCCGGCGAAAGCCCGCTCGCATCGTCGAAGAACACCGAGGCGTCGATCTCCGGCGCGTCCCAGATCGAACGGCCGACGGCGCCATCCTCGTCGACCTCGTCGATCAGTACGTCGACCGTGCGCCCGACCCGCGAGGCCGCGATCTTGGCGGAGATCTTTTGCTGCGCCTGCATGAACCGATGCCAGCGCTCCTCCTTGACCTCCTCGGGCACGGCACCGTCCAGATCGTTTGCCTTCGCGCCATCGACCGGCTCGTACTTGAAGCAGCCAACGCGATCGAGACGCGCCTCGCCAAGCCAGTCGAGAAGCTGCCGGAAATCGTCCTCGGTCTCGCCGGGAAAGCCGACGATGAACGTCGAGCGTACCGCGAGATCGGGGCACACGTTGCGCCACGACTTGAGCCGCTCGAGGGTGCCGCTGCTGGCGCCGGGACGGCGCATCGCTTTCAGCACCTTGGGACTTGCGTGCTGGAAGGGGATGTCGAGGTAGGGGAGGATCTTGCCCTCCGCCATCAGCGGGATGACGTCATCGACGTGAGGGTAGGGGTAGACGTAGTGGAGCCGCACCCACGCGCCGAGGTCGCCGAGCGCCCGGGTCAGATCGAGGAAGCGCGCGGCGAGCGGCTGTCCCTTCCACGGGCTCGTCGCGTACTTGATGTCGAGGCCGTAGGCGCTGGTGTCCTGGCTGATGACCAGCAGCTCCTTCACGCCGGCCTTCACGAGGCGTTCCGCTTCCGTCATCACGTGATTGGATGGCCGGCTCGCGAGATTGCCGCGCAAGGAGGGGATGATGCAGAACGAGCAGCGGTTGTTACAACCCTCGGAGATCTTGAGATAGGCGTAGTGGCGCGGGGTGAGGCGCAGGCCTTCCGGCGGCACGAGATCGAGGTAGGGGTCGTGCAGCGGCGGCACCGCGTCGTGCACCGCCTCCATCACCGCCTCGTACTGGTGCGGGCCGGTGACCGACAGCACGCCCGGATGCGCCGCGCGGATCACGTCCTTCTCGACGCCGAAGCAGCCGGTGACAATGACGCGGCCGTTCTCGGCCATTGCCTCGCCGATCGCGTCGAGGCTTTCCTGCTTGGCGCTGTCGAGGAACCCGCAGGTGTTGACGACCACCACGTCGGCGCCGTCGTAGTCGCGCGCGATCTGGTAGCCCTCGGCGCGCAGGCGCGTGATGATGCGCTCGCTATCGACCAGCGCCTTGGGGCAGCCGAGCGATACGAAGCCGACCTTGGGCGGGGGCTTCATCTTGCGCACGCGGGCGCCGGCTGGCGCTTTGGCTGGAAGCTTGACGGAACGCGGAGAACGGCGGGTGGTGACCTGGCTCATGGCGCCGGCTTTTAGCGGTTCCAAGGTCCGTTGTCATGGCGCAAAGGGGCGCGGCTCGACTAGACTTGGTTCAGGCCAGCCTGGGAGGCATCCATGAGCGGCGCGGTTGTATTGCGGCAGGCGGTCGAAGCGGATGCGCCTGCGATCCTGGCGCTGACACGCGCCGCGTACGCGAAATGGGTACCGGTCATCGGCCGCGAGCCGACGCCGATGTATCGCGACTATGCGGAGGCCTTGCGGAGCGACCGCGTTGACATGCTGTACGCCGGCAACGCGCTGGCGGGCATCGTGCATACGATCAAGAAGCCGGATTACCTGGAGATCTGGAACGTCGCCGTGGACCCCGCCTACCAGGGACGAGGTTTCGGCCGGCGACTGCTCGCCCACGGCGAGGCACTGGCCGCATCGCTCGGCTATGACGAGATCAGGCTCTACACCAACAAGGCCTTTGCCGAGAACATCGCGCTCTATGAGCGCGTGGGTTACGTGATCTACCTGGAAGAGCCGTTCAAGGAGGGCTTCACCGTCTACATGAAGAAGCCGATTGTGCGGTAGAGGCGATCAGTCCTTTTTCGCCTGCTCGGCATGGGCCGTGACGAGATCGGCGACCTTGGCATCCGCCTCGGTACCGCGTCCTTTGAGGCCGGCCACGACGCCCGCCCGGTCCGGCAGCTCGCGGTTCTGGCTCATCTTGGCCTTGCCTTCGAGGCGATCGATGGTGAAGCGCATTCCGACGATGCCGCGTGAGAGCACCTCGATGAAGTTGCCGGGTGCGTCGCTGGTGGCCCACGGCACCGCGGCGCCTGCCTCCTGCTGATCGGTCAATTCACTCACGTGGCGCACGAGCCAGTCGCGATCGTCGACGATCGCGGCGGTCCCGTGGGCATGGACGACGGCGTAGTTCCAGGTCGGCACGACCTTGCCGTGCGCGTGCTTGGACGGATACCAGGCCGGCGTGATGTAGGCTTCGGGGCCGGTGTAGATCAGGAGAGCGCGCGCGCCGCTGGCGATTGTGCGCCAGTGCGGGTTGGCGCGCGAGACGTGGCACTCGACGACGCCCAGCGCGCCTTCCGATTTCAGCACCGTCGGCAGGTGTGTCACCTCGAAGCCCGCATCGCTCGTGGTGATCAGCGCCGCGAACGGGTGGGCGCGCATCAGCGTGTGCTGCTCGGCGACATCACCTAGCTTGAAGTGTTCCGGGACGTACATGCGCGCGCTCCCTGTGGATCGAAACTAGGCTGCCGCTTCCACCCGAGCGAGCGCCGCCTTGAGCTTGCCTTGCCGCGTTTCAAAATCGGTTTGCCGCTCTCGCAGCTCGTCGATCACGTCTTCCGGTGCCTTGGCCATGAACTGCGGGTTCGACAGCCGGTCGGTCACCTTCTTGATTTCGACCACCGTCTTGTCGATCTCCTTGGCGAGGCGCTTCGCTTCCGCACCCATGTCGATGATGCCGGCGAGCGGGAGTGCCGCACTCGTGTCACCGACGACGATCTGGGCAGCGCCTTTCGGTGCCGCGGCCTCGTAGGTGATCGCATCCAGGCGCGCGAGACGCTTCAGCGTCTCTTCATGCTGGTGGGCGCGCGCTTTCGTCGATTCACTGGCGCCGACGAGGACGAGTGGCAATTTCGCCCCCGCCGGCACGTTCATCTCCGAGCGCAGCGAGCGGACCTCGGAAACCAGCGACACGACCCAACCGATTTCGGCCTCTGCATCCGGATTCGAGAGGCCCGCGAGCTTCGGCCAGGCGGCGAGCGCCAGCACGCTCTCGCGCTTCGGCCCGTGCTCGCCCGTCTTCTGCCACAGCTCCTCGGTGACGAACGGCATGAACGGATGCAGCAGCGGCAGGATCTGGTCGAGCACCCACGCGGCTGTCGCCTGCGTCTCGGCCTTGGCCGCGGCGTCGTCACCGGTCAGCAGCGGCTTGGCCAACTCCAGATACCAATCGCAGGTGATGCCCCACACGAACTGGTAGGCGGCGCCGGCGGCCTCGTTGAATTTGTAGGCCTTGATCGCGCTCTCGACCTCGCCGACCGCGCGCTCCGTCTCGCCGGCTATCCAGCGGTTGAGCGTGTGCTTGATCGATTTCGGATCGAAGCCGGCGACGCGACGGCATTCGTTCACTTCCATGAACCGCGCGGCGTTCCAGAGCTTGGTCGCGAAGTTGCGATAGCCCTCGACGCGCTGGGTCGAGATCTTGACGTCGCGGCCCTGGGTCGTCAGCGCGGCGAGCGTGAAGCGCAGTGCATCGGCGCCGTACTTGTCGATCAGCTCGAGCGGATCGATGCTGTTGCCGAGCGTCTTCGACATCTTGCGGCCCTTCTCGTCGCGAACGAGGCCGTGGATGAAGACGTCGCGGAACGGCACCTCTTTCATGAAGTGGGTGCCGAACATCATCATGCGGGCGACCCAGAAGAAGATGATGTCGAAGCCGGTGACGAGGCAGCTCGTTGGGTAGTAGCGGCCGAGCTCCTTCGTCTCCTCCGGCCAGCCGAGCGTCGAGAACGGCCACAGCGCTGAGGAAAACCACGTGTCGAGGACGTCGGAGTCGCGCCAGAGCTTGAAGAGCTTCTTTTTGACGGCCTCGCCAGAGTTGTTCCAGGCCATCGCCTCAGCTTCGCTGTCCGCTATTTCGACCTCGATGCCATTTCCGACTTTTCTGTAGAACGCGCGCGCTTGATCCATCGCCTCGCTTTCGCTCTCCGCAACGAAACGAGCCGATTGGACAAATTGCTTGGAGGTATCGACGTCTGGGTGTGGCAAAAGCAACGGCCCATACCACGCTGGAATGCGATGCCCCCACCAGAGCTGGCGAGAGACGCACCACGGCTGGATGTTCTCGAGCCAGCGGAAATAGTCGGCGGCGTACTTCTCGGGGACGAACGTCGTCTTGCCCGAGCGCACGGCTTCCATCGCCGGCTTCGCGAGCGTCGCCGCATCGACGTACCACTGGTCGGTCAGCCACGGCTCGACGACCGCATCGCCGCGCTGGGCATGAGGAACCGCGTGCGTGTGCGGCTCGATCTTCTCGATGACGCCCAGCGCGGCGAGATCGGCGACGACCTTCACGCGCGCCTCGAAACGGTCGAGGCCGCGGTACGCTTCCGGCGCGTTCTCGTTGATGTGCGCGGTGGCGTCGAGAATGTTGATGACCTCGAGCCCCGTGCGCTTGCCTACATCCCAGTCGTTGAAGTCGTGCGCGGGCGTGATCTTGACCGCGCCGGTGCCCTTCTCGGGGTCGGCGTAGGTATCGCCGACGATCGGAATAGCGCGGCCGACCAGCGGCAGGATCGCCTTTTTGCCGATCAGATGCTTGAGCTTCTCGTTGTCGGGATGGATCGCGACGCCGGTATCGCCAAGCATCGTCTCGGGCCGCGTCGTGCCGACGGTAACGAACTCACCCGGCGCACCCTCGATCGCATAGCGGATGTAGTACATGTGCCCGCTCGGATCGCGCGCCAGCACCTTCGCCAGCGCCGCGCCGTCGAAGGCAACCGGGTTGCCGTCCTTGTCCTTCAAGTCGGGCGACCACTTGAACGAGCCCGTGTGCTCGCGCGGCTCGACCTCGAGGTCCGAGATCGCCGACTGGAACGCCGGATCCCAGTTGACGAGCCGCTTGTCCTTGTAGAGGAGGCCCGCCCGATACAACTCGACGAACACCTTGAGGACCGCCTGCGAGAGGCCCTCGTCCATGGTGAAGCGCTCGCGGCTCCAGTCGCAGGAGGCGCCGAGGCGCTTCAACTGGTTGATGATGGTGCCGCCGGACTGCGCCTTCCACTGCCACACGGTCTCGATGAATTTCTCGCGGCCCAGGTCCTGGTACTGGACCTGCTTCTCGGCGAGCTGACGGGTGACGACGAGCTGGGTCGCGATACCCGCGTGGTCCATGCCCGGCTGCCACAGCACGTCCTTCCCCAGCATCCGCTCGTAGCGGCACAGGATGTCCTGCAGCGTGTTGTTGAGCGCGTGGCCGATGTGGAGAGAGCCGGTTACGTTCGGCGGCGGGATGACGATGCAGTAGGAGGAGGCGTCGGCGCGCTCCGGCCGGCCGGCCTTGAACGCCTCGGCGGCTTCCCACTCCTCGTGGATGCGGGCCTCGATGTCGGCGGGCGAATAGGTCTTCTCGAGCATGTCAAAGCCGTCATTGTCGGTGGATTGCGGTGGCCGGTCCTACGCTTGGGGGCCGTCGCGTGTCAACGCGCGCGCCCGGGCAGCGGGAACTTCACAAAACATCGCTCAGCATAGCGACGCTCTTGCGCAAGTTCACGCGGACGTAGACCATAAGCATTCCAAATAAGCAAAAATTGGAGGGAGCGAAATGGCTGGCGGCAAGACCGTGCGGGTCCACGTCGACCCGGAGAAGTGCCAGGGCCACAGCCGTTGCAAGGCGCTGGCGCCGGCCCTGTTCGAACTCGACGAATTCGGCAACGCCAGGGCCGCGGGTGACGGCATAGTGCCGGAGGACCAGCTCGAACAAGCCTATCTCGCGCAGGCCAACTGTCCCGAGATGGCCGTCGAGATCATCGAGGAATAGGGGAGGGGATTATGAGCCAGGACAACGCTCCGCGCACCCGCCCGCCGGTTGCCGACTGGGCCACCGATTGGGATCACCTCGACGCCGGCTGGCGCGACAATCCCTACCCGATCTGGGACGAGCTGCGGGAGAAGTGCCCGATCGCGCACACGGAGCGCTACCTCGGCGCCTACCTGCCGACGAGTTACGCGGCGGTCAAAGCAATCGCCTACGACACGACGCACTTCTCGTCGCGCCGCGTGGTCGTGCGCGAGGTGCGGCCCGAGCCGCCCGTACCCTCGCCCCCGATCTCCTCCGACCCGCCCCATCACAAGCCGGCGAAACAGCTCCTGCTGCCGCCCTTCACGCCGGACGAGATGAAGAAGCTCGAGCCGCGCGCCCGCGCCATCTGCAACGAACTGATCGATGCGTTCATCGCCGATGGACGATGCGACGCTGCGCAGGCCTACACGCGCCACATTCCCGTGCGCGTCATTGCGCACATGCTCGACGTGCCCGAGCGCGACGGCGACCGGTTCGTCCAATGGATCCACGAGATCCTGGAGCTCGGCATCACGGACGACGCGATCCTGATGAAGGCCGTGCACGAGATGAGCATGTATTTTGCAGGCTACGTCGAGGCGCGGACGAAGAAGCCCGGGCACGACCTGATCAGCCGCATCATCATGGCGCGCCAGGACGGCCAGCCGCTGCCGCCGCTGGAGGTGCTGGGTATGATCCGCCTGCTCCTGATCGCCGGCATCGACACGACATGGAGCGCGATCGGCTCGAGCTTGTGGCATCTCGCGCGGACACCCGCCGATCGCGAGCGGCTGATCGCGGAGCCGACGCTGATGCCGACCGCGATCGAGGAGTTCCTGCGCGCCTATGCGCCGGTCACGATGGCGCGCGAGGTTGTCAAGGACACCGTCATCGAAGGCTGCCCGATCAAGAAGGGCAATATGGTGCTGCTGTCTTTCCCGGCAGCCAACCGCGATCCGGCCATGTTTCCGGACGCCGTCAAGGTCGTGATCGACCGGCAGGAGAACCGCCACACCGCGTTTGGCCTCGGTATCCATCGCTGCGTCGGCTCCAACCTCGCGCGGCTCGAGATGACGGTCGCGATCGAGGAATGGCTGAAGCGAATCCCGGATTTCCGCCTCGATCCCGCGGTGCCGGTGACGTGGTCGGAAGGGACGGTGCGCGGGCCGCGCCAGCTCCCGTTCCTGTTCGGCTGACGATCCGGAACGCGAAGATACAACTCACGGGCCGATCGATTCTTTGTGAGTACGGCGTGCTGACCACGCCGTGCTAGCTTCCGCCACGCAACCAGGGAGGATGGAGCCGCGTGGCCGTCGTGATTGCCGAAGGAAGTTCTGTCGAGGTGGTCGAAGTTCGGCCCCGTAAATTCCAGGATCCAGATTGGACACTCGGTGGTGATCGCCGCGCCACCGTCGGCCTCGATAGGCTGCAGACGCTGTGGTTCAACACCGGCACGCTCTGCAATATCACGTGCCGCAACTGCTACATCGAATCTAGCCCGACCAACGACCGGCTCGTCTACCTGAATGCTGCCGAGGTGCGGGGTTATCTCGACGAAATCGCGCACGACCACCTCGGCACCTCCGAGATCGGTTTCACCGGCGGCGAGCCGTTCATGAACCCCGACGTCATCGCGATGCTCGACGCGGCGCTGGGCCGCGGTTTCCAGGTGCTCGTGCTGACGAATGGCCTGCAGCCGATGCTACGCCCGCGGCTCAAGAAGGCGCTGGTCGGTCTGCGCGAGGCCTATGGCGACAGCCTCACCATGCGGGTGAGCCTCGACCACTACACCAGGGCGCTGCACGAGGCAGAACGTGGTCCCAAGACCTTTGTGAAATCGCTCGAGGCGATCGACTGGCTTTCGGCGCAGGGGTTCAGAACAGCTATCGCTGGCCGCACCTGCTGGAACGAGAGCGAGTCCGAAGCGCGGGCAGGGTACACCGCCCTGATTGCCGAGCGTGGCTGGCGCATCGATGCCGACGACCCGCTGGCGCTCGTGCTGCTGCCTGAGATGGACGGCAGCCATGACGTCCCGGAGATCAGCGTCGGCTGCTGGCAGGTTCTCGGCAAGTCGCCGGGCGATCTGATGTGCGCCAAGAGCCGCATGATCGTGAAGCGCAAGGGCGATGCGCGACCGACGGTGGTGCCGTGCACCCTGCTGCCCTATGAGCCCGCGTTCGACATGGGCGTGACGTTGGGCGAGGCGGCGCAGGCCGATGGCGGCATGTTCACCGACGGTCAGGTGAAGTTGTGCCACCCGCATTGCGCCAAGTTCTGCGCGCTGGGCGGGGGGAGTTGTTCTTGATGCTCTTTTTGTCCGCGGTCGCCGACGGCCCGCGCCAGAGGCGCGCCTTTGGCGCGACGCCTAACCGGCGCCGCGGCCGCTGCCTCGCCTATCGGAGAACCTATCGCGCGACCTTCGATCGCTACTAATATGGGGCGCTCGAAGAGCGCGAGATTGGAATGCCAACAGGGGAGGCAGTGCCGCGGCCGTAGTAGCCGAAGGCGTTGCGGACCGCGGGGAAAGTTCATGAGCGACGCGACACGACAGCAGCGCCGCCGCGAAACGCGCGAGAAGGTGAAGATCGGCCGCCAGCTCCTCGGCAAGGGCCTGCCGCTGCAACCCAGCGCCGCCGAGATCGTCGCGGTCGCGATGGCGGTGAAGGCGAAGCTGGAAGAAGCGGGAAACGACAAGCGCGCGAGCGAGGCAGCCGAACTCGCACAGAATCTCGTCGAGACGTCGATTGCTGCACGACCGCCGACGCTGCAGAAGATCGCGTGCGCGAAGGGCTGCGCCTACTGCTGCCACACACTGGTGGCGGTGACGGCACCGGAGGCGTTCAGGCTCGCGAACGCGGTGCGCGCCGGCCTCGCGGGCGGGATGTCGCCTGACGTCGTGAGGGAGCGCGGCAAGCCGCTGATCGGCATCACCGCGAGCGATCGTATCGGCCGCAAGCTCGCCTGCCCGTTGCTCATTGACGGCGCCTGCTCGGTCTATCGCCATCGCCCCTTGGTCTGCAGGCAGGCGACATCGCTCGATCTTTCGGCCTGCATCGACGAGTTCGAGGGGCGCAACCTCACGTCTCGCGTTCCCATCTCGGGCGCCTACCAGCAGCATTCGAGCAACGCCCACGTCACGCTGCTCGCGGCGTTGCGCGCGCTCGGGCTTTCGAGCGAACCGCTGGAGCTCGCGTCGGCCCTCGATGTCGCGCTCGCTGATCCGCTGGCGGAGACGCGATGGCTTGCTGGCGAAGATGTATTCCGTGACGTGCCCCATCTCGTGAAGCGCGACTCACAGGTCGAGCGCGCGATCGCTCACGTCGCGGCGGCGCTATCGGTGTAGCCGAACAATTTCAGGAGAGCTCGTCGCGAATGCGCTGGATGACCGCGTGGAACATTTCCGGCGTCAGGCGGCGCGTCTGGGTGTTGTAGCGCGAGCAGTGATAGCTGCTGTGGAGTATGGTGCCGCCGGGAAGCACGTGCCGCGCGCCATGGGCGAACGCATAGGCCGCACGGCGCTGGCCCAGCGCGGCGAGCGTGCTCTCGTGCGCGATGCGTCCGAGAACTAGGATGGCGGCGAGGCGCGGCATCTCGTCGAGCGTTGCCGACAGGAATGTGCGGCAGGTGGTGATCTCGGCGGGCGTCGGCTTGTTCTCCGGCGGCACGCAGCGCACCGCATTGGTGATACGGGCGTCGACCAGACGCAGGCCGTCCGCCGGATCGGCGCGATAGGTGCCTTTCGCAAACCCCGTTGCGAGGAGCGTGCTGTAGAGCAGGTCGCCTGCGTAGTCGCCGGTAAACGGACGCCCCGTCCGGTTCGCGCCGCGGACTCCAGGCGCGAGGCCGACGATCAGCAGCCGCGCATCCGCAGATCCAAAAGACCGCACCGGCGCATTGTGCCACGCCGGCTGGGCATCACGGTTGCGCTGACGGTAGGCGACCAGACGCGGACAGCGCGGACATTCCGCGCCGGGTTCCGCACCTTCGCCTGCTGTCGGCGCCGGTGCCGCCATTTCCGCTAGCCCACTTCACGTCCCGGAGGAGGGACCGCCTACATATCGTCGTCGTGGCCGTGGGGGGGCGAGCCCACGCCTTCACTCGCGCGCTGCGCCCGGAAATGGGCCAGTCGCGTTTCACGCGCCTCGCGCGGCACCCGCGCGCTCGGATCGCGGCAGATATCCTTCTCGAGATCGGCGATGTCGATGAACTGGTCGGCCTGACGGCGAAGCTCGTCGGCAACCATTGGCGGCTGCGTCTGGAGCGTCGAGACCACGCTCACGCGCAGGCCCTTCGCTTGGAGCGCCGCGACCAGGCTACGGAAATCGCCGTCGCCGGAGAAGAGCACGACATGGTCGAGCTTCGAGGCCAGCTCCATGGCGTCGACAGTCAGCTCGATGTCCATGTTGCCTTTGATCTTGCGGCGGCCGGAAGCGTCGGTGAACTCCTTGGTCGGCTTGGTGACCATGGTGTAGCCGTTGTAGTCGAGCCAATCGATCAACGGCCGGATCGAAGAATACTCCTGGTCCTCGATGAGCGCCGTATAGTAGAGCGCGCGGACGAGATAACCTTTGCTCCGAAAGACTCCGAGGAGGTTCTTGTAGTCTATGTCGAAGCCGAGCGCCTTCGCCGTCGCATAGAGGTTCGCACCGTCAATAAACAGTGCGATACGCTCTGTCGGATAAAAAAACATCGTCTATTAGCCTTTTCACTGTTGACCCGGCGTCTGGCGGCGGGCTCGGTCGGATACGCGACGGCGGCTGGAGCGCGTCGATCGTTATTCCTTGCTACCTACATAGAATGCCGGTGATGGAGCATCATATAGAGCCAATACGGAAGGAAATGAAGACCCAGTCGTTGCCAAGATCGTTTCTTCAACCGCACACAGCCAATGCAGGTTTCACATGACTGGCCCCAGGAAATGCGCTTTCGCAACGCGTTGATTTCGCTCGGAGCGAACACACGGGGTTGCTGGGGCTCACCCACCGCTACACTATGCCGCTGCTTGCATGAACTTGAGCGTAGCGGGATTTTTGTTGCCGAATCCTCTAAAGTCTTTCGCACACGACCCCATCCAGGCGCTGGACTTATGCCCGAGTTCTTTAACGCGGCAGCCGTTATACGCGCCGACATGGCCGTCGGTTCCCTACTTCGTCATCTGAAATACATTGAACGGCGTGCCGGGCGTCGCGTGAGGACGCGCTGGAGCGCCCGGCCCCTGGACATCGACATCATCGATTTCGGCGGAAGGGTAATGAATTGGCCCGTACCGACCCGATCCGGCGGACCGATTGTCCTGCCACATCATTTGATGCATGTGCGCGGGTTCGTCCTGGTCCCGTTGGCCGAAATCGCGCCGCGGTGGCGTCACCCTGTGCTCGGACTGACGGCCGGGGAAATGCTGGCCCGCAACCCGAGCCTGAGGCGCGGCGTCGTGCCCCTCTCACCGCTGCCGTCCTGACCGACCCAGCGCGGCGCCCCCGGCTTGATTCCGCACCGCAATCGTGGCAATAAGCGCCTATGTGCGGGCGTGGGCCCGCTTCGGCGCGTGGCTGCGCCCTTTTCCCTACGGAAATATCTGACCGCGAGGATGCTACAGCGATGGCGCGTGTAACGGTTGAAGATTGCGTGGACAAGGTCCCCAATCGGTTCGAGCTGGTCCTGCTGGCGGCGCATCGCGCTCGCGCGATCGCCTCGGGATCTCACCTGACCGTCGACCCTGACAACGACAAGAACCCGGTGATCGCGCTCCGCGAGATCGCCGAGCCGACGATTCCGTCCGACGACCTGCGCGAGAGCTTGATCCACTCGATCCAGAAGAACGTCGAGATCGACGAGCCGGAGGCCGGAGCTGCGCCGCTGCTCGGCGCGGACCGGCGCAGCCAGCAGCTCGGCCGCGACGACCAGTCCGCCGACACGGCGATCGATCAGATGTCGATGTCGGAGGAGCAGCTTCTGCGGGCCATGGAGAGCATGGCCCCGATCGAGCCTTCCTCGAATGGCGGTGGCGGCGGTAATGGGGGTCCGAGAGGACGCTGAGACGGATACTGGCTGGGCGGCGGCGCGCCGAGCAGTTGATGCAACCCGATGGTGCGGCAGGGCGGCCGCGGCGATCGGGGCGGGACGCTCTATATCTGCGCGAGGGGATGTGGTGAGGCGGCGGCTCTCATGGGGGCCCACCGCGTCATGATGCGCCAGTACGAGCTAGTCGAACGAGTCCTGCGCTACGATCCCAAGGCCGACGAGACGCTGCTCAATCGCGCCTATGTCTACGCCATGCGCGCGCACGGCAACCAGAAGCGTGCGTCCGGCGACCCCTACTTCTCCCACCCTCTCGAAGTCGCCGCGATCCTGACCGACCTCAAGCTCGACGATGCGACGATCGCAACGGCGCTGCTGCACGACGTCATCGAGGATACCGAGGCGACGCGGGCGGAGATCGACCAGCTCTTCGGGCCCAAGATCGGCGTGCTGGTCGACGGCCTGACCAAGATCAAGCGTCTCGACCTCGTCTCGAAGAAGGCCGAGCAGGCCGAGAATTTCCGCAAGCTTCTGGTCGCGATCTCGACCGACATCCGCGTCCTGCTGGTCAAGCTCGCCGATCGCCTGCACAACATGCGCACGCTTGAGCACATGTCGCCGGAGAGCCGCAAACGCAACAGCGAAGAGACGCTCGAGATCTATGCCCCGCTCGCCGGCCGCATGGGCATGCAGGCGATGCGCGAGGAGCTCGAGGAACTGGCATTCCGGTGGCTGCATCCCGAAGCCTACCGCACCGTGCGCGAGCGTCTCGACCGCCTCACTGACCACAACGAGGGGCTAGTCGAGGAGATCCGAAAGAGCCTCGTCGCCAAGCTTGCCGAAGCGGGCTTCATCGCCGAGGTGGCGGGTCGCGCGAAGAAGCCGTACTCGATCTGGCGCAAGATGGAGAACCGGCAGATCTCGCTCGAGCAGCTCTCGGATCTCTACGGCTTTCGCGTGATCTGCAACTCGGTCGAGGACTGCTACCGGATCCTCGGTGTCGTGCACACGGCGTGGCGCGCGGTGCCGGGGCGCTTCAAGGACTACATTTCCACGCCGAAGCAGAACGGCTACCGCTCGATACACACCACTATCGTCGGCCCGCGTCACCAGCGCGTTGAGCTGCAGCTGCGCACCCATCCGATGCACGTCACGGCAGAGTACGGCGTCGCCGCGCACACGCTCTACAAGGATCTCGCCACCGGCGTCGGCGCCAACGGCAAGGCGCTCACCGCAGAAGCCGCGCGAGACATGGGGCCGTACATCTGGCTGCGGCGACTGGTCGAGACCCTGCTGGAAGGCGACAACCCTGAGGAGTTCCTCGAGCATACCAAGCTCGAGCTGTTCCACGATCAGGTGTTCTGCTTCACGCCGAAGGGGCGGCTGATCGCGCTGCCGCAGGGCGCGACGCCGATCGACTTCGCCTACGCGGTTCACACCGACGTCGGCAACTCCTGCGTCGGCGCCAACATCAACGGCCGCCAGATGCCGCTGTCGACCGCGCTGCGCAATGGTGACGAGGTGCAGATCCTCACCTCGTCGAGCCGCACGCCACCCGCCGCCTGGGAACGGCTCGCGGTAACCGGCAAGGCTCGCAGCGCCATCCGCCGCGCCGCCCGCGACACGCTGCGTCGCCAGTACGCGGAGCTCGGCCGTCGCCTTGTCAGTTCCGCCTTTGGCAACATCGGCATCGACTATACCGACGACAAGCTGCGCCGCGCGCTCAACCGCCTGACCCACAAGACGGTCGAGGACGTGCACGCGGCAGTGGGGCGCAACGAGCTGCCGATCGCCGACGTGATCCGTGCCGTGGCACCGGGGATCACGCAGCCCGCGGCGCCGGCCGCGCCGCGCCCGCGTAATCGCTATGAGCAGGGCGACGGCGCCAACGACGAGGGCTGGTTCAACCTGTCCAAGGTCATGGGCTTGAAGTTTCGCTGGCCGTCGAGCGGCGGCACGGGTGCGGGTGCGGCCAACGGCAAGGGCATCGTGATCCGCGGCGTGCGCAACGACGTGCCGGTGTCCTTCGAGCCGGGCGGTGCGGTGCCCGGCGACCGCATCGTCGGCGTCCTGACGCAGGGCGAGGGAATCCGCATTTTCCAGATCCATTCGCCGCGTCTGAGCGAGTTCGAGCACGAGCGCTGGATCGACGTCACCTGGGACGTCGATCAGGAAGCGCCCGAGCGGTTTCCCGCGCGGATCTCTGTCACGGTGTTGAACGAGCCGGGGACGCTGGCGCAGATCGCGCAGGTGATCGGTGAGGCAGAGGGCAACATCGATAATCTCAGAATGGTGCAAAGGGGCGCGGACTTCACGGAGATGCAAGTCGAGGTCGAAGTGTTCGATCTCGTGCACCTCAATCGCATCATCAATGGCCTCAGAGCCAAGTCAGTGGTGAGCAAGGTTGAGCGTGTATTTGCGTAACGACTAATGGCGTTGCGCGCCCGCCTGTTTCTTTCGAGTGACAGAAGCAACTCGAATCATCCATACGCGTACGGAAGTCGCGTCTCAGCCCAACTCGCGTCACACTCGGGGCCCAGATGGCAACCCCGGAAGTAAACCGCGCGTTCCCTGCCGAACTTTCGATAGCCTTCAACTTGCCTGGCGACATGCACATGCCGATCCAACACCCTGCCGAGCACCGCAACGGATCACGCGTCGGCGTGATGGGGCGGCCGTCTGGCGTGCTGCCCGCATGGCGGTCCATCCTAGGCCTCGAGGCGTCGCCGCATGCCGTGGGCCTGGGTCTTGCGACTGGCGTGTTCGTCGCCTTCCTGCCGATCCTTGGCGTTCAAATGGTCATGGCCGCCATGATCGCGTGGGTCGGCCGCGCAAATGTCGGGGCCGCGCTGCTCGGCACCTGGGCCGGCAATCCCATTACCTGGCCCGTCATGTGGGTCGCCTCCTACCTGCTCGGCATTGCGCTGCTTGGCGACGCCGGCATGATGACGGTGGAAGAGCTGCAGCGGACCGTGGCCCGGCTGCTGGACGCTTCGCCGAGCCGGGTCGGCTGGTTCGCCGTCATGGACGGTGCGTTCGCTATTCTGTGGCCGATCATGAAGCCACTGTTCGCCGGCAGCCTGATCCTGGGCGCGATTGCGGGGGGCGTGCTCTATGTCGTCGGCCGTCGCGCCGCCGAGGCGTTCAATATCCGCCGCCAGCAGCAGGCCTGATCCGCGCCGGTGGGTCGTGCGCGTCTGCTCCCAACTCGACGCATCTGCTATATAGACGCTGACGTCGCGCGGCTGTGATGGCGTGCGAGTTGCGTACGGCGGAAGCGCCGTTGCGCCGATTGAGGCTGCTCAGAAGGTTGACGCGTCCAATGTCCATGCCGAGCCCGCTTCCCACCGCCCTTCGCCTCGGCGTCAACGTCGACCATGTCGCGACGGTCCGCAACGCGCGCGGCGGCCGTCATCCCGATCCGGTGCGCGCCGCGCATCTCGCCATCGAGGCGGGCGCCGATGGCATTACCGCGCACTTGCGGGAGGATCGCCGCCATATCCTGGACAACGACATCGTACGCCTCAAGGCCGAGATCACGCGGCCGCTGAACTTCGAGATGGCGGCGACGCCGGAGATGCTGGCACTGGCGCTGAAGACGGTGCCGCACGCCTGTTGCCTCGTCCCGGAGAAGCGCGAAGAGCGCACGACCGAAGGCGGTCTCGACGTGATGAGTGCGGGGAGCTTCCTCGAGCGCTGCATCGGCGAGCTGAAGGCGGCGGGCATCCGTGTCTCGCTCTTCATCGAGCCGGATCGCGCACCGATCGAAGCCTCGGCCCGGCTGGGCGCCGACATCGTCGAGTTGCACACCGGCACCTATTGCGAGCATGCGCTTGCCAACGACTGGCAGCGCGTCGAGCACGAGATCCAGCGCATGACGCGTGCCGCGCGCGAGGCGCACGCCGCCGGTCTCGAAGTGCATGCGGGCCACGGCCTCACGTACAATACGGTCAAGGATATCGCGCGCATTCCCGAGCTCGCGGAGCTCAACATCGGGCATTTCCTGATCGGCGAAGCGATCTCGATCGGGCTGCGTCCGGCGATCCAGCACATGATCGCGCTGATGCGCGAGGCGCGCGGAGGCGGCGCATGATCCTCGGGCTCGGCAACGACGTCATCGACATCCGTCGCATCGAGCGGACGCTGGAGAAGTACGGCGACCGTTTCCTCGACCGCGTGTTCACCGATATCGAGCGGCGCAAATCGGATCGCCGGCAGCTGCGCGCGGCCTCCTACGCCAAGCGCTTTGCCGCCAAGGAAGCGTGCGCGAAGGCGCTGGGTACGGGTCTACGCAACGGCGTCTTCTGGCGGGATATGGGCGTCGTCAACCTGCCTTCGGGTCGCCCGACGTTGAGGTTGACGGGGGGCGCGGCCGAGCAGCTCGCACGCATCACGCCGGATGGCTACGCGGCGCGGATCGACCTCACGATAACAGACGACTTTCCGATGGCGCAGGCGATCGTGATCATCTCTGCGATCCCGACCGGAGAGGACCGGCGGTGAAGATGGCGGCGCGAAACCCAGCGTGGCCGTCGAAAATCTCCCATGGAGACGTTCGCCAATAGCCTGTCGCGCACCCGTATCGCGGAGGCGCGTCCGGTGGTCGCGCGTCGATGACTGTGGCCAACAGTTTGGATCGACATGGCAAATACGCGCTGGATTCGCGCCATCGGGCGACGCATCGAGCTGCTGGGCAACACGGCCGAGCGAGATACGTTCAACCGGCTGAACGCGATTGACGCGCGGGGCGCACGGCTCCTATTTTTAGTTAACGGCGAAGTCCTACGCGGAGCGCCCGCCACGGTTGTCCGTTGAATGGAAGGTTCGAGATGAGCGAGCGCGGACGAGGGAAATCGCGCAAGTCACCCGCCTCCACGGCGTCGGCATCGAAGGCATCTGCGGCGAAGGCTCTCGCTCCCAAGGCGAGTGCGCCGGGCGCCGAAAGGGCGCGCAAAGGCGCGGCTGCAGCTCCTGCGGGCAAGGCTGCCAAGGGCCGTGCGCCGGACGCGCCAGCCAATGCACTACCGCTCGATGCGCCGTCGCTGATGGCGCGCGTGATCCGGCTCGAGAGCGATCGGGACCGTCTGCAGGCGCTGCTCGAAAAGGCCGAAGGCCGCATCCGCGAGCTCGAGGAGAACCGCGAGCAGGTCATCAACCGGATCGACTGGGTAATCGATTCACTCCGCAGCCTCGTCGACGAGTGACAGGCGGATGGGGCAGGCGACGATCACGATCAACGGGCGGACGTACCGCCTGAAATGCGGGGACGGGGAGGAGGAACGTCTGCTAGCGCTCGCCGACATGGTGCGCCGCCGGGTCGACTCGCTCGCCGGTGAGTTCGCCGCTGCAGGCGACAGCCGCCTGCTGCTGATGGCGGCACTCATGCTGGCCGACGAGCTCATGGACGCGCAATCCCGGCTCCCGCCATAGGACCTCGCCGGCCCCGCTCACCGGGAGTATCTATAGGGGCGGCCGTACCGCCCCGTTACCAACCGAGAGAGACAACCATGCTCGACCGCGAGACGTTCATCCGGCCGATGGCCCATCGCGGCCTTCACGACCGCAATGCCGGGGTGATCGAGAACACGGGACCGGCCTTCCTTGCGGCGATCGAGGGCGGCTACGGCATCGAGTGCGATCTCCAGCCCGCGTCGGACGGCACGCCGATGGTCTTCCACGACAGCGCGCTGAAGCGCCTCATCGATGCGGATGGCCTGATCAGCGATCGCTCGCCGGCCGAGCTCGCAAAACTCCGCTACCGCGGCCAGGACACCCCGATCCTCACCTACACCGATTTTCTGGCCCTGGTCGGCGGCCGCGTGCCGCTGCTGGTCGAGATCAAGAGCGATTGGGACGAGCCGAAGCCGGGCTTCCTCGAAGCGATCGCGAAAATCTCGTCGGCGTACGCGGGACCGCTGGCGCTGATGTCGTTCGACCCAGCGGTAATGGCGCGCTGCCGCGACCTCGCGCCCAATATCCCGCGCGGCATCATTGCCACGGACTACACGGTCAACAACTGGTGGAAGCACAAGATCGACCCGTCGCGCGCCATCAGCCTCACCTATCTGCTCGAAAGCCGCCCGGCCGAGCCCGATTTCTTCTCCTACGACGTCCGAGCGCTACCGTCGCCGGTGACCCGTTTCATCCGCGAGGGACTGGGCCTCCCACTCTTCACCTGGACGGTCCGCACGGAGCGCGACCGCCAGATCGCCGCCCAGTGGGCCGACGCGCCGACTTTCGAGGGCTACCGCCCCTGAGGCGGGCCTGATCGGCGCGCAATAGGCCTTAACGCGCACCTTCGATCAGGTATGATCCCCTGAACGGCAACCGGAATGCCGGCCTTCGGGAGGATCGAGTGATGATGAAAGCAATCGTGGTCGGCGCGAATGGCGCCGAGCTCAGGGAGGTGCCGAAGCCGACGCCTGGGCCGACGCAGGTGCTGGTGCGTGTGCGCGCGAGCGGGCTCAATCGCGCGGATCTGATCATGGCGTCGGGACGGGCGCACGGGGCGCATGGCGGCGCCGGCGCCATTCTCGGGCTCGAGTTTGCCGGCGAGGTGGTCGAGACCGGCAGCCAGGTCACCGGCATCAAGGCGGGTGATCGCGTGATGTGCTCCGGCAATGCCGGATACGCCGAGTATGCCGTCACCGACTACGGCCGCGTCGCAAAGATTCCCGCTAACAACATGACCTTCACGCAGGCCGCCATGCTGCCGATCGCGCTGCAGACGATGCACAATGCGATCGTCACCGCGGGTCGGCTGAAGAAGGGCGAGAGCGTACTGATCCAGGGCGCGAGCTCTGGCGTCGGCCTCATGGGCCTGCAGATCGCCAAGCACATGGGAGCCGGACTGGTCATCGGCTCGTCAACGAATGCCGGCCGCCGTGCACGCCTCGCCGAGTTCGGCGCCGACGTCGCCATCGACACGCTCGACGCGCGCTGGTCCGATACGGTGATCAAGGCGACGGACGGCAAGGGCGTCGATGTCATCGTCGACCAGATCTCGGCGCCGGTCGCCAACGGCAACCTCAAGGCGGCCAAGGTGCTCGGGCGCATCGTCAACGTCGGCCGGCTCGGTGGCAACACCGGCGAGTTCGACTTCGACCTCCATGCGGCGAAGCGCGTCGACTACATCGGCGTTACGTTCCGCACGCGCTCGCTGGAGGAGGTGCGCGAGATCAACCGGCTGATGCGGGCGGACCTGTGGGACGCGGTCGAAGCCGGGAAGCTGGCATTGCCGATCGACAAGACCTATCCGCTCGAGGACGCCGCCACGGCGCTCGCGCACATGAAGGCCAACGAGCACTTCGGCAAGATCGTCCTGACTCAATAAGGCCCTGGGGATCGCGGAGAGATCATGCAGTTCGGGAGCTACAACCTGGATATCCTCGTCCAGGGATATCCAGGCAAGTCGGTGTGCCACGGCAGTCTCGGATGGAGCACGATCGCGCTGCTGCGGGGGGAGGGGAGGGTCGCACTCGTCGATGTCGGCTCGTTCGGCCAGCGCAAGATGCTCCAGCAGCAGCTCAAAGCTCACGGTCTCACGCCCGCCGACGTTACGGACGTCATTCTCACGCATTCCCATCACGACCACGCGATCAACTGGGTGATGTTCCCGAAGGCGCGCATCCATATCGGCGGCGGCGAGCTCGATTGGTCGGTCGAAGAACCATGGGGCACCACGCCTGTGCCGGAGCTGTATGTGCGCGAGCTTGCGGGCTCGCAGCAGCTCGTGCGGATCGCGCCAGGAGCGCATGTGCTGCCGGGGATGGTCGCGCACGATGCACCGGGCCACACGCCGGGACATCTGATCTACGTAATCGCCGGCGCGGAGCGCGACGTGATTTTCACTGGCGACGCCGCCAAGAACCGCGCCGAGCTGCTCACGCGCGAGGCCGACATGACGTACGACCCCGCGGTCACGCGCAATTCGATCGAGGTAATCTGGAGGTTGTGGAAGCAAAAGGCGGGCACCGTGCTCCTGCCGGGTCACGACCTGCCGATGGTGCTCGTGAACGGTGAGCCGAAGTATATGGGTGAGCGGAAGGCCGCGATTTCGGCATGGTACGGCGACACCCTCGACCAGACGACGCTGATCTCGCTGGTGACGTGACGACATGTACAGCGATCCGACGCCCGCCGATTTCGTGCCGCCACCCGGCGGCTGCGATTGCCACACGCACATCTTCGGGCCGTTCGATCGCTATCCGCTGACGCGGGAGCGCAGCTATACGCCGCCGCGGGCCCCGGTCGCCGACCTGATCGCGCGTCTGGACTGCGCGGGCCTCGAACGCGCTGTCATCGTCCAGCCCAGCGCCTACGGCACCGACAACCGCCGCACGCTCGACGCCGTCGCCGAGCATCCGGCGCGGCTTCGCGCCGTCGTGGTCATCGACGGCAGCGAGAGCGACGACGATCTCGCGCGGATGCACGAGACGGGTGCGCGCGGCGTGCGCCTCAATCTGATCAGCGCCGGAGGACCGCGCGGCGCAACCGTCACGGAGCTGCTCAGGCGCATCGCCGATCTTATCCGCACGCTCGGCTGGCACATCCAGATCTACACCGACCTCGATGTCGTGGCTGACAATGCGGCGACGCTCGAGGCGCTGGGCGTCGACATCGTGCTCGACCACATGGCCAAGATCGATGCCGCCGTCGGCATGGCGCATCCGCATTTCGGCGAGCTCCGCCGCTTGATCGACACTGGCCGCTTCTGGGTCAAGCTGTCGGGCGTCTATCGCGTGTCGCCTGAGCTGCACGGGAACGCCGCCGCCGATGCGCTGGCGCGGGCGCTGATCGCGCTGGACCCCGAGCGCATGGTGTTCGGTACCGACTGGCCGCACCTTGCCAACCACAACCGCACGGCGTCGGCCGCGCCACCGGTCATCGATTATCATCCGATCGACTACGGCCGGCTCGTGAGCGGCGTCGCCGCATGGACGGACGATGCGCGCGTTGTTAGACAGATCCTTTCAGTCAATCCGGCCCAGCTCTACGATTTTTCCGCCGGAAGACGGCCATTGAAATGAGGAGATTGCGAAAGTGGCTGAGGAGGCACTCAAGCGACCGGAATGGCCACGACCTGCGGCGAGTGGCGCGATCTTCCGCGGCGACGCGGTTCTGATCGTCGAGCGCGGGAAGGGGGCGGTACCGGGTATCTGGAGCCTGCCCGGCGGCCACATCGAGCCCGGTGAGACGGCGCGCGCCGCCGCCGTGCGAGAGATCGAGGAGGAGACCGGCCTGGCCGTCACGCTGAGCGGGCTGGTCGATGTCCATGACGCGATCATGCGCAACGCCGACGGCGTGCTGACGGCGCACTACGTGCTGACGGTGTTCTGGGGTCACTGCGAGGACGGTACGCCGGCGGCCGCAACTGATGTGCGGGATGCGCGCTTTGTGCCGGTCACCGACGTTGACGGCTACCGCATGACGCCGGGGGCGCAGCGCTACATCCGGCGCGCGTTCGAGCTCAACCGGCAGCGGATGCAATTGCCGCTGTGACGGTCCCGAGATTTTGGGGATCGGCTGCCCATCCGCTCAATAAGCCAAATCTTTCGCATAATATATATTATGGAAACCCATAAGCAATAGTGGGCCATAAAACTGAGCCGGAAGACCGGCGAAAGGCACAACCGGCTGTCAGCACCCACGGGCGCGCAAATCGATCCAAGCAGTTGATTTCATGCGGTCCGCGTTGCCACGCCGCCGCCCGGCCCGTATCTGTGGATCATGACAAGCGGCCCCGACAGCGAGCCCTCACAGCTATCAGTGCCCGGCGAGCGGTCGCCGTTCGACGCCCCGGCGCTCGTTGCCCGGATGCGCGCTGGCGAGCGTCGAGCCATCGCTGAAGCTGCAACCGAATGCGAGCGGGCCGGGGCGCGCCTCGCCGCACTGCTGCAGGCGATGCGTCCTCACCTCGGCGGTTCGCGCCTGCTGGGTATCACCGGACCGCCCGGCGCGGGCAAATCGACGCTCGCCAACGCGCTGATCGCCTTGCTTCGCCAACGCGGTCTCACGGTCGGCGTCGTCGCCGTCGATCCGTCGAGCCCGATCTCGGGCGGCGCCATCCTCGGCGACCGCGTGCGCATGACAGCGGCACTCGACGACGACGGCGTGTTCGTACGCTCGGTCGCGAGCCGCGGCGCGCTCGGTGGCCTGTCTCCCGCCGCTATCCGTATTGTCGATGCGCTCGATGCCGCCGGCTTCGACGTCATCCTGATCGAGACCGTGGGCACCGGCCAAAGCGAGATCGACATCGCCGAGGTCGCGGACGTGCGCATCGTCGTCAACGCGCCAGGGCTGGGCGACGACATCCAGGCGATGAAGTCCGGACTCCTGGAGATCGCCGACATCCTGGTCGTCAACAAGGGCGACCGGCCTGACGCGGACGCGACGCTGGCACAACTGCGCGGCGCCGTCTCGATCCGCGCGAGCGCCGACGGCCATGGTGTGCCCGTGCTCAAGTGCACCGCCACCACCGGCGCCGGGGTCGATGCGCTGTGGGATGCCGCCGCACCGATCGCCGACCGCGCTATCGCCGTCCTGGCGAGTATCCGTCGACGCCGCCGTGCCCGCCTGCTCATCGCACGCGCCGCCACCGAGTTGCTGGCGCGCCGCATCCGCATGGGCGACAGCGTCGCGATCGATCGCCTCGCCGACGCGCTCCTCGACGGCCGCGCGACACTCGACGAGGCCGCGCGAGAGATCCTCAAGGGAACGTAGTCGTCCGCACTCGAGTTCTACCGGTGAACGGTACAACCCGGAGGCGCGACGTGGCCAGCAGCGACTACGACCGGCCGATGACCGAGCAGCCCGCTGACGCAACATCTCCTCCATCGATGAACACGGCGCACAACGCGATAGCCAATCCCGTAGGCATTGTGCTGGCGATCCTCTTCGTCGTCCTGCTGATGATGGCGTTGGCGGGCTAGCAGGGCCGGGCCGTCTATTCCCCCGCCTCTGCATTCGTGACGCCGCTGACGAGATTCGCGTTGTAGAGGGCAGCTTCGCGGAGCCCGACCGCAGCCCCGACCGGCTCCAGTGCGGCGTGCCATCCGCCTTCGATCCTCGCCTGAGCCCGGCGCAGATCCTCGGCGGCCTCGACGCTGATCGCTTCGAATTCAAGCATCGTCCCCGGTCCCACGCGGCCCAGCGCCGGCAGGTCGACGCTGGCGACGGTTGCGATCTTCGGATATCCGCCCGTCGTCTGGCGATCCGCGAGGAGGATGATCGGCTGCCCGTCGCCCGGCACCTGGATAGATCCCGGCGCGATGCCATCCGAGACAATATTGAACCCCTTGGCGTGCGCGAGCGCCGTTCCTTCGAGCCGCATGCCCATGCGGTCGGTCGCGCGCGATACCTGGTATGGCTGAGACAGGAATGTTTCGAGCGCGGCCGGCGTCAAATAGTCGTCCTGCGGGCCGAGCACGACGCGGATGCGCGACGGCAGCGACAGATCGAGATCCGGAAGCATCACATCCGGCCGGGCGTCGACCGTCTCGCGCACGATCGGCAGCAGGTCACCCGCGGCCAGGTTGCGTCCATCGAAGCCGCCGATGCGTGCCCGCGCGTAGGTCGACTGGCTGCCCATCACCGGCGCGAGCGCGATGCCGCCCTCGATCGCCAGCACGCACGAGACGCCGCCGGCGCCGATGACGACGCGCACGCGGGCGCCTTCCCTGAGACGCACGCTCTCGCCGCTCGCGATGCTGCGCGTCGCGCTGCCCTCGATTACGTCGAGGCGCGTGGCTCGACCGACGCACGCGAGGCGCACGCTCGGCGCCACCACTTCGAGGGTCGCGCCCATGTAGAGCATTTCCAGCACCGCCGTGCCCGGCGCATTGCCAACAATCGTATTCGCGGCCGCCATCGCAACGCGGTCGAGCGCGCCGGCGGTCGGGATGCCGAGACGCTGGCTGCCGAACCGTCCGGCGTCCTGCACCGAGGTGCCGAGACCTGGGGCAATGATCCTCAGGAACCCGCTCATGCGAACGCCCTGAGCGTGTCGATGTTGAACACGCCTTCCTGATGAGCCGCGTGCATGTCGTCATAGACCGCGCGGCCGACGGGAACGAACTGGACCGAATCGCCCGGCGCCAGGAGCACCGGCTGCGCCCGCCTCGGATCGAACAACGGCACCGCCGTCCGTCCGATGATGTGCCAGCCGCCCGGACTTTCGAGCGGATAGATCACCGTCTGGTTGGTCGCGATCGCCACGGAGCCGGCCGGCACCTTGATGCGGGGGCTCGTCCGGCGCGGCAACTCGAGCTGCTTCGGGAGGTCACCGAGATAGGGCAGACCCGGTAGGAAACCGATGACGTAGACGAGATGCTCGACGCTGCTGTGCAGCGCCACCACCTCGTCGGTGCTGAGGCCGGCGATGCGCGCGACGTCAGCGAGATCGGGCGCCAGGTCGTCACCCTCGTAGCAGGTCGGAAACAGCCAGCGATAGCCGACCATGGCCTCGGCCTCCAGGCCGTCGAGCAGCGGTGCAAGCTGCGCCTGGAGCTCGCGCCCGCGCACGACCAGCGGATCGTAGTGCACGAGCAGGGAGCGGAACGTCGGCACGCTCTCGACGACGCCGGGGATATCCGCGCTAAGCAGCCGGCGGTGGAGATTGAGCACCAGCGCCGACAGGTGCCGATCCATGTGATCGCCGAACTCGACCACCAGCGCGGTATCGCCGCTCGGCAGGAAGCGGGCCTGGATCATCGGGCAGCCGACCTAGGACAACCTGTTCTCATTTGCGAAACCACAGCCCCCCTGGCCGCACTCGCGTCCGCGCCGGCCCGCTTGGCGACGGTGCCGTCGGCTGCTACCACTCCTCGACGCTCCCGGAGTGGCGGCTCCGGGCTTCGAGTCGAAATATCTAACCCAGCTTGCGAGGAAGCCAGAATGGCCACCAAAGTCAATCTCAATGCCGATATCGCCGAAGGCTGGGGCGCCTACGACATCGGCAACGACGCCGCGATGATGGACATCGTGAAATCGGCGAATGTCGCGTGCGGGCTCCACGCCGGCGACGCGAACACGATGCACCGCCTCGTGATGCTCGCCCGCGACAAGGGCGTCAGCGTGGGCGTGCATCCCGGTTTCAACGACCTGTGGGGGTTCGGCCGCCGCCAGATCAAGATGTCCTCGACCGAGCTAGAGTATCTCGTCGCCTACCAGATCGGCGCGCTGCAGGGCATGGCGACCTACGGCGGCCTGAAGGTCACGCATCTGAAGCCGCACGGCGCGCTCAACAACATGGCCGCGGTCGACGTCGACTACGCGATGGCGATCGCCCGCGCGATCAAGACGGTCGATCGCGAGATCATTTTCGTCGCGCCGTTCGGCTCCGAGATGGAGAAGGCCGGACGCAAGCTCGAGTTGCGTGTGGCAGTGGAAGGCTTCTGCGATCGAGCCTATGCCGACGACGGACAGCTCGCCTCGCGCGCGCTCCCCGGAACCGTCCACAAGGATCCGGCGATCGCGACGGCCCAGGCGGTGCGCTTCGCGCGCGATGGCGAGGTCGTGTCCCTGTCGGGCAAAGTGATCAAGGCGCGGATCGATACGCTGTGCGTGCACGGTGACGAGGCGACGGGCGTCGCGGTCGCGCGTGCGGCGCGCGCCGGGCTCGAGGCAGCCGGTATCGAGGTCGTGCCCCTGCCGGACATGAACATCGGGCGTTGAACAGGCCGCCGGCTTCGATCAGGGGCGCCCCACCGGAGTTTCTTGATGCGCACTGCAGCTCTCTACGTTGGAATTTTCGGCATCTTGCTGATCGTACTGTCTTTGCGGGTCTCACTGGTACGCCGTGATGCCCGCGTCGCGCTCGGCGACGGCGACAACGAAGTCCTGCTCCGCCGCATCCGCGCCCACGGCAATTTCGTCGAGTTCGTTCCGATCGCGCTGCTCCTGCTCGCGCTCGCCGAGCATACCGGCATGGGCTCGCTGCTCATCCATCTCTTCGGGCTCGTGCTGCTCGCCGCACGGATCTCCCACGCGTACGGCATCTGCCAGACCAATGAGATCTTCGTCTTCAGGATGTTCGGCACGGTCGCGACGCTCACCGTCATCGGCATCCTGTCGCTCTACTGCATCTGGGCGGGGCTGTAAGGCGGCCCGGAACCATGATGTCACCAATCTGAGAACTGGAATTCCTGATGCCTTACTCTACGTTCCGCCCGGAGTTGATGGGCAGCGCGACACTTACGCCGACCGGCCGCATCGAAGCCGGTTCCTACCAGACCTTCACCCTCGTCTATACGGCGGGCCGCTTCGGCATCGACGACACCGGCAGTCTCAAAATCGCGTTCCGCTTCGCGACCGACTTCGGCCCGGTGCAGTTCGACGATCCGAAGGCACCGGGCTACACGACGCTCGAAGCGTCCAACGGCGCGACGCTGGAAGCGCGCTGGGAGTTCAAGCGCAACATCCGCCCGTGGAGCCGCTCGCTCTACATCGGCGTGATGAAGCACTTCCTGGCTCCCGGCGACACGATCACTATCCGGTTCGGCGACACGCGCGGCGGCTCGCCCGGCGTGCGCGTGCAGACCTACTGCGAAAAGCATTTCGAGTTCCACGTCCTCGCCGACGCCATCGCCACTTATGATTATGTCGCGCTGCCGGTAAGCCCGGCGATCGAGATCGTGCCCGGTCCCGGCATCACGTGGCACGCGCTGGCGCCGACGATGGTGCGCGCCGGCGCGCCGTTCCGCTTCGGCATCAAGGTCGACGACAAGTGGGGTAACCCGTCTGACCGTGTCACGCGGACCGTCACACTAAAATCGACCCGCCCGATCGGCGGACTGCCGGAGACCGTGGCGCTCACCGATGGCACGTTCGGCGCGACGTTCGACGGCCTGACGGTTGCCGAGCCCGGCGATCTCACGATCGATGTGCTCGCCGAGGATGGAACGCTGCTCGCGCGCAGCAATCCGCTGCGCATCGTCGAGGCCGGCGCCGGGTCCGTCCACTTCTGGGCCGACACGCATGGCCAGTCGGACGAGACGCTCGGGACCAATCCGGCGCGCGACTATTTCCTGTTCGGTCGCGACCGCGCCTACCTCGACGTGATGAGCCATCAGGGCAACGATTTCCAGATCACCGGCCAGTTCTGGCGCGATCTCAACACGCTATCGGCCGAGCTCGATGTGCCGGATCGCTTCGTGTGCATCCCCGGCTACGAGTGGAGCGCCAACACCGCCGTCGGCGGCGACCGCAACGTGATGTACCGGCGCGAAGGCGAAACGATCCACCGGTCGAGCCATGCCCAGATCACCGAAGGCGGCGACATGGCGGACGAGGGCGCGGATGCCCACGATGCGCACGCGCTGTTCCAGAAGCTCGCGGGCAAGGATTGCGTGGTCATGGCCCACGTCGGCGGGCGCTACGCCGACATCACCTACGCCCATGACGGCGCGCTGGAGACGGCGGTGGAAGTCCACTCGGCGTGGGGCACGTTCGAGTGGATCCTGTGGGACGCGTTCGCCAAGGGATACCGCGTCGGCGTCGTATGCAATTCCGACGGCCACAAGGGGCGGCCCGGGGCCTGCTATCCCGGCGCCTCGTTCTTCGGCTCGCAGGGCGGCCTCACCTGCTACATCGCCCCGCGCCTCGATCGCGATGCGATCTTCGAGGCCATGCGCCGGCGCCATCACTACGGCACGACCGGCAACCGGATGCTGCTGTCGGTCGAGGCGACGACCGCTGGCGATGCGACGATCTTCGCCCGCGATCCGGCCATCTTCGACAACGCGGCGACGAGCACGGCGCGACGCGCCGTCATGGGCGACATTGCGCGGCTCACCGACGACGAGGTCGAGTTGCATATCGAGGTTGCCGGCTCGGCGCCGATCGAGCGGCTCGACATCTTCGACGGCCCGGAGCTCGTGGAGACAGTGCGCCCCTTCGACGAGAAGGATCTGGGTCGCCGCGTCCGCCTCGTCTACACGGGCGCTGAGTACCGCGGCCGTGCGCGCACGACGGTATGGGATGGCACCCTCGCGGTTACCGGCACGACGCTCGTCGACGCGCGCATGTTCAACAACTGGAACCTCGATCGCGGCATCCGCAGCCGCACGCCCGATGGACTCTCGTGGAAGGCCGTGACGACCGGCAATTTCGGCGGCATCGACCTGTGGAATGCAGACGCTGGCGCCGGAACGATCAGCTTCGAGACGGCGCACTGCAGCGGCAGGCGCGAGATCGCTTCGCTCGGTGTCGAGCCGCACGTCTTCTCGGCCGGCGGCCTCGAACGCGCGGTGATGCTCATGCGCCTTCCGGACACGATGCGCGAGACGCGTTTGCGCCTCACCCGCCGCATCGCGGTGCCGAAAGGCCGCGACACGCGCCTCTTCGTCCGCGTGACGCAAGAGGACGGCCACCGCGCGTGGAGCAGTCCGATATACTTGTTTCGATAGTTTTTCGCGGTCGCCATCGGCTGCTCTTTTAGTGGCGCCGGTCGCCGACGGCTTCGCCTACCGGCGCCGGCGGGGCCACTTACCCGGTTGCATTCGCCAATGCGCTCTTCGAGCGCTCCATATCAGTGGCGATCGAAGAGCGCGGAGTTGATCTCTAACCGGGAGGCAGTGCCGCGGCCGCGGTAGCCGAAGGCGTCGCGGACCGCGGAAGGTTCAAGAAGCCAAAGCCTGGCTGCCGTGGATCTCCTCCTCCATGCGGTTGAGGAGCGAGATCAGGCAATCCCAATCGATCGGTTTGGCGAGGTGATCGTTCATGCCGGCCTCGAGGCAGCGCTGGCGGTCGCCGTCCATCACGCTCGCAGTGAGGCCGATGATCGGAAGCGCGCGCCCCGCGTCGGTCTCGCGCAGGCGCTGGGTCGCCTCGAGCCCGTCCATCGACGGCATGTTCACGTCCATGAGAACGACGTCGTAGGCTTTCTGGCCAACCAGCTCGATGACCTTGTGGCCGTTGTGGGCGACGTCGATCGCGTAGCCGGCGCCGCGCAGGATCGCCTTGGCGACGCGCTGGTTCGGTTCGTTGTCCTCGGCCAGCAGGACTTTCAGATGGCGCTTCGGGGCCTGCGATACCGCGGATGCCGGACGGATCTCCTGCACCGCTGCGCGGCGGCGCAACCGGTTGCAGATGCGTTCGAACGACTGCCGCCCGAACGGACGGGAGAGCAGCAGATCGGGCTCGAGATCGAGGCCGCCAGCGTCGGATATCGCGTCGGCAACAATGAAGACGGGAACCGGATGCGGTCCCTTGTCGGCGGCGATATGGCTCATGATGTCATCACGGGCCGACTTCGCGGAATCGCAGTCGATGATGAAGCAGGTGGCGCTCAACGATCCCAGGCGCTGGAGCACGTTGGGCCCGCATGGGAGCAGCTCCATCGCGCCGTCGGCGCTCAGCGTATAGGCCCGCAGCACATCGGCGAGCGGCCCCTCTCGTCCGATGAGCGCGACGCGCCAGCCCGAGAGCGCACGCGAGCGGGCGCGGCCGGGCACTTCGGTGACGGCATCGCTGGCCGAAGCGTTGATCGGCAGGTGGACCGTGAAGACGCTGCCGACGCCGAGCGTGCTCTGGCACTCGATCTTGCCGTTCATCAGCGATACGAATTCGCGGCACAGCGCGAGGCCCAGGCCCGTACCGCCGTGCGTGCGCGACGTCGATGCGTCGACCTGCGAGAACCGCTTGAACAGTCGCTCGCGCTTGTCCTCCGGGATGCCCATCCCGGTGTCCCTGACATTGATGCGCAGCATCCGTCCGGCGTCGCCCGGCACCTGGTCGATCCAGAGCGTGACGCCGCCCTTGTCGGTGAACTTGATCGCGTTGCCGATCAGATTGGTGATGAGCTGGCGGATCCGCAGCGGGTCGCCGCGCATGGTCACCGGCAGCGATGGGTCTACGAACGTCGCGAGATCGATGTCTTTGGACCGGGCGGTCGGCCCGAGCAGCGAGGTCACCTCGTGAGCGATGTCGGCAATCGCATAGTCGACGCTCTCGATCCCCATGTGGCCGGCCTCGATCTTCGACAGGTCGAGGACATCGTTGATGATGCCGAGCAAGCTCTCGCCTGAGGAGCGAATGGTATCGAGGTGGGCGGCCTGCTCGCCGTCGAGCGGCGTACCGTTGAGCACCCGCGCCATGCCGAGGATGCCGTTCATCGGCGTCCGCAGCTCGTGACTCATCGTCGCGAGAAAGTTCGACTTCGCCATGTTGGCGGCTTCGGCTTCGACGACGGCCTTGCGCAGCAGCTCCTCGGCGTGGATGCGGTGCGTGATGTCGTGAAAGACGACGACCTGGCCATCTCCGGGGACTGCGGCGATGCGCGCCTCGAAAACCTCGCCGGATTCCGCCTTGAACTGATCGGGCAGCAGACCGTCGACGCTGATCCGGCTAAGCCCTTCGAGCACCTCGAGCGTGGAGACCTCCCGGTGATCCGCCGGCTCCGCAGCGAGCGCCCTGAGTGCCTGCTTGTTCCATAGGATCGGCTCGCCCGTGCGGTCGAGCGCGACGATACCTGCCGCCGAGTGCGACAGCACCGCGTCGAGTATGGCTCGGCGACGCGCGTTCTTACAGGCGTAGCGGATCGAGCGATCCAGCAGCTCGGGCGTGATGGCGCCCTTCTCGAGGAAATCTGCGGCGCCGGCTTCCTCCGCCTCCCGGTCGATGTGCGGGTCGATGACGCCGGTCAGCAGGATCATCGGCGTGTCGGGGAACTTGCGGCCGGCCTCGCGGATGAACTCCAGGCCGGTGCGCTGGCCTATCTGATAATCGACCAGCGCGACATCGTACGTACGCTCGAGCAACTCGAGGTTCGCCCGCTCGTAGGACCCCGCCCACACGACCGAATACTTGTGGTTGGGAACGGACTGCAGGACGTCCTGCGCGAGGAAGAAATCATCCCGATCGTCCTCGACCAGGAGGACGACGGTCTCGTTTTCGACCAGCGGAAGTGGCATGAGCGTAGAGCCTATTAAGCCAGAAGTGAACTATCTCATGCGGCCTCTACCGCGGGCAGCTCGACAATCTCGATCCAGTAATGGTTGAGCGTGCGGACCACGTCGACGAGCCCTTCGAAGCTCACCGGCTTGGTGATGAAGGAGCTGACCCCCAGGTCATAGGTCCGCAGGATGTCTTCCTCGGCCTTCGAGGTGGTGAGCACGATGACGGTAACGCGGCGCAGCTCCGGATCGTCCTTGATGTGCTTCAGCACCGTACGACCGTCCATGCGCGGCATGTTGAGGTCGAGAAGGATGAGGCCGGGCAGGCGGCGCGGCTGCTGCTGGGCGGCGAACTTGCCCTCGCCGCGCAGATACTGAAGCAGCTCCTCGCCGTCCTCGACGTAGACGCGCGGATTGGCGAGGCGGCTCTCCGCGAACGCATCCTCGACCAGCATCCGGTCGTCGGCGTCGTCATCCGCAATCACGATGGTCAGCGATGCTTTACTCGACATGGCTACTCTCTCCCCCGACTCATGACCCGCAGTATGACGGACGCTATTCCCCCGCGTCCCCGATCAACGCTCACGCACTCAGCCGCTCTTGCCGATCCTGGTCGGCACGCTCGACCTCCGCCCCCTTCGCAACCAGCAGGCGGCGTATATCTCCGATGTTCTTGATGCTCATGATCTCGGCGACCGAGAACCGCACCTGATAGACGCCCTCGATCGCACAGAC
>VFQN01000651.1_pt1 | contig 63071 bp, 84 predicted proteins | sample 3512371 | NCBI WGS metagenome assembly VFQN01 (sample SAMN10412370, study PRJNA504923) | tailings metagenome | isolation source: Replicate 2 from Balatoc abandoned mine | place: Philippines: Itogon, Benguet | collected 2017-08-28 | reverse complement strand
GCCCATCCCTAGTTGTAACCGGCCCTTCAGTGGCCTGCCCTGATTTTCCGCCCGACAAGCGAACGCCTGCGGTGGCCCCTACTTGAATCTTACAGTGTGGTCAAGCCTTGCGCACCCGATGTCGATGGCACACGTGTTTGACGGCACGTGGCAGGGCAAAAAGTCTTCTTGCGGTGCGAAAGTACGCAGCGCTTGCAGAGACCAAAAGCTATATAATGTACATTTAGGTTATGTCCATCCCATAGAGAGCGACGCGTGACCCTCGCGAGGAATCGGATTACGGTCGTCGCAATGTCAGGTGACGCGCCCTGGTCACCAAGTCATTCAGCGCACTGATGATGTGTTCCCATACTTTACATGCCGGCCTTGCGTTTCATCATATATAACGTGTTGCGCAAAGACAGTCTGACATTGTCTGGTTGCACTCTAACTGCAATTTCATGCTCAAGCTGTCGCTGCACACGCTTTCACCCCACTCTCGCGGACTAGGTCTTTGTAGCAGAAGCTTTGCGAAGCCCAACATCTGGAGTCCAGTCGCTCCTCGCAACCTCGCGAGCTCAACTGCGATGGCAGCGACAAAGCCCCGCACGGCGGTCGACGAGGTCGGCATCAAGGGCGAATTCAAGCGCACTGATGCTGGCTTTCGCAATAAGATCGAGCCTGGTGGCCGATTTGAGCCCGAAGGTCAGTTCCGGCGTGTTGGTGCGCACAACCATGACCTGTGCCCAGGTCTCGGGTCTCTGAACCTTCAGCTTACCTGGAAATTGCATGCATCCGTTCACCTATCAGCTGGGCGCTATCACCTCTACGTCTCTCTGGCGTGTCCGTGGGCGTGCCGCTGCCTGGCCGTGCTCAAGATGAAGGTGGGTTAACACCACACGGTGGGCACGCCCGCCATCGTGATCCACTTAGGGGAGGTAGCAGACCATGTTGCACTGTGCCAGACATCTGGGTACGGTGTGGCTAGTGAGTATTCTTCGGTTCTAGGACCTTGCCGTTTGGTGGGCGGGCATTGCTGATCTGGGCTGGGATCTGGCCAGGTCGGCTCACCGTGGGGACGGCTAGCACAGAGGCATTGCCGTGTGTCATATGCGCCCCAACACCCAGACACACCTGACTCACGCCGCCCCTTCACATTGTGTACAGGGCCTTGAGGACGCCATCGGGGTGTCCGTGACGCACCCCACGTGGCAGGTGGGTTAAGGGGACGGGCGGCCGCCCCGGTGCCGCCAGCGCGCCATGGGGCTCTGCTGTGTCGTACGTAGCGCACAGTGTGCGTCAGCTCTGTGAAGCATGACCCGACGACGGCACCAGGGCCCCGGGTGCATCTGTCCAGACTGCCACTTGCACTTGGGCGTAGACCCGCCGTACACATGAGTGAGAAGGCGTCTGGGGCACGGGGGCAAGCGACTACGCGCGCTATCTGCTGACAGGGCCGCTACCCTCATCCGCTGCGCCAAGGAGTTGCATCAAAGCTCGACTTTGCCACTTGGAAGCGCAGCACTAGGACACCGTCATCTCACCCGTGGGACATCCATCGGTGCCACCAGTTGTAGGTAGCACGTTACAGGCCGTGGGGCAACAGTATGGCACTGACAGTATGGCACCGACCCTGACGGGACACCCCGACCTCCCCTGCTCACCCTCCACACCTGCCCCCCTCTCCACAGCGCACCCGCCCGAACGTCTCCGGCGACGAGCACTGCGGCTGGGCGTTTGTGGCCCCCGGGGACCCTCCCCTGGCAAACCCCGCCGGCGCCGGCTCCTTCCCGTGCGACGACGCGTGCGTGCCCGACACGGTCAACGGTGCGAAGTTCGTACGGGACCTGTACGAGCTGGCAAAGGACACGACGGGTAAGGGCGTGCGTGCGCGCGTGCGTGCGTGCGGCAGATGTTAGCAGGTTCAAGGATGCAGCTGATGAATGGCCGCGAAGGCTAACGACGGCGTGGGGCATGGCAAGCTGCAACGAGCAAGGGCAAACTGGGCCTGTGGCTGCCCTGCACAAGCGGTATTCGCGACACCTTGCCGCTGTCGTACACTGTTGGTTTGGCTTCAGGACCTTGCCATCCCGCACGTGCAACAGCAGCTGTCCTGCTTAGTGCCTACGTACCCACGTGCCAATGGGCTGCGTGTCCCCTTTCCTTGCGCAGGCAAGTACTCTGTGCCCGTGCTGTGGGACAAGAAGGAGAAGACCATCGTCAACAACGAGGTAGGCTAATGTATGGTGGTGCAGCTGTGGTGTTCCAGTTGCTGGGGCGGGTTCAGCCCGATGTGCCAAACAGTGGCGTTTGCTGCTCTACAGGACAAGTGCTACACCACATGGGTGCCCCTGACCGCACACCCTCACCGGGCAACTGGCCCCTCCCGGCTCCATGACCCCGTGCAGAGCTCCGAGATCATCCGCATGCTCAACAGCGCCTTCAACAACATCGCCCAGAACCCAGGTGCGTTGACGGAGGCAGGGAGGATGAGGCAGGGTTCGCGGTCAACGGCAATGGGTGTGGTGTGCACAGGACAAGGGGCCGGATGTCGGTTGCGCACTGTTGCTCCGCCTCTGGTACTTTGTGCCCAGGCCGCCTAGCCGAGGCCCCCCACCCGTACCCTAACGCGCTTCGTCGGTGCGTAGCCCCTTCCGAGGAGTGGTTGGTCCTCTCCACGCAATGCAGCCTTTGGGGTGGAAGGTAGCACGCCTGAGCAGCGCCCACTAAGGCTGTCTTAGCGATGGGTCAACGCCTGGTCAACGCCCGGTCAACGCCGTACAGGTCTGGACCTGTACCCCGAGGCGCTGCGGCCTGCCATCGACGAGGTCAACGCCTGGGTCTACCCCTCCATCAACAACGGCGTGTACCGCTGCGGCTTCGCCACCAGCCAGGAGGCGTACGACGTGGCGTTTGAGGTACGGAGGACGGCAATACGACAGGGCGCGTACGTGCTGTGTTGGCCTTAATTGCGGCTTCCACTCATGCTGTCGCTCCGTTAAAGTGGGCCAGCTGGCCTTCCATATCTCTGGCGTCCCAGCTGCAGCCCCAACACATGACCTCCGCTTGCATCCGTTCTATCCCCTGGACCTCTGTGAGGCCATCCTGTCCGCCAGCGCCTATGTTATTTACTACTGACCATACCCTACTTCCCATTTGCAAATCTTCTATTACGCAGGAGCTCTTCTCCGCCCTAGACCGCTGCGAGGACATCCTGTCGCGGCAGCGCTACCTGGCGGGCGACGTGCTGACGGAGGCGGACGTGCGGCTGTTCCAGACGCTCATCCGGCACGACGAGGTGTACGTCGTGTACTTCAAGACCAACAAGTGAGTACGGCAGGGGCAGGGCCGTACGGCAGACGGTTGCGGAGCGGAGCGGTGCATTTCTGCGGTGCCTTTGTCCCTAGGTCTGGTGGCATGGGAGAGCAAAGGAGGGGCGCACGTGGTGCACTATCAGACCAGTAGCTGAGCTGCGACGGTAAGCAGGCTGTGTGCCGGGGATGCAGGGAGAGTGGTGCAGCGCAGGGGAAGCAACACACCGACGCAAGTGTAACGTTGTACCTTGTACGGCACCTACCGTAACCCCCCCTGCCAGGCGCGCCATCCGCGAGTACCCCAACCTGTCGGACTACGTGCGGGACCTGTACCAGACGCCCGGCCTGGGCGCCGCTGTCAACATCAGCCACATCAAGACGCACTACTTCACCTCGCACCCCAAGCTCAACGTGCACGCCATCATCCCCAAGGGAGGGGACCCCTGGTGGGAGGCGCCGCACGGGCGGGCCGAGAAGTTTGGGGCGGCCAAGAAGGTGTGAGCTGCCGTACGGGGCGGCGGCGGCGGGTCGGGAAGGGAGGTGCCAGAGTCATATTAGCGCATGTGGCACTGTTTGGTGACAGTGGGAGGAGGGCTGGCGGTCCGGCTGGCAGAGATCTGGGCAGCTCATGCTTTGTCGGTGTTTCGGCCACGTGCTTTGTACGGTGCGTGGATGCACGCTGTACGGCAAGAGGACCGAGGCTGTGTGCAGCAAGCAGCAGCAGTTGCAGGAGCGGTTGATGATGCAAGGCAACCGGCAGGTTTGCGGAGGGGGTTGAAGTACATACGACATGACGATAGATGCAGTCGGGGGCGTTACCTGGCGAGCACTGAGTGACGTCGGGGTGGCCGTGCTCATGCGCGGGTCCACACCGTTACAGTTGAAGCAAGGGCACATGGTGATCGGCGTTGTGTTGGTTGTGTTGGCTGGGTGCATGTGCAGGGGCATGGTGCCACGAGCTGCAGCAGTGGCTCAATCGGCGGGCATCAGTCATTGGCTCATTGCTTGAACTGCTGAAAACCACTCGGTTGCATCAGCGTTGCTCATACTGGTCCGCGGGTTGACAGGTCACGATTGGGTACCGGTACCGTGGCACCTTGGTACGTGTGCTGCAAAGCAGCACACTGTTGTGCATTCACGGCGCCGATCGTCCCTGCTCCTGCTACAATATTGTTGCTGCCGGTACTACCATATTGGTTCGATTGCTGCTGCTGGTGGAGCGGATTTATGCATAATGCAGTGCTAGGGTACATGTGCAGGCCGAAATGTGCATCAGGCCATACCGTATGCAGCGCTTGTGGGGATGCATCGCTGCTGAACGTAGGAGACGGGGGCCTGCCCCGTATGTGCCTGTATGCACCGTGTGCCGTACCTTGGAGCGTACGTGTGCACATTCTCAGGAACAAGGGAGCCAGGAATGTAAGACTGGACGTGACATGGCCACAATGCTTGTCAGTGAGGGCTGCTCGGGGGATCCTTGGTTGTGCTGCTGGTGGAAGGGTCCCTGCGTACGGGGCGCCTGGCCTGCAAGCAACGCCTGCAAACGGCGTTTCAAGGCAATGCGCGAGGCTAGGTCGTAACCCTTAGCGAAGTGTGCCAGTGAGGTGGATGCGCACACCGAATTCTACCGGTAAACATGTACAGACCCTCCATCGCTCCTCTCACAAACATGGCGAGCGCTTTTGGGCACAAAGGGACCGCACCAGTATGAAGTGCTTATTACGGTAAGACCTGGTAAGACCAACACGGGACAACTTCGATTCGGCTGCCCTGTGAGCTTGCTCCCGCCCACCGGCCCACCAGCTCACGTGGCATGGTGCATGGGGGAGGGGCATAACAAAAGCAACGACACAGGTCACAGCGCACAAGCAAGAGAGGATGGAACACCGGGCGTACATTAGCTGAGAGAGGCACACGGCGGTCCTAGTAGTCGGTATTGGAGGTGGCATGCTGGAGCATGGGTATGAGCGTGGTGGGGCATCGGCCCTTCGGCGGGCAGCACCATGAGCAGGCTTCGCCGTGCGTGCCGCCCTGCCCTCGTACAGGCCCTCGCACATCCCCCTGAACCCTCGGTGACCTGCTACAACAAAATTACAGCCCCAACCCCCAATTCTTGGGCCACGCATCAGAGGAGAGGATCAATTGGTGGCCCGCGATAGCCCTTGCGCTCCTGTGCGCTCCACCCATCGACACAGCGCCCTTGCCCGTGCCCGACCGGCACGTGGCAGCACCGGACCGTCAGCGAACGGCTCTTATCCTCCCACCATAAGGGCCTACACCCAGAGAGTCAGCGGCAGCATCCTTATTGACAACTTTGGCAACACTTGACGGTCCCAGCGACCTTACAAAGCCCTCCGACATGGATCTCGGGGGCACGAGCAGTGATGCACACCCAAGGGGGCTCCACCACCCAGAGCTGCTCAGCTGCGTTGCATCAGCCCACGGCCAGGCAGGCACCCTGTATCCGGGCCATGCAACTGCGCTGCCCTAGCTTTCCCCAACGCCATGCATGACGCTCCGGTTGTTGGGGGCTGCTGGGCCTGGCTGGCTGGGCAGGGGCGCGAAGCAGCCCAGCCGAGCCCATCCCTCGCGCCTATCATCCGTGGGCCAAAGGACTTGTGCTTTGATATGTATTAGTGCTAGAGATAGTGCGGCTGCAGCGATCTTGTGATCGCAAGTGTTGGCATGGCCCTTATTTATGCACTGGCATCACGCTGCAAGAGTCATACAACATGCGGCCTCATCCGCACAGACTGCAGAGCCGCGTCGCCTGTGCGAATTGTATGGGCTACATCGCAGCGTGCCCGTCCAGGTTTCCCCGCTCCCTGCGCCGTACGCAGCGATGCGCGACCACAGACACAAGCTGACCGGTCTTCGCCACACTACCGTCTGCGTTCAGTCCCGGCCAGTGCAAGTAGCAACAGATCAAAATGCAGGCTACTCTGTCCCAAGGATGCCAGCGTGTGGCCTCTGGCGCCAGCGCTAGGTGCGCAATCGCCGACGCAAGCCTGTTGCAGAGACCGCTACCAGACGGAAACGACTCAATGCTTACATACAGTTCATGCTCTTCTTTTGTGCATCAGGCGGTCGCTGTGCGCCCCGGCCTTTTCCGGACGCACCACAACCAGCCGTGGGCTCAGCGTGCAGGTAGAGGGACCCCGCGACAGCGCCCAGCAACAATCAGTTGACTTCAATATCAGAATGTTTCAGTTTCATGCTTGGTCGTCCGCAGGTGTTTGCCAAGGGCAAGGGCAAGGGCAAGACTGCCTTCCGCTCGGGCGGCATGCCCAACCAGGCTGAGATGGTTCGGGTAAGCCTTGACACAACGCGCAAAATTTTTACCACAACGCTCTTCCTTTTATCATCTAAGTACGCGGTCTCTGCTTGCCTACCGCAGCGTGAGCCCCCCACCCCCGAGGTGGACCCGGAGAACGCTGAGTTCGTCATCTTCGTGCGCTGCCTGAAGGTGCGTTATATGGAAGGGTCGGAGCGTATGACAACAGGAGGTCGGGAGGGAGGAACGGGGCGCTAATGGGTCAAAGCGCTGGCTCAGGGTTGTAGGTGGAAGAAATGGGGCGTGGATGCGCCTCCTTCCCCTTGTGCTGTGGTGCTTCCCCACAGCATGCCTAGCCTTGACAGCTTGCAAGCTGTACCACTTAACATGCTTGTGAAACAGAGGGTTGCTGTCAACACGAGTCCACCTGTACTCGGATGTCGACAGCGGCTGGGCGCTCACTTTGGCAGCGGCTTGCACAACGTGCGGACCAGCCCTCCCGCTCACACGAGCACTTCACGCCACAGCCTTAGCAGCACGCCGACGTCCCACTCGGAGGCTGTTGTGCCCTAATGTGAAGCCCAGATCACATAGCAGGGCGCTCGGCATACTCTGCACCCCTCACAAGCACGCTGCTGTGGCGAGCCGTGCTTAGGTATCCCTGTAACGCATCCTACGACACACTGCCGTCACAAAGCAATTGATATGCCCCGAAAGGGGTAACTAAAGACGAGGGTTGCAAGGTGTCCACCGACCACCATGAGCCCGGACGCTCACCATCTGCTCCTGTGGATGCGTCTCTCGCCGTCTGTTCCGTCTCTGCCACCTGGGACGATACGCGGCCTTGGAACATCCGCTATTAGTCCACCGCGTCACAATGCGTACTAGCGGTTTCGTTACCATGCACGCCCCCATGCCGTTTTTATCCTCCCCCTCCCCGCAGTACAAGGACCAGATGCTGAACGTGGAGATGGGCCCCAGCCTGTGGATCCCGCTGTCCATCGTCAAGGGCAACCAGGTGTCCAACTTCCTGGTCAACGCCGTGCAGAGCGAGTGGGGCATGAAGCTGTACGGCCGCACGCTCATCTGGCAGATGGCCAGCGGGCTGTACAGGGTGGGTGCGGGCGCGGGTGTGGGTGTGGATGCGGGTCGGGGAGGAAAAGGGCGCATTGAGGAAGGGAGAAACGACGCATGGGGAGCAGTGGGCGATGGTTAGGCTGCCAGATGGCTAGCGGGATGTACTGGATGGGTGCGGGTGTTGGTTTGGGCGGGGGAGAGAGGGAGGGGACGGGATGGGGAATTTGCAGACAGGGGGCGAGGAACGAAAGGTGGAAGCATGGTGAGCGTTGGGCGGTGGCTAGGCTGTCAGGTGGTTAACGGGTTGTACAGGGTGGTCTGGGGTCCGGGTGTTGGTGTGGGAGAGGAAAGCGTGGAGGCAGGGAACGGTATGGGTTCGATGGGGCGGGGAGCGTGGGATGGGGGGTGGCAAGCATTGGCAGCACTGGGTGTGGGTGGGGGCGGTGGGGGGGCGGGGGTTTTGGGGCAGGGGGGGGTGGGGGGGGGGGGGGGGGGGAGGCAGGGAGCGAGAGGGGGCCGCGTCGGCAGGGGGCGAGGAGAGGAAAGGCGAACAGATACGGCAGCGGCGGGGGCGGCGGAGATGCTAGTAAGCTGTGGCGGTGGTGTTGGGTGCGGCGGTGGTGCTGTGTATTAGAACGGGCCAGGAGCACAGGGTAGCGGGAACAGGGGCACGGCATTAGGATGCAGCTGACCTGTACTTCTGGGCCAGGGAAGTTGCGCAGGGCTGGCTAGCTGCAAACACCTGCTGTTAGGGCGTTCCAGGAGGATGAGCGTCGGGCGGCCCTCAACAGGCACGCCGAGGGCAACCCGGTGTGGTTGAGCGTTTTGCTCTGATATGATGGGACTTGCGGAGATGCCCGGAGACGGCGGTGCGGTGCTGGAAGTATGAGGCAGTTCACATGCGTGGTGGTAGGCGGGGGCCACGCTGGGGATTCAATGGGAAAGCAGGATAGCGGTACGCGTCAGAATCCGTCTGACATGGGGCCGCAGATTGCTGGGGGTGTTGTGGGGCGGGAGTGTCCACTGCGGCAGACCGGGGCAAAAGCTGACAGGGCACGGCACGTGGCACTGCCGCGTAGACGCTCCGGTATCCACACTCGCCTGAAGGATTGGAAGCTGGTGGGGGTGCCCCGAGAGTGACTGGCCTTGGCGGGCGTGTGGAGGGACCGTGGCGCCTGCTTCAGCGCGCATCTGGTTGCTGCATACCGGTTGCTGCCGTGACTGCGGTGGGGGTGTCACCGTCCTCAAGCCGTCTCCACTCCTTCCCTCGGTTCCTACCTCGCAGGACCGTGCTGAGGTTGAGAAGAAGCTGCGCAAGGACTTCCCTCCCTTCGCCAACTCCGGCTCCAAGGACTTCCAGTACGCCTTCAAGATCCGGGTGAGCGGGCCTAGGGGGTGGCAGGGGTAGACGGCAAGATTGATTGAAGCACGGGGAGGGCAGTGGGGGAAGGGGTGGAATGGAAGGCAGAGGGGCCGGCAGGGGCGCAGATGGCAGCAGCAGGGAGAGGACGCTTTCGAGATCCGGGTGAGCGGGGCAGAGGGGCCGGCAGGGGTGCAGATGGCAGCACGGGGAGGAGTATGGGGTTGGGGCAAGAGGCGGCAGGGCAGCACGTGGAGGGTCGAGAACCGACCGATGGGAATTGCGGGGAAGCGGCAGCAGCAGGGAGTGGGCTGCAGGGGTGCGGGCAGCAAGGGGAGGGGTGTGTGGGGTACGGGTGGGAGGGAGGAGGCACACGGGGAGGGGTACTGGTGACCACTCGTCCGGCGGCATGCTGCAGCGGCGCAGGGCGCGGCACGGCATGCCCATGTGCCGGGGGCATGGGACCTGCGAGCGCCATGGCCTGCCTGCACCTGGACGGCTTCGCCCAACGTTGCTCCGAATGCATTCAGTATCAACCGGAGCCTTTTGGACGGGGCGGCAACGCGGCCATAACCTGCCTCGCCACGCCTGAAATGCGTTGCCATTTATTCATGTCCCTTTGCCGTTGACCCCCTTGCCTCGCTGCAGGACAAGGAGAACCCCAAGGACTGGACCAAGACGGAGGACATCACCATCCTGCCCGCCCCCGAGGAGCTGGGCGCCGTGGGCATCGAGCAGCTCAAGGCCTTCTTCTCCATGGACAACCTGGCCACCATGTTCAAGGCGCCGGAGGCGCCCGCCAGCTCACAGTAGAGGAGCGATGACGAGGGCGTGTTGAAAAGGACCCCGAGGTGCCCGTCGGGCACAGCAGCGGCTTGGAGGGGTGGTGGAGGGCGTGTGATGGGAGGCTCTTGAGGCGCCGGTTGGCGGCTGGAGCAGCAGTACGCAGTGAGCAGCTGAGGAGGGAAGGTGGAGTGTGTGGAAGTGGGAGCAGCAGCGGCACCTGCGCGCAGTGCGCAGTGGAGGCTTTGTGTGCGTGTGTGCCAGAGCTGCTGCTCCGTACGCTGTGCTGCAGCGGGGGTGAGCCCGAGTGCGGTGATGCATGGTGGTTGTGAGGAAGAAGGCTGGGTGCATGGCGTTGTGTGGTGGAGCTGCTGCACAGAAGTCGCAGCAATCGCCGCAGCGGCGCGGTGGCGGTAGCGGGAGGCCTGGGCGTGGAGTGAGACATGTGCCCCGGGGCAGCTAACCAAAGTGTAGTGGGTGCAACAGGGGTGCAGAACCCTGACTGCGCTGTACTGGCAAAGCATCAGCCAGCTGCTAGGACGGCGCGGATGCGTGGTCCCGCTGTTTTGGACGAGAAGACCCGTGGATGGTGAAGGATCTTGATGGAGCTGCGCGTTGGCAGCAGTATCTCGGTTTGATAGCAGGGAGTGAGCACCGACAAATCTTTAGGCAGGAGTCGACGCTGACCTCGTGGGGATGCAGTCATTGCGGCGTGTCTGAGCCGAGGAGGGGGCGGGCAGTTTTGCAGCGGTGTGCCGCGCCCCCGTTCCGCCGGGTTTTGCACAGTTCCGGGGGCGGTTGGACCACGTGCCTTGCTCGTACCGTATGTTGTTGCAAGGGAAGGACTAGTTGGGCTCGCCCTGTTCATCAAGAGCTTGGAACAGGGTTTGGCAACGGTGGTAGTGAGCCGAAGGCTTGCAGGGGCTACCATTTGTAAACAACTTACCGTATTGCGGCCGCGGCAGCAATCACATGTACGCCACTTGAGGACCAAGTGGAGATCAAAAGCAGCAGACCTGTTCAACTCACGGGTGCTGAGCAGAGGGGCAATCAGCCTGGATCAGCGCGCGAGGCCCGGCTTTGATAGTGGAATATGCTCCAGATCTGCCGTACACGTGCCTTTGCCCTGTGCCGCCTTGCCGACGGTGCCGAAGTCTGGCACATTTGGGGGCGGCGGCACGCAAGGAAGAGCCGTGCATGGTGCTCAGCGCGGGACACACTCGCATCTTGCGGGCGGGCTAGAAACCTGGCAAGCTGGCAGCGTGATGGACAGGCAGGCAGTCTGTGTGTGTGGCATTGTTTTGGCACTGCGGGCGGACACATCATGGATAGTACGATAGCGCACTTACATGCATGCCCATAAGTAAGACTGTGGACGAGCTGTGTATTATCAAAACAATGCAACACAACCTTGCACGCCCGTCCTGGCCCCGCCCTCCACACCACAGCCTATTGCAGCTGCTGCATGCTTCCCAACGAGGCACCCAACAGCAGCACCCGTAAAGGATCCGCGCTGGCCCGCACCAAGCCTCAACGATTCTGGCACTATAATTTGCAGGACACAACACATTGGCACAAATCTCGCGGCGCCGCACGGATGAAGGGAGTTGGGAAGGAGCAGCGGAGCACGGACCACAGCTGGGATCAATGGCAATAGGCCACGGCAGCCAACCTGCTGCACATGTGGAACCCGCTCCGCACCGTGCAGCCGCGTCACAGGCAGTGGCAACGATGTTGCACATACCCCTGAAAAAAAGGTGGTGATCCAGGCGACCGGCATACATAGCCACAAAGCGGCCTACCAGCAAGCAATATGCCAAGGACTGGTTGAGCAGCACCACTCCAGAAACCTAGCAACTCGCAAGCTATCTACACTCCACCCTTCACAAGTCGCATACAGCAGCACCAGCAGCACCAGCAGCACCAGCAGGAGCAGAAGCACCTGTTACTCTTCTCTTGTGTGCGCACATGGCTGGCTCGGCCCTGGAAACGCGCATCCACTTAAACATGCGCGAGTGGAAGGGACGAGCCATGCCCAGCAGTAGTAGGCTCTATAGGCTCGGCGCGCTCTTGCCATTGCAGCCAACGGAAGCAGCTCAGTAGATGTCGTCCTCAGCGGCGGCGCTGCCCTGCAGTGCAACAAAGACACGGCGCCACGTGCCATGTACTTGTACTGCTCCTGCCAGTGTCGTAAAGTACAGGCATATGTGCAGATGCGCGCAGCGGCAACCGAATGCCGCCTTCTGCAGGACAGCATATCGTCAGGAAAGTACAGTACGCGCAATGGGTTTCAGTGCGCCGTAGCTCCATGACTAACATGCCCTGTCCCTATAGTAACCAGTCCCCCAGTGATGGACAAGGGAAGTGGCCCAGGGTGGCCCTGCCCCAGTACGGTAGTCAGCGTTCATGCACTCTTTTTCCCCACCTGCAGGCGGCTGGGGAAGAAGATGCTGACTCCCAGCATGAGCGCCGTGAAGAGCAGGAAGCCGTTGAGGCAGGCGGCGTACCACACGTTGTCCGGCGGCACGCCCAGGTAGCTGGCCACCTGGTGGGGCACGAGCCGGTAATACACAGGGAGCATGGGCTTAGACATGTGTGCTATGGTGGAACACCACACGGCATCGGGCGCCACACCCACCCATGTAGCTGGCCACCTGTGTACGGCAGGGCAAGCGCATCGTACTGAGGGGAGGTGGTGGGTGTCATGTCGACAAAGAGGGCACGGCTGGAAGCTGTGGAAGGACTACGCTCGTGAGCGCGTGCTCCCGTCCCTCTGCTGCGCTACCGGTATTCAGCGCTTGCAGCTCTTCCCAGTTAAACACGCCATGCCCTTGCTGCCGTGTTCGCCCTAGGCGACACCACGAACCCACACGCAGCTACGCACCTGCCCCAGCGGCCCCAGGCCGGTGTTGATCTCCAATGGACTGCCCTCCCTTAACCCACACGCAGCTACTCACCTGCCCCAGCGGCCCCAGCCCGGTGTTGATCTCGTTAATCACGGCGGCGGCGAAGCCCAGCATCGCCAGCCGGCCGTGGAACACCTGTGGGAGGGAATTAGGTGTGAAGTGAGTCAAGGACGATTGTGAGTCCGGGCGTTCAGTGCAAAGGCGTGCACGGACAGCATGGCCAGCCGGCCGTGGAACACCTGGGTGAGGGACGGTGGGGAACTGAGGGTGTTATTGGGGTAATGGGAGGCACGGTGGCGTCAAGGTAGGGGCTGCCACCTCGCCGTGTGCATCTCCGAGCAAGTGCGCAAAGGACATCGGGGGTCGAAAGCTGGATACGTGTGTGGGTGAGGGCGGGGTGTGAGGCCCGGAGCTAGCACATCAGGGAGAAGATGTGCAGGTGGTGCGCGCGCCCGCACTTACACCTCGGGCACACACTCAGCGCCGCCATCACAATTCGCCTTGCACACCTCCAATGTCCCTAACCTGCCCCACACGCTTCCCGCGTAGCGCGTACCCCTCCGTCCGATCGTTCCACAGATGACTTCATCAACCGCCTATGCACCTAGCCTTTAGCCCACCTCGTTGCGCTGGCTGAAGCCCCAACCCTGCACTTCGCACCGTGGCATTCCTAGCTCTGCACACCGCCGTGCAACCACGGCCCCTAGCGTTTAACCCACCTCGTTGCGCTTGGTGGGGGTCTTAAAAGCTGGACACGAATGTGGGTGAGGACGAGGTAAAAGGCCGGGAGCTAGCGCGGCACGGGGCGTACGCAGGTGGAGGGGGTGCAGGTAGCGCGCCGGGACCTCGGTGCGTTACTGGCACCAGCTGGAACTGAGGTCCATACCGGTAACCGGCCTTGCACACCTCCGAACTCCGGCGTCCCTACCATGCCCCACGCGGAGTTGTGCACCCATGCGCGTCCCCTGCCTCACCTCGTTGCGCTTGGTGAAGCCCCAGCCCGACACGCCCAGCAGCTTGCCGATGTTGAGGGGGTTGACAAACTTGGCGGGGGGGCCCTCGGGGCGCCGGGCCACGTCCTGGGCGGCGGGGATGGCGGAGGAACAATGTGTACAAAGCCAAACATGCTGCGGCAGCATGCTGCTGGGTTTCGGTCATCCCCACGTGTACGGCACTTAGCCTTTGAGGTTATAACCTAACTATGGTGCATAGAAACTAAGGCATAAAAAAACATACCGAGAGCGTACCGTAATGTCCGGCGGGGCAAACGTAGTGCAGTATGTTGGGGCGAAATTACCCACAGTGGATGGACACGTGTGCACAGGGGGAACCGGTATGCACAACTTCGTGCGGGTGGTCGCAGCCGGCCCGTCCATTAGGTGATAAGTTGCCAACAGGCGCAGAACGCTAACGTGTTGCACGAACGCTCCTACTGCAACACACGCGCAACGCCGCGCTCCTTCCCATGCCCGGTACTACACTTTCGTCCTGATGCGGATGGTCAGCCTTCTGCAGCTGGGACGTACCCTCAGGTTCTCGGGGCTGAAGGTGGGCGACCAGGGGCCCAGCCCGGCGATAAGGTTGTAGGCCGCAATGGCGGTGAAGACGGCCAGCACGCTGTCGTGCTGCAGCCCCGACCACAGCTGCACCTGCGTGTGCATGTGTGTTAAGGAGAGTGTGGGTTAACGGGTGGTGTGTGGGGGTGGCGGTGATGATGGCCAGCAGGCTGTCGTGCTGCAGCCCCGACCACAGCTGCACCTGCGGGTGCATGTGTATTAACGGGGGTGTGGGTTAACGGGTAATGTGTGGGAGTGGCGGTGAAGATGCCCAGCACGCTGTCGTGCTGCAGCCCCGACCACAGCTGCACCTGCGGGTGTGTTTCAACGCGCGAGTGTGTGTATAGCAGTATACGCCCTGAATGAGCGGCAGATGTATCTGCAAGTACGAACCTGGCTGATGCACGGTGTCCGCCCTCCGCCGTCCTTATTCCAAGTGACTGAATGCAAGCCGGCCCGCCAGCCTCTGACCGCATACCTGTGCGATGGGCCCCGGGTGGCCGGGCCCCCAGATCTCCAGCGCGCAGGTGGCCAGGAATCCTACCATGGCGAGGCGCCCAATGAACACCTGCGTGGGGTAGCACCAGGGAAGGGTCGGGCCAGGTTGGGTTGCGTGTGTTTCTAGGGGGCTGACCAAAGCGCTGCATAGTGCACAGTTGCGCGTTGTGCTTAACCAACAGGTACCGTAGCTCGCGGCAAGCATGCGGGCTGCCAAAGGGGCCAAAGTGGCCCGAGGTCGGCGTGCTGGCCCATCGACCGTGTACAATGGAAGCTTTGGGGGCATCGCCGGCCGGCCGGCGTGTGCGCTGTTGTCTGCTCGTGCATCCAGCTGCGCCCATGCTTCGGCGCCGCCGCTGCCGGCGAGGTACAGCGTACGGCACATGCACATCCGTTTGCCGTACGGACGGACGGTACGACGCACCTCGCGGCGGCGCGTGAAGGCGGGCACGTACCAGGGCACCCGCACGGCGGACGAGTAGCCCTTGCCGGCGCTGCTGCGGTCCACAGTCTCCACCACGCGCCCGACGTCCTGCGTGCAGCGGGTGTGTTGGGAGACTTCGTTCAGACGTAGGGTATTGCAAGAGAGCAACACCACAACGCAGGTGAGCTGTGTGTGTGCGGCGCTATTGCGGCGGTTCAATGTATGTCTCCAGCACGCGCCCAGCCAACGCCCTGCACCAATGTCGTGTTGGGGAACAGGCTGAACGGGAAGCCGCGACGTTCGTGTAGGGGGTACAGTGGGTGGTGCTTGTTGGGGCTTGGGGTGTTGTCTCCTGGAATAGAGTTAGCCAGACGGAGGGGCCTTCGGGCCCAAGGTGGTGTGGGGAAGGTAGCTGGTACGGAGATGGCCGGCGGGAGGGGTAACTGGCATGGGAGAGGTGAGGTAGTAAAGCAGTGACGGGGTGAGTTACGGTAATCACAGGGAGCGGCGGAACCCACTGTTAGCCCGTATACCCTCGAGCGGAGAACACCCCTGCATGGCACTGGTCAAGGGTCGTTCCTGGGGTGGCACGCAATGGTGTCGCACCTGCAGCCGCTGGGGCCTCTGCAGCCACTGCGGCCACAGGCGACAGCGGGAGTGACAGGTGGTGTACGTGGCTAAACGCGCGCGTGGGATAATCGCTCGTGCAGCTGACTTCCAGCAGCAAATATGCACGGCTGCGCGTGCTAATCCCGATGAGATCGCAGCCCCCAATACCTTGCCATGCATACGCCAATGAGCGGACTGCCCACACGGGCTAACCCACAGCTACGGTAACACACAGCTAACCCACCTGCTTGAGCTGGTCCTTGAGCTGGTCGCCGGTCTTGCTGGCGGCCACCTCAGCCTGCGTGGGGCAAACATCATTGCGTCACATGTAGGCACACGAGACGATGTACAGCGAGGACAGTGGTTCATGGTCCATGGCCGTTTGCAAGGCAGCTGTGCGGTTGTGCGGCTGTGCGGTTGGCTGCAGCCGCCGCCTGATGACCCACGGGTCGCTCATGACGGCCAAGGCGTACTTGTGCCCCTGACACTTTGTATTTGAGCTAAGTATTGGGCCCCGATGTGTTCATGCGCACTTGCTTGAGCGCCTCCTCCTGCTTGCACCCCACGCAGCTGACCCACACCTAACCCACACAATTAACCCACCTGCTTGAGCGCCTCCTCCTGCTTGCGGATGACCTCCTCGCGCGCCTTGCGCGCCTCCAGCTCAGCCTCCTTGTCGTCCTCCTGCGGCGGAGGCAATCATGGCAAGGTCGCCCATCAGTAACATCTCAACAGATGATAAATTGTTTCCGTCTGGCTTTCTGCCGATGCAAGCCGGCGGTTATCGCTTAGTGAACCACGGGTCGTTGCTTCAACGGTACTGCCAACTTGTCAAGGATCCACAAGCCTCTAGCTGCCATTATGGCAGCTCTGCAATGCGTTGCTGTTGCGCGGGCTGCTGCAGTGCTGCCACGGCTTTGGCTCGCGTGGGGCCGGAGTTTTGCGTTCCGGAAGACCTCGGCCACTGCGGGGACCTTGCTGGAGGATGCTGATACAACCACAGTCGGCGTTGCTTGCCCCGCACCTTGAAACGCCGGATCACAGCGTGCCTCGGGCGAATGGGCATCAGGCTTGGCAGGCCGGCGGGGCGGCACGGGGCAGCCACAGCCCCGAGCCGCGGCGCACGAATGGGCTGACGCGTCAGCATCATTGTCCTTACTTTGTTGATGATTTGGTCGAAGAAAACTGTTACTGTGTGACGATCTTGTGGTGCTACTGAAAGTAGGCGGGTAAATTGCTGTGGCGGGAACACGCTCAGCCTCTAAATGGGGACGTGCCGACGCAGCCGTTACCTCATCCCGAGGTCGTGTGCAACCGACTGCAATGCGTGACGAGTCGTCAACAAAGCCTGGCATACCCACGCAACTATACAGGACAGCAGATTACGGTACTTGACTTTGCTGCAATGCTTTGCCTACATTCGCGTATGCGCGTCACAGTCGCCCGCGGCCCGCCCTGCAAGAGAGCTCCCCTGCCCTTCAACCGCCCCCTGCCTAAGCCTCAAACTGCTTGCCTGTATTACAATGCTTCGCCTTGGCCAAAGTCCTTCCTACATGCATCATTGCGCTACCTTGGCGATCCATGCGGCCCACTGTCGCTCCATGTCACCTCAGGCACCTACATGCCCATAAAAGGCTCTGTCCGACGCAGCACCTGGGGTACAGTGTAGCACATAACGCCGTTGTCCAAAACACCCGCACCTACCCCAGCTGCGCTTAACAATCGAAACAGACCTGCACGCAGGCACAAGCATTGTGATGCCAACAAGTCTGTGAGGTGGATCCACAAAGGCGAGGGACGTTCACACCCGCCCCGCTACCCTGAACCGCGTGAGGCGCGTTGGGGCTTACTGCAAACGTCAAAACCCCCCACCACCAGTTTGCACAGTCCTTGTGGCACGGCAGCAGCAGCATACGACCCACGTCTTTAGGGGCACACTGTGCTCCCTCAGCCACCTTCGATGTCAACATGTCATCCCGGCCGAGCCGCAGCTGTGACCCTGCCCCTAGCCTAGTCAACCTGCCGGCTGCGCCAAGTACATCAGCAACGCCCTCAACATAGTGTCCTGGGCTGGTGACTGCAAACCGGACACGTGTGCCTTCCGCTTGCTTTACGCCACCACCCCGCTAACACACACCGCTACTGCGGAGCAGCAGCCGAAGGAGCCAGCAGCAACAGCGGACCACACCGTACATAGCAGCTGCACCATAAGGCTTGTGGCCAGCCGGGCAGCAGCAGTGCAACATCCATATCATACATCGCGTCCCCCAACGTTATTGCACAGAGCGCCCATTATTGTGCTAAGACTTTTTGCCGCTGCTGCCACTGCCCCATCCGCTGCGTAATCCACATTCGCCAGCCCCTGCCCACCTTGTCACCACGGGCATGGGGTTGCAACCGCTCAACCCTCCCTACCTACCTGACCGTTGTACCCGAAACGTGCCCCCCAATTCGCTGCCACGATTGGCATTCAAGGACACTTGAAGCTAACATGGACCCGAGCGCTTGACTGTCGACCAAAACACACACCAAAGAGCATAGCTGAATTGTGTGTTTGGGCTGAATCCAATGAATGCACCACGCATGCAGACGCAGCAGGCCTCGATAATTGCATGCCAAAACCAAATCAGCGGCACCTGCGCTTTCCCCGTGCCATGCAGCACGATAGAGGCACGGTCCTACGCCCCGCTACGGCCCAAACAGGACACGAGCCGACAATTTTCAACAATAGCAAACCGTTAGTTCACGACGCCTGCATTGGCCCAAAGCCCGCAGCTAACTAACAGCCGAGCCAGTTGACGAACCCGTCCGGACAAAGTGAGCATTGGGCCGCTGCCGAGCACACACATACCAGGCGCCGTACAAAATGCTGCAGCCGACAGTGCATTCCTAATGCAGCCGACAGTGCATTTCTCGTGCAGCCGACAGTGCATTACTAATGCAGCCGACCCATGGGTCGGCGTAGCCCCCGCCACCGCCATGGCACGCACACCGTTCACTCCCAACGAGGACATGCGAGGCGGCAAAGAACTTCTAGGTCCTCTTCGGCCACGACGAAAGGACGACCACCGTCCGTCGCTGCCAAGCTAGCATGCATTGCGCCTTGTCCTCTGGCCGGGACCCCATTGTAACCAGTCTAAATCCAAGTCCTCCGGGGCCCATCGTACCCTTTCATGGGACTGTAACCTAGTCGGGCCATGCATGCGTTCCAGGCCTGATGCCCTCCGGCCCACACCCAGATGCCAGGTTCCTACTAAGCCCTCCATACGTACCGCAGCTACAAGGACCGCAACTGGCCCTTGCCTTCATGCAATACCGTGTTTGCAGTACCGCCAGTACCCAGAATACGTCGAACCCTGTGCAGCTAGAGCGCAGACACGACGGCCGCACTTGCAGTGTGTCTGCGCCTGCTTCAGCCAATTGGCCCTGGCCTTGGATGGGCCATCACATGGAAACTTAGCCACCGCCGCCACAACATCGCCCCCAACCACGCATGCGCTAATAAAATGCTCGTGCTCAAACTTTATTTGATTTGCCCTTTGTTGCTCCAACACTCTGAAGCATACCGTTACGTCACGCATACGGCAGCATAGCGCCGCCCGGAAAGCACGCCTCGAACGAAACACGCCACTTGCATAAACGAGGCAGGCACGCAACGCTGACAGCACTGACCAGTGACCACTGGCGGGACAGCCCTTGCTACGCGTCTGCACCTACGCGGCCGAGGCCGAAGCCATTCCATGGACGCCTACTACTCCCTCCGCTGCGCCGACCCCACCGGCTGCTCCTGCTGCTGCTGCGCAGCTTGCCGCTGGTGCTGCAGCAGTAGCCGCTGCAGCAGCAGCGCCGAAACCACTGCCACCACCACCGCCACCACGGCCTGTGGGGCGGTGTACAGGCACGTGCCCACCGCTGCCACCAATGCCAGCCCCGACGCCAACACGCCAAGCTGCGACGAGGCCGGCCCAGCGGCAACAACGCCACCAGCATCCGCAGCAGCCCCGGGCTCAGCTTGGCCGATACTCCTGCCTACATGCTCCTTAGCACCCCAAAAAGGAACAGGCGCAGGCGTAGACGCCGCCATGGGCGCCAAGGCGACATCGGATGTGCCCCCGCTGCCACCTGTGCTGATCTGCACACCCGTCGGCGCAGTCGACACCACCACGCGGTTTTGCTGCTGCCGCTGCACCTGCTGCCCCCCTGTTGACACCCTTCGGATATGCTGCTGCTGCTGCTGGCCCCCTGTCGACTGCAGCGGCACCAGCTGCCTGAGCTCCAGCTGGACCTGCTGCACGCTGGGCGGCCCCTCGGTCCCGTCCGGCCCCGAAACCGACCCGTGGGACGCTGGCCCCGACCCGCGGGTCATTCGCTCCGCCGCCAGGACCAGCCGCTGCGACAGCCGCTCTCCGCCGCTGTGGACAGAGCTGAAGGACATGACGGAGGCAGTCGGCGAAAGGGGCATGAGTGATTGGGGTCGGCGCTGGTGCTGCTGCTGCTGCTGTGAAAGGGGTAACGGGGACACGAGCATGGCCCCAAGTCCATCTGCAGCAGCCTCCCGGCCGGCTGAGTCACTGAGCACAGCGGTAGGCAGCGTATCTGGCGGTTGCTGTAGGGCCGCGCCCGCCACCGCAGCCGATGCCACCCACTCCTGCAGAGTTGACGGGGCCACCGGCCCGGTAAAGGCCCATTGCTGGTCGCGGCCCGCCCGTCGCCGCCCGCCGCCGCCACTAAGCTCCCCTTCCTGCGCTGACGTGGGCGCATCAGCATCCACCTCTGCTGCGGCCACAGCCGACCGGATTGCGGTGCGCAAGACCGCCGCCTGCGCGTCGTGCTGCTGCTGCTGCTGCTGCTGCTGTGACGGCAGGGGGTCAGGTGACCCGCCCTCCTGCTGCTGCTGCTGAAGTCCTTGCACCATCAGGGACGGCCGCAGCTGGCCCCGTGCGAATCCAAGGGTGGCGTTGGCGTCGGACCCTTGCGGGAGCCACAACCCCGGCTGCATCATCGGGCTGGCCGACAGCGACCCGGCGTGCGAGCCTGACGGTGAGGGCGACACCCTGTCCAGCAGCCCAGCCACCAGGGACTGTGGGTTAAGCCACGAGGAGCTGCGCACGGCGCCCCCGGTCACGTGACCCTGTTGCCAGCTCTCCGGTAGCCACTGCTCTGCTCCGGGCAGCAGTGGCGGCGGCATGGGCGGCGGCGCGGCGCCGCCGCCGCCGCCGGCGGCGGCGGAGGCGGCGGAAAGTCCCTGCAGGTGCTGCGCGCTGTGTTGACGGTGCTGATAGGCCTGTCCTTGCGCGAGCTGTTGGCTGAGCTGCGCCTGCACCTGTGGGGTGAGAGACTGCAGCAGCCGCGGGCGGCGCGTGTGCGTGGTGTCCGCCGCGGGCCGGACGCTAATGGACGTGCCGTCAGGACTGGCGGCAGCGGCGGCGGCGGCGGCGGCCGCGCCCGCGCGGACCGAGGTGTTCCTTCCGAGCGTCCTGCTGACGGCGAAGCTGCCACTGTGGCTGTCACCGATTGCCACCCGCGAAGCGCCCGCACCAAGACTTCCACCGCCTCCGCCTCCGCCGCCAAACCCCCAGCGCGGCTGCAAATGAAACCCTGCAGCTTCCGAGCTGCCCCACTCGAACCCGCCGCCGCCTCCGCAGTCATCGTCCAGCATGCAACACCCCCGTCCGCCGCTGTCCGACCGGCCCCCGACCCCTACCCCGCTGTGCCCTTCCTCGCTGAGTCCCTCCGTGCTGCCGCCCCCATGCCTCACCGCCAAGACCCGATTCAACTCCGCCCGCATGTCCGCAGCAGCTGCCGTCCGTCCCGACCCCGCCAGCGCCCCAACCGCCGCCCTCAACCGCCCCCCGGCCGCCTCCGCCGCCGCCACATGCCCCTCCAGCGACGACTCCAACGGCACGCTGCTAGCCGTAGACCCGCCCGCCATCCGCCCCACCTCTCCGCTGTCCATCGGCAGCTGACCCAGATCCAGTGACCGCAACTGCATTCCGTTGTACGCCCCCGCCTCCTCCACGGCCCCAGCGCCGCCGCCCGCCACCGCCGCCGCCGTCGCCGCCGCGTCAGCCGCCCCCTCCAAGCGCTCTGCCCCCATGGCGAGGCACATCAGCGCATGGTCGTTGAGGTGTGCATTGCCGCCGCGTGCCGCGTAGTGTGCGGGCGTGCAGTCGTCGCAGGCGGCGGCGGCGAACCAGGATGGCAGCGTCTCCGCCGGCAGGGCGGACAATAGGTCCATGGCGGCGTCCGCGGGGTACGGCAGTACTGCGGCCAGGTGCAGCGGGGTCAGGCCGCCGGGGCCGGGCTGCGGAGGGAGGGACAAGGTTGCGTCCGGGCAGTCAGGGGTAAGGTCCAGCAGGGCGGGCCGCATGTCGAGGTCTAAATCTGTCCCTCGGGAACAGGACAACAACCTTACTGCGCCGGGGCCTAACGGCGGAGGGCAAATGAGTAGCGCGCAACACTGCCTTCCCCTGGTGTACTAGCGGCGCACAGTGTTACAGCGGCGGCTTGCCTTCCCGCCCAACCGCCTCACCCGCGCCAACATGTCCTTCCACGCCGCCCGCAGCTCCTCCGCCCCCCGCTCGCCCTCGCTCCGCTCGTACGCCCGCCACAGCGCCGTACTCGCCAGCAGCGCCGCCGAGCCGCTCGCCGCCGCCAGGTGCAGCGCCGACCAGCCGTGGGCCGACTGTACGGCAGCGTTGATGCGGGCCATTCGGAAACCCATGTCCATGAGCCCGGTCACAATGTGCGAGCTGGTTGCAGCCCAGCCCCTGCTGCACGCAAAGCCCAGCAGCTCCACCGCTGCCGCGGGCAGCTGCTCCTCCGGCTGGCCGCCGCGGCCGGCGCCGGCGCCGGCGCCGGCGCCGCCGCCTTCCATGCCGGTACCGTATACGTGCCCATTCGGACCCAGCGACCGCAGTGGTAGGTCTGCAGCCGACATGGCCGACCAATGGGTCGGGGTCCATGCCTCGGCCGACAGGTTAGTACCCCCTGGGACGTCCGGCGACACCCGAGAGCTTCCTCCGCTGCCGCCGCCGCCACCGCCGCCTTGCGCTTCCCTGGTCACTCCGTCGGGGTGCGCTTGCTGCTGCTGCTGCTGGAATGTGCACGACATGTCAAACCAGGCGCCGAGGTCGTACAGAAACCTCTCCCTCGCCCGCGCGTCATCGTCATCCTCCAGCTCCTCCAAGTCCCTTACACCGCCCCTTGCCCCCTGGCCTCCTGCCCCAAGCACGCCACCCGCAGCCCCGCTCGCGCCGTCCTCCTCCCCCTGACCCTGCCCCGACGTCAGCGGCACCGGCGTCTGCTGGTGCTGCCTCGCCAGCAGCCCACACACCTCCGCCTCAATCTCCCCATCCGGCACCACCACAACCGTCAGCATGCCGCTACTGCGCAATCCGCTCCCGCTCCCACCGCCGCCGCCGCCTGCGCTGCCGCCAGACTGCGGTTGGTGACGCCGCTGCTCCCCTGGATATGGGTCGGTGCTCCAAGGAGGCCTCACAGGGTTAGCGTGCTCGGTGCCCAAGGCGCAGCGGTCCAGGGCACCGAGGGGCGCGGATGTGGCCCGAGTGCGCAGCTCCTGCTGCTGCCCCTGCTGCTGCGGCACGTGGATGTGCTGTCGTCCCTCGTCGTGTCGTACCGCCAGGGACGCCGGTGGCGTTGCACTGCCGTGCACGTGGCCTGCCTCCGTGGGGTAGCTGCTTAGGTGTTCCCGCAGGAGGTCGATTGGCGAGCTGTGTGTCGTGTGGTGCGGAGGGTGTGCCTGCGGCTGCTGGGGGCTACTGTGCCGCTGGAACTGGGGGTATTGTGACAGGGAGGCCTGGGACAGGTTGGAGGGGATGGAGGAGACGGAGGTGGCGTTGCCTGTGGTAAGGCCCGTGGAGGAGGGTTCCGTGGGGCCGAAGCTGCCTGGGCCGCATTGGGAGCGGGCGGGGGCATGCAGCTCGATCATAACCAGGCCTGGGGACAGGCCAGGTGTGAGCCAAATCAGCACGAGCTCGGAGTCGGGCTGCTGAGGCCGTAGCGCGCCGAGGACCTCGCCTGTTCTTCGGGACCAAGCTGCAGCGGCGCTGAAAGCGTTGCTTGTGGCTGCAGCGCCCTGGCCGGTGGAGCCATGGCTCCGGGAGAACCGCGTTGACCGGACGAGGGATTGGTCGTCGTGGTCGCCGGGCTGGCCGACGGGGCCCACGCCTCGGAGAAGCCCGGCTGCGAGGCGGTCGCCGAGGAATTCGAGTCGCACCGGTAGGGAATAGCCAGCTTTGAAGGCGGTCACGGTGCATTCTGACGGTGCTGCACCGAGGGATGCCTCAGCAGCAACGCATACCTCCTCTGTGCTAGCACGTATGCAGCGAGGGAACAGACGCCAAAGGCGCAGCGATGGCGACTTGCTCTTGCCACGTTCTGTGATAAGGCTGCGGCTGTGCGGTCCAGCAGAAGTTCCAGCTGCCTGAGCGGCCGCACTTAATGCCGCATGCAGGCTTTCCCGCCGGCTGATGTCGCTGGCTGGCGACGGTGCGGCAGGTTGGCTGTCACCACGTGATACTCCAAGCATTTAGCGCTGTTCCCTGGACCTTGGGCCGGCCTTCAGTCACTCTTCTTGGACCGCAGGGCAGCGCACTTGTTAGCGTCCCCTGGCATCCCAGACCTTCTGTACGTACGCTTCTTCTCTCCTCCCATCGCCGGACTGAAGCGCTTCTGTGCTAAAACCCACTGGAGCTGGGAGAGGGGTTCCTCTCTAGCCGCTTTGCCTGTAGCATTATAAGTCTCCCATCAGCAATATTTTTGAATGTGCAGGACCTAGTATGCAGGAGCGGTGCCTTGTTGCGCGAGCAACGAGCACCCAGGCAATACAGCTGTTGGCTTAGAAAGGCAAGTGGTTTACAGTATCATACAGCTTGTGTTGATTGAATGTTGCGTATCTGTACTTTAGCTCACAGCAGAGGGCACAACATGCGCCCGTTGTCGGTTAGCGTACTTTTGACAGAACTGCACACTGCAATGTCTCCTTCCCGTAGCATGTGTGAATCCGTTTTGCCAATAACTTCACCAGAAATGTCAGCCACTTTGCAAGCCGCGCGCTTTGTGGCAGCGCAGTGCGGTTCAGCCGACGAGCCGAGCACCTCGTCGTCTGGGCAGGTACAGCTAACAAACTCAAATGGGCCAATAACTGGCCTTGCGACAGTGGCGACGGCACTGGCTCGCAGCGGCGCGCCGTCGTTGCTAGGCGAGGGCGAGGCACAGCAAGCGCAGGTGAGCTTTTCCATGTAAGCCAATACAAGAAATGACAGGACGTACAATTTGATATACCCGTTGTGAGACGTGTCGAGGAGAGGTCAGGCGCAGATCCCTTTTGCTCCCGCTTGTACTCAGATCGCCGAATGGCTGACGTGGGCGAGCACAGAGCTTACACCTTTGATGGATGATAAGCTTGTCAAGGTGCGTCGGGTCTCCGACCCATATGCGGTCCACATACCCTGCGCTTCCGCCGCCGCGCTGTCGCAATCGGCTCCACTCCGGCTTTGTGGCCTCTCGCTGCGCAGCTAAACGACCACTTGGCCACCCGGAGCTATCTTGTGGGCGGATGTGTGACGCTGGCGGACCTTGTCATCTACGCGTTGGTGCACCCGGCAGTGGTAAGCACCAGGGTCACAGCTCGCGGTCCAGCCCCATGGGAAACGCGTAGCACCCTTAAGACCCCGCCACACGCCGCTGCCTCCCTATCCGGTTGACAGCATGTCCTCCCCGCTTACACGCCTGCATCATGCCTTTCCACATCCTGCGCGTCAACATTGCCCACACACGTGCCACGACCCTGCAGCCCAGCTCCCAAACACACAGCACCTCCACCCGACTGCTCACTTGCCACCTGCCTGCTTTGCCTTGCCACACCATGTCTTCTTCGTTGCTTGCCTTTACCTGTCTCATGCTCATTATGCCTGCATCCCGCACCGCGGTTGCTGCACAGCACCTCGAGCCCCTTATCCCGCTACCTACAGGCCCTCTCCTTCCCCTCCTCGCTTCGCTCCTCCCCGTGCTCCTCTGCCCCCAGGCCGGGTTCCCAGTGGCGCAGACGCAGCACTTCTGCAACCTGATCCGCTGGTACGACCTGCTCCAAAACACGGCGGACGCAAAGGGCTTCTTCCCCCGCGTGCCCGTGACGCGGCCTCGCTACGTGGCCCCGCCGCCGCCCGCGCCCGCCGCGGCGCCAGCGGCGGCAGCAGCAGCAGCAGCAGGGGGCAAGGTGGGCGGGGCAGGTCGATTGTCCCGCAACTTCGTGACCCCGGGGCGGCTGATGGGTTGGTGGCCTGATGTCCATAGCAGACGTGCAGCCTACGGGGTGCTTGCCGCAGACTGAGCTGTGCCCACGCTTGTGAATGGGTGCAGCTGCAGGGGAACCACACTGGGTTGTGTGGGTTGGGCCAAGTCTTGGTGACGTGGCATGCCGTGAGGTGCAGCAAGCTTTGCAGCGGGCGTGGACCTCGTGCGGTCCGATCCCTTACACCCCAGGGGCGGCTGCGCACTGTTGGTGGCAAGCTGGAGGTTTGGACTGGAGCAGTGTGCCAACAAAGTGGTGTGTGGGGGTGGCTGGAGCAGCACAACTTTTGCGCGTACTACCTCACCGTGGTGTGCACTGGTGGTGTGGTGTTCCCGCAGGGTGGTGCGGCCCCGGCGGCGGCGGCCAAGGGGCAAGCGGCAGGGAAAGCGGAGGCGCCGGTGGCGGACGGGCCGGTGGCTGCGGGTAAAGGCAAGGTACGTTTCGTTCAGGTGTTGGGACGAGGAGTGTGCCGCCGGCATGCGGCGGGGCACAGCACTGGGGCTGATACACTACGCGATCAGGCTCACTGCTGCTGAGCGAGTAAGGACGTTGACTTTGGGCAACGAGTTGCAAGGGATCAGGGCAGGGTGGGCTGATGCCTCGCGCAGAGAGGGGGCGGGGGCTTATGGCGCTCTTACACCCTCTGCTTCTCGCCACCTATTGCACGCCCTAAAGCCTCCCACGCGCTGCCGCCACGTGCCGTACGTGCAGGGGGCGGCCGCGGCCGACGGCGGGAAAAAGGGCGCTGCTGCTGCCGCTGCCCCTGCCGCCGCCGCCGCTGCGCCCGCTGCCGGGGACGCCCCCGCTGCGGCGGCCGCTGAGGCCGGTGGGAAAAAGGAGGGCGGCAAGAAGGACAAAAAGGAGGGCAAGAAGGAGGGTGGGGCTGCCGCGCCCGCCGCTGCCGCCGCTGCGCCGGCGGGGAAGAAGGACGAGGAGATTGGCATTGACGCGTTGGACTGCCGTGTGGGGAAGATCGTCAAGGTCGGGCCGCACCCTAACGCGGATGCCCTGTACCTGGAGGAGGTGAGGAGCGGGGTTGCAGGGAGTTGAGGATGAGGATGAGGATAGAAGGAGTCGTGGCACAGCGGAATCAGTGCCAAACTTGTGCACAGTACTGCACTTACCGCACGGCAACTTGAACGGGTGGGGGGCCACGCCCAGATTTGTACCGGCGCACCTGGCGCTGTGTCTGCAAGGTTTGTGTGGGTGTCCAACAAACCGAGGGAGGGGTTGGAGGTGGGAACGGACGGCTTCAGGAGGAAGGCGAGGGACGGGCAGGTTGACGTTATGGGCTCGGGATGCAGAGGGCACGCCAGGGGGTGGCGCGGCGGAAGCAGGCGGGTGCTTGTGCGCACCGTGACGGGCGGTTACGTGGCCTGCATTGGGGGAAGTCAAGGCAGCGGGTGTGGAAACGTGGCCGGGCAGGGAAGGGCGAAGCTGGGTTGGGGCAGCGGGTTGAGTCCAACATGGACGCGGCAGGCGTGAAGAACCCTAGGGGTTGGGGCCAGAGGCGAGTGGCAGGGCTCTGCCGTGTAATGTGAGGAGTGTACCCTGACGTGCTCGCGTGCTTCCCGCCCTGACCAGATCGACGTTGGCGAGGAGAAGCCCCGGCAGGTGATCTCGGGGCTACGGAACTTCGTGCCGCTGGAGCAGATGCAGGTAGGTGGCGGTGGTGGGGTGGCGGTTGGCGGTTGGGCACGCGGCTGGGCTGGCCGTTTTTCAGTTCGTGGTTCAAGAAAGGGCGGACTTGCGGAAGCGGTGCGCTTGCGCAGGTGGCGGGTGGCTGTGTAGGCCTGCCGGGCGAATGTGGACTAGGGGCCCTGGGTTGGAGGCAAGCCGATGGAAGGGGGAAATACGGGATGCAAAGAGTTGGTTATCTTGCGGGCTGAAGACGAGTGCGTGCGAGCTGCGTTGGGTACCCACGACGATGGCGGGGCAGCATGCCAAGTGTGCCGCTGGTGCGCGAGGGCGCGAGGTGGCCGAATTTGCTTAGAAAGGGCAAGGGACCTACAGGTCTACCACCGTTCACGATTGACGCAACGCGCCCTGCCGTACATCTGCCGTACTGTTGCCGTACAGGACCGCGTGGTGGTGGTGGTGTGCAACCTCAAGCCCGCCAAGATGCGTGACGTCATGTCGTACGGCATGGTGGGTGCGGGTCGGCTCGGATCTGGGTCTGGGTGGGTGCGGGTCGGCTCGGGCCCGGGTCTGGGTGGGGGTGGGGAGGGTCCGGGTTCAGGTGGGGCCAGGGTTGAGGCGGGGACCGGTGAGGGTGCAATTTTGCCCACGGGAACTTCACGCTGCCGTACGGCGTAAGGCCAGGCCCGGGGTGGAAGCGCATGGGCCGGGGGCAGGCATGATGCGCGTCAGGGGCTGTGGGTGAAGTTGCAGGCTGGGGGCTTGTGCTTGCAGATCACGCGCCGGCATTCGGTTTGGAACCGTTGATGACAACTTTTTTCCTCGACGGGTCCCGTAGAGGACCCACCCTGGGAGTGAAAGTTTGAGAATATCTGAGGTTCAGTGCTGTCACTCGCCGACGGTGCCCCCGTGTGCCCACGGTTGCCTTTCTGATACACCCCTCTTGCATGAAGGGCACGCACGCATTCTTCACAGCACTGCCCATACGGCAAAGGGCACAATAGTGTATTGCGAACGACGCAAGTTGACGACCACGGACCCATGACGATCACCTTATCCCTTGACCGGGGGCCTCAAGGCCCCCTTGCATGGAAGCAAAGTTTGAGAATATCTGAGGTCGTGCCACTCCTTGCACATCATGCACATCGGCACTGCGCCCAGTTAGGTCAAAGCAGTTGTGAATCACGTTGCGCTTCAAGGCACGTGCATAATCGCATCTGATACCAGACCGTTGATGATAGCTTGAACGCTCGACGGGGCGCCCCTAAGAGGGCCCTGCTGTGGGAGCAAAAGTTTGAGAATATCTGAGGTTTCGGCGCCCAAAGGGGCTCTGCAGGGCATACGGCTGTCGCGAAGCATGCTTTCACTTACAGCCCGTACCCCGCCATGCAAACCGCACGCGCTACTATGCCCCCTCTCGGTACGAAGCTGTCCCGCACATGACCTCAACCCCACATGTCAACCAGCCCGACTGCTCCTGCTGCTGCTGTGTGTCTCAGGCATTTCGCCACCCCACCCCACCTCGCTTCGAACCCTGCGCCCTGACCTTACACTCCTGACCAAGGGCTCTCTCTGCTCATGTAATCAGCATACCACACTTCACCCCTGAATCGAAACCCATAACCTTTCCTTGTGCGCAGGTGCTGTGCGCGCGGTAATTTTTTTATTTTTATGTTACTAATTTGCACTTCAGTTTTTACTTTCGGTATTTATTTTAGGTCTGTAAAAAGTCTTTCCTTGTGCGCAGGTGTTGTGCGCATCCGACGACGCGCACGGGAAGGTGGAGCCTGTGCTGGTGCCGGAGGGCGTGCCGCTGGGGGAGCGCGTCGTGGTGGAGGGGTGAGTGTGTGGGTTTTAGAAGCGTGGGTTAAGGGGTGCGGGTTAAGGGGCAGATGGGTGGGCCGGTGCTGGTGCCCGATGGCGTGCCGCTGGGGGAGCGCGTCATGGTGGAGGGGTGAGTGTGGGTTAAAGAGCGTGGATTAAGGACAGGTGGGTGGAGCCGATGCTGCTGCCGGAGGGCGTGCCGCGAGGGAGGGTGTTATTGTGGATGGGTGAGTGTGGCCTAGGGGTAATGAGGGTTGGTTGGGCTTGTGGTGGAGGGCCGAGTCCGACGGAGAGGGCGGGCTGACAAGCTCAGGGGACGCCTAGTTGGGTCAAGCCGACCAGCAGCGATAGGGGCCCGTGTTACTGAAGGGGATCAGAAACTGGACATACGGGCCACGGATGGGCAGCTGAGCGGATCCGAAGGGCTGACGCGGCTGGGTTGGGTACCATGAAGCGCCCTGGCCCACCGCTGGCCGCCCGCTGCCGCCTTGCACGCTGTAGCCTTACATCATGCCTCGCATTGATCACCTTCATCGCCCGCTGCCTTTTGCAGCTTCAACGGCGCCCCCATTGACGAGATCAAGCCCAACAAGAAGATTCTGGAGCGCCTGTTCCCGGACATGAAGACCAACGAGGGTGAGTGTGGGGGATCAGCCTAGCTACACTTTATGTAGGGGAACCTGCTTCACTAAGGCCCGGATGTGGGGCGCCAGTTGGCTGGGGCAGGCACCGGCAGGCGAGCCCCCTGGGCTCCAACGCTTCTTAACCAACCGCAAGAGTGTTTCATTGGCCAAGGGTGCTGCAATAATGCTTCTTCAGTGTTTATCGTCTGGGCCTTTCGTTCGCTGTTCTGGTCATGGCATCCATGACGGACGCCCCTCAACGTCCCTTCCCAATTTTGTATTCTCTTCCCACAGCCGGTGTGCCGGTGTTCAAGGGAGTTCCCTTCACCACCAGCAAGGGGCCACTCAGCTCATCCGTGCCCAACGGCTGGGTCAAGTAAGCGAGGAAATCGAAGGAGCAATGGGGCGGAGGCAGGAGGCTAAGACGAGCAGGATGGGGTCGTACGGCTATTGGTGCCTCTAGGAACCGCAGGGTAGGGAACGTTAATGCAGGTGCCGAGAGCGCGTGTGCTGCAGCGTGTGGGTGCGCGCAGGGGGACACGGTTTGGGTAGGTAGGCTAGCAGCGGTAGCGTGAGCGTGAGCCCTGCTGTCCATTAGCAAGGGGCCACTCAGCTCCGCGCTGCCCTGCGGCTGGGTCGAGCAGGTACAGCAGGTGCGGTGCAGGTGGAGGGGCGGTGCGGCCGCGGGGACAAGCAGGCTGCGGCACCGGGTCCAGGATCTTGTGAGCCTTACGCGTGACGAAGGCAGCCTGTTCTCGCAGTTGGAAAGGAAGCAATGGATAGCCATGAGAGCGGCATTGGCTAGCGCCAGCGTTGTCTGCACCTGGCCGGTTTGGAGCGATGGCTTGAGGAGCGAGTTGTGTAGCTTCCGATTGTGTGCTTGGGACCATCGCAAGGCTAGCAGGTGCAGGAGGACATAACCCGTGCCTAGCGGTCCCGGACGGCTGACGCTGGTTCTCAATGCTCTGGCTGTCCTGTTGCCCTTTTGAGTAATGAGTTTGATACGTCACCCTGACCGGGCAGGGGTCCCCTGGAACAGCGAGTGAAGCTAGCAAAGCCCATGTTTGCAGCGCTCCTTCGTAGCAGGATGGTGGCAGGGCTGCAGTGTGGTGCACACATGGCAGAAACCTCTGCAGCGATGCTTTACTGTTAGGGGTGGTGGCGCACACGTACGGCCCGCGCAGGGCTGTTGCCGAGGCTCTACTCAGCAAACATTGCTGAATCAGGGGGATCCCCTGTAGTGAATTAACCTCCTGCAGTTGCCAGACCAGTTGCACAGCACGCGCCTACAAAGCCAGCCCAGCACGTAACACACTAATAGCCGGGCTAGCGTTAGACGTCCACTTCCCTTGTAGTTCACGCACGAACAACGCCAGCAAGCAAGTCTATGGCTGGCCCATCAATTTACGGCCACTGCCACGTGGTGCCTAGTGGCGTGCATGTAATAAGCGGTGGTGACAGGGGGCAGGGGTACAGGGGTGTTGCCGGGGCTCTTCTGAGCGAACCTTACGGCGCAAACCTTCTGCAATCGTCTCAGTGGCAACGTAAACAAACATGCCAACGAGCCAACCTCAACCGAGCCCGGGCCCAGCAGTAGACTGCTGCTGCCCATGTTGTACAGCATGCATGCATAATAGCAGCATGACACAAACGCTGCACAGGCGCACGTACGGCGGCTACTGCCAAGACAGGAGTGTCATTCATGTCATTCAGGCATGCGTACATCATGAAGTCTGCTGCCACCTCCCCCAACCTAGACGGCGTCAGACCGACGCTCCTGGGTAGAGCGCACACTTCTGTACCCATATCGTGAAGCATAACCTCAGCACAACCTGCCGCAACAGCCCACGGGCAAGCGGCAAAGCAACCACCGGACGTCTGACCGGACAGAAATATGCCCTCACTTGCTAAGTACGAGATGTGGTAGCGCGTGTATGACCGGCCGCTGTGCTGTAACACGTAAAGGTTTGCAAGAGGGCCCCTGACCTTACGACGGCCCACTACGGCACGTGCTTGCTCGATGCTCACAGTGTGGTGCGTTGCGGCAAAATAAGCGGAAAACACCGCAGGCTCCGTCATGCGTCGTTACACAAGCAGGCCTCGAGCGCAACGCCATTGCCGCACACACTGACTGCTCATTTACGTTTACCAGCACCTTCACAAACACGCACACACCGGCTGCACCCTGGGCTGCACCAGCTGTAGCCACGCCTGGCCACGCGATTACTGACTCAAGTCAAAGCGGTGAAAGGGAGCCCACTCACACACTAGCAACAACTTATTACTTGGGATACTTGTTCACGTGCTGGTAGGGCACCGGTACGCAGCCCTCAGTCCCCCTCGTGCAGGCACCAGCGTTTCCGTGCTTCCCTGACGCCTCACTCGGTTTCCTCGCCTTCTACGCGTTCCCTCTGGAGTTTGAGCACCAGGAGGAGCGCGCGCCTTGTCTGGTCACTGATGTTGTACGACGCGAGCGCTCGCTCGTCCACCAGCTTCGCCCCCCTGAAGAACAGCCCACTCTCGTCCTCGGGGATGGCCTCCCTGTCCATTTTCAGGGTTTCCCATGGATGCAAGGGCCTGCAATTATAGGTCGTGCCCATGGGGGTCGTAATGACAACGGACGTGCCGCCGCCCTCGGCAGTGGCGGCAGCGCCGGCTGCACCCGATGCGGTGGCGAGAGCAGGCCTGATAGGCCTGCAAATATAGTTCGTGCCCATGAAGGTCGTAATGACAACGGACTTGCCGCCGCCCTCGGCGGTGGCGGCAGCGTCGGCTGCACCCGATGCGGTGGCGGGAGGCACGGTGCGGGAGGGAGGGGAAGCAGTAGGGGGGTGCGGAGCGGTAGCTGCGGCATTGATGCGGTCGGTGCTGCCGTAAAAGCGCTCCAGGAAGGCGCGGGCCGTCTGCGTGCTGGTGCTGCCGCTGCTGCTGAGCAGGACGGCGTCGGGATGTGGGCGCAGGTGGAAGGTGACACTGGCGCGGTCGCGGGCCGTCACAGCGCTCCTGTCCACCCAGTGTACGGCGGGCTTGTACGGTACCGCGAAGGTGGGCACGTTGCACGAGTAGGGGTCCTGGAGGCAAGAGAGCATGGATTGTCGTGAAGAGGCTTCGCAGAAGGCAGCTGAGGGTCAGGAAAGACAGGGTAGGCAACAGCGTAAGAGTGGACCGATATACACTGTTCCGTTGACCCGTGGGTCGCGTCAAGCATGCCGGGGACCGCGCTGTTTACAGGGGGCCAGGACTCTGCGAATGTAGGCGCAGACCAAATGGCACTTGAGCATGTACGACGCAGTAATCATGCCCAGTGCGCACCTGGCCCAACGTCAGCCCCGGCAGCACTGCGGCAACGCCCGGCTCCAATGGCACGTGCTCCTCTCCGCCGCCCGGCCGCAGCACCACCAGGCCCCGGTCCCGCACCGGGCACACCACCAGCGTCAGCAGCCCCCCGTCCGCGTGCGGCGAGTAGGCGCTGGTGGCAGCGTCGCCGCTATCCTGATGCTTCTGGGGCTTCTCCTGCTGCTGCTCGTAAAGGTTGATGTATGCGGCAGAGGCATGCTCGTAGGCGCTGTCAACCGGCTGCAGCAGCTCGGTGGTCCCCGGAGCAAGGATTTCGCGTTGCCGGTGGCCGAGCAGGGCTGTTGCGACCAGGCGGCTGCAGGCGGCCAAGCCCGCTGCGGCCTCGCTAAAGGCATAGCTGTTGTCCAGGGGCTCGGGCCGGGAGAGCGCGGTCAGGGAGCGATGGCCACCAGCGTCAGTGATGTACGAGTCGACAGCGGACGGCCCGAGTAGCTTGCTAAGCCACTTGGGTAGCTCAACTAGCATGTAACCGTACTCCTGGAGGTCCGCTGCCCCCGCTGCGCCGAGCTCGCGGAGGTTTGCGCGCGTTCCATGGTAGTTGATGTCACGCTTCAGCTGTTCGACGCGGTCGGATTTGCGGAAGGCGCCGACGCCTCCGCAGGTCTGCAAGATGCTGTTGTCCTCCAGGCTGAGCTTGCGGACGGGAGGAGGCATGTTGCGACGCACCGGCGCTGTGCAAATGAGAGGACCTTAGCAGACCCGACGGAGCAGCGTAGTTGTTTGCACACCACCCCAAACACCATGCAGCCTACAACAGGTTGTGCATGTGCGCAACAAAGCAGAGACGGCAGGAGGACCAGGTATCCGAATGGGATCTCGCGACTCTGCCTCGGGCCAACCGCCGCTGATCGCTGCGGTTGTCGGAGGAGTTGTGGCTATGATAGTAACGCCTTGAACACCGCCTGTCAGCGGCGCATAACCTTTACCAGAGCCGAAGAAAGACGCAATCTTATTATGTTACGTGGTAGGACAAGTCACTGCTACACGTTCTTGAACCGTTGCACTCAGGGGGCCCAGGGGTGCTCCCCTGGTGCTCCCCTGGTGTAGCCGCTTGCCCGCCTCGGGCGTCAGTGAGTGGGTCACAAGCGCACGGATCTGATAAAGCTCAAGACGCAACAAGGTCGTGTTACAACTGGTGTGCTCCAAGTCCTTGCCATATGCTGCCGCCACCACCTCGAAACCAACACGTACGGCATCAAGGTGCCGCCTGCTGCGCTCTGGCATCGCACGTGCACCCGTTCCCCCAAGGACACCACCACCACCATCCACCACGTGCGATAACCTGCCGCGCAACCGAGGGAGCGTTCCAATAACAGAAATCGACCACTGTTTACCGACAGCACCGCTTGCATCAGCGAGTGCCATGCAGGGCCACTGACCTACATCGTTCCTGGTACAAGCAGGCCAACGCTGGCCCAAAGCACGGCAGCCTCGCCCACAGCGCCAGCCGTTGCCGCTAACCTCGCTAGTACCCGCCCATGGACTCGCGGCCTAGTTGCCTCAGCTATGCTCTGATGCCTGCGTTGTCATCCCCTTCACCGCATCCTGCAACACACTGGCCCACATCACATGCAAGAGCCAAGTCCAAGATCCAAGTTACTCCACAACGCTCCACAGCAGCATGCCTGGCCTGGCGAGCCTTCGGGCCTATCTGTCTACAGGTAACATCTGCCCGTAAGATTGCCGCCCTAGGCCTAGCTGCTACTGGGCGTGCTTCCCCGTGATGAGTCCCGAATTCGTTGCTGCATCATCAGGCGACAATGCCACAGACCCAGTCGTGCCTTGTACTGCAAAAGGCGTACCATGGAATACGAAAACACCGCTGCACGGCACGGTGCATACACGTGCATGCTTATGGGTGCTACACACGGCATGTACCCCAGCCTGCGCCGGTACGCACCGCCACCACAGAAACAAAACCCGTTGCTTCATGCTTGCAAACGTATGCCCAGGTTGACCAGCCAGAACCAGCAACAGTTCCTGTGTGGAACAAGCTCTTTTCGCAATCCGGCACACAGCTCTCAGTCCCCAGTGAGTTTGAGCAAGAGGTGCATCACCGCTCGGTCGGTGATGTCGTACGACTCGAGCGTGCGCTCGACCTCCAGCTGCACCTTCCTGAAGATCAGCTTGATCTGGTCCTCTGGAATGCCTTCTTTTTCGTTAATTAGAGTCTTTATGTGCGCGACGGTTGACCATGGATACAGCGGCCCGCAAAGTAGGGTATTGCCCGTCATGGTCTTGATGAAGACGGACATGCCGCCGCCACCACCACCACCGCCGGCGGCGGCGGCGGCTGCACCCGTTGCGGCTGCGGGAGCGGGCCTGACGGCGTTGGCAGGAGGAACGGTACGGAAGGTAGGGCTGCGAGGAGCAGCAGCGGCAGCATTGTTTATGCGGTCGGTGCTGCCGTAAAAGCCTTCCAGGAAGGCGCGGGCCGTCTGCGTGCGGCTGCTGCTGCTGCCGCTGCTGCCGTCGTTGCGAACCAGCAGCACGGCGTCGGGGTGGGGGCGCAGGTGGAAGGTGACGCTCGCCCGGTCCTGGGCCATCACGGCGCTCCTGTCCACCCAGTGCACAGTGGGCGTGTACGGCACCGTGAAGCTGGGCACGTTGCACGGGTAGGGGTCCTGTTGGCCGGGCAACCAGGAGCAGGGGTGGTGGTAATGCATTATTACAGAGCGGCAGGGACGGGTTTGGCGCTGACATGGGAGGTGTCCCCGTCACAGATGGATTTTATGTTACGCTGGTGTGGCATACCGGTACCATGGGTAATCCAAGCTGAACAGGGTCCACGCAGCTTCACTTCGAAGGACCTGCCGGTATGCCACGCCTGTCGTAGAACCCAACCCACACAGCAACTATGTGCATAATGCATGCTGCATAGTTCACGCTGCCTAGTGCCCACCTGTCCCAGCGACAGCCCAGGTAGCACCGCGGCAACGCCCGGCTCCAGCGGTACGTGCTCCCTCCCGCCGCCCGGCCGCAGCACCACCAGGCACCCGTCCCGCACCGGGCAGGCCACCAGCGTCAGCAGCCCCCCGTCCACGTGCGGCGAGTAGGCGCTCGTGCGCCCATCGCCGCTGTCCTGCTGCTGCTGTTGCTGCTGCTCATGCAGATGCTGCTCGTAGAGGTTGATGTGCGCGGCAGACGCATGCTCGTAGGCGCTCGCGACCGGCTGCAGCAGCTCGGTGGTCGCCGGCGTAAGAATGTCGCCTTGCCGGTGGCCGAGCAGGGCTGTAGCGACCAGGCGGGCGCAGGCAGCCAAGCCGGCTGCGGCCTCGCTAAAGGCATAGCTGTTGTCCCGGGGCTCGGGCCGGGCGAGCAGGCTTTTGCCGTTTAGCGTGGCCATGGAGCGAGGGCCCCCAGCTTCGGTGATGTAGGAGGCGACTTCGAACGGCCCGAGCAGCTTGCCAAGCCACTTCGGCAGCTCAATTAACATGTATCCGTGCTCATGCAGGTCAGCTGCTCCCGCTGCGCCGAGCTGGCGGAGGCTTGCGAGCGTCTCATGGTAATCGCGCTTCAGCTCCTCGACGCGGTAGGATTTCCGGAAGGCACCGACACCTCCACAAGCTTGCAAGATGCTGTTGTCCTCCAAGTTAAGTTTACGGACAGGAGGAGGCATTGTGCGACGCAACGGCGCTTGGCATTTACCAGGAGTTTAAGGCAGACCCGAGCCGAGGTGTTACCCCAAACACCATGCAAGCTCACAAATGGCTGAGCGAGTTAACTACATAGCTAAAATGGCAGGCTTACGGGACGACATGTCGAAGGGGAACTCGGGAACTGACCCTGCCTAACCACCAGGAACCGCCACTTTCAGACTTCGGCTCTATGAACGCCTGGCAGCAACCCACAGTCTCTCGGGAAGCGGATTCAAGGTGCAAAGCGACAGGCCGGGTGGTCTTCCTGGCGACCGGACAAGCCCCTTTAGGCACGTGCATGTCCAATACGACGGTACGACACTATCATGCAATTGGTCGTGCTTGACTGCTCCAGACAGTAATTCACGTTGGGGTGCCATGCGAATGGGGTCCTGCCGCGTAAGGTGTGTACCGGTTTGCGTGCGTGTGCCACGTGTCAGCAGCTGCCATGTACGATGTGCACAGACCCATATTTGACGAGCCAACCGGTGGTGTAGGCAGCGCTCAAGTATTAGAGCTTTCAGTTTCTCGTCAAGTGGAGGAGAGTGTGCCCAACGGGTCAGAGGCCCTGAACGGGAGACAGGCACCAGCAGACACCATGGTAGGGCCTTGAGCACGACACACTGACCATGAACACTGCACGGCGGCACAATGTCATCCCTACACACTTGTTATAAGAAAGCTGTAAGTTACTTGGTTAACTGTGGTTGGCAAGGGTGCATTGCGCAACGACACTAAGCACAACACCTGCGCGACACTGCATAAGAATGCGCGCCAAGTAAATTGCGTACACACGGCAAGTCTTGAGATCACCGGCTGTAGTATGCGACGGAAGATTTTAGCCTCCGCGGTGGCCCCGGCCCTTTGGCTTCTCCATCGCAACGACCATGCGCTTACCGGGACGGAACAGCCACCAACGCCGCATCACTGCCTCGAAGCTGCAAGCCAAGTAGCTATGCCACAACAGCTACAGCAGCGGCAGCCGAAGGGGGAGCTCCCAGCTACTTCGCTCTCCCGTGGCGCTTCCACCCTTGCGGCGCTTCCCTTGCGCCTCGCCTCGCTCCTCACCCTCCACGCCCACGCCGACTCTGGATCCTCCTCCAGCCTCTCTACTTCCTCAGCCTCAAGCCTTCACCCAGCAGCGCAACAGCTCCAGCCCCAGCAGCAGTCCGCAGCAGCGGGCGCCCCGCCCAGCCCGCCACCGCTGCCCCTACCCACCGCCTTCCGCGCCGCGCTGTCGTACCCGCTCGCGTCGTACATGGGGCTGCCGTACGGGTCCTCGCCGCTGGGCCAGGAGCAGCTGCAGCAGCTGGAGGCGGCGGCACTGGCGGGCTGGGACGGGCCGGACGCGCTGCAGGTGTGCCGGCCGGCACATGTGTGTTAGCATGGCCACACGGGACCTTATCCGATGTACACGCGCCGGGCCGAAACACTACGTTGGCGTGCATCAGAGGCCTTAATCAGACACATGGATGACCTTCATTGGTAGACAGTGGAGTTGACCCTGCTGCGGTATTGCCGCCGCTGTTGCTGTTGCTGCTGCTACCGCAGGTGGTGACGGTGGTGTGGTCCTTGGCGTGGGCGGGGCACCGGCCGGGGCCTGACTATGTCGCACGGCTACAGGTGGGCATCGTTTGGGGTTTTGGTGACATGTACGACATGTACGCAAATTTTCCTTTTTGGCGCATGTACTAGTCCTGTAGCATTACAGAAGCGGCCTTGCCTCTTGGGGAACACTGTCCGTGTGGGTAGGGGGAGAGCCAGCGACATGCACGTATGGGCTCGGTACCTGTAAAGAGCCTCCCCAACATCCCACCCTCATGCCCGTACATGCGCACGAGGTGCTGTGTGCCACATGTGCCACACACTGTGACAGCCATACGGTACGCGGCATTCGGCCTCATGGGGGCCGCCAATTGCCTGGGCCCCACACCCCATGCACACCTCCCGCAGGCCGCCCTCTCCTCCGGTAGCCTCCCCTCCGCCTCCCTCAGCCCCACGCAGCTGGCCGTGCTGCTGTGGGCCGCCACCCTGCACGGCGCCGCCACCCCCGAGCTCTGGTCCGCCGCCCTGGCCCGCCTCGCGCCCGCCGCCGCCGCCGCGCCCGCCACCGCCGCCGCCCTGGACGAGTGCGCCGTCATGTATCTCCTCCACGCCGCCCTGTCGTACTCCGCGTACGGCAGCAGCCGTACAGCTGGTGGTACGGCACCCGCGTACGTCGGCTCGCCGGGAGGCGGCTCCGGCGGCCCGGCTTGCCAGCCGCGGGCGACAAAGGAGGAGGTGGTTGGACTGTTGGCGCCGTTGGGCCGGAAGGGCCAGGCCCGGATGGCGACGGCGTACGGCGAGTTCGTACCGCTGCACCCCGCCATTGAGGGGCCGTACCTTGCCGTACTGTACTGCATGTCGGCCCTTAAGGAGCAGGAGGCGGTGACGGCGGCGGCGGCAGCGGCGGCGAGGGGCGGGTCGGGTGGATGGGGTGCCAGCCTGGGGCTGGGCCGGGGGGCGGGGAGCGGAGGGGCTGCAGGTGGTGGTGGTGGTGGTGGTGGCAGTGGTGCTGCAGAGTGGGCGCCTCCTGGGGCGGCGGGAGCGGCCGCGGCGTTGCTGGGCAGCCCCAAGGTGCGTGCATGCGCTGTCGGGGGTGGCCGGGGGGAAGGGTTTGGGGCAAATGGGCCGTGAGGGCGCGGCAGCACACATGTCTTTGGGTGCATTGAATGGAGGTGGGGCACACTGGTTGAACTTGAGGCGCTGCGTATAAAAGAACTTCCACTAGATGGAGTGTACACTGCAAGGAGGAAGGCTTTGGGCAGAGGAGCATGACGAACTGAGGGCTAAGCATTCGCACGGAACAATCGGCTAGGTGCAGCTCGTGTTGCTGGCTGGTGAGGAGGCGGAGAAGGGGTTGGTCATGTTAGTCACGTACTTCTCTAGCTTGAATCCGCGTCAAGCGAGCGGCCCCCCTTCCTTCTTTCCGCTCGTTCTTGTGGCATAGCACTTACTGCTGCCGTACAACTGTGCTGCCCATGCCTTGCGGTGTTCTGCTAGGGCCGCCTACCGCACTTCCCCCCCAGCATCCCTTCCCTTTTGCGGTTGCCTCCTGTCGTGCTTGTTGCAAGTGCACATGCCCCAAACCCCGCATGCCCCGCCCCGCCCCTCAGGAGCTGTCCAGGCTGCTGCGTCACCTGCTGCACCCCTGAGCGTCGTCCTGCCTCTGAACGACTTGCCCCTGATGACGTGTGTGCTCAGCACTATATAAGCCACGCACCCGTGGAGCTTCCCGGCTGCGCCGCGACTGCTGTACCACTGGCCTGCACTTTTACAGAGCCCCTGCGTGTTTTGCAAACTGCCCCCCGCCCCTCAGGAGCTGCCTCGGCTGCGCCGTGATCTGCTGTACCACTGTCCTGTATCTGTACGCCGCACGTTATGTCATTGAGCCCAACGACACTGTTTTCTGTGTTCTGGCCCCCAGGAGCTGTCCCGCCTGCGCCGCGACCTGCTGTACCACTGGCGCGGCGACGAGCTGCTGGACCCCCTGCAGCGCACACGCAACCAGGTAAGTAACGAAGGCGGGCGAGGTCAGCCTGCCAGGGAGGAGTCTCGTACTGCACGTGCTGTCGAGAGGGTTTCGCAGGGTCTTGCGTAGGAGGGCGCCCTCAGCATGCACTGGCCTGGTTCCTGCCCAGACCCCAAGTAAGCACCCAAGCTGAAGTGCTCCCTGTAGCCTCACAGCACGGTACTATGGAGACGCCCCGAAGGCAGTGCTTCCCTTGGCTTTACACCCGCAATGGCACACCGTCCTGCAGGCGGTGTACCTGCTGACACGACGGCTGGGCATAACGGTCTCTCAGCCGGAGGACGTGGATATTGCCGTACCCTCCCGCTGGCTGGCCCTATACGTCACCAAGGGTACGGCAGACGCCGACCGTACGGCGGGTGCGTCAAACCCTAGCGGCAGCGCCGCCGCCGGCGGCGGTGGCAGCAGCACGGCTGGACTGGAGCGGTTGGCGGTTGGGATCCACGAGGTGGTTGAGGTGCTCGTACGGGAGCGGTTTGCGCCGCGCATGCGGCAGCCGGTTGGCGGGGAGTGGGGGCCCGGGGGAGGCGCAAAGGGGCTGTGGGCTGCGCGGGAGGGGGTGCTGAGGAGCAGGGGGTGGCGGGTGGCGGTGCTGGACGCAGACGTGTGGAGTGGGCTGGGCGAGGACGGGAAGGTGGAGTACCTGCAGCGGCTGCTGCGGGGGGCTGGGCGGTGAGGCAGGCAGGGAGCAGGTCAGGGAGGAGGGTAGGGAGGCCTAGTATGGTTCAGTACTGGCGGGTGGCGGTGCGCCCCTATTGTACGGTTCGCTGCGAAGGGACGAGCAGGTCTGCAAGAACGGCGGGATACGGTAATGGGAGCGGTTGAGGCTACCGGGGGAAGCCCTCGCCTTGGGGTTGCAGAGGTTGCGGATGCAGGCGGATGCTTGAGGGGTGCAGGGAACTAGTTCCGCTTGAGGGGTGCAGGGAACTAGGGACAAGCACACGATGTGTTCCGTACGTGTAGGTTCTGGAGGCCGGACCGTCCTATCATGCCACGGCACGCGTGGTTGCAGCTGTGCAAGGCTGGCGCGTTATGACGTCACAAGCAACTAGCTGTGCACGTACGGTATGCTGCTGTAGTTGGGGGTATGTGTACCGGAAACCGTACGGTATCTGGGGTCGGAGTGTGGTGGCGCATGCGCATGGTAGGGAAGATGGCGGAGTGCCCTCCAGGGGCTGATGGCCGCCCACGGACCATAACCGCCCCCTGTTTGGCACAAACGCGTGAGCAGTGGCCTTAAGGGACCAGTCTCCCGAATGAGCGGCGGGGAGTGCCAACGCACGGCCTGCTTTGACTTTGCTGCACAGCGACTGGACAGGGGAGCCCAAAAGCAGTTGACTTGTAATACGTGCATCAGAGCATGCCCAGTGCACCTGTTCATGACACAAGCTTTTTATTTTAATACTGTGGTTAACCAGGGCCGCAGTCAAGCTGGTCTTCCGTAAGGTACGGCCTCGTGACCGGCTCCTGGCTCCTTGCCACGCTGACTGCCTGGCGCTCGACGGGCAGTGGAAACACACTTGGATACACGAGCGCACCTTGGAAGAGTGCATAGTAGACGCCTTGCCGATCGGTCTACGCAGCCAAGTAAGGGTTCTTGCACCATGGCCCTGCGCATGCCCACCTCTGGCTCGCCGGCTTCTCGCGCTGGCGTGAGCCGCCGCGCAAGCGTTGCCGTGAAGGCTACTGTGGTGAGACATTGCAGCTAAGCCCTGATGGCGATTAGCATAAAGCAAGGGTCTGCGTGTCGGAGACCCTGGCCGCGGCTGCGGGCGACTCAGGGGCGCGGACGTGCATAACCGAGAATAGAAACAGTTGTTACATGTGCTTTGCCTATGGGCTGTTGCGCAAGCGGCCCTGCGTCCCAACGACAGCCGACCTCGATCCTCAATTTGTCTAGGCTACGTCCGCGCCGGCGTCGAGCGCTGCATCCACAAAGGGTGAAGTCGCGAGGATTGCGGTGCTGGGCGCGTCTGGCTACACCGGTGCGGAGGTGGTGCGGCTTTGCGCGCTGCACCCCAACATCAAGGTCACCGTCCTGACGGGCGACAAGCAGGCGGGCAAGGTGGGATAACAGATTTTAGATATAGACAGTGTATAGCATGCGAGCGGTGTCGGTCGTGCCCATCTGGCACTAGCTGCTCGCTGCAAGCACGTAGCCCGAGGAGCCTGGAGGTGACCCGCCGCACCTGACGCTTCCCTATACCCACACATCCTTCCGACAGTCTTTCCTGAACGTGGTTTCGCACTCCATCACCCCAGCCCACTTGCCCTGCGATGCCTTAACCCACACCCTGCCTGCACCGTGAACGTGTTTTCGCACTCCATCACCCCCGCCCACGTGCCTTGCGAATGGTCCCCTAACCCTCACCCTTTGTGCACATTCTCCGGGACTCCGCCCGGCCCCGCCCGCGCAGCCCTTCTCGGACGTGTTCCCGCACCTCATCACCGCCACCAACGTCCCTAAGCTGGTCAAAATCGATGACGTCAACTTTGGGGACGTGGACGCGGCCTTCTGCTGCCTGCCGCACGCCACCACGCAGGTGGGTGCGCCCGTGGGCAATGTGCATAGCCTGATGTGGGTCAGGTCAACCCCTGGGGAACGTGGGCGGGCCTGCTCCACGCCACCATGTGGGCTGGTGGTGACGGTGCTACAGACGTTTCCGGGTCGGCGTGCATGCACTTGGGCGAGTCTGGGGAGCATGGCGGGCCTTCAGCACGCAAGCATGCAAACGGCTTGGTGTGCTGGTGGGAAGACGGAATCGCGGTTGGCGGCGCGAGGAGCGGCAGTAGCTGGAGCGGCATGAGCAGCGCCGTAGAAGCTACGGCGGCGGCGGCGGTGGCGGGAGGAAGGCAACACGCGAGCGAGCTGGGGCAGATAGTCTGGAGTAAGCCTCCTGCCCATGGGTGGGGCCAGGGGCATGCGTCAGATGCGAACGGCAGCACGGCAGGCCGTTGCGCGGTGTGCTGCTGCGACACGCGATTTCAGGCACCGCGCACCAGCGGTGGCCTGGGCGGAGGGGCTGGGATGTGCCGTAGGCACGTCCCGGGCCTTTCCAGGGCCCGCACGACCCCACCCACCCTTGCCACGTCTTGGCGCTCGGTTGAGGCGTGTTGGGGACCCGGAGGGCGGCCCTGGGTTGGCCCCCACCCTGCCGTCCGGGCCGGGGCCGCCTGCCACTCCGCCTGGGGAAGCTGATGAAGCAGATGAAGCAGACATACTCGTATGGGAATCCAGCAGCTCCTGGCCAGGCCGTTCTGCTGGGCTGTACACTACGGTACCGTACGCCCGCTACGTCAGCATAGTGGGCGCATGCGCAACTGGGGCCCAGCTGCAGCTTGACCCGAGATGCCCCCACTCGTTCGGCCCCCGGTCTTGGCGTAGCAGAGGCGTGCGCAACGGGGTCGACTGCAGCTTAACCAGAGGTGGCCCTCCCTTATTGTCAGAACACTGTTAACTAAGTGTGGAGCTATTCGCCCCCTGCAGGAGATCGTCAAGGTTTGCAACAACTTTATCAATAGGCTGCCTCCTCCATTGTGGTCCGATCTCACCATTGTCCAATTTTAGAAAATAAAATGGATTTGTCCCCCCCTGCAGGAGATCATCAAGAAGCTGCCCCGCGACCTCAAGATTGTGGACCTGTCGGCGGACTTCCGCCTCAAGGACCCGGCCGTGTACGCTGAGTGGTGAGTGGGACAAGGGTGGCATGCATGTCCTGTTGGTGGACTTCCGCCTCCCAATTGGTGAGAGTGGCGCGGCGGGTGTGGCGTTCTGTCGGGGCCGACGCACGGGGGGTCCAAGGTCTGAGGGTTCGAATAGACGCGCCCCCATCCGACATGCTTGTTTCAAACTTTTAGATGCTGGGATGGGGGCAGGTGGCCTGGGGGACGTGAACGCTGGTTCACCAGCGCCAAGGCCACACGCTGGCGGGTACCGTTGGCCCGCGGGAGCTGAGGGCTCGGCCACGCCTCCCGGACTTGAACAGCGACCGGCACGGCGGCAGCCATGCTGGAGAGGAAACCCGCGCAAGACCTTGGCAGCGGCAGGACGCGCCGCAGCGCAGTCAGTTGTATCATACCGGTAATGGCTGCAGACCTCTCAGCGGCATGGCTTGGCCGTCCGAAATGTGGATCCATGCTGCAGTACGGGCTTGGAAGCCGGAACGGGGACGGCAGCGGCGGCCTGCACAGCGGCCAGAGTAGCGGGCGGGCGCTGGCAGGGCAGTGCCGTTGGGCGCGGCAGTCCTGCCCGCTGTTCCCGCTGCCGCTGCCGCTGCCGCTGCCACACCCAACAGCGCTGCTGTGCCGGCCGTCGCTGCCGTCCCAGCTTCGGGACCCGTCGGCCAGGGAACAGAGTGTGGCACGATTGCTGTATTACCTAGCGTACCACCCATGTACAGCCACGAGCACTTGCGGTACGCCACCGAACGACATGTACACGCGCCCTTCTCCCCTTGCCGTACTGTTGCCGTGGTGCACAGGTACGGGCACGAGCACGCCGCCGTGGACCTGCAGCAGGAGGCGGTGTACGGCCTGACGGAGGTGTACCGCGACGCGGTCAAGGGCGCCCGCCTGCTGGCCAACCCGGGCTGCTACCCCACCTGCTCGCAGCTGCCGCTGTACCCGCTGATCAAGGTGGGGAGGGTGGGTGAGAGGGCCTTCTGGGAGGGTGGAGATTGCTGTCATTGTGCCGACACCGCACAGGGTGGCACTAGGTCGTTTACATGGTCTGACGGAGGGCTCGGACCTTGGCTGGGACCCAAGGTGTCAGGCTGGTAGCAACCTGGCCTTCGGCACTGCTGGCAGGGTGTGGCCAGGTTTCAGTGTAGGGTGCCGGGAAGCCATTGCGCTGCCTGTTATGGTTGCTGGGGAGTCCTCCCCAGCAAGCAGGAGCCTCGATAAGGGATCAGCCCATGGGTGCAGGTAGGAGATGTGGGTGGGCAAGCCAGGCTGCCAGGATTGGGAGCATGGAGGTAGCCCGCTGGAGTGGCTATGGGGAAACAGCAGGCATGGGAGGCGGCTGGATTACGCACGACGGGCTCAAGTTGCAGCCCCGGCCCTGCACATAGAAAGTAGGGCCGCTTTGGAAGGCTGGGCTCACTCAGCCCCAAGCTGCTGCCGTTACCTTCCTTCCTGACCCTGGCCGAGGCCCGCCCTCCCTCTTCCCACGCTGCCCCTCGCAGTCCAACCTGATCACTGCCGACGACATCATTATCGACGCCAAGTCGGGTGAGCCGGGGGTACGGGCAGCTGGGTACCGGTACGTCGCAGCAGCTGAGGGGACTTCACGCTGCTGTAGCTGCGGTCTTGGGTTCGCTGTGCGGTGCTCGCAGCATTCGTCGTCTGGCCTCGGTCGGAGCAACATCAACCTGCTCCCCCTGCGCGCTGTAACGCAGGCGTGTCGGGCGCTGACCGCTCCGCCAGGGAGTCCAACCTGTTGAAACCGCGTTCCGTTTCTCAGCAGTGACCATGTTTTGATATCCCATCCTACCCTCTGCCATGTAGGCGTCTCGGGCGCTGGTCGCTCCGCCAAGGAGTCCAACCTGTACTGCGAGATCGCGGAGGGCATCAACAGCTACGCCGTGGGCAAGCACCGCCACATGCCCGAGATCGAGCAGGTGGGGAGGGTGGTTGGTGGTTATAAAACCTGTTGACGCATGGCACTAGCAAATAGCAGCTAAGGAGCTTGGCGGCCGTGCTGTTTCCTGCGGCAGCTCGACGGCCAGCCACTGGTGCCGCTGTGTGGATGGGCCCAATACGTTATCCTGAGTGGTTGCCAGTGCGTGTCGATCTCCTGAGCGGCTTGCAACTCATGTGCGTTCCGCCACGACACGTAGCCGACCGCACGGCCGCAGGGCCTTGTCGGGACTGCAGGCAATCCAAGAAGTGCTGGATCCCTCTCCCTGCTACCACCTGCTGACAAAGTTGCCATCTCCTGAACCGCAGGGCCTGACCGAGGCTGCGGGCAAGCCTGTGACGGTGTCCTTCACCCCGCACCTCATCAACATGAGCAGGTGGGGCGGACGCACCTGGAGGCTAGGGCGTTGGGAAGCTGCTTTGTAGCAATGCGTGCCAGGCCAAGGAAAATGCCGCCACCCAGCTTCCACGCTTGCACGTATGCAACTTCCCTTCCCACTTCACGCCTACGCCTACGTGCCCCCGGGAGACTGCAGTACACCATGTACGGCCATGTTGCCAAATTAATATTGTACCTCGTCCGCTCAATTCACGCACCCCCATGGACATCTACCGCTCACTTATGCGTCCCCTCAGCCCTCAGCGCAGCGCAAGGGGACACATCACACCATGTGCAACATCACGACCGCACCCCGCAATCCGCACATGCTTCACCTCACCGCCTGTCCTGTTCCTTCCCCCAGGGCAATGCAATGCATCCATGCACACCACTCCCACCCCCAGCGCCAGAAACATGCAGTGCGCCATGTACGTCAAGATGACTCCGCCGGTACACTGAAACGTACCGTACCCATGCCGTACACCGTGCGCAGGGGCATGCAGTGCACCATGTACGTCAAGATGGCCCCTGGGGTGTCGGTGGACGACCTGCGCGCCCACCTGGCCGCCACGTACGAGGGAGAGCCCTTCGTCAAGGTGCGCGTCGGCACGGACGACACGTGGCAGAGTGACGGCACGTGGCTGCTTGACACGTGTGCTTGGGCAGCTGTGTGACAGGTTGCTTGTTGCCCGTCGACTGGACAATGGCAGCGCGCACGCGTAAGACACAACGAAGTGCGGCTTAGCAGGACGAGCCGTCTGCTGTAGCGTGGGTATGCACCTGCTACATGACATGTAGCGCGTGTGCAGGCCTATGCATGCGGGCCTATATATCACAGGTACCGGGTGCATGGGCCCGCACATATCGCCGCGTGTCATGGATCGGGTGCGTACCCACACTACGACAGACGGCTGGCCTGCTAAGCCGCGTTTCGCTGTGCCTTATTGGAGGCAATGTGTGCGGGCCTATGCATGCAATCCCTGTGCATATCCAGGCCCTGCTCTCCCGTCATGCCGGCCTCATCCGTGGCGAAGCCCTGTCCAAAGGCACAACCCCGCACGTGCACCACGTGCTGCACCTCACCTCGCCTTCATACCACCTCCACTCTACTGGGTTTGTAAAAGGAAGAATAGTTATAGATAGTTATAGACACTCGTTAAATATCCAAAGCTATTGGTCACCACGCGCACCCAGTCCCGTCCCGCTCGGACCTTCCTGCCCCTGCCTGCGCCTCGCCCGCCTCCCTGCCCGCCCCCCAGCCCCCGCGGGATTTCAGCGTTGCTGTGACCGACTGCCCTGCAAATCTGAGTTGCAATACATGGTTATTTAGTACGTATATTTCCCCTCCCCAGGTCCTGGCCAAGGGCGCCATCCCGCACACGCGCCACGTGCGCGGCTCCAACTACTGCCTCATGAACGTGTTCGAGGACCGCCTGCCGGGCCGCGCAGTGGTTATTTCCGTGATCGACAACCTGGTCAAGGGAGCCAGCGGGCAGGGGCTGCAGGTGGGTTAAGGAGGTGATGTGTGTTAGGGGTGTGCGTGTAGAGATGTGGTTATTTCCGTTATCGACAACCTGGTCAAGGGAGCCAGCGGGCAGGGCCTGCAGGTGGGTTAAGGAGGCGTTTGCTGATTGGATTGTGGACGGGCTGTGGTGCCGCCCTTGTTGGGAAGCACGTGGCCAACGGGGAGACAGCGGGCAGGGACTGCGGATGAGGTGGCGGGGACCATGCAGCCAGTATCCTACTCTGGGTCTGCAAGGGCATGGAAAAGCTCCACAGGGCAAAGCGCCGAGGCCATATAATAAGGGGTCTGGAGTGAAAGGATGTAAGGATTTGGGTGGGGTGGGTGGGTGTCAAGGTGTGTTGTATTGGTGATGGACGGTGTGGTTGATGGGGAGTCAGTGACCAAGGTCTGCAGAAAGTATGGTAACGACTGCGCGCCGTGCAAAGAATCGCGTCTGCAACAACTGCAACAACTTACATTCCACAAGCGGGGGTCGCCGGGGCAGCTTCGCAGGGTGCAAGCGCGCATGCTTGTAGGTGGGGGGTTGACGGTGTGGAAAGTTGTGTGCGTGGGGGAGGTTACGAAGGACGGGCCAGCAGGGCCGCAAACAATGCTTGGCACGCCCACGTGTTGCTCCTTTATTGCTTGCCTCTCCGTGTCCGATTACACGGGCCCGCCCCGTCCTTCCCTGCTGCAGAACCTCAACCTGATGATGGGTTGGCCCGAGACCACCGCCCTGCAGCAGCTGGCCATGTTCCCATAAGCGGGAGGGGGTGCAGCAAGGCGAGCAGCAGCGAGGACTGTGGGTTAGGTGTGGATAGGGGGAGGAGCGGCAGCAGCTGGCCCAAGACCACCGCCCTGCAGCAGCTGGCCATGTTCCCGTAAGCGGGAGTGGAACGGGTTGAGGGCAAGGGGAGCAGCAGCACTGGCGGCTGTGGGTTAGGTGCGGGCGCATCTGGCCATGTTCCCGTGAAAGGAAGCGGAAGTGCATGCGGCAGGGGGAGCAGTAGTTGGCCATGTCCCCGTAAGCGGAGGGAGGCGCGGCCGGAGGAGCAGCAGCGACGGCTGTCGGTCGAGTGTGTGAAACGCTAGGAGCGAGAGCATATCGCAATATCTCCGTGAGGCGAGCGGGAGCGAAAGCAGCAACGGGGATAGCAGCACCGACAGGTGTGGATTAGGTGTGGGTGCTGGGGAGGAGCAGGAGCAGGGCCCGCTGCATGGGTGGTGGCAGCACACAGTGATGTGCTCGCTGTGGGCCGAGGAAGACAAGAGGTAGGGTGGCCATGTGACGAACGACTTTCCCTGGGGAGCTGCGGCAGGGAATGACGGAGAAAATGGCAGAGGCGCAGGAAGACGATGTAAGAACTGTAGTCGTGGAAGATGTTGGTGGTGAACGGAAGTGTATAGTGGGACGCTGTGAGGTTATAATCACGGGGGGTTGCTTGCAGCTGTGCAGGACTGCAAGGAGCGGCGAGCAGGCCCGTTGAAGCGGCGAAGGCGTGCTTTTGGGGCCCTAGACGGTTCTGATGGTAGGTGTGGTGGCGCCTCTTGTTGCTACCTAGGCGGCCGGACCGGACGGCTGCGTTGTGGGGTGCACATTGCTTTTGGTGTCGGTGGTGCATCCCGGCTTGGCACCTGTGTGCGCGGCAACAAGAGGTGCACAGGTTGGACAACGTGCGCCTCATAGCCACAGCTGTCTCGACTTGTGTTTCGACCCCCGATTGCTTGGGGCTGACGGGCTACGGCCCTGTGGTGGCAGACCGTGTTCGCGCAGAGTGCGGGCAGTCCAAGGCTACTGCAGGCAAGAACTTGGCGTGAGAATTCTATGAGGTGTAACCCGATAGCAAGATGCCGGTTTGCCAGTCCATGAAGCTACCAGTACTTAGTTGTTTAGTGGCCGTGTGCTGCCCGCTGGCGCTGGAAGGCAGCAGATGCGGTACGCGAAGCGGGCAGCTCTGACAGTGTCCGACAGCCATGCTCTGCGCTTTGCCCCCGGGATCAACAGGGCATACGGTACACTGCCGTGCATAAGCTCGCGAGCAGGCCGGGGATAGGGAAGGTCAGGCCAGGAGAGGACAGGCAAAGCACCCCACGGCCTCCCCGAATGGGCACCCCTGCCCCAGAGGCCTTGCAGAGGGTAGGCTTGCCCCTGACCTTGGCTTTCGAGGTGGAGCATGCCGTGCAGCTCTTGGGGCAGCTTGTCCGCTGGTGCACATAATTGCTCTCCTGCCATCCTGACAATGCAGGCGACAGACAGGCCTGGCTATGCTGCATCCCGGAGATTCCAGAACACGGCGTCGGTCAAACAGTACGGGAAACGGTTACTAAGGCTCAGCCAACTGCCAGGAGCCCTAGGTGTCCAGAGAGACGTCTCGGTTGTATTAGGCGCACAAGTCAAGATGACAAGGCTACGTGAGCCCCCGTGGTTCGAAGAGCTAAGCCCACAACTGCTGCGTAACAAGGCAATCCGCACGTTCCTGCAAGCGTACAGCGACCACGAATGGCCCGAAGTGACGAAACTTGTCCTGTTATATGGCATAGTCAGCCTTACGCGGCAATACCCAGGCCAGGTGCTCTCCCTCGCGGCGCTGCGGGAGGCCCTCTCAGCTGGCGCCTCAGCGCAGGCCGTGGAAACCGCAATACCTGACCTGCAAGATAAGCTCAGCGAGCTGAGATTACAACTGGATGATGTCCAGGACGACCTGCAGCCTCGCGGCGAAGTAAGCCCATTTTGGTCAAACGATGAAAACTTGACGACCACGCAGCTACCAACGACTTAACCAATAATTCAAATGCTTGTTATACAGCTTCGCGACGTGTCGCGTCCGCCAGAAGCCCGCGGGCCCCAAGTGCCAGGTAGGACATCAGGCATGCACGCATGCTTGCTCCCTGATAGAAAGCTACTGCTAGTGCCAGAGCCTGGATTGGCTGGCAATGTATCATGTAGGACCTTCCCAGCCACCGGGAGTGGACGCTGAATGGAAGCAGGCGCTGCAAAAGCACCACCAGGCCCAGCACCAGCAGCGTGCCCACGAGCAGCGGATGCGCGAGGCCGCGGCCGAGGCCAAGGCGGCCCTACGCAAGTCCGAAAGCTGGCTGCAATACAAGGGTAGGCTATCGCAGTACTTGGTTGCTGCTGGTTGCACGCACGCACGCCTTAAGCCATCCAACCACACCCCAGCTTCCAGCCCCACGCTCTTCGCGGTACCACCCAGTACCCACTCCTGCTCACGTGAATTAACGCACTCTGCCACCCATGCGCTTCCGCCCCACCAGCCCGCGGCCTGGCCGTGCCGCCCAACGAGATGCCCCCCAAGTTGGTGTTCAAAGCCACCGAGGCGGCGGTGGCGGAGCGCCACCTGAGCCCCCTGGCCCGCTGCCCCTCCGACTGGCGCACCGGCGACAAGCGTGTCACCTCCTCACCCCCGGGCAAGAAGCGCAGCCCCGTCATGCCGGGTGCGTGCCTTGGGACCTATATGCAGTGAAGGCGTTGCATGCCGCGGCAGCACTGCAAACGCAGAGAGCCTGTGCGTTGCGGCCCCCAAGACACGGGAGCGCAGCCCCGTCAGGCCGGGTGCTTGGCATGGGGGGCTCCATGGGGTCTCCGTATAATGCACGGTGGGTCTCCATGGCATGCAGTACCGGCGCTGTTGCAGCAGCACTTCAGCAAACAGCGATCGATGTCATGCTGGGTGCGCTGCATGGCATATGGGGCCTCCGAGCAGTGCTGTACAGGCTTCGGCCGCTGCTGCTGCAGCAATACGTAAGCAGGTGGCTAGTGCGGTATTGTGTCCGCAAGGCAGGGCTGGCATTGCCGGGTTGACAGCTGACTCTGCTTTTATGCATTTGATGATGTGTTCCCCCAGGCGACGGTCTCCAGGGAGCTGATTACCCCGACTGGTGGGGCGACGGTGTGGCGCGGTACCCGCAGCAGCAGCGGCCGGGCGCCTGGTGGCCCGGGGGCCGCTCCCGCTCCGCTCCGCGGCCAGGCCGCCCCCCGCCGCGCCTGGCGTACTCGGTGCAGCTGGAGCCGCAGCCGGTGGGTGCCGGGCGGGTTCTTAGTCCCGGTGTGCCCGTTGTCGGTGCAAGAGAGCAAGCGTAGGAGCGTCCGTCCGTACCTTGGTGCTGATGGGCTCAAAATCAAAGGCACAAGGCTTCACAACCTTCCCATGTGGCTATAAAGTCACCCGCGGGGCATGCGCACTCCCTACGCCTCCACCCTTGTCCCTCAACTGACCACTTATCCCCTCTTCCCGCCAGCGGCCCCTGTGGCAGGACGACCTGATCACAGCCCGCTACCTGGACGTCCCCTCCAGCGGGTACGGCCGGCAGCACCCCGCACACCAGCCCCGCCCCGCCCCTGGCCCCGCCCCGCCCCCACCCGTCGACCTGCGCTACCCGCTCGTCAACCCAGCCGGCGAGCCCCAGCCCGGCTCTTACCCGCCCTGGGGGCCCTTCAACCCTGCGCCAGCCCCGGGGCCGTACAGCCAGAGCGTGAGCGACTGGAGTGACAGCCAGCCAATGCAGCGCTTGCAGCGGATGGGCCCGCCCGCACGTTTTCAGGGGGGTATCGCAGGGCCGTTTCCTGGTGGTGGTGTGGGGGGTGGTGCAGGGGGCGGTGGGGTGCAGGGGGGACTCGACGGGCCGCAGCTGTACATGGTGGGGCCCACGGGTGCGCTGGTGCCTGTGGGGCCCGGGGGCTGGAGTGGTGACGGCATGGGCGGGAACGAGCAGGACCCGCAGCAGCAGGACGGCAGGGCGCCATGGAAGGTGGGCAAAGGCGTCGTAATGTAGGAGGACCGTCTCGCCTTGCTCTGCCTCGCATTTTGAGTTTGTCTAACAAAGCTTAAGCACAGCGTAATCGGCGTCTCTAGATTCTTGGGGTGCAGGCTGATCAGGCGCCCTGGCCCCTGTCCGCGCTTGCCGTACCTCCCTGCGCATCCTGGTCTTTCGTGTCCCACGACACACCAGTAACAGGTTCAGTACTGTGCACATAACATTGTGCCTGCAACACTTTGGTCCCACGCGCCCGCAGGCTGCCCACGCGGCCCACGTGCAGTCCCGCATCCGCAGCCAGGTGGCGGCGGACCGAGCCGCGGCCCGCGCCCGCGCCACCTCGCGGCAGCGGGCCGCGGAGGCGGCGGTGACCGGCGGCCCAGGCGGCAGCGGCAGCGGCGGAAGCGCCGCCAGCAGCGTGGCTAGCTTCCAGCAGCAACAGCAGCGGGGGGGCGAGGGCGCCAAGGGCAGCGGCAGTGGTGTCGGCAGCCGACCCGGGACAGGCGCGCCGTCGGAGATTGCGGACAGCCTGGCGGCGAACCCTTTCACGTCCTGGTTCATGGCGCCACAGGGCGGTGGTGGGGGTGATGACTTGCAGCAGGGGCTGCCTGCGCAGGGGCAGGGGCAGGGTTACCCACAGGTGGGGGTCGAGCACCCGGGCCAGTGGCAACAGCAGCAGCAGCACCAGCAGCAGCTGGGTGATGGCCTGCGGCCGTCTGGTTCGCCGTATACTAGGGGCCTCGGCGGGCAGCAACGCTTCCCCTGGGGCCCAGCTCCCGGCGACGGGCAGCTAGGGCAGTCCCCCCTGCAGCCGCCGACTTTGAACCAGTGGGCGTGGCCTGGTGCTAGCTCACCCTTGTTCCCAGGAAACAGCCAGGGCCCCCCGCAGCAGCCGCCATGGGCAGTAGGCGCACCCCATGCGGCATGGGGCCAGGTTCCACAAGGGCCAGCGGGAGGACCCCCCGGGCCTTGGGGCGGGGGCGCATGGGCGCAGGTGGCTTCCCCGCCGGCCTTGCCCCAACAGCCTGGCTGGGCGTGGGGTGGGCAGCAGGGGGCAGGGATATACCCTGGCGCTATGTTGGGGCTGGGCCCGGGAGCGGGGCCCAGCCCGCGGCCACGAGCTCTGAGCCCCCGGGAGGAGGCTTTGCGGGTAGGTGCTGTCACGCGCAGAAGCGGAGCCCTGAGCTTAGGCCTAAGACCTGAGCTCAGCGGAACTAGTTCAGCTGCTCTACCGCTTGGTCACTACCTGTTGCTGTTCGTTGCACCGTTTCCGTTGCACGCCTTCCCATCCTCCATTACGCAAGGGGCCGTGTATGTATGATCTTGTTTTACCCCCGCGGGGCTTGGCCTGTACGGAACTCACCTTCTCTCGGTCGGCTGCAGGTGGTGCGGCCCGAGGCCGTCAAGGCAGCCAAGTCGTGGGTGGGGGACTTCGGCCACCTGGACGAGCCGCGGTAGGTAGGTACCTAGGTTACGCTGCATGCGTGGTGGATTCCAGTGCCACTGCAAGGGCGATAATACACGGGGCTCCTGACCTGGGCGAGCTGCGGTCGTAGGAGGTACCTAGGTTATGCACTTCCGCTGCATGCGGGGTGGGGTCATGTGCCAGGCCGTAAGTACAAGGACTCAACCAGGGCTTCGGAACGCGGTAGGTAGATGTATAGGTGCAAGCGAGCGAATGAGGGGATAAGAAAGGGGTGACATCAAGTGAGACCTTGTGAAAGGAAGGCCCCCGTGTCAGTGCGGCTGTGAGCATGATGGGGACCTATGCAGGCGAGGGCCCTTATTGGTATACCCGCGTATCTCAAACAGGGCTTCTTACCTGGCATCCTTCTTGCGCTACCCATCCTACGTCTTCAATCAATTACCGAAGATCATCATCCCCACCACCCTCCTGTGCATGCAGCTTTCCGCCGCGTAGCTCCCTCGGCCGGGGGCCAGGGCCAGGGACACACAGCGCCGAGGGCCACTGGGCACCCCAACCACGCATGTGGGGCGGCAATAGGGGTAGTGGTAACACTGATCCGCTGGCAGGGCCTGGGCTGCCGGGCCTGTCCGCGCAGGGTGGATGCTCGAGCTCGCAGCCAGATCCTAGGGTCAACATTACCAGTATGTACGGCGGTGGCAGACCGGAAGAGGGGCAGGGGCCGTGGGAGGGGTGGGTGGGTCACGCTACAAACGGGACACGGCTGCCGGGAAACAGTGTGATCCGCGACAGGCGTGTGGCTGGAGAGTTGGAGGGTGGAGAGGGACAGCGCTACGCGGGGTCGTTGCGCCCAGAGGCAGCGGCACGGGCGGCAACGGCGGGGTCGGCGCTCGGCGGAGGTGCAGACCGGTATGGTGCACCTCCGACGCAGCCAGGGGAAAGGCAGTGGCGACCCGCTGCCTCAGGGGCTGCTGCGGCAGTGGGAGTTGACCCTGTGGCTGGGCAGGCAGGGCCCTCTGAACCAACGGCTGCAGCCAGCAACGGTTCTGCTGGCGCCTCTGCCATTGCCGGCGTCTCGGAGCTTCCGCTTCGGGTACCCACCGGACAGGCACTATGGGACGGTGTTGATGCCGCCGCTAGCTCCGGCGCAGACCATGGCGGAATGGGGGCCGCAGCCGGGAGGGATAGCGCCGAGGTTGGTGGACATGAGGCAGCATTCACAACACTATGGGGCGCGGCGGATGGAGCGCAGGGCAGAGGGCACATTGGCCTTCCGGCCAGCGGCGACAACGCAACCCATCCTAGCAGCAGCCGCAGCGAAAGCAGCAGTGGAAGCAACGGCGGCGGGATTGATTCTCAGCAGCGCGTCGCGTCTCCATTGTCAACAGCTTCGTTGGACTCACTGGCAGGGGACCTGCCTGCTATGCAGCCGACGGGAGACCTCGAGGCTGCTGCTGCTGCTGCTGCATCGCTGGGTGTCCCTGCCCGCCCCGGTCTCACGGCTGGGGCAGAGGCTGAGGCTTTCCACGCCCCTCCTTCCGCACCATCCCGCCCCACATCGACCACCACTGCCAGCTCCTCAGCGCAGGAACCCCAACTAGGGCCTGCACGGTGGGTAGGCGGGGCTGCAGTCGCCGTGGAAGCGGCAGCTGCTCCCATGGACACAGACCATGGTGCGCTGGCCCAGCCCGTACCGGTGCACACCACCCTGCAGCCGGACGTCGAGCCATTTGCAGGGGACCAGTTGGATGCGAGCGTCGACCTTGGTCCAGGCATGGATCCTGCCCTGGGCGTGCCCGGCACCGGCAGCAGCACCAGCACACCCAGTGGTGTAAGGGCGTTTCGGTCAGTTGCCCATGTCGGGGAGATTATGCCTGCAGAGGAGGAGGGAGAGCGGCCGGTGGCGGCATGGTCGGGCGGGGCGGGTGATGGGGCCTTTTACGCTGTGGACCTCAGAGACGCCAACGGAGGCCGGATGCAGCAGCAGCAGCTTCCTGATCAGCGGCAGCACTCGCAGCCACAGCGCCAGCGGGTGTCTGAGCCTGGTGGCCGTGGCAGCGGGGGAGGCCCCCGCAGCCCCCACCGGCGACTGTGGGTAGGGCGGCCGGGCCAGCACGCCGCGCCGGCGGCGGCAGCCACATCAGCAGCTGTCGCATCTGGCGGGTACGGCAATGCGGCGCTGGCTGCGACGGCAGCGGCGGCGGCGGCGTGGGAGCAGGAGTGGGCGGGCGCGCTGGGGTCGGGCGGGGGGGCCGAGGGGTCGCCCGGGGCAAGTCCCGGGCCGTCCCCGCGAGGGTGGGACTGGGACGGGATTGTGGGGCGGTTTGCGGGGAGCTCTCAGAGGCGGTAGTGGTCGAAATGGTGAGTGGTCGTGACGCTTCTTGCGGCTAGGATGAAAGGTTGCACACGCTGCGTCACCGTACTGAAAGGGACGAAGATGGGGGCTGGGGTGGGGGCTGCGAATGCCTGGGACTCCTGCAACACGGTGTCTCGAGTGTGGGCTGTCATGCCCTAGTCGTGTATGCCTTGGGCAGAACTATGAAATTAAGGTGATACTTGTTGCTTTACTGAAAGATTGGGACAGTGACAAGGCAGTGTCACTTAATGGGGTTCCTGCGGTTGTGGGTTAGAATGGCGGCAAGGGAGAGCCTCGCGAGCGGTTACCTTCGCGTTTGGAGCGATCTCATACAATGCGTATTCGGCCCAGCTGCGTACTGATTGCAGTCCTAATTTTGCACGCCCTATTTAACCTGTGTAAGCTGCCGTTGATTATTGACACCTCGCCGAACGGGACCTGTAAGCATACGGTGGAATCGGCAGCAGTACGAGGCAGGATACAAGAGTTGCAAGAGTCATAAGCTCTTACATTACCTTGCAACACTCGACACATCTCCGCAAGCGCACAAGCCGCCAGCATGGCTTCGGATGGCGCGCCGGGCGCCCCGGCGCAGGCTCCCCGCAAGGTCGCCGTGTCTTTCACAGGCGGCAAGGACTCTAGCTTAGTTCTTCATCTGCTTCGCGAGCCCGCTGTCGCTGTCAATGCTTCCGGGCTGGACGAGCAGCAGCGCCGGGACATCGCTGACCGCGTGGCCCCCTACGAAAAGGATGAAGTGTGCCTCCTGGTCACCTTTGTGCCGGCGGGAGGGAAGCAGAGCTTCAAGGCCCATCCTCTGGAGGTTGTCAAGCTGCAGGTGAGATCTGCGTGGTTGCACACGGGTTAGGGGCCGCGCCTGCCGCTCCCCTCAGCACCCCTCCCACCTACCATGCGTCCATGCCTTACATGCTGGCTTCACCGCCACATACCGGTATGTAACCCCCTTACCCTGCATGTCCGCATGCCATTCGGTCACGCCCATGCTTAACCCCACGCCACGCCCCCACATCCAGGCCCGCGCCCTGGGCCTCCCGCACATCGTCATGGAGGTCAGCGCGCCGTACCTCGAGTCGTACCGCGACAACATCGCCCGCCTCCGTACGGAGTACGGCATCACCGTGCTGGCCACGGGGGACATCCTGGACGTGTGCAGCAGCTTCATGCCACGTGCCGCGGAGGGCACGGGCGTGCTGCTGGCATGCCCGCTGTGGGCCATACAGCGGCAGCTGCTGCTCGAGCTGGTGTGGGCCTACCAGCTGCAGCCCCTGATCACGTGTGTTAATGTGACCAAGTTCCTGGAGCCAGCACCAACACCCGCGGCTGCAGGGGGTGCAGCTGGGCAAGGAGCGGGTGTTGAGGGAGCAGCTGCATCGACACCCTCCTGCCCGGCGGCTGCAGCAGGGAAAATAGCCGCTGAGGCGGCAGGGAACGGTGTGGGGGAGGTGGAGTGCGGGTCGGCTGCGGCTGCGGGTGCGGGTGTGGCTGCGGGAGCCAACGGTGCAGGGACAGGGGCAGCGGGCGGGAAGGCGGAGGCGAGGGAGTTCCCGGCCGTCGGGGAGCACGGGCCGGAGGGGCTGCTGGGGTGTGTGTTAGACCGGGGGATGATGCAGCGGCTGCTGCTGCCAGCGAGGGAGCTATTCGGGGTGGACGAGTGCGGTGAGATGGGGGAGTTCCACACCATGTGCATTAGCGGGCTGCTGATGCGGGCAGGGGGCGAGGAGGTGCAGGAGGGGAGCCGGCGGCAGCAGCAGCAGGCGGGGGCTGCTGGGCGGCGGGGGCAGCTGCGGCTGAAGACGGAGGCGAAGAGGGAGGGGGACTATGCGTTCTTGGCGGTGCAGGAGGTGGAGCTGGTGGAGGCATGAAGGCAGGGCAGGTCTGCCGGTGGACGCATACAGTGCAGTGATACTCATATGTGGTGTAAAGGGTAGCTGCAGTTGCCTGGCGTGCGCTGCCTAGCTAGCGTATCGGTTGGTTCATGTGACGAGGGGGCGCAGACGCGCCACCGATACAGATTACGTACGGGCTTGAAGGGCTTTTTTCATATGCTCATGTACAGTCATGGTGGGTGTTACGCATGCTACAAGGAACGCAGCGTGTGCAGCTGCAGGACCCTGTGGCGGCTATGGCACGTGGCAGACTGTGGTTACAGACTTACAGTACAGTCGATCATGCTTTGTGTGCAGTAAATGGTACTTGTTATGCTCGTGACCGGCCTTTGCTTAGTCGCGGCTGCGGCAATGATTACGGCTGCGATTGCAACGCACGAGGCTTGTTGCTGCCAGAGGCAGGCCAGGAGGTGATCATGTACGGTTGGCTGACTACCGGTAACTGAAAGCGCAAGTAGTTGAGAGTTAGCGTGTTGCAAGTTGCAGTCAGGCCTCTTGCGCTCGAGGCCTGGTTACAGTATCGAACACCGAACAAATGCGGCCGTTGCCAAGGCCGTTACAAAAGCTCTTCCGCTACGCCGCAATAAGGGTGGGGCGCATTGTAACCTTGCCCTGCACTTTGGCCACCGGTAGTCCGGTACAGGCGTTTACGAACTGTGACGCAGCGACTTGGTGAAGATACAGATACTGGGTTTCCAGCAGGCGAAACGTTTGCATAAAGTAGAGGATGTCGCGCTTCGCGAGAGCCTTTCGGAGAACGGCGGTCGCCGCGTGCCTTGGCTTGCTGCTGACAGTCTCCGCCGTCCCGACTGTCCGAGTCGAGGCTATCGCTAGCAGGCGCCTGCTCCAGTCTCCTGCTGCGGGTGAGCGAACAGCCGGCGGCTGCGTGCGGGCGGCCATGTGCTGCATCCGACGACCCACGGGTCCTCGCTGTCCGCAACGACCCGCGGGTCACTTGTGCGCCGAGAAGCGCCCCACAGCCGCCAGCCTACAGCTTCATGCCAGTTGGAGACATTAGCGATTCCGCTCATCGCATGCGTCGAACTATCCATTTGCGGCCACCATAGCCGGCTCAGGCCGGCTGCACCTCGCGCAAGGCCGCTGCTGCAGCCAAGAGTCCCTGTCCTCGCCGCCTGCGCTGTGTCAGCGCCAACACTAACTGAACTCCCCTCTTGCGGCTTCTTTGCCCGCAATTCGCCACTCCCACTCCCACGTCTGACCACAGGCCCTCTTAGCTGCTGGCCTGAGCCCCAACTCTTAGCCCTTGCCCGCCGCCTCCCTGCGCCTCCCCGCCCGACGTCCAGACCTGCCCTGACTCACTAGCACTCCAACGTCTGACCCCAGAGTACTTGGTTGCGTTTCCTTGTTTGACTCGCTTCCATTCGAGTGTCCGCCCCCAGGGTCCTGCCCCGGCGGCCAGCCGACCTACACCGTACAGCTGGGCGACAGCTGCCTCACCATCGCTGTGCTGTACCGCCTGCCGCAAGTAGGTGCAGTTAGCACACGGTTTAACGTGCTGTTGAGTTCGGTTGCACAGGGCGTCATGTTCTTATACGCGTACGATAATGTTACTTGCGCCAGTTGCTTACCGTGCTGTTTCTGGTCCTCACAGCTCTGCTCCGGCTGGGGCAGGTGATCGGTACGGGCGAGCTGCTGTCAGGCGCCCATCAGTCCTGTACGTCCCCCCCTGACGCTGGTGATGGCCCACGCCGCTGCTTGTGTCCTGACACGGCTGCTGAACCTGTAGGTCACAGGCGAGCTGCTGTCGGGCACCACCCCTGAGTCCGGCACCGCGCTGGCGGAGCTGCAAGAAGCCAACCCGGGCCTGGACTGCAGCCGCCTGGCGGTGGGGCAGCAGCTGTGCCTGCCGCCGCAGTGGATCGCAGGTGGGTGCGTACGGTACGGCAAGGGTGCAGCAGCGGGTGCCGGATGGTGAAGACGTGCCCGCTCGACGCCGGCACCGTAGTTACCGCAGTTACCATGCTGTGTACCGGTACGGCAGCCCGAGGTCTGTAGGCCATGGCGTAACGGCCGCCATGCATATGGGTGGGCCTACCTGGGACCACCTGGTTTGTACACAGCAGATTGCTGCGCCTTGCCGCCAGTCGCAACCAGCAAACAGCTTCGGTTTGTTACGGTACGGCAGCAGCCTTACCCCCAGACGCACCGCCCCTCGTAGCCGTACGTGTGTACATGCAGACGTTCCTGGCTGGTTCGTCCGTCCACATGCCCCACCGCGCAGGTACATATCCCCCACCGACGCCTCCACCGCTTCCGTACTCTGCCCCGCCGTCACCACCGCTACTACAGCCGCCAAGCCCCCCTTCCCCATAGGCATCCCCAACCCCACAACCGCCGCCGCCGCCCCTTGGACCCCTTCGACCCCCCACCCCCCATCCCCCCCACCACCCCCACCTCCACCAGAGCCGAGGCTGGGGGCCCCGCGGCTCTGCGGCAGGGTGCCCCTCGGGCAACACCTATCAGATGCAGCCCGACGACACGTGCTTCGGCATCGCAGCTGCCCACCTGATGAACGTTCAAGCGCTTGCAGCCGCCAACCCCGGCGTGGACTAAAGCTACCTGGTCCCGGGGCAAGGGCCTTGCCCACTGACTGGCCTGCTCTGTCTGTCCTGATCAATCGGACAGTCGGACAACATTCCTGGGCGTTATTGGGGCGTGTTGAAGGTTGTTGGCACGTGGCCTGTTGGCCACACACAGTGGTGTACAGGGCCGTACTGCACCTGCATGCAGCTGTTGCCCTAGTGCATAACGACCATACGTATCGGTGCATGCGTTGCAGAACACGCTAGAGGGCATGGGCGGAAATACGGTTGTGTGTACCGGCTTGGGGTCCGGTTGCGAGGTGGGTTGGGCAACTGCCAACGAACTCGCACAGCACACGGTTGGTACCAGCTTCCAGCGGGCATCTCGAGGCACGCTTTAGGAGGCCGGCGACTGCTAAACGTCGGCGATAAAGGCTCACATGACGATGCAAGGCCCAATGCTAGTTTGTAACACGCCTCGCTCTCTTCAAAACCGCAAGACCAGCTGTCTTGAACGTATAGCCCGCAAGAGACGCCGCAGCGCGAGGTGCAAAAAGAGTTCTTGTTGTGCTTACCACATGCTTGTAAACAATCGCACTACACATATAAACAACACTGATGTTCAGCGCTGGCGCACGACATGGCAAGCCTTGGGCGGTCGGCGCATCCTTGCCATCGCTGGTCCTCTCTTGGGTGCTCCTTGCCGCCTTAGCCGCGACACACGACGAGCGTATACTAGTAACGGCAGCGCGCAGGCTACTGCAGAGACTTCGTAAGTAGTCAGAGGGGCAAGGCCTGCAAGGTATGCTTGCCTGGCCAAACCCTGGCATGCCAACAGCTGTGCCGGCTGCGCTGCCCGACCTGCAAAACAACACACTCAGGGGCAGGATATCGGACGTAGACCATTTTAGGCCATTAGGTACTACGTTTGCGCGGTCTTCTCGCTTTGCGTCCACAAGGAATTGCTGTGGCACACGCTGGACACACATGCACTTAGTGGTACCTGCTTGCCTCCCAACGCCATCCCTCAATTACACGACCCCTTGCCACCCTCACGCCTCAACCCCGCACCTTGCCCCGTGTCCGTCCCACCATCCTTATCACCACCCACACAGCCCCATGGTGGGCCATCACCAACACCAACACCACCTCCGGAGGCAGCTGCCCGCTGGTGCACGTGGTGGCTCCAGGGGAGGACACGTGCGGCCTGGTGGGCCTGTCGTACGGCGTGGCCACGCTGGGCGCCATGCTGGAGGCCAACCCGTGGCCCGCGTGCAGGGTGCTGCGGGAGGGGCAGCAGCTGTGCATACCGGACACAACAGGTGGGGAAAGGAATGGGCAGGTGGGGCAGGCGACAAGGTAGGCGGGGGCAGGGTGCTGCGGGAGGGGCAGCGGCTGTGCATTCCGGGTGTACCAGGTGGGGGCACGGAAGCGGTGGAGGGGAGGGGAAAGAGGGGGCAGCAGCTGTGCATTCCGGATACAGCAGGTGGGGGCAAGGGGGGCAAAGAACTTACGTAAATCGATGGGATACTGCAGGGGGGAGGGAGGGGAGGGGGCAGCAGCTGTGCAATACCGGGTGCACCAGATGGCGGCAAGGGGGGGATATTGCGTAGCGGCAACGTAGCATAACAAGGGCAACGTGGTGGGGCGGGGGGTGGGGCGAGGGGTGGGGCTGGAGGCAGGTGGGCAAGGCAGCTAGGTAAGGGCATCAGGTGGGGTGGCAGCTGTACGTACCGGTGCCGGACGCAGGTGGGGGCAGAGATGCGCAGGGGGGTTGGGGGGGGGTGAGGTGGTGGTGGG
>VFQN01000650.1_pt1 | contig 63095 bp, 72 predicted proteins | sample 3512371 | NCBI WGS metagenome assembly VFQN01 (sample SAMN10412370, study PRJNA504923) | tailings metagenome | isolation source: Replicate 2 from Balatoc abandoned mine | place: Philippines: Itogon, Benguet | collected 2017-08-28 | reverse complement strand
CAGCCCCTCCGGCCACCAGCGCCAGCGCGTTCGTGCCCCAGCGGCGCAGGCCGGTGTCCTGATCGGCAGAGAAACGCAGGCCCGGAAGGCTTACCGTGCCATCCGCCATCAGCCCAGCGCCGATGCCGTCGCGCACGGCTGCGAAGCTGGACAGCAGGCTGCTCGTTTCGCTGAGAAGCTGGGCGATGCGGCCCCGCAGCGGGGCGATGGCATAGCCTTGGCCGCTCGCCGTGCTGCCCAGATAGGCCGAGCTGATCGTCAGCGAGGTGTCGGACGCGATGCCCGTGATCTCGTAGATGCGACCATCAGGCGCGACCAGCCCCTCGCCGATCTGGGCATTGGCAATAAAGGCGGTGCCGCTGCCGGTGACGGTCGCGTTGCCGTTGGTCAGACTGACCGTTCCTGTCCGATACCACATTAAAGCTACTCCTCTGTCGCCGTCAGCGCGACGATTTGACTTATGATCGTGCCGAGGACGGCATTCGTCCGGTTGGTGATGGTTGCCGTGAAGGTGCGGTTCTGTGTCCCGCCGCCATTGTCGGTCGAGGTGATCGAGCCACTGACGGTGCGCAGGTAGGTCAGGCTGCCTTCCTGATCGCCCGGCGTCGGGGCCTGCCCGGTCAGCGTCTCGGTGCCGCCCGTGATGGTGAGGGTCGCCCATTGCGCGGGCGAACCACCGCCCACCGCCCGGTCGACCCGCACCGCCACGTTGCAGCTGATCGCCTTGCTCGCGCTCACGGTGGGGCCCGGCGTTGCTCCCCACGCGCTGACGGCCGCGTTCCAGTCGGTGAGGCCCTGCGACGTGGCCGGATAGGTCGCAACGTCCTGACTGAGCGCCGAGTAGCTGGCTACGACGAGGATCGGGTTGCCGTTAGTGCCGAAGGGGCCGATGGTAATGCTGGCCCCCGCGCCGATGTCGGTCGTGCGCGCGGCGTTGCGGATCACCCCGGCCGAAAGGCTGCCGCCGAAATAGGCATCCCCGTTGGTCTTGAGATAGGCGAGCGCGGCCGCCTCAGTGCAAAGGGCAAGGTCGCCGCCTGCCGGGCGCGGGCCGAACCATTCGATGAACTGGCCGCTGGTGCCGAAGCCGACCCCGGTGGCCTTGATATAGACCCCGTTGTCCATGATGACCCGGCCATTGCGAAGCCTCAGCCCGCTCTCGTCGGCGTCGATGAAGGCAGCGCCGGTGTCCGGATCGACCACCCGGAAATTGTCGGCGACGATGATGAAGTCGCCTTGCGTCCCGTCATTGTTCTGGACGTAGCCGGTGATCCGGCCGTTCACATCGAGGCGCACACCCTGCCGCGCGCGGAGCCCGTTGATGGTTTCGGCGAATGTCGCGATCGAAGCGGTGTTGCCGTTTACGGTCGTGGTCAGCGTGTTGATCTGGCTCGCCAGCGCGCCATCCGCATCGGCCCGGGCGGTCGCCTCGCTCTGGATCGAGGCGGTCAGCGTCGTCACCGCCTGCTGGCGTGCAGCCGCCTCCTGCGCGATCGCCGCGATGCGCGCGGTGGTCTCGGCGGAAAGCTGGGTCGTGAAGCTCGCATTGAGGCTCGTGACCGATTGGGCAATCGATTGGTCGGCGGTCGTCCGGGCCTGCCTTTCCTCGACGATGCTCGCTTCGTTTCCAGCCACGCGCGCTGCCAGCGCTGATACGCTGGCAGCAATCGCCTGATCGCCTTCGATCACCTGCGCCGTGATCTCCTGCCGCGCCCCGGCGAGCGCGCCATTAGTTTCGCGGCGGGTCTTGTCGTCCTGCAAGAGCGCGGCAAGCAGCTGCTCGGCCTGTCCCGCCGCTTCGCCATCCGCCACCCGCGAAGCTGTCACCTGCTGCGCCAGCCCCGCCGCGATAAGGGCATCGCCGTCGATCCGCGCCTGGTTGGCCTGCTGCACCGCCGCCACGCGGTTCGCCGTCTCGGTGTTGAGGCTGGCGGTCAGAGAAGTGATCTGAGCCGCCAGCGCGTTCTGCCCGCTGATCCGCGCCACGCTCTCGGTCGCAACCGACGCCTCGACCGCGCCGACGCGCACCTGAAGCGCAAGCCGCGCCACCGCCTCGGCGGCATCGCCCTCGCGAATGTCGGTGCGAAGCTCCTGCCGCGCCGCCGCTATCGCCGCCACCTGATCGCGCTGCGCCCGGTCGCCTTGCAGCAGTGCCCGCAGATCAGCCTCGGCGTTCGCATCCTGCTCGCGCTCGACGAGCCTGACAGAACGGACCGCGTTCACGATCGAGGCTGTGTCGCCGATCGCAGTCAGGGTGCTCTCAGCGCTGGTCACGCGGGTTTCCAGCGCGTTGAAGGTGGTGGTGTCGACTTTCGTCGTGATCTGGCCTTGGAGAGCGTCGATCTCGCTCTCGGCAGTCGTCACCCGGCCGGCGACAAGGCTCAGTTCGGTCGCGGTGGCGAGCGTGGTGACGGTGGCATTGAGGCCGTCGATGTCGACCTCGGCGGCGGTGAGGCGCAGGAACACGTTGGTCAGGTCGGCGATCTGGCTCGGATCGAACACCGCCGTCGCGATCGCCTCGTCGACGTAGTTCACCGTCGCGCGCAGGTTGATCTGCGCCTCGGCGGCGTTGAGCCGGATCTCGGCGCTGCTCACCCGCTCGCGCGTCTGCTCGACGGCATGGATGCGGACCTGTCCTGTCGCCGGGTCGGAATAGAACCCGGCGTCGGTGAAAGTCTGGCGCGTGCGCGATGCCTCGTCGAGCGCCGTCGCAAGCGCCTCGGCCAGCGCGTCGACATCATCCTCGGCGCGGCGAAGCGCAACTTGGCTGGCGGCGCCGAGATCGGGAAGGGCAATCTGGCCTATGCCGACCGGCGCGGAACCTGGCAGCGGACGATATTCGAGGCGACCGCTCGGGGAGAGCGCGATCGAGGTGTTGAGCAGTTCGCCGGGCAAATAGAGGGTGCCGTCTGCCCGCTTGATATTGCCAACCGTGCCGGTGCCGATGTCGTACTCGCCGGGCAGCGGCATGGTGGCGCCTTCGGTCGCCCCCGGCTCGGATGGCTTCAAGCCTTCGACCGTCTCCCCGTCATCAAACTCGACATCGACCGCGCGCGGAGTGATCGCAGCGAAGGCGAGCAGGTCGCGCTCTTCCGGCGTCTGCGCAAGGATAGGGGTCGGCGGCGGATCGGCCACCTTGCCAAGCGCGAAGTCATGCTTGCCGGGGGTTTCGGACTTGAGCTGCAGCGCGACCGCCATCGTGGCGGGGTTCAGGCTGCGTTGGTTGATGACAGCCTGGCCTTGGTAAGCTGCGAGACTGCTGTCGACCGTGATCGTGTCGCCGGGCCGATAGAAGCGCCATTTCGCCTTTGCCTGAACATCCATCGGGCCAATTTCGCGGCTGTCGGCCATCGCATAGGCCGCAAGTTCGCCCGCCTGCTCTGGATTGGTCACGCCGTTGAGCGGATAGACCTGCGTCAGCTTCTCGCCGTCCTCGGTACGGTAGGTGCTCCCGACAATCTCATCGGCGGTGATCTGCTGCCAGTTGTGTGCGGGGCTGACATATTGCGGGCGCACACCGTTCATCCGGTTGCGCACGGTCGGCACAGCATCGGTGCCCCCGCCCGCCTCGAGGATGTCGTCATCGGTAAGGGTCGCCAGCGAGATGCGCGGACGATGCCAATCGAACGACAGCAGCCCCCCGGCCTGGTACCAGCGCGCGCCGCCCGCCGCGCAAAGGTCATCGAGATTGCGCACACGCTGCTCGCGCAGGTTTGCACCCGTCCCGCCTTCGGTCAGGACCATGTTGACGGTCCATCCGTTCGCATCACAGTCGTTGGCCCAGTCGACGATGGCAGCGAGGTCGATGGTGTCCACCGCCTGCCCAAGGCCGAAAATGCGAATCCCGTCCTGGAAACGCCCCAGCGCGTAGGTCAGCGCATGGCATGCCGGGTTGCGGCTGTAGACGTAGGTGCTCTCCACCCCCGCACGGCACGGCCCGCTGCCGCCGGGAAAGGTGCTGTCTAGCCGGGGATCATAGACAAATTCGCCATCGCACAGGGCGGTATAGATCGGCAGACCAGAGGCATAGCGCTGCCCGTCCTTGTCAAACTTGAAATTGAGGCCGACATGCGCGCAGCCCGAGAGCTTACTGGTGGCGTCCCACCCCGGCGCAGCGCCGAGAGGCGGGACCAGCGCGGCAGCCTGAGGGCGCGCGCCGAGGCTCTGGGTGGTATTCAGGAAGCCAGCGTAGAAGCTGCTGATGGGCTCGAAATCGAAGAACTCGCCGACAATGCCTTGAATTGGCCCGACGCCAGACAAGACGCGCACCTGCCACCGGTAGGGGTTGGGGACTTTCTTGAGCGTCGGCCCATAAGCGACATCATGCCGTAGCACGCCGCCGACCATCACTTGCCCGACGATGTAGGGCCTGGGCGGTTCGACCTCGATGGTGAGCTGCGCGGGTGTTCCTCGTGCGATGGGCTTTGGTGCGGTGAGCTGCGCACCGACAGACGCGACGCCTGCAGCGACGCTGGCATAGGTGGCAACTGTGGTGGCCACCGAACCGAGAGTGATTGCACCGCCGGCTGCAGTCGTGCCGATCACGGCGCCCCCAGCGACCGCGCCAACACCAGTGGCGATCAGGGCGACACCGCCCGCGATGACCGCAATGGTGCGCAGGGCCTTGCTCATAGCCGCCAAGCCCCCTTGCACTGTCGATAACCCTCGTCGGTCAGCCGTGCGATCTGGCATTCGGCGGCATCCTCGTGCCACCCGATGACCGCCCGCAGCTGCCCGTAGACGAAGAGCGCATCCAGGCCGCCTTCCCCAGGGAATGCAGCTACATCGCCGACCAGCATCTGCGCGGCCGGAATGCGGGGAAAGTGCTTGTCCATCAGCTCTGGCAGAGACTCGACGCCCTCGGCCTTGAGCGCCTTCATCGCACCGATCGCGGAGCGGAAGCGCGGCACCACAGGCAGCTTGTGGCCCATCTGCGCGGCATGGAAACGCATCAGGTGGATGCAGGTCGCTTGCTTGCGCCAGTCGAAGACGCGCCCTTCGAAGCGCGCTTGTGTCGCCTGAGTAGCAGCCACGCGCCGCTGAAGCTCATTCATCGCTGGAACTCACTTGGAAAGCCGTTGCCGCCGCCGCCCCCGCCACCGGGGAACCCGCTGCCAGTGAAGCCGCGCGATTGACCGCTCTCGACGCCCCACGAAACGCTGGTCACAAGCCCGGTCGCCTGATCGTGACCGGTCTCGCCGGGATAGACGGCCTTATGGAAGGAGGAGGAAAGCCCGTTCCCGTCGTCAGAGAACAGCAGCACCTCGGTCTCCGGGACGAATGACACGACGATCGCCAGCTGCCGCAGCCCGAACTGCTGCCGCACCCTGTCCATCCGTCCAGCGAACCGGAGGTCCGGGATCCCTTCGACCGCACCGGTTGCAGCGTTGAACTCGGCAAGCCACAGCCGCATCGCGCTGCGGGCAAATGCCCCTGCCTGCAAGGGCGCCAGCGCGGCATTGCTTGGCGGGGCGAAGATGATTTCCTGCTCCGGAAGCTCGGCACCGAACCCCTCGGTCACCTCCCCGATCTGGGAAAAGCTGCCCAGAACAGGATGCGTCGCAGTGTAAGTGTTGCCGCCCCACGTGGTCACGCCGCCATCGCTCAAGAACACTGCGCCGCCCGGAAGATCGAGGCGGAGGAGCCACGTCAGGCCGTTCACCGGACCTCCTTGAGCGTGAACTCGATGCCCACGAGGCGTTCAACAGGGACCACCCAGGAGGCCTCGTCGCCTTCGATCAGGCCCTCCACCTGAGGCTCGACGATGTGAACTGCCGCATTGTCGGGAAAGGTGTCGCGCAAGAGCTCGTTGAGCTCGACGGATACTTGGCCGGAGCCGTTCGCCGTCCCGCCGATGCCGACGCTATGCAGGTAGTGCCGCCCGTCCTTTACGAGGGACAGCCAGAAGCCCTCCTGGAGGACGGTGCCCGGAGTAAGTCCGTCGATCGCGATCGTGCGGCCGCTCGTCACGGCTCCGTTGAGCTGCGGCGTACCGGAGACTGCCTGGTCGTGCAGCACCGGCAGCTTTACACGCAAGCCGCCCTGCTTGCCGGCGATCAGACGCGCGATCATCACGCGGGCGCGGTCAGGTTGATACGGGCCGAAACGGAAAGAGATCTGGTAACGCCCTCCCTTGCGGGGGATGTAGTCCTCGGATTGCACGCCGCGCTGGACGAAACCCGCATCGATAAAGGCGGGTGTCATCGACGACGGAATGGCAAAGCTGGGAAGGTCGATCACCGCACCCTCCGCCTTGCGCTTGAGGTTGCCTGAGCCTGTGCCATCGCCGCTCCAGCACCGGCGATCGCCGGGGCGAAGGTGCCGACGCGCTGATCGATGTAGGCTGTCACGTTCCCGTTGCTGGGATCGATTCCGACCGTCACATGCACCGGTACTGTCGCCCCGCGCCCGCCATCATTGGCCGGCCGGATCTGCATGGTCTCCCCAGCAGAGACTCGCGCAATCGGCGATCCGTTCAGCGAAAGCACGTTGCGGTCAATGCCGGCAAAACCGCCGAGCCGCATCGTCCCGCCATTGGCGAAGCCCGGGGTCTTCTGCAGGTTGGCTTGCACCTTCTTGCCGAACACGCCCATCCCGCCAAGCTGCAGGCCGAAATTGATCACGCTGCCGAGGATGTCGAGGAAGCCGCCGCCCCGGATCGCGTTGACCATGTCGTCGAGCGAGCGGATCGCGTTCTGGGCCATGTCGCGGAAGGTTTCGGCGATGCGGACGGTCTGCACCTCGCTCGCCTTTGCCAGCGACGCCAGCTCGTCCTGCAGCTCGTCCACCTTGGCGCCGAAATCGACCAGCGGGCCGGTCCGGAGCAGGTCGTCGGACACAGCCGCCTTCTCGCCGCTGCCAAGCACCTTGAGCCGCGCGCGGCGGCGCAGGTCGTCCGAGATCAGGCCTTTGGCGCCAGCCTTGTCGAGCAGCGCCAGATCCTCGGCCTGGCGGCGCGCCTCCGCGAATTGCGGGAACAGGCGGTCGAGCAGCCCGGCGACCTCGCCCGCCATCGTGCGGGTCGCCTCGGTCACGCTTTCGGTCGCCTTCTGCGCCGGATCGACCATCAGCGTCTGCAGCTTTGCGAACTCGGCGCCGATCTCCTCGACCATGTCGGGCACGTAGGAATTGCCGACGACCGCGTCGTACATGTCGAAGAAGAAGCCGGTGACCGCCTTGATTTTGTCGCGGACCCAGTCGAACACCGCGCCGAGCTTGTCCTGCAGCCAGGTCTTGACGCCGATGTAGAGGTTGCGGACGATCGGCTCGATCTTGTCCCAGTTCTGCCAGGCGAAATAGATGCCCGCCAGCACCCCGGCGAAGGCAAGGATCACCGGGTGCGCCATCAGGAAAGTCGCGGCGACGCGGATGGCACCGAAGGCCTTGACGAGCGCGGGGGCGATGGTGACTAGCGAGCCGAGCGCAGTCAGAACCGGGCCGAGCGCGGCGGCGACGCCTGCAAACACCAGAACACCCTCCTGCACCGGTGCCGGCAGCGCGGTGAATGCGTCGAGGATACTGGTCAGCGCGCCGAGCAGTGGCGGCAGGAGCGGCAGCAGCTTGGCGCCGACCTCTTCCTGGAACGCCGCGAAGGATTGCTTGAGCGCGGCGCCGGGATCCGCCTCGCGCGCAGCCAGTGCAGCCCCGCCGAACTGCTTCTCAAGCTCGGCCAAGATGATGCGCTGCGCGGCCGCGACATCGCCGGTTTCAACCAGCGAAGCGATCATCGCCTTCTGGTCGGCCGAGAACTGGATGCCCGCCCGGCCGAGCGCGGTGACGCCCTTGACGGGATCGTTGAGCGCCTTGCCGATCTGGAGAGTGGCGCTGGTGAGGTCGGTGCCAAGTCGCGTCGACAGGTCGAGCGCGGCTTGCTGCGCGCGGTCGAACTCAGCCCCGGCGACCTGGCCAAAGGTCAGCAGGTTCGCGGAAACCTCGCGCAGGATCTGATCATCGTCGAATAGCGACTGGCCCATCTGGGTCTCAGCAAGCGCCTGCAGCTGCTCAACCGTCCGACCCGACGCGTTTCCCATGGATTCGAGGCCGGCGCGCACCTGCCCCAGCGCATCGGCGCTTTCCTTGGCCGCCTGCACCGACGCCACCCCGAAGGCGACAAGCGGCGCGGTCAGCGCGGCCGACATCCCGATCCCGACGCGCTGGAGGTTGCCCCCCAGCTTCTGCATGTCCTTCTCGAACCGCTGCGCCGAGCGCTGGGCGCGGGTGGCACCGCTTTCGAATTCTGCGGTGTCCATGCCGAGCATGACGCGCAGTGCGCCGATCACGCTGTTGCTCATGCGCGGATGTCCTCGGGTTGGTCGTTGGTGGGCTGGCCGCCGGTTGCGATCCGCCAGCGGCGGATGTTCCGGATCATGGCGTCGTCACTCATCGGCGCGGCGGCAGGTCTCGCCGCGCGGCCGAGCAGGTCGTCAAAGCTCGGGTCCCTGACGTGCGCCGGATAGCCGGCGTGCCAGGCCGCCCAGGCACGGCGGCGGCGATAGCCCTCGATCGCGAGGTTGACCGCGCGCGGGGTCGATCGCCAGAACTCGGCGAGGCCGATCCCGGCCTCGCTGGCGTCGATCAGCCAGTCCTGCCAGCGCCGCGGGCGCGGCCTTTCGCCGGAGGGTTTACGGGCGGCGTCTCGCCATCCTCCCCGGCATCGCCGCTCTGCGGCATCGCGCCCGTTAGCCCGTCGGCGAACAGCGCCTGCACCTCGGGATTGACCATCATCGCCATCGCATCGGCGCGGGTCACCTCGGGATGATGCGCCGCGAGCGCCGACTGAAGCAGCGCGCCCAGCACCGAGAGCTTGGGCGGCCGCCCGGTGCCGAGGCCCTGCACCGCCTCGAAGATCGACAGGTCGGTCGTCTCCTCGAAGCGGGCGATCGCCTCCATGTCGAAGGCGAGTGTGAATTGCTGGCCGCGATGCTCGAAGCTCAGCGTCCCGCCGGCAGGGCTGGGTCGCATCAGACCACCGGCGCCTGGACGATCGGGCCAGTGACCTTGATCGTCGCGGTGAAGGTCTGCTTGCCGGTCGGGGTGAACTCGCCCGGCGCGTAGGATGTGACGAGGCCACTGCCGCTCATATCCTCGCGGCCCGAGGCCGCCTTGCCCTCGATCTCGAAGTTGTAGAGGTTCCCGGTCGTCAGCGCGGCGATGAACAGGTCGTCCGCCGCCGAACCCATGATCAGGTGACCCGAGCAGCTGATCTCGCCCGGATCGTAGACGCCCTCGGCGATGAACTCCATCGCCTCGCTTGCGCCGTCGAGGGTGGTCGCATCCTGCGTCCCGCGCGACAGGGTCGGCGGGGTGATGCTGGTGAGCTCGGCGATCGCGACCGGCGAGCCGGGGGCGGCGGCAAGCCGGAGGATCGTGCCGAAGGTGTCCTTGGCAGCTGCAGTCATGGGTCAGATCCTTTCGTCAGATCGCTTCGTGGTAGAACGTGAAATCCAGGCTAAGCCGCAGGATGCGGCGCTGGTTCGCAAGGTCACCCGGCTCGGGCATCGATCGCGCATCGAGAAACCCGGGCGCAAAGCGGGTGCCGCCCTGAGTGGCGGGTGATTCCATCTCGGCCAGCAGTGCCGCCTCGCCCGCGAGAAGGGTCGCGTCGGTCTCGGCGTAAATGTCGAACTGCACGCGCGGGGCGTCGAGCCCGTCGGGGCCGGTCAGCGTGTACTCGCGCCCGGGGCTGACCTCCTGCAGCACGAGCCGCGGATAGCCAGTCCAGCTGCGCCCCGCCTCGAAAAAGGCGATGCGCGTGCCGAACGCCGCCGCGAGCGCAGCATTGCCCCGCAGCCGGGCGAGCAGATCCTGCCGCCAGGTGCTCACTTGCGGCCCCGCTTCAACGCCTTTGCGGCCAGCTCGGCCTGCCGGCCGATCTGACGCCAGAGGGCGGCCTTGATCGCCTCGAGCGCAGCGAGCTTCTGCCCGTCCCAGGCCGGGCGCATGAAGGGCTGGGCGGGTGCATCCTGCGTCCCGAACTCCTGCAGCCGGCCCGCGCGGTCGCGGGTGCCGACGTAGACCTCGACCGGCATCTTGTTGACGTTCTGCCGTGCCTGCGAGCGGTTGAGCCGCGTCCCGATCGTGACGTGCAACTGGAGCGCGCCCTTGCGGCGGCTGCGGCTTTCCCCGCCGACGCGCATGCGGCGCTTGCCACCGGTGTCGACCAGCTGGCCGCCGACGCCGAAGGTCTTCTCGCCGCTACGCACCGGGGCCTTGGCCTCGGCGGCGGCGTGGATCAGCTCGGCGCCCTCCATCAGCGCATCGCGCGATGCCTTCCTGCGGCGGTAGAGCGTCGGCAGCTCGCTAAGCGCCCGCTCGAGATCCTTGCCGCCTTCGAAGCGGACCGTCGTCTTCACGTCAGGCCCCCTTCTTCACGGCGGTGAATTCGATCTCGGACGCCTCGCCGATCGGCAAGATGCCCGAGATACCCCAGCGCGACCCGAGGAATTCGATCTCCCAGCGCTCGGTCGCGGCGCGCAGGGCGGCGGTCGATAGCACCCGGAAGGTCGCGGCCTGCTGCGATCCGGCCTGCGCCAGCTCGCGCCGCTCCGAACCGGTGCCGAAACGGACGTGCGCCCAGGCAAACACCGGCGCACCGTCGGCCTCGACCTCGGTCCCGAGCCCGCCTTCGGTGACGGTGCGCGGATAGAACGCGATCTTGCGGTCGCGCTTGCCGGCGGGGATGCGCGCCATCAGATCACCGGCACCCGATAGGCGCCGCAAAGCTGGCGGAACCCGAGCGGGATCTCGCCGCCGATCGTGCCCATGCTGACCGCCTCGCGGTGCACGAACAGGTGCCCGGCGAACAGCCGGACGGCCTGCACCAGCGCCTTGGGCCGGGTGTCATCGTCGAACCCGGCGTCGAAAGTGATTTCGACCCCGCCGGCAACCCCGCTCGGCAGCACCCGCCCGGGCTTGAGCGCGATCGTGTCGCGCCGGACGATGCGCCAGTCAGCCGGATTGCCGGTGACCTGCTCGCCCTGCTGGTCGAGCCACTTGATGGCGGTGATCGCGGTGACCGGCCATGCACCAAGGCCGATCTGCGATGGCAGGATTTCGCCGTGCCACACGAGCCCGGTCAGCGGGCCGAGCCGGGTGGCGCAATACTTCTCGACCATGTCGACGGCAGCATCGCGGTAGATCTCGATGATGGCATCGTGATCGGGCTCGAGGACGCCGAGGTGCGCCTTGACATCGGCCAACGAGACGATCGCGTCGCCATAATCGGCAGGCAGGGCGAACGGCGCAATTTCGAACTGCATCTCGCCCTCGCGCTAGTGGTGGTCAGGAAGGGAACGCGGGCCGAGGCTTTGCCCCGGCCCACGTCACTGTCAGGCCTTGCCGGCCTCGCTGGCAGCCTTCTCGGCAGCGGCCTGTTCGGCAGCGAGCCGCTCTGCCTCAGCCTTGGCGGCCGCGTCGGCCTGCGCCTTGGCCTCGGCGGCCTGCTGCTTGGCGAGCGCCTTGGCAGCAGCCTTGTCGGCCTTCTTGGCTTCGTCGGTATCCACCGCGATGCCGGCAGAGACCAGCACCTCGGCCTGCTCGTCATCGAAGCCCGCGATCTCTCCCGTGTTGTAGAGAGACCACGGCTTCAGGAAGCGCAGCGCGCGCATTAGGCCGGAAGCCTGATTGCGCCGCCGAACGCCATGACGGCGGAGAGCGCCGCCGTGTCGGTGTTCGCCGCGGACAGGTCCGGGGTGAAGTTCACGCGGACGTAGCGCCCGGCGCCCGACAAATCGACGTCGATCTCGACCTCGCCGGTGACGGTGCCGCCGCCGCCCGGGCCGGTGGCGACGACGCCGTTGGCACGCGTGGCGAGGGTGGTGGCATCCGACAGGTTCGCCGCGTTGCCGCTTTGCACGGTCGCCGCCAGCGACAGGGTGGCGGCTGCAGCGAGGACAGCCGAGAACGGGATTGCGACGACGCAGGACTGGGGCCAGCCCAAGGCGGCTCGATCGATGATCACGCCGGTCACCTGGGTGTTGTCGCCGCCGCCGCCGGCAGTAATCGCGGTGTTTGCCGCGGCACGGCGGACAGCGATCTTGCTGCCGATGTTCTTGTTTTCAACGGTGCTCATGGGAGAATCCTTTCCATGATGAAGGAGGTGAGGCGGAGCGGGCCGTGGCCCGCCCCGTCAGGATCAGGCGCCCCAGGTGACGCCGGTGAGGATGGCCACCGCGGGCAGGTGTCGCATCGCGAAGTCGTGCTTGGCGATAGCGCGGATCACGGTTTCGTCGCGGCTGAAGGCAGCCTGCTGGTTGCCGCCGGCATCGACGTAGGCCGCCTCGGTGCTGATCGCGAGCTCGATACCCTGCTGCTCGCCCACCACGACATGGGCGAAGTCGGCGAGGTAAAGTTCGCTCTCCGTGCCGCCGCCGAGGTTCGTCGGGATCTGGGTGGTCACCCGATACGGCTTGCCGCGCAGCTGACCGTTCTGCATCTCGGGGAAGGCATAGTTGCCGTTCCCGTCGCGCAGGTTCCAGAGGAACATCATGGTGCGCGGCGCCATGATCCAGCCCGGGCGGGTCATCGGGATGTTGGCGTTGAGCAGCGCGAGCTCGAGGCGGCCGAGGTCGGTGGTGACGGTGACGAGCGAGGGCGTCGCGGTCATCGTCAGCACGTTGGTCGCGGCGAAGTCTGTGCCGGTCAGCTGGTTGCGCATGCCCAGCGGCGAGAACTGGGTGCCCGCGCCGCGGATGAAGGCGAGGTCCATCCGGGTCGCCATCGACAGCACCATGTCGTCGCGCACCACTGCATCGGCCTGGGTGCTGGCCGATGCGAGCAGATCGTTGCTGATCGGCACCAGCGCGGCCAGCTTCTTGCTCGACAGTTTGAGCTGGCCGAACTGCACCCCGGTCGCCGGGATGTTGGCGAGTTCGCCGATGTAGCTGGCGGTCGAACCGACGTTGATGCGGTTCATGGTAAGGTTGCCGTTGTCCATCGGCATGATCACCGGGCCGAGCGACAGCACCACGCTCGCCGGGCGGAGCAGCTCGATCAGCTCGCCGGAGACGTCCTCGGGAATGAGGAACCCGCCCGCCGGGCCGGTGAGCCCGGACTGCTCGGCGAACAGGCCCGAGTGGCCCCAGTTCTCGGCGATGGCGACGGCGGTGGTGCGATCGCCACCGGCGGCCGCGACCGCGCGCATTGCCGCGCCGAAGCGCAGGCCCTTCTCCTTGACCTGGGCGGGCATGCGGCCCGCGGGCGCCGAGGGGGCCGGATCAGCCGCCGCCGGAGCTGCCGGTGCCGACAGGGTCGCCATCGCAGCAATCGCACGCTCCTGTCGCTCGATCGACGCCGAGACCGTGGCGATCTCGCCTTCGAGCCGTGCGAACTCTTCCGGGTTGTCGACGGCGGCATTCAGCGCATTGATCAGTTCCGCGCGCTGTTCACGGAGGGCCTGAATGGACATGGCCAGTTTCTCCTTCGAGGTAATCCCGGATGCGCCGGGTCGCTTGTCCAGCGCAGCGCGCTAGGGATGGGTGGCAAGCTCGAGCGCCCGCGCCACCCGGCGGCGGCGCTCGACGCCGTTCTGGTCGGCGGGGGTTTCCGAGGGCGACGATGAGTTCGGCAGTGCCGGGGCGCGGCCGAAAACCGAAAGATCGAAAGCGTGGGCCTGAGCCTGAGCCTCATCCGGCTCCTGCGCGGCGTGCTCCGTCGCCAGACCCAGCGCGATCGCCTCGTTTGCGGTGAACCAGGTCTCAGCCGCTAGCGCTGCCTCCCAGTCGTAATCAGGGTTTTTGGTGCGGAACATCTCGACCTGCTGGCCGTCGAGCTTCTCGAGGACCGCGGATTGGGCGATCAGGTCGTTGCTGTTGCCGACTGCCCACGTCCAGGACTTGTGAACCATGATCATGGCGCCCAGCGCCATGATCGCGCGGGGAGCCGAGGCGACCAGAAATCCGGCGGCACTGGCTGCCAGGCCGTCGACATGCACCACCACCTCGCCCTTGTAGGCGCGGATTGCATTCGCCATCGCAATGCCCGCGAAAGCATCACCGCCCGGAGAGTTGATGTGCACGTGAACCCGGGCTGCCGTCATTGTCTGGAGCGCACGCACAAAGCTCTCGGCGCTGGCACCGCCCCACCAGTCAGCATCGGCATCGCTGCTCACGATGATGTCGTAGATCATCAGTCGCGGCTCATCTTCAGTGCCGGCTTCGACGCGTAGACCTTTGCCGCGCCCGCGGTTGGCGCGGTATAGCGCCTGGAGCTTGTTCATTCGCCTTGCCCTTCCGGAGCTTCCGCCTCGGGCGCCGGAGCGCCGCTGAGCGGGATGAGATCATCGCCGCCATCGACCGGCGGCAGGTTGAAGCGCGAGCGCGCCTCGTTTTGCGAGAAGATCGGACGCTCGCCCGCCCGGCCGACGGCGGTGCGCAGCGACTCCATGAACTCCTTGAAGGACGGCCGCTCGAGGTCGCTGGTGTCGAACTCGCAGAACTTCGCGCCTGTGCGAAACAGCTTGCGATTGAACTCGTTTGTGATCGCATGCAGGTGCTTGCGCAGCGTGTATCGCACAAAGCCTGAACCCATCGCCTCGACGCCCGAGCCCCAGCTCGTGGTCTTCTCGTTGTGCCCGACCATGAACGGCGGCACGCCATAGATCCGGCAGATCTCCTCGACTTGGAACCGACGCGTCTCGAGCAGCTGCGCATCGTCGGGCGTGATCGAAAGCTCGCTGACCGTCGCCCCGCCGAACAGCAGCAGCGGCTTGCCGACGTTGCGGACCCCTCCATAGGTGTCGCCGATCTTGGCGCGCAGCTCCTCGACCTCGGCCCTGTCCGGCTCGGTCGGCATCGAGATCGCAAAGCCGGGCATCAGTCCATTGGCGAAGAACCGCCCGCTCGCATCCTGCGCCGCCAGTGCCGTCGCCGCCGAACTGCGCAGCTCGAACTGCAGCACGCTGGGGCTGGTGATCCCGTCATACCCGTCGCCGGGCACGTGGATCATGTCGTCCTGGTCGTAGTAGTAGACCTTCGAATCGAACGACTTCGCCTCGGGCATCACGCCGTAGACGAGCCGCCCATTCTCCATCTCGTAGGTGATCACCCGCGACTTTTTTACTGGTCGCAGGGACAGGACCTGCCCGGCGCCGTTGCGGTCGATGATCGCATAGGCGTCACCGTGGTAGAGCCGGCTGCGCATCAGGTGATCCCAGCCAGCGGCTGCGGGCCACTGAGTGTGGAACTGCTCGTTGAGGATCCACCACAGGTTGTCGTTGAACAGCTGGGTCTTCGCCCCGTTTTCGAAGTCCATGCGGTAGATATTCATCGGCAGCGACGAGACCGCCCCAGCGAGCAGCTTGACGCAGGCATTCACCGCGCTGATCCCCAGCGCCGAGGTCTCGTTGACCACCGGCAGCCCGGTTCCGCCCGCGCCGCCGACCTGGAGGAAGCCGCCGCCCCCGGTGCGCATGATCGCGCCGGCCGGAAGCCGCTCGCTCTTGGCGCTCACGCCGCGCGGCCAGAACCAGTCGAGCAGACTCATAGGAATATGAACCCCGCTCTCTTGGCACTTGCCGCCACCGGCCCCAGCTCCAGCATCTGCACCGCGTTGAGCAGCGCGATCAGCGGGTCGATCTTGGCGACCCCTGCGCGTTCCTTGGCGATGTAGAGGTTGCTGCCGCGCAGCTCGGCTTTCGCGTTTGACACACACCAGGCCATCAAGGCGCTGCCGCAATGGCGCAGCATCCCGTCGACCAGCTTGAACTCCACCGTCTTGATGACGCCGGTCAGCCCGACGCCCTGCCGGACCGAGGCGATCGAGCCGCCCCGCTTGTTGACCTCGTCATAGGTCTCGAACCCGGCCGCGACGAGCGCGTCGACCAGCGTCCCCATGCCCCAGGCATCGAGCCCGACCGCGCCGACCTCTGGCATCTTGCCGGTTTCCCGCAGCGCCACCGTGCGGCGCGCCACCTGGTCGACGATCTCCTGCCCGGTGTCGGTGAAGGTCAGATCACCGTCAGCCTCGAAGCCCTGCAGCAGGCTCGCAATGTCCTTCCGCCGGTCGAGCACGACGCGGCGGGCGAAGGCATGCGCCCAGACCAGCCACAATCCCGTGCCTGCCTCGCGGCCGGCGACCGCCAGCCCGAACAGGTCATCCGCGCCGCCGCCGTCGATCCCGGCGACGATCACCTCGCAGCGCGCGATCAGCTGCTCGAGCGTGAGCCCGGGCTCGACTGCATCTTCCCAGTAATCGGCCGCCATCCATCGATCGCGCCGCAAGCGCAGACCGATCTCGACGTTCAGATGTTTGGCGAGGAAGATCTGCAGATCTTCCCCGTCACCGCGCTGGGCCTTGACCAGCTCGGCGGCCAGGAACTCGACCGAGACCGACCGCCCAAGTTGCGGATTGGTGATCCCGAAGTTCTCGGGCTCGAGGTAAGCCTCGGCCTCGAGCATCGCTTCGGGCCACTCGTAGAGCACCCCGAGCGTCTCGGGATCCTCGATCACACCGTCCCGCACATCGCGGAAGTAAGCGAGCTTGGCCTTGAAGACGCCCGCGGGCGGTTCGTCGCTGTGCGTCGTGACGTAGAGCACGAAGCCCTCGGGCCGCGACGCCAGACCGCCGAGCGCCTCGCGCAGCATCGCCGCGCTCTTGGGCTTCTTGCCGAACAGCCAGAGCTCCTCGACCAGCACCATGCCGGCCTTCTTGCCCGATGCCGTGTCGCTGTCGGCCGCGACGATCTTGAGCTCGGCGCCGGTGACCCGGTGCTTGATGGTGCGCCGGTTGTCGATGATGTGCAGCAGCTTGGTCAGCTCCGGATCCGCGCGGACCATGCCGCACGCCGGAGCAAAGCTGTTGCCCGCCACCTCGATCGTCGGCGCGAGGATCATCAACTCGGCGTTATGCCGCCAGTTGATGATCAGCGCGGTGAGCATGATGCCCGCCGCGATCGTCGACTTACCGTTCTTCTTGCTGATCAGGAGCATGAACTCCCGGATCAGCCTTCGACCCGACTTCGGATCCTCGGCCCCGAAGATCGCGGCGACCAGGTCGAGTATCCGTGGATCAACCACCTCGCCGAGCGTCGGCCAGCTTCCGTCCGCTTTCCTTGGCAGGTCGGTGACCTGCAGGCTGCAGAACACGCCGAGCGCATCCTTCGCCTTGTCCGGGAACAGCGGTGCAATCGGCACCAGGCTGTCACCGGCGACGATCCGCTCGCGCCAGTCAGGGCAAGCGGTCGACCACCTCACGGCGCGACCTTACTGCAGCAGGGCAGGGGCCTCGCGCGGAGCATAACGCCCGCCGACGTTGCCGGCCGCCTCGCGCTGCTGCTCCTTCTTGCCCTTCGCCGCTGGCTTGTCCGACTGGCGGCGATCCTTGACGACGGCCGCGGCGAACCGGGCGGCACGCGCATCGTCACAGCGGTCGAGCAGCGCCTTTGTCGCCGAGGTGCTGCCCGCAGCCGACTGGTCGAACAGCTTCGCCATCTGATCCGCCTCGAGCCGATCGAGCATCGCGTCGCGCTGGCGGACCTCTGAAAAATAATGCTTTCTCAGGGTCGGCTGCGTCACACCGATCGCGGCGGCGACGTCCGCCACCGACCGGCCAAGGGCGAACAACATGCTGACACGCTTGGCGATTTCCTCGCTGCGCGCATGCGGCGGACGGCCGCGCTTGGCCTCACGCAGGATAACCGGGCAGCCGAACAGGTCGACCGGCCCCTGAGTTTCCTGTCCCACCAAAAAAATCTCCGAATGAGAGGAACGGCGGTTTTCCAGCCTTCCACCTTCCAGACTTTCAGCCACCCCCCGGTCTCTTCCCGGCGGTGACCCGGGCGAGCCGCGCCCGCGCCGTCTTCGCATTGTGGCACCCGCTGCAGTACCACTTCGCGCCGTCGTGCGCCGGAAAGTCCGGCCCACCGTCTCGGCGCTCAATCACGTGATCGAGGACCAGCTTGTGCTTTGATCCGCAGACCGAACACCAGACGCCGCCCTGACGCCGCACCGTCTCAGCGCGGTGAGCGGTGCGATAGGCCCGCCACTCGGCCGACTGGTAGAAGCTTTCGGACTTCTTCGGCAGCGACGCCACCCGCGAAGGAGCGCGGCCAAGCCGGCTCGGCAATCGTCTGATCACCGACACCGGCTTGGCTCGCGCAAGTTCATGGGAGGAGGATCACGGCGCATCAGGACCGCCGCCAGGCAACGGGGGGAAACCGGCGGCGGTCCTGCCCGCCTCGCCCGAACGCATGCGTCCAAGCTATACATCGGATACCCCGCGCAGACGGTCGAGCGGAACCACGATGTTTACGGTCGAGAGAAACTAGACCGTTGACAGACAGACGAGCGGCCAATTCCTGCGCCCTTCAACGGTCGAGAAGATCCGCGAAAGCCAGCCCTTCGCGTTGCAAGAGGAGGCGATGGTGCCGCACCGGCACACCGTTGACCCGGCAAACCAGCTTCGCCAGCGCCTCACGATAGCGGCGGCCAAGCCGCTCGCGGCTATGCGGATAGGCGAGCCGCTGGCGGATCGCCGGCCAATCGATCGGCTCGCCCCGCCACAGATGAAAGCTGGCGGCCCAGATGATGCGCGCATCCATCACGTCGGTGATGAGCTCGAACCAGCCACGCAGCTGCTCGAGCCGCGCCATCTCCACCGCCCGCAGGGGCGTGCGCGGCGGCAAGCTGTCGAGCTTGCGCACCAGAAGCTCCTTGCCCGCCTCGTTGACGATCAGCGTCTCCGAGTACTCGCCCGCAATGTCGCCGACCTCGCGCTGCGCCAGATGCCACGGGCCATCCTTCGCCCAGGGTGACACCGCCAGCGACCGCCCACATGAAGGCGCGCGCCACTCCAGATCGCGAAGCTCGGCCAAGGCGTCCTCCATCGCCACCAGCGTCACAGGAGCAACCGCCCCAGAAGTGGAGCAAACCGCCAGACCGTTCAGAGCGCCAGAAATCGCAGCTTTCATAATGCCTTACCCTTCAACATTCACCTTCAATTGGAAGAAATGGAGGAATGGAGTGAAATATGCAGTCACCCCCGCGCGCCCGCGCCCGCACACACGAAGGGGGCGGCGCATTTGCCTCCATTCCTCCAGACGCGCAGAAATCCGCCGTTTTCCGGCTCCATTTCGTCAGCAAGTGGAGCGAACCGCCCGCTAATGGAGGGAAATCGCGCATCGTAGGGAGACTAATCATCGCCCGGAACCCAGTCTGCGCTGTCCCCAGTGGGCCACTGCGAGGGGGCCGGGGGCGGCGCATCACCTGCCGCGGCGTCCCGCGCCTCCTCATCAGCAGCGGTCCAGTAGCCGTTCTTGACGTCCTCGAGCGTGACCACCGGCTTGACGCCGACCCACCACGCGCCGTTCGAGTGCTTTTCCTTGAAGCGCTTCGCCGCGACCTCCTTGGAGAACGCCCGCTCGGCCATCTCGTAGGAACCGGTCTGGTGGCACCATGCCTGATAGAGCTCGAACAGCTCGCGCTTCTGGACGCGCCACGGCCGAGCGCGGGTGTCCTCGCCGGTCTCGCAGGTCTGGCGCAGAAAGCGCCCGATGGTGTCGCTGTCGTCACGATATTCGGACGTCGCAAGCCGAACGTCCTCCGGCTCGATCAGGCCGTGCTTCTTCCAGTCGAGCAGGCCACGCATCAGCCACGCGAAGATCCCGTCGCGCTCGGCCAGCAGCTTGTCCTTCAGGGCCTTGTCGCGCTTCTCGGCCGGGATATCGGCCTCCCACGGCACCAGCTGCATCCGTCGCCAGATGCCGTCGCTGGTGTCCTTGATCACCGGCTTGTTATTGCCCGATATGGTGATCTTGAACTCAGGGAAAAAGGTGAAGAAGCTCTTGTTCAGATGCCGCGCGTCGACAGGATCCTCGCCGGTCAACTCCTTTACCAGCCCCTCGTCGAGCACAGCGCCCTTGCTGGGCTCCGACACGCGCAGAAAACGCACGCCGGGCAGCTTGGCGATGGCAGGCGTGGCCTGATCGCCCGATTTCTTGCCCTGGTCGAGCAGGCTCGCGATCTTGATGGTCCCGGCATAATCGCCCGCGATCCGCGCGATCGTCTCGACCCATGTCCCCTTGCCGTTGGAGCCGCCGCCATAGAAGAAGGCCAGCTTCTGCTCACCGGTGAAACCGGTCAGGGACAGCCCGCCCCATTGAGCCAGAAAGCGCCGCATCTCGGGCTTTGGTTGCACCGTGGCGAGGAAATCCTCGTACACCGGCGAACGTGCCTTGGGTCGATACTCGACATCGGCGAGCTTGGTGATGAAGTCCTCGCGGCGGTGGTCGTAGCGGACCATCTCCCAGACCATGTGCCATTCGGACTTGCCCGCTGCGACATCCTCGGGCGGCCGCTTGCGCCGGACCTGCTCCAACCGGAGCGTGCCGTTCAGAACGTTGATCGCCATGCGCTCCCGGTCGAAATCCTCCACCTTGGCGACGATCGCAGTCATGCTCTTGGCGAGCGCGCCGGCGGCCGCGATCTTGCCCGCCGCCTCGGAGGAACGCGCCCATTCGGCGAGCTTGTCCGAATACATGATCGGCCGGTTCTGCTTGCGGTCGACTTCCCAGTCCATCCGGCCCGCCTGTTCGCGTTCCCACGCCTCGAGCGCCTCGCCGGCGAGATAGGGCGGGGGCGGCTGCCGCTCGCCGCTGGCGCGCACCAGCGCCGCCTCATTCTTGATCGCGCGCATCGTGGCAAAGATTGCCTGCATCACTTCTGGGGGCAGCGCGCGCGGCTCCTCGCCCAGCAGCATCCAGCGCCGACCATCCCAGCGAAACCAGCCCAGCTCGGCGCAGAAGCGGAAGTCGTTGCCATAGCGGTGCACGAAGCGCTCGGCATTGCCCAGATCGGTCATAGGGAAGCGCGCGCAGACGCGGTCGAGATCGGCATCAGCGAGGGGCCTTAAGGCAACCACCTTCTTCCCCTGCCCTCCCGATAGGTCAGCAACGTCGCCCGTTCCGTTCGGAGCGTCCCCCGAGCCGTCGCCGAGGGGGTGTGGGGGCTGGTCTTCGGGTGTGCTGGCCATCAGCGCGCCCCCGCATCGTGCCAGGCGAGCGCCGAAGCGCCCCGCCGGGGGGCAGCGGGAGCGGGCAAGGCTTTCGGGGTGGCAGCGCGCGAGGCGTCGAGCACCACCGGCAGCAAGGCCTCGGTCAGCGGCCCCTCGATTCCGAGCACCCGGCGATAAAGCACCAGCACGCTCTCGATCTCGTGCCGCGAGGCCGAACAGCCGTCGGCAAGGTCGGCTTCGATCATCTTCACCACCGCATCGATCTGGGGGAGGCGCAGCCCGGACAGCTTCGCCAGCTCGCGCACGAATTTGCGCTCCTCGCGGATCGGCTCGACCAGCGCCCGCTCCTCGGCGCGCAGCTCGACGAGCTTTCGCACCACCTGGATCAACCGCTTCTCGCTCTCGTCCTCGGTCTCCGGATAGCGGTAGGCATCCCCGGTCCACGCACTCTCGGCCTCCTCGGTCGGCACAACGGTGTGAAGCGCCGTGCCGCGGCCCGCGCGCTCGACCCCCGAAATCAGCCGCTCATAGCGCGAGCGCCAGGTCGCGAGATACTCGCCGCGCAGCTCCTCGTGCGCGATCGTCGCGCCGAGGTCGGCCAGCTGCTGCCACACCGCCGCGCGCTCTTCGGGCGAACTGTCAGGCCCGACATCCCCGGCCACGGCGGCGAAAAGGAAGGCATCGAGCCCCATCGCCTCGGCCAGCACCGCCTCGACGCCCCGCGCACCCTCGGCGCGTGCCAGATCGTCGGGATCCTGCCCGCCGGGGATCAGGGCGACCCTCAGCGTCCGGTCAGGCGCGATACCGGGCAGCGCTCGCTCGCACGCCCGCCGCGCCGCGTTGCGCCCGGCCGCATCGCCATCGAACATCAGGATCGGCGCGCGGGTGAGCTGCCAGAGCCGCTCCATCTGCGCCTCGGTGAGTGCGGTCCCCATCGGCGCCACCGCCTCGGCGATGCCAACGGCCGCGAGCGCGATCACGTCAAAATAGCCCTCGACCACCACCGCGCGCTTGGCCGATCGGATGGCCGGGGCGGCGCGGTGCAGGTTGAACAGGATTCGGCCCTTGTCGAAGATCTCCGAATCCGGCGAGTTGACGTACTTGGCGACCCCCTCGGGCGCGCCCGGCAGCATCCGCCCGCCGAAGCCCACGATCCGCCCGCGCGCATCATGCACCGGCACCATGATCCGGCCGCGGAACCGCGCGCCGGCCCGACCATCGGCCTCCCACATCAACCCGGCGGCAAGGCCATCTTCCTTGCCGATCCCTATGCGCGCCAAATAGCTGTGCCCCTCTGGCGCAAGGCCTAGTCCAAAAGCCTTGGCCAATTCGTGCGAAATGCCACGTTGGACCAGATAGTGGCGAACGCTTTTGGTCACCGCACTCATCGAGGCTGGGTCCCACCCGATATGCTCAGCAAAGAACGCCTGCGCCGCCTCGAGCGCGGGCCGGATCCCCGCCACCCGCGCCGCGCGCTCCTGCGCCGCCTGGGTGCGCTCGGGCATCGCCATCCCCGCCGCCTCGGAAAGGTGCCGCACCGCTTCGAGGAATTCGAACCCCTCGACCTCGGTCAGCCAGCGGATCGGCCCGGCATGAAACCCGCAGCCGAAGCAGTGCGCGAAGCCCTTGTCGTCGTTGACGTAGAAGCTCGGGGTCTTCTCGTTGTGGACCGGGCACAGCCCCTTCCACTCGCGCCCGTTGCGCTTGAGCTGGACCCGCTTGCTCACCAGCGCCGACATCGTCGCGCGCGACTGAACTTCGTCGAGAAACGCCTGCGAAATCAACTGAACCCTCCCATGCCGGCATTTCGCCGCGCCCTCATCAGTGCCTGAGGAATTCGACCGTTCGGTCCATCGACCAGCACAGCGCGCAGGTGGCACAGCAATCGGTCGCGCCGGTCTGGGCCGGGCAGATCACCCCGCCGCGCGACGAATTGACATCATCCACCACAATCGCGCCTTCGCTGCCCATATCGCGCCCGGAAAAGCGCACGCGGCACCGGTCAGCGAACAGGATGTTGAGCGCGCGGATCGCCTTGCCGATCACGCTCGCCGGATCATGCGCGGTGTAGCTGAACATGCGCAGCGCCGGGTTCTCCTGGAACGCCACGTGCCACATGCCGACATAGGTAAGCGCCAGATCGGGATCCTCGGCCGAGCCGAAGTCGCCCAGGATATGCGCGCGCACCACGAAGCCGCCCGGGTGCTGGCGCTGCTTGATACCCAGCTCGTAAGACAGTGCGACGATCAGATCCTCGTCGAGCCGGTGGCGGCGCGCGAAGGGCATGTTGTTGCCGTAACAGGCCTCCCACTGGGCGCAGCTGCGCGGACAGGCAGCGCGCTCCTCGAGCGTGAGGGTGAAGATCGGCATCCCCTTCCACGCGCCCTTGGTCACCCGCTTACCGACCTTTCTGCTGTTGAAGCCATCGATCAGCAGGCGCGGGCTTTCATCCGCGCCGATCACCGATCCGGGAAACAGCGTCCGTGCGTCGACCACGGCAGGGTGAGCCGGGTGCAGCACCACGCCGCCCGATCGCCCGCGCTTGCCGTCGCGCGCAGGCTTGGCCGCGTGGACGATCTTCGGGATGCGATGCTGGAAGCCGCCGCTCGGGATCCTGCGCTTGGAATAGACGCGCGGGCCCGGCATCACGCTGCCTCACCTTGCGCAAGAGCATCGACCTCGGCCAATGAAGGCCCGCGGATCGGAAAAGGCCCGGTATACGCACGAGGCCGGTCGCCATCCTCCGCCAGCGCGGCACCGACAGCGAAGGTTCCCAGCGCCTGGCCGAGCGCGGCATGCAGCTGCCGCGCCTCGGCCAGGCTGAGAAACTTCGGCCGGTCCTGACAATGGCCGCGCTGCTCGCAGAGGAACACCAGAGGGCCTTCGATCCCGTAGTGGGCATCCCCGTTCGGCATGGCGACCGCCCGGAAAACCCGCGGGTTGCCCTTGAAGGGGTAGGCGTGCGCGTCCATCGTCACACCCGCATCGGCATGAGAACGCAGCGGAACGTGGTATCTGCCGGGTCATGGATTGCGGTCGGCGCGCCGGTGTGCGCCGCGTCCAAATCAAACTGGACCTCATCGCCATTGAGCGAGGTCAGGCAATCCAGCAGATACTGCCCGTTGAAGCCGCAGATCTGCGTCTCGGGCTCCATGCCATGCTCGGCCGCGATCACGAAGGACGCGTCGCCCAGATCGACCGAGTGCAGCGATAGGCGGACGCCGCCCCCGACCGCAACCAGCTTGAGCGCCCGCACTCTGCCGTCAGCGAGCGAGATCAGGCCGCGGATCGCCTTGAGCATCTCGGCGCGGCTCGCCCGGATCGTGTGCGCAAATTCGCGAGGGATCACGCGGGTATAATCGGGATAGGTGCCGTCGATCAATTCGCCGGTGAGCGCGACCCGCGCCGGCCCGACAACCCCTTCGAACCGCACCAGCGGCATGCCGCCGGGCGCGGGGGCAAGGCCGCTTTCGGGCTTGTTCTCGAGCAGGCGGCGGCCATAGGTCAGCCGCACCGCGTCCTTGGTCTTCGCGAAATGCCGAAGCACCGTCAGCACGAAGCGGCGCGGGATGATCGTGCGATCCGGTATCGCGCCGACGGCGCCGGGCAGCGGTACGTCGGCAATCATCAGCCGGTGCCCGTCGGTCGCGACGAAGCGGTAAGTCCAGTCGTCGAGACGGTCGATGCAGATCCCGTTAAGGTAGTAGCGCGTTTTCTCGGTCGAGATCGCCGGGATCACCCGCGCGATCGCCGCCAGCTCGGCCGCGCCGAGGTCGACGGCGAATTCCTCGTGCGCAATCGGCGCCATGGTCGGGAATTCGTCACTTGAGTGGATGCCGAGCTCACTGTCGAGCTGCCCGCTGGTGATCTTGACCCGCTTTTCGTCTGGTGCGCCGATCGCGACAAGATCGTCGCCCAGAAGGCGCAGGGCCTTGGCCACCCGGTGCGGGGCCCGCAGCGCGAAGGATGGTACGGGCTTGCCCTCATAGCCGATCTCGACCGTGGCATAGACATCGAGATCGGTCGCCTCGAGACGCAGCGCGCCATTGGCGACGACATTCACCACCTCCAGGATCGGAATGGTCGCCCGCTTGTCGGCGACGCTGGTCGCCAGATCGAGAGCGCGGGCGAAATCCCGGCGATCGGCAGTCATCATGTTCATCACACCATCCTCCTTGTCGACTTGCCGGCATGCTTGCCGGTCAGGATTGTCACTGTCGGGCCGTGCTGCGCGCCGATCGGTGCCGGCTGCAGAGCAATCTTCCCGTCGGCCTCAAGCCGCTTCATGAGCCAGCTCACCCGCTTCTTTGCTCGGTTGTCGTTTTGGCCGGTGACCACCTGCGCGAGTTGCGAGCGGGCGGGGCACGGCACGCCGGCCGCGGCCGCGTTAACCAGCTCGCGATGAAGAATGATCAGCTGATGTGCGCTCAGATCGGGGCGCACCTCGCGCAGCCGAGCACTGGCGGTATCGGCCCGTTCGATGAGAAACTGCCAGCGCCGCCGGTCCAGCGGATCTCGCCGCTGCACTGGATGCACCTCACCGGCTTCGATCCACCGCTTGACCAGCACAACCGCCGGCTCAGCGCGCGGCAGTTCCAGTCCGACAGCATAGATGGCCTTGGCACCGGGCGGCGCATGTCCAAACCATGCTTCGAGTTCGCTGACCGGCGTGACAAGCGCCAAGGCGAGCGAGAAGGTTTCGATGTCTCCCGCGGCGGCGGCTGCGATCCCCCGTTGCGCCACGCTACACCTCCTGGTTCGCAAGCGGCTGCAGCCGCGCAATCAGCGTCTGAGCCTTCTGAGCCATGGCCGCGCGCTCGCGATGATCGATCCGCCCATCAGCAAGGGAACGGGCAACCATGCCCGAGAAGTCGCTGCTCTCGGCTGCCGCCATGAGCGCGCTCTCTTCATCGTCGACGGGCAAGGGCTCCAGCGACAAACCAGTCGGGCGTATCAGGATGTTGGCCAGGTGCAGCGGCAATTCGCCAAGAAGGGCGCAGAACACGTGGCCGGGCAGGGTGACCCCGTCCGCCCAGCGGCGCAGATCACGCGGTGTCTCGCCCACGGCGCGGGCAAGCGCCTCAATAGCGCCGCCTTCATGCTCGAACCGACGCAGGACGTTGGCAAGCCGCTCGGCAAGATGGTGCTTGGAGGGGTAATCAGGCCGCATGATCGTGCGACCCTCTGCTGGCATACTCCGCAATGTCGCTGGGAGTTGCTGGACAGACGAATGACCCTACAACCGTGCCATGAACCGAATCGAGATAGCGCCCGACGGCGACATAGAAGTCGGCAAGATCATCGACGATCGCGGCGAAGCGTTCGTTGGGGTCATACTGCGGGACAACGAAACTGCGATCCTCCTGCAGCTCAGGCCGGAACACTTCGTCCACTTTGCGGACAAGGTTGCCGCGTACGCGGACGGGATTGTCGCAGCGAAAGCGCGCGGCCTCGATCTGCCGAAGCGGCCCTAAGGGCTTTGCTCCACCCTCGATCCGGATCGTGTGCTCGGGGTAGAAGCGGAACGACGCGTTCATGCGGCCACCCCCGCACGCCGGAGGAACTCGGCCTGCCAGATCATGAAAGAGACCTCACCCTCGGTCGCACGGTCTATCATGCGCGCCATATCTGCGTTGGGAAACCGTTCGTCAGCGCGGTATCGCGTGATGTTGGGCTGTGAGGTGCCAACCTTCTCGGCCAGCCCGGTTACTGAGTTACCGGGCTTTTTCAGGAAGGCGTCGAGGGCTTCGGAGTAACGGCTCATGACCGCCATTTATACCGATACGGTATTTATTGGCAATACCGTTCTGGACGTTTTATGCCGGGAAGGCATCCGGCATTGTATGCCGATGCGGCATTTGGAGCGTCTTGCTGAAATCCGAAAGGCCAAGGGCCTTACTCAGGCCGCCTTGGCCGAGAAGCTTGGAGTAGAGCAGCCGACGGTGCAGCGATGGGAAGCGGGCAAGCGCGAACCGGACCTTACGCAATTGATCGCCCTTGCTGAAGCTCTTGGGGTCGAGCCCAGCGCGTTGATAGATCCAGACATTGCAGTCGCCGCTGGGCCGACCCTTTATGTCAAGGGCGAGGTCGCGGCCGGTGTATGGCGAAGCGCGCTTGAATCCCCTCGGACGGAGTGGCAAGCGTTTACGGGGCGCGCCGACGTAACGGCTAAGCGCGAGCATCGGTTCGGCTTGCGCATCCTCGGCGACAGCATGAACGAGATCTATCCACCTGGCACAATTGTTGAGTGTGTCTCGGTCTTTGGTCACGTCGAGCCAGCCCCGGGAAAACGAGTTGTGGTCGTGCGCACCAACCACAACGGCGATGTCGAGGCGACCGTAAAGGAGCTGGTCGAACAAGACGGTGCCCTTTGGCTTGTACCGCGCTCGACCAACCCGGCGCACCGCCCAATTCGCATCGACGAACCCGAGGATGGCATATTGGAAATCCGCATTGCAGCCGTCGTCGTAGCCAGCGTTCGGCCAGAATGAGTATACCATAGAGGAATAATTGTCCTTGATCTAAATACCAGTTCGGTATAGAAGTCGCCCCGTTCAGCAACGGAGGCGATCCATGATCCGCACCACCCCCAGCATCCGCGCAATAGCGCTGGACGAATTCAACCGCCGCCTTGCCCAGTGGCGCAAGGCGTGCCGCGACGGTGCGGCGGATTGGCCGGGTGATCGCGCCAATAAAGTGATAAACCGCTGGCTCGCCATCGCGCTGGCCGCGGGCGTCGGGCGCGATCTGCCGCATGATGTCTGCGCCAGCATCGAGGTCGCCTGCCTCTTCCCGCAGGGCAAGCGCTACCTCCCCTCGGCAGAGCATTTCTGCCGCACCTTTGGCGTTAGCTGGCAAGCCGCGCTGGCAGAGCTCGCCGCCGAACGCGATCGCCTCCGCGCCCGCGCCGAGGGCAGCAAAGACCAGCGCCTGATCCAGCGCGCGCTCGACCTCACCCATCTTGCTGACGTGCTCGGCGCTCCGCCGGTGACCACGCCCGCCAGCTTCGAAGCGAGGGAAGCGGCATGACCCGCCCAGACGCCTGGCTCGTGGCGCTAATCATCCTCCTCGCCTTCGCCTTTCCGGACGGCGGCATCTGGGCCTCAGCGACGAGGCCGTCACCGTGAGCGCGCTCAACATCCTCCGCTTTGCCCGCGCCACATGGCGCGATGGCGTCGCCGTCGCCTGCGCCTTCGCCGCGCTGCCCATATTCGCCCTTCTGCTGGAGAGCCTGTCATGAGCCTCAGACCCATGGAGCGCAGCCTCCCGCAGCGCCCGATGAACGACGCCCAGCGCCTCTACTACTACGGCCGCCTCCACCCGATGCGTGAACCCACCCGCTGGGAACGCCTGCTCCGGAGGCTGGGGCTGTGAGCCTCACCCCTGCAGGCCACAACGGCGCGCTCAAGCCCGCGCTGCTTGCCATCGTCGAGGCTGCGCAGAGCGAGGCCGAACAGTGGGTGATCCTCGAGAGCCTGTGCTTCGGCATCGGCCTCCTGCATGGTCGCTCGCCGCGCCAGATCGCCGAGTTCATCGAAACCATCGCCGAGCGTATCGCCACGGGCGAGCGCCAGCTGCGATCGTCCGGGACCACCGGCCGATGATCCCCCGTCTCTCCCTCGAACGCTGGGGCGGCCCCTCCGACGACGAGCTGCGCTGGTTCGATGGCTGGTCGCTAGCGATCGAATGGCTCGGCCTGCTGGTCGAGCTCAACATTGGAAGGAAAACCCGATGACCCCCGCCCGCCGCGCCAAGCTCGAGGCCGCGATCGCCTGCATCCAGCAGGTCACGAACGACGACGCCTGGGACATCCGCGCCGAGAGCACCCGCAACGCCCTGATCGGCATCGGCGCCAGCTTTGTCTTCGGCAACACCAACATCGTGCGCCTCGGCGGCGTCACCGCCAGCTGCACCTACGACAAGGGCGAGCACCTGCTGGTCCGCTGGGCCGCCAACGCCCGCAAGGCGCTCGAGGAAGACGATGAATTCGCCGATCTCGACTTCGAGGAGGAAGAATGATGTCTGAAAGGCCCGAAACAACTCTCACTGACGGTTCGCCCGTCACTCCCGATCACCGCGAAATCAATCCGGCGACTGGGATGCAGAAGGGCTATGTTGTCTTGTCAGAGGAGGAGCGCGCTAAGGGCTTTGTCCGCCCTGTTCGCCGATCCTACCGTCACGATAAGTGCGGCGTCGTTACCACGATGGGTCAGGCGCTCGCCGAGACCTATGCCCGCGACCCTTACTTCTACAGCGGAACCTTCTGCTGCGGTTGTGTAAGCCACTTCCCGGTCGGCGAAGATGGCGAATTCGTGTGGGACGGCACCGACGAAAGGGTTGGCACATGAAGGCCGGGATCTTCGTCGACGACTGGAAGCTGCCCGTCTTCCGCAGGCGGCTCACTGAAGCGGGTTACCAGTACGAGGACCTTGGTGCCGTCACACCGGGCACTACTGCCCTTCGTGTCGAGTGCAGCAACATGTTCGCCCTAAAGAAGGTCCTCGAGCAGTGCCAGGCAGAGTGCCGGCGAAAGGACCGGGGCGCATGAAGCCGCAGCGCATCAAGCTCTCGCGCGCTCGCGGCTTCCGGTTGCAGGACGTCAGCCGCGCCATCAACGGCCTGCCCGCGCGGGCCGTCACGCGGCCGGGCATTTACGGCAACCCCTTTCGCGTTGGCCGTGATGGCACTGCCGAGGAGTGCGTCGCCAGGTTCCGCGCCGACGTCGAGAAGCTGCTCGCTGGCGAGGACGGCATCCACAAGGCCGTCGCCGTTACCTCGCTGCGCCGCATCAAGGGCATGAACCTCGCCTGCCACTGCAAGCTGGACGAACCCTGTCATGCCGACGTGCTGCTCGAGCTGGCGAACAAGGAGCCTGAGTCGTGATGGCCAAGCAATTCTGGCTGGTTCCGGTCTCCGGTTTCGATGATCTGGTCGCCGTCGGAGAGACAGCAGCAAAGGCTCGCTACGCCGTTTTCAAAGCGGCGCGGGAGGCCGGATATTTCGCTGGACCGTTTGGCTTTCGCGATTTCCTGACGGCTTCCGAGGCCCCGTCAAGGCTCACAGAGGACCAAGCGCGCAGCCGGCTCGGTTGGCATCTGGCTGCGGGCGAAAGACAATGACCACCGGCTGCCCCACGCTTGACGAAGCCCGTCCTCCGGCCGATTGGTGCGAGCTGCTCGGCGCGCGCGGCATCGTCATCTCGGAGCGCACCCTGCGCGAGCGCGCCAACCGCCTCGGCCAGCGGATCAAGATCGGCCGCGTGATGCTGATCACGCCCGCCCAGATGGAGGCGATCCTCCAGGCCGGCCAAGGGGAGACACCATGCCGCTCGAACTCTACCGCCGCGGGGACACCTTCTGGGTTCGCGGCCGCATCGAACACCAGGGCGCAGCGATCACCGAATACTACCGCTGCAGCACGGGAACATCTGATGAAGGCGGCGCGCGCGCATGGATCCGCGAAGAGGAAGCCCGCCGGATCCGTCGTCACCTTCTCGGCGACGAAGCGGGGCTAACCTTCTCCGAGGCGGTACTGCTCTACGAGGCCGACCCGAAGACCGCCGAGTACCTCTTGCCCGTGGTCGAGAAGATCGGCGAGATGCTGATCGGCCAGATCACCCCGCGGTTCGTGCGCGAGCTCGGCGCCGATCTCTATCCGGAGGCCGGCACCGCCACCTGGACGCGGCAGGTGATCAGCCCGATTCGGGCGGTGATCAACAACGCGCACGATCTGGGCAAATGCCCGCCGATCCGGATCAAGGGCTACACCAAGGCCGAGGCCGTCGCCCAGGACAAGGCCCGCGGCCGCACCGGCCGCCGCCGCTATCCGCCCGGCAGCTGGGAATGGCTGCTCGCCTTCCGCCAGCACGCCAGCGCCCGCCACGGCGCGCTTGCGCTGCTGATGTTCTGCACCGGGGCGCGGATCAGCCAGGCGTGCGAGATGCACCCGGGCAAGCATCTCGACCTGCAGAACGGCAAGGTGATCATCCCCGGCGCGAAGGGCGCCCCCGATCGCGAGCTCGACATCCCGGTCGAGCTCGTGGTCGAGCTGGCGAACCTGCCACCGCTCTACCCGCGGGGCTGGGAGCGAAAGCCGGCCAACCTCCGGGTCTTCGGGTGGAGCTCGAGGAGCGGGCCGAGGAAGGGCTGGGAGACCGCCTGCAAGAACGCCGGCATCGAGTTCATCCCCTTCCACAGCGCCGGCCGCCACGGCTTCGGCCAGGAGATGAACGTGCGCCAGCGCCTCGACGAGAAGGCCGCCGGCGAATGGGGAGGGTGGTCAGACACCAACCTGATGCGCCGCACCTACACCCATGCCGAGGGCACCAAGGACAAGATCCACAGCGCCTTCTACGCCGGCCTCCGCGCGGCCGAGGCGGCGACGGGCTTGCAGCTGCAGGCGGGGGCAGGAGGCAAGCTCAGCACCGCTCGGCCGAGGCGCAAGGCGGGGTGAGCGAGCGGAGCTCATTGCTCTGTAATCCTTAGAGCGCCACTGAAATAACGCTCTCCGCCATACAACACGGACACAACATATCGTCCAAGTTCGACTACTGGGAAATTCGCTAGATTAGCTTGCTGGATAACCAGCAGATACTCGTTACCCTGCTGTTGCGCTTCGGAGAAACTCCTAAGGATGAAATCAAGCTCGATCGGAGCCTCATAGATCATCTGTCCTGACGGAGACACGAACTGCACGGCTATGTCGCTTCGAGGTTGCCGGTCTAGCGGCAATCGCACGCGTGTGTAGACGCTGAGTGACGGAACCACCGCGACCTGAGGTTCTGCGGGTGATGAGAGTGCCCTTGAAGGTGGTATCGCGATGTTGTCTGGCATGATCCCTATAAGGGACACCACGCCCTGCAATTCCTGCCGAAGATGTTCGCAGAAGATCGATTGTGCTACAAGTTCGGGGGTGGTCATTGTACGAGAACAAGCCTGCTAGCATCACTCGAATTTGAGCTCTTATCTACCAGCGATGCAGTCTCATTGCCCGACGATATAGATTTTTCGATTCGTACATTTCGATACGCGGGTGCCACATCCGGAAGCGCATTGGCCCCTTCCGCGCCACCAATTTTCTCGAAGTCGATGACAGGGCGATAGCCAAGCGCCCAAGCGATCTCGGCTATACGGCCAACACTGATGTCCGCGTGGCCGTTCATCTGCCTGGTGATCACCGATCGATGCACACCGATCGCGTCAGCAATCTGGGTTCTGCTGACATCCTGGTTATCTGCGAGCAACTGCACGAGCCCCCTGCGCACCTTCCCAATGAAGCGCGTCGCTGCGCGCCTATTCGGCGTGATACCAATCTGAAACGACATCACGTGGCTCCACACTTTCTATCCATCCGGGCGGGTCTAAATCTAAATCTGCCCGGCGACGCTTACCTTGCTCAATGTACTGACTGGTCAATCGGTATTGTGCCAAGCGGTTCTTGTCGGCCACATCCGTGCAGACGAAACAGTCCTTGCGGGCGAAAAACCCGAACACACGGACGTCTGCCGTCCTAAGCTCCCAGAAACCCTCGCCTCGGTGATACATCTCGTGAAAATCTCTGGGATAGCCCAGCGGTTTGCCCGAGGTGAAATTGTACAGGATTTCATCAAGCTGCTCCGCCGGACTCTGCTCGATGTTCAATAACGACTGCATCTGCCCCAACTGTGCGGTGAGCGCGTCTGAGACCCTCCGCACAAAATACACCAACCTGAACTCCTGCTCGTCAGGGTCCAGCTGCGGGTCGAGCTTCTCCAGATCGCCGCGCGCAACGAGTTCTAAGATTGTTGCCATCTAAGTCAACAAACTTTGACAACTGGTTACCGCAAAAAGATTTTCCGCACGCATGGCTGTGGAGTGCTGCGAGGCGCTGAGTCGTGTCAATCTGCGGCGCGCTGATCTCCCCAGCGGCACCGCTAACAGCGATCACCGGGGCGAACATGGCGAGAACTGGTGTACGGGGTTTGTACGGATCCGGTCCGCACTGGCGTGCATTTTCGCGTGATGTTCCGCATCATGCGGAAGGACCATTCTTCCGGGCAGAGCTAAAAGCCTCTGAAACCTTGGGAAAAATGGTGGGCGCGACAGGGATTGAACCTGTGACCCCACCCGTGTGAAGGGTGTGCTCTACCGCTGAGCTACGCGCCCGTCCGATGGGCTCGGATGCCCGGACAGGGGGGCGCCTTTAATGCGGCCTCGCGCGCTTGGCAAGCGCCCGTGCGCCGCCTGCGCGAATTAGCTGCCGGCGAGCCAGCCGAGCAGCGCCAGCACGCTCTGGTCCCGCGGCGCGGCGCTGCGCTGTGCGGCGGCGGGGGCGGCGATTCCGGCGGGGCAGGCGAGGCAGAAGGCCTGGATTCCGCGGGTTCCCAGCAGCCGTTCGGCATCGCGGGCGATGCGGGCGCCGAGGTGCTCGCGGCGCAGCGCCGTCATCGCGAAGATGTCGCCGCCCCCGGCCGACGCGCCCTGCCGGGCATCGTCGCCGACGATCAGCTGGCGGATCAGCGAATCGTAATTGGCACCGCGTTCGCCGAGGTGGACTGCGTGCCACTCGCCCTCTTTGGCCCCGGCCTTGCCCGCCGCCCAGCCGAGCGCGTCGGGAAGGCCGCCGAACTCGTCCACCAGCCCGAGCTGGCGCGCGGTGCCGCCGTCCCACACCTGCCCCTGTGCCGCGGCATCGACCCGGTCCACCGGCATCCGCCGCGACTTCGCAACCAGCGCGAGGAAATCCTTGTAGGTGCCGCCGATCGAGGTCTGGAACAGGCTGTCCATCGCCGGGGTGAAGCCGCCGATCAGGTCGGGCTGGCCCGACAGCGGCGTGGTGCGATAGCCGTCGGAGGTGACGCCGAGCTGTGCGGCGGCCCCTTCGAAGGTCGGGATCACGGCGAAGACCCCGATCGAGCCGGTGACGGTCTCGGGCTCGGCATAGATCCTGTCGCCCGCCATCGCCACCCAGTAGCCCCCGCTCGCGGCGACATTGGCGAAGGACACGGCAACGGGGATCTTGCGGTCGCGGTACCGCTGGATCGCGCGGCGGATCTCTTCCGAGCCGGTCACCGAGCCGCCGGGCGAATCCACCCGCACCACCAGCGCGGCAAGATCATCGTCGAGCGCCTCGTCGAGCAGGTCGGCGATGCGCTTCGCCCCCGCGACGCCCGGGCCGGCATCGCCGTCGACGATCTCGCCCGCGATGGTGACGACGCCGATTTTCTTGCCCTTCCGCTCCTGCCCGAGATCGGCGAGATAGGCGGGAAGCTCGCTCGCGGCGAAGCTGCCGGGCAGTTCGCTCCAAGGGTCCTTGCCCGCCAGTTCGGCCACCCGCGCGCCGAACTGCACGCGGTCGCCGAGCTTGTCGACCAGCCCGGCCGCCACCGCCGCCTCGGCCAGATCGCCGCCCGAACTTTCGATCCACGCGCCCGGATCGCCCGTCACCCGCGCCAGCTGGAGCTTCGGCCGCGCCTTGGTGACATTGGCGCGGTATTCCTCCCACAGCGCCCCGTAGAGCCCGCCGATGTTCGCCCGCGCTTCGTCCGACATCGAGGTGCGCGACCACGGTTCGACCGCCGACTTGAACTCGCCCACGCGATAGACCCGCGCATTGACGCTCAGCTTTTCCAGCAGCCCGGCATAGTAGAGATTGCTGCCCCCGGGGCCGGCGATCACCGCCACGCCCTGCGGGTCGAGCCACACCTCGCTGGCATGGGCGGCCAGCAGCATGTGATCGTCGGCATAGCCCATCGCGTAGGTCAGGACCGGCTTTCCGGCCATGCGCACGCGGTCCATGCTCGCGCCGATTTCCTTCAGGTGCACCTGCCCCCCGCCGAGGAAGGTGGTCATGTCGAGCACCACCGCCTTTACCCGTGTATCGGTCGCGGCGGCATCGAGCGCGCGGACGATGTCGCGCGCGCGGGTCTCGCCCAGCGGCGCGCTGCGCGAGAGCAGGGCCTCGATCGGGTCGAGCGCGGTCTTTTCCTCGACCACGATCCCGTCGAGGTCGATCAGCAGCGCCCCGTCGCGCACCTGCCCGGGGTTGGGCCGGGCCGAGAGCACCCCGAACAGCGCCACGAAGAACAGCAGCATGAACACCAGGACAAGCCCGTCCTTGATCCCCACGAGGATCTTCCAAACCTTGCCGACGAAGCTCATCCGATGTCCCTTTTGCCTTGGCCCTCCCGATCTAGGGTCTTTGGCCGGCAACTTCTATCGGAAAGCTTACGCGGCGGGGTTGAGCGGCGGATGCGGCTCGACTAAGGGCGTGGCTTTAATGGCCACGACCGATCCTTCGCCCTCAGCGGGCCGCTTTCCGCCCGGAAGGTTCGCCTTCCCGCACCGCGATCTCACCGGAATCGGGCACCTCCAGCGCCACGAGATCCTCTACCTGCTGAGCGAGGCCGAGCAGTGGGTCGCGCTCAACCGGCAGAGCGCCAAGCACAGCGACCGGCTGGCCGGGCTGACCATCATCAACGCCTTCTTCGAGAACTCCACCCGCACGCTGCTGTCCTTCGAGATCGCGGGCAAGCGGCTAGGGGCGGACGTGGTCAACATGCATGCGGCGACCAGCAGCGTGAAGAAGGGCGAGACGCTGATCGACACCGCGATCACGCTGAACGCGATGCGCGCCGATGCGATCGTGATCCGCCACGGTTCCTCGGGCGCGACGCGGCTGATCGCGGACAAGGTCGATTGCCCGGTGCTCAATGCCGGCGACGGGCAGCACGAACACCCGACGCAGGCCCTGCTCGATGCCTTGACGCTGCGCCATGCGCTGGCCGAGCGCGGGGAGGGGGCCGAGGACTTCACCGGCCTCACCGTCACCATCTGCGGCGACATCCTGCACAGCCGGGTCGCGCGATCGAACATCCTGTGCCTGACGGCGCTTGGCGCGAAGGTGCGGGTTTGCGCGCCGCCCGCGCTGATGCCTGCCGGGATCGAGGCGATGGGGGTGGAGGTGCACCACCGCTTCGATGCGGCGCTCGAGGGCGCGGAGGTGGTGATGATGCTGCGCCTGCAATCCGAGCGGATGAGCGGCCAGTTCGTGCCGTCCCCGCGCGAATATCGCCACCTCTACGGGCTGACGACGAAACGCCTCGCGCTCGCCCGGCCCGATGCGCTGGTCATGCACCCCGGGCCGATGAACCGCGGGGTCGAGATCGACAGCGAGGTCGCGGACCTTGCGGGTCGCTCGCTGATCACCCGGCAGGTCGAGATGGGCGTGGCGATCCGCATGGCCTGCCTCGACGTGCTGACGCGCGGCGCGCGCGGGCTGGAGGGCTGGGCATGAGACAGGCGGAGCCGCTCACCATCGTCAACGCGCAGCTGGTCACTCGTGCGGGGGTGGTTGCCGGTGCGTTGCGGTGTCGTTGCGGGGTCATCGACGCGATCGGGGCCGATGTCGCACCGCAGGATGGCGACGCGGTGGTCGATGCGCGCGGGCGTCTGCTCGCCCCCGGGCTGGTCGATCTCGGGGTCTTCGCGGTCGACAAGCCCGCCTTCCACTTCGGCGGGATCACCCGTGCGGCGCTGATGCCGGATCAATCGCCCCCGCTCGACCTGCCGAGCCGGGTGGGCTTCATCGCCAAGAGCGGCAAGCCCGACCTGTGGGTCCATCCCCTCGCCGCCGCGACGCGGGGCCTCGAGGGGAGGGAGCTTGCGGAGCTGGCGCTGATGCAGGATGCGGGGGCGCGGGGCATCGCCACCGGGCGGCGCTGGATCGCCGACAGCGGCGTGATGCTGCGGCTGCTGCAATATGCCGCGATGCTCGATCTGGTGGTGGTCGCCCATGCCGAGGACGGCGGGCTGGCCGGAGAGGCGGCTGCCACGGCGGGCGAGATCGCGACCCGGCTAGGCCTGCCCGCTGCCCCCGCTGAGGCCGAGGCGCTCGCCATCGCCCGCGATATCGCGCTGGCCGAACTCGCGGGGGCGCGGCTCCACATCCGGCAGGTGACGACGGCGCGGGGCTTCGATCTGGTGCGCGAGGCCAAGGCGCGGGGCCTGCCGGTGACCTGCGGGATCACGCCGGCGCATTTCATGCTCTCCGACCTCGCCACGGCCGACTTCCGCACCTTCACCCGCCTCTCGCCCCCGCTCAGGAGCGAGGCCGACCGTCAGGCGGCGCTCGCCGCCATCGCCGACGGCACGATCGACGTGATCGCCAGCGGCCATGACCCGCGCGGGCCCGAGGACAAGCGCCTGCCCTTCGCCGATGCGCTGCCCGGCATGGCGGGGGCCGAAACGTTGCTCGCCATGACCCTGGGGCTGGTGCGGGATGGCGTGGTCGACACCCCCCGCGCCTTCGACCTGCTGGCGACCAACCCCGCCCGCATCCTCGGCGTCCCTGCCGGGGCGCTGGCGGCGGGGCTGGAGGCCGACCTTGCCCTGATCGATCCGGACGCGCCGTGGATCATCGACCGGCGCAAGATGGAGGCCACCGCCGACAACACCCCCTTCGACCGGCAGGGTGCGCAGGGGCGTGTGCTGGGTCTGTGGAAGGGCGGGGTGCGGCTGGCGCTCTGAGTTCCGGCGGGTGCCGAAAAAACAACTCCCGGACAGCGCGGGGCTGTCCGGGAGCAAGGCTTGCTCATTCCTGTGACAGGAAATCGTGTCAGCGGGTGCGCGCGGCCATCCGCACGTCGCGCTTGACGGCGCCGGCGGGCGGGGTGCTGGCGGCATAGGCGAAGCATCCACGACCGGCCGACTTGACCGTGCCGCACATCGCCTTGGCGCTGTTCGGACCGAAGCCGTCTGCGGCGACGCGCCAGAAGGTGCGGCCGTTCACCAGCGCCTCGGTGATCACCGGCTGGTGATCCTTGAGCTGCGGGAACTTCGCCTTGAGGACGTTCCAGCCGCGCTCGGCCTCGATCTTGCTGTTGTAGGAGCCGAGCTGGACGAGGTGCGAGGCGGCGGCCTTGTCGCTCGCCACCGGCGCAGGCGCGGGGGCGGCGGCGGGAGCGGCCATGCGGCGCTGCGAGGCATTGCCCGCGACCCGCGGCGCGCCCGGCGCGCGGCGCGACTGGGCGGCAGCGCCGGGCAGTTCCTGCACCACCGGGACCGAGACGAAGCGCGGGCCGGCAGTGGCCGGAGCGACCGTCGCGACTGCCGGCTCGGGCGCTGCGGCGGCGGGGGCAAAGGCGGCCGTGAAGGTCGCCGAGGGAGCCGGATCGGCCACCTTCACCGGCTCGGCATAGGCGAGTTCGCTTGCGCCCTGGGCGGCGGCTTCGGCGACCATCACCTCCTGCGCCGGGAAATTGGCGAGCGCGAGACGCTGCGGTTGGCCGGCGTCGGCCCGCGGGGTCACGTCGAGCATGGCGGCGATGCGTTCCTGGAACAGTTCGGGCGCCGAGCGCGAGGCCCACTGGGAAAGGCGCGCCTCGAGCTGGTCGGCGGGCACGTCCTCGGCCGCCATCACCCGCGCCGCGCGCCAGTTGCCGGCGAGGGCATAGGTGTAAGCGAGGTTCTGGCGCAGCTTGGGCGTGGCTTGCTCGGCGCTGCGCACGGCGTTGATCAGCACGTGGACGCCGCGTTCCGGCTGCCCGGCGAGCGCGAGGGCAAGGCCGAGGTCGGCGGCATCGAGGCTCTGCGCATATTCGTCGAGGACGGTCACTGCCGCGCGCGAATCGCCGGTGGCGATCTTGGCGAGAGCGAAGCTCAGCACGGTGCGCGGGTTCTCGTCACCCAGATCGAGCGCGTCGCCGAAGCTGGTCGCCGCCGATTCGAAGCGGCCTGCCTCGAGGTAGGCCGCGCCCAACAGCGCGCGGAAGCCGGGGTTGCGCGGCTCGGCGAGAACGGCCGCCTCGGCGTGCATGATCGCCTTGTCGACCTGCCCCTTGGCGAGCGCGGTCTGGGCGCTGCCGAAGGACACGTCGGCACGCGGCGCGGCGGAGGCCATGCACCCGGCCATCGCCAGTCCGGCGATCGCAGTGGTGACGGCGAGCGCGAGGCGCGGCGTGGCGATGCCGGTCTTGAGCTTACGGTCCATTGTCATTTCCCCCGTTCGGTCCTGGCTGTTCACGTTTCGTGGTGGTGGTCGGTCGCGCGCCGGATCAGTGACGCTTGAGGTGGTTGGCGATGACGTCGAGCTCGTCATATTCGGCGAGCAGGCGGTCGAGCGCCTCGGTCACGAGCGCCTGGGCGCTGACGCCCTGCATCGTCGCGGCGAGACGCAGCTTGAGATGGCGGTCGGCATCGAGCCGCAGCGTGAAGGCGGCGCGGCGGCCGGACTGCACGGCGGGCACGCGCGGTTTGGCGGGTGCGCGCGGCGCGGGTGCGGCGACGGGTTCGGGTGCGAGCGGGGCGTAGAGCGCGGTGTCCGCCTCCTCGTCCTCGTCCTCGTAGCCGTAATCCTCGTCCTCGGCCTCGCCGTAGAGAGCCTCGCCGTCCTCGTCATATTCGGGTTCGCGGTCCTCGGGACCGGTCATCGCCGCATCGGCGAGCACGCGCTCCTCGAGCCGACGCTGCTGGCGGCGCACGATCGGGCCGGGATGCGCGGGGATGCCGTCGGGCGCGATGTCGGCGTTGATCGGCACGATCTCGGCGCCGCCCTCATGGTCCGAATCGCCCATGTCGTTCCAGCCGAGATCCTCGAGCTGCTCCTCGGCGACCGGGGTCTCGCCCGTCACCAGCGGCGCGACCTGCGGACGCATCGCGGGCTTGGCGCCGCCCTTGCGGGCCAGCAGCGAGGGGCCGAGCGAGGCGAAACCGGAATCCGACGACATGGCCCTGGCCTTTCCCTTGACGCCTTACTGCGCGACTCGGCGGCCGAAACCGCCCGCGGGGCGCGGCACGCCGCCAAGCTGCTGACCCATGCCGTTGGGGGCGGGCGCAAAAACGGTGCGGCGGAAGTTCTTTTCGAGCCGGTCGGCGATGTAGCGCCACAGCGCGGCGATCTCGGCGGCGGAGCGGCTTTCGGGATCGACTTCCATCACCGTGCGGCCGTCGATCATCGAGGCGGCGAAGTCGGTGCGGTGGTGCAGCGTGATCGGGGCGACGGTGCCGTGCTGCGAGAGCGCGACGGCGGCTTCCGAGGTGATCTTGGCCTTTGGGGTGGCGGCGTTGACGACGAACACCAGCGGCTTGCCCGCGCGCTCGCACAGGTCGACCGTGGCGCCCACGGCGCGCAGGTCGTGCGGGGAGGGGCGGGTCGGCACGACGATCAGTTCGGCCACCGAGATGACCGACTGGATCGCCATCGTGATCGCCGGGGGCGTGTCGATCACCGCGAGCTTGAAGCCCTGCTGGCGCAGCACCTGGAGATCGTTGGCGAGACGCGCCACGGTGGTCTGGGCGAAGGCAGGATATTCCGCCTCGCGCTCGTTCCACCAGTCGGCGAGGCTGCCTTGCGGGTCGATGTCGATCAGCACGACCGGCCCGGCGCCAGCGCGCTGGGCCTGGACGGCGAGATGTCCGGACAGGGTGGTCTTGCCCGATCCACCTTTCTGCGATGCCAAAGCGAGTACACGCAACGCCTGGGTCCCCCATGGATTGAACCGCTGGCAGGACGCCCTATTGCGACCCTGCGACAACGGCTGGATGGACACGGGATCGCAGGATACCCCTAATTTAGAGTTAACACCGGGCTGCCACGCGCAAGAAGGTCCTGATCGCCCTCGCACCCTTTGCCGCACCCTCTGCCGCAGCATGGTGCCGGGGTGGCAGGCAACCATTTGCTAACCGTGTTTGCCTATGCTGCCCTGCGAGACATCCACCGGCACACCGCGAGGCAGACAGGCGATGGCAAGGATCATGGTGACGAAGACGATGGCAAAGCGCGGCGTGGTCGCTGCGGGCACGGTGCTGGCGCTGCTGGCCGTTCCGGCTCTGGCCGACGTCAAGGCCGGGGTCGACGCGTGGAGCGCGGGCGATTTCACCCGCGCGGTGGTCGAATGGCAGGGTCCGGCGGCTGCGGGCGATCCCGACGCGCTGTTCAACCTCGCCCAGGCCTACCGCCTAGGGCGCGGGGTCGAGGTCGACAACGCCCGCGCGCGCAAGCTCTATGAAGAGGCGGCGCGGCTCGGCCATGTGAAGGCGGCCGACAATTACGGGCTGATGCTGTTCCAGGAAGGCGAGCAGGAAAAGGCCATGCCGCTGATCAAGGCCGCCGCCGACCGCGGTGATCCGCGCGCGCAATACGTGCTCGGCCTGTCGCACTTCAACGCCGACTACGCCCCGCGCGACTGGGTGCGCGCCTATGCGCTGATGACGCTGGCGAACGGTTCGGGTCTGCCGCAGGCGCGCGATGCGCTGGCGCAGATGGACAAATACGTGCCGCAGGCCCAGCGCGCCCAGGCGCAGTCGCTCGCCCGCGAGCTGGAGGCGGAGGCCAAGGCCCAGCGTTCCGCAGAGCTGGCGGCAGTGGAACTGGGCACGCGCCCGGCTGCCGCTCCGGCTCCTGCTCCGGTTCCGGCTGCGGCAGGCGCAGCGGCCAAGCGCCCGGCCGTCGCTGCCGTGACCCAGCCCGCACCCAAGGCCACCGGCCTGCCGCCCGCGCCGCGATCGGTGACGCTCGTGCCGGTCGCCGCCGCTGCTGCTGCCGCGCCCAAGCCCGCCACCGCGGCGCCTGTCCCCGCGCCTGCCGCCGCCCCGCGCCGGCAGGGCAACTGGCGCGTCCAGCTCGGCGCTTTCGGCGTCGCCGCCAATGCCGACCGCCTGTGGGGCCAGCTTTCCGGCCACGCCGCGCTCGCTGGAACGAGGAAGACCCTCGTGCCGAGCGGCAGCCTCACCCGCCTGCTCGCCACCGGCTTTGCCAGCGAGAGCGAGGCGAGCCGCGCCTGCGCAAGCCTCAAGCGCGAGGGCAAGGCCTGCGTCGTCGCCGGGCAGGGCTGAAGGCGGACCAACCGCCGAGCGATTTCGACAACCCGCTCTTTTCAAAGAGCCGCGCTCTGCTAGTCTCGCGCCATTCAAGGGCCGGGGGATCAGCCATGAACGACACGATTGCGCCGAGCATCGACGAGAACGCCGCCGCGGTGCCCGCGTCCGCGATCGCCCCGGTGGGCGCCGCCGAGCGCATCGACACGCTCGATTTCATCCGCGGGCTGGCAGTGATGGGCATCCTTGCCGCCAACATCGTCGCCTTCGGGCAGCCGATGATGGCCTACTTCACGCCCGGCAAGTTCCTTGTCCCAGCCGGCGATCCCGATGGCTGGATGTGGATCGCGCAGTTCATCCTCGTCGACGGCAAGATGCGCGGGCTGTTCACCCTGCTGTTCGGGGCGGGGATGTACCTGTTCATGGAGAAGGCCTGGGCGCGCGGCGCGACCCGGTGGCTTCAGGCATGGCGCCTGGTCATCCTGCTGGGCTTCGGGCTTTTCCATTTCTATTTCATCTGGTTCGGCGACATCCTTTCGCTTTATGCCCTGGTCGGCCTGATTGTGCTGGCCTGCCTCAAATGGAGCATCAAGACGCAGCTCTGGGTGGGCCTTGCCGGCTATATGCTGGGCGTGGTGTTCTATGCCTTCACGGTCTTCCCCTGGCTGGTGACCGGCACCGCCTTGGGCGACAGCTCGCCCGAGATGGCCGAGATGCGCGACGGGATGAGGGCCGAGATGCAGTCCCAGATCGCCGAGCAGGCGCCGGTCAACGAGGCGATCGCCTCGGGCGATTATGCCGCGCTGGTGGCGCACCGGATCGGCGAGCAGGGGCTGGAGCCCTTCACCAATGTCTTCCTGTTCGGCTTCGAGACGCTGCCGCTGATGCTGATCGGCATCGCGCTCTACCGCATCGGGTTCTTCTCGGGTGCGATCGCGCGGGAGAAGCTGGTGCTCTGGGGCTGGACCGGAATGATCGCCGGAGGGCTGGCGCACCTCGCGATCGGCCTGCTGATGCAGGCTGACGGTTTCAGCCCGTTCGGCACCCAGGCCGCCTTCCTCGGCATGAGCGCCCTGCCGCGCCTGTGGATGGTGATCGGTCTCGCCGCGCTGCTGGTCGCCTATGCGCCCTCGGCCACCGGCTGGCTCGGCGATCGCGTGCGCGCGGCCGGGCGGGCGGCCTTCACCAACTATCTCGGCACCTCGGTGGTGATGATGTTCCTGTTCCACGGCTGGGCGCTGGGCCTGTTCGGGCAGCTGAACCGCCCGCAGCTCTATGTCGTGGTGGTGCTGGCCTGGGTGCTGATGCTCGCATGGTCGAAGCCGTGGCTCGACCGCTATCGGTACGGCCCGCTCGAATGGCTGTGGCGGTGTCTCACCTACCGGACGGTCTTTCCCTTGAGGAAGTGATTTTCCCACTTGTTATTAAGAATGGTTCGCATACATTCGCTCCTGCAAACGCCTCGCAGGAAAGATTCGCACGCCCATGTACATCTGCATCTGCAATGCCATCCGCGAGACCGATTTGCGGAAAGCCGCGCTCTCCTGCGAGGGTGACGCAGAAGCGACCTATGCCTGCCTCGGCAAGCGCCCCAATTGCGGCCAGTGCCTTGATGAAGCGCAGGAAATCATCGACGCCGAGCGCGCCGCCGCCAGGTGCGATTTCCTCGCAGTAGAGGCCGCCTGAGCCGCGATTGCGAACGGCTCGCAAGCGACTGATTCGCAAAGATTTTTCTCGCCCGACCCTTGCGGACAGGCCCCGGCACCGTCTACAATGACGGCAATGCCGGCACCCGGCTTTGACATTACGCAAGGAGCTTTCCCCATGAAGGGCGACCAGAAGGTCATCGACTATCTCAACCAGGCGCTCACCAACGAGCTGACCGCGATCAACCAGTACTGGCTGCACTACCGCGTGCTCGACAACTGGGGCCTCAAGAAGCTCGCCGCCTACGAGCGTCACGAATCGATCGAGGAGATGGAGCACGCCGACAAGCTGGCGGAGCGCATCCTGTTCCTCGAGGCGCTGCCCAATTTCCAGGCAATCCACAAGCTGAAGGTCGGCGAGAACGTCGAGGAGATCCTGCGCGCCGACCTCGCGCTCGAGAACGAGGCGATCCCGCTGCTGCGCGACGCGATCGAATATTGCGAGAGCGTGCGCGACTACGTGAGCCGCGAGTTGTTCGCCTACATCCTCAAGAACGAGGAAGAGCATGTCGACTTTATCGAACAGCAGTTCGAGATGATCGAGCGCATGGGCCTGCACAACTACTGCCAGCTGCAGAGCGCGCCGGCCGGCGACAGCTGACGGATCAATTCGCGCGCTCCCGTGGGCGCGGCGGAGGCACGATTGCCGCACAGGGGCAGGGCCGGGCGAGGCTCTGCCCTTTTTGCGTTATGGCCAAGGCGAAGTCAGCCGGAGTTATGTCGTCTCGGGCAACCCACTTGACTGATCCGGCGCCGAGGCGCACTTTCCTGCCGGGGGGAGAAGCGCGGGCATGCTGCGGGCACGCCAGCGCGCGTTAGGGTGAGGGGACAACCGCAGCATCATCGCGTGCAAACCCTCCAATAGCATCACGCATTGGAGGACATCATGAAGACACTTGCCAAACTGATCGGCTGCGGCATCGCGGCAGGCTCGCTTGCTCTCGCGGCACCGGCCTATGCCCAGCCGGCCGAGGTCTACAAGGACTACACCCCGGCCGACGAGGTGATCGAGATGACTCTCGTCAAGGTCGATGAAGGCCAGGCCGACACCTACCTCGGCGGCCTGCGCAAGACCTGGATCGCTGCCAACGAAATCCAGAAGAAGCTCGGCCATATCAAGGACTACGCCATCTACGGCGTGCCCTATGGCGATGGCGAGTTCAACGTCGTGCTGATCGTGGTCTTCCCCAACACCGAGGCATTGGGTCCGAGCAAGGAACGCTACATGGCGTTCCTCGAGGCCTACGGGAAGGCCAATATCGACGCTGGCAACAAGACCCAGATCGAACTCTACAACAAGATCCGCGAGATCCAGGGCACCTACCTGCTGCGCAAGGTGAACTTCGCGAACTAAGCCGCGAGGGGGCAGGGCCACACGAGGCTCTGCCCCTTCTTTCGCCTTGCCGCTACTCCTTCGGCTCCACCGCCCCTATCGCCGCCAGCCGGGTTTCCAGCAGGAAGAAGCCGAGCCCCGTCACCAGCAGCGCCATCGTCAGCACCCACAGCCCCGCGATCACCGTGCCGATCTGGGCGGTGATGTAGGCGCTGATGAACAGGAGGCCGATCACGAGGCTGATCATCACCGCCGCCGCGGTCGAGAACATGATCGCGCCTTGCATCAGCCGCCGCCGACGCATCAGCCAGCCCACCTCGCGTGTCTGGCGCGGGGTGCGATGTTCCTCCATCCTATCCTCGATGATCTCGATGCGCTTGGCGATCCAGATCATGCGGCTCATGATCACGTTCATCACCGCCCCGATCCCCGAGAGCAGGAACGCTGGCGCAAGGCTCAGCTGCACCACCTGCTGCACCCGCGGGGTGGAGGCGGTGCGCTCGATGATTTCGAAGGCGAAGGGCGTGTGCACCGCCGCAGCGGCGAGGAGGTCGGGGAGCATGGCCCGCTAGTCCTTGGCGTAGGGGTTCTTGTTGGTCTTGAGCGTGACGCGCACCGGCACGGCGTCGAAGCCGAGCTTGGCCCGGATGCCGTTCACCAGATAGCGTTCGTAGCTCTTGGGGAGGAGGTCGAGCCGCGTGCCGAAGATCACGAAGCGCGGCGGGCGGGTGCCGGCCTGGGTGATGTAGCGCAGCTTGATCCGCTTGCCGCCCGGGGCCGGAGGCGGGTTCGCTTCCATCGCGTCGTCGAACCAGCGGTTGAGGGCGGAGGTCGAGACCCGCTTCGACCACGCCTCGCGCAGCTCGAACGCCCCGGCGAGCATCTGGTCGAGGCCCTTGCCGGTCTTGGCGGAGACGGCGAACAGGGGAAGCCCGCGCACCTGCGCAAGGCCGTCGTCGAGCGCCGCGCGGATGCCGTTGAACAGCTTGCTCGCGTCCTCGGCGACGTCCCACTTGTTGATCGCGATCATCAGCGCGCGGCCTTCTTCGAGGACGAGGCTGGCGATCTTCAAATCCTGATGCTCCAGCCCCTGCGTCGCATCGAGCAGCAGCACCACCACCTCGGCAAAATCCACCGCCCGGCGCGCATCGGCGACCGAGAGCTTCTCGAGCTTCTCGGTGACGTTTTTCTTCTTGCGCATCCCCGCGGTGTCGATGAGGCGGATCTCGCGGGTTTCGCCGGTCTTGGGGTCGGTCCAGTTCCAGTCGATCGCGATCGAATCGCGGGTGATCCCGGCTTCGGGCCCGGTCAGCAGGCGGTCTTCGCCCAGCAGCCGGTTGATGAGCGTGGATTTGCCCGCATTGGGCCGCCCGACGATGGCGAGTTTCAGGGGGCCGGAGGGGCGATCCTCCTCGTCCATGTCGCGCAAGGCCGCACGTTCGGCGTCGTTCGCTTCTTCCCAGGCCTCGGCCTTGGCGCCGATGATCGGCCACAGCCCGCCGAACAGGTCGGCGACGCCCTCACCGTGTTCGGCCGAGACCGCGAGCGGTTCGCCGAGGCCGAGAGCATAGGCCTCCATGACCCCGGCCTCGGCAGCGGCGCCCTCGGCCTTGTTGGCGACCACCACCACCGGCACTTCCTGTTCGCGCAGGTAGCGGGCGATTTCCTCGTCGAGCGGGGTGAGGCCGGCGCGCGCATCGACCACGAACAGCGCGGCATCGGCGCCCGCGAGGCTGGCTTCGGTCTGCTTCCTCATCCGGCCGGGGAGCGAGAGTTCGTCCTCGTCCTCCCACCCGGCGGTGTCGACCACGGTGAAGTGCAGGCCGGCGATCACCGCATCGCCCATCCGGCGGTCGCGCGTCACCCCGGGCTGGTCGTCGACCAGCGCGAGTTTCTTGCCCACGAGCCGGTTGAACAGCGTGGACTTGCCGACGTTGGGTCGGCCGATGATGACGACTTCAGGCTTGGCGGGGAGGGACATGACCCGCGCCAAGTGGGCGCAAATGCCGCTTTTGGCAAGGTTTGGCTGGGGTCAGCCCTTCTTGGCGACCGGCGGGTTCTCGCCCAGATCCTCGTACCAGGCCTCGACCGGGCCGGTGAGCTTGATCGTCAGCGGCTGGCCCTTGCGGTCGACCGCCTTGCCCGCCTGCACCCGCACCCAGCCTTCTGAGATCGAGTATTCCTCGATATCGGTGCGCACCCGGTCCTTGAACCGGATGCCGACTCCGCGCTGCAGCTTCTCCGCATCGAAGAAGGGGCTGCGCGGGTTGACCGACAGGTGATCGGGCGGCACATCCGCGCCGGCAGAGGCGGCGGGGGCGGTTTCGGGGGTGTCTTCGCTCATGGCCCGCGCCCTTATCGGGGCTTTGCGCCAGCTTCAAGCGTGTTGCGCTTGCCCTTTTGGCGCGAGGGGGATAAGGGCACCCGCTGATACGCGCGGGGAGCCACACGCTTCCCGCGCGGCTTCGTTCGGGCATGCGGGCGTGGCGAAATTGGTAGACGCACCAGATTTAGGTTCTGGCATCGCAAGATGTGGGGGTTCGAGTCCCTTCGCCCGCACCAAGTTCGCCCCTCACCGGCCCGGCCTTACGGATTTCTAGTCAAGAAGGCTTCAGACCAGTTCCCATGCAGACCAAGCAGACTGTCAACGAAGGGCTCAAGCGCGCCTATCTGATCACGATCACCGCGGCCGAACTGGCCGCCAAGATCGATGCCGAGATCAAGAAGATCGCGCCGCAGGTGCGGATGCCCGGCTTCCGCCCCGGCAAGGTGCCCGCGAACCTCGTCAGGAAGATGCACGGCGAGGCCCTGCACGGTCAGGTCGTCAACGACACGATCCGCGAATCGGTCGACAAGCTGATCCGCGACGAGGCGCTGCGCCCGGCGATGCAGCCGGAAGTGGGCCTCAACGAGGACTACGAAGAGGGCAAGGACGCCGCCGTCACCGTCAGCCTCGAGGTGCTGCCGACGATCGAGGCGCCGAGCATCGAGGGCCTGAAGCTCGAGAAGCTGGTGGTCCCCGTGACCGACGCGCAGATCGACGAGGCGCTCGGCAACATCGCCTCGCAGAACAAGAGCTACAAGGACGCCGCCAAGACCAAGAAGGCGGCCGAGGGCGACCAGCTGATCATCGACTTCGTCGGCAAGCTCGACGGCGTCGAGTTCGAGGGCGGCAAGGCGGAAGACGCTGCGCTGGTGCTCGGTTCGGGCACCTTCATCCCCGGCTTCGAAGACCAGCTGGTCGGCGTGAAGACCGGTCAGGAAAAGACGATCACCGTCACCTTCCCCGAAAACTACCAGGCCGAACACCTCGCCGGCAAGGAAGCGACCTTCGACGTCACCGTGAAGGCGGTGAAGGTCGAGACCGAGACCACCGTGGACGAGGACTTCGCCAAGAGCCTCGGGCTCGACAGCCTCGAGAAGCTGCGCGAGATCATGAAGGGCCAGCTGGAACAGCAGACCGCCGGTCTCACCCGCACCCAGATGAAGCGCGCGCTGCTCGACCAGCTCGCTGCGGGCCACAGCTTCGAGGTGCCGGGCACCATGGTCGAGGCCGAGTTCCAGCAGATCTGGGCCCAGCTCCAGCAGGAAGCCGCCCGTGAGGAAGATGCGGCCGCCGCGCTCAAGCAGATCGAGGACGAGAAGGACGAATACCGCTCGATCGCCGAACGCCGCGTGCGTCTCGGCCTGCTGCTCTCGGAAATCGGCCAGGCCAACGGCGTGGAAGTGACCCAGCAGGAAATGGGGATGCTGATCCAGCAGGCCGCGATGCAGTATCGCGCCGAAGATCGTGAGCGCTTCGTTCAGTACGTCCAGTCCGAGCCGATGGTCGCCGCCCAGCTGCGCGCGCCGCTCTATGAGGATAAGGTCGTCGACTTCCTGTTCGACAAGGCCGAGGTGACCGAACGCGAGGTGACCGTCGAGGAGCTTCAGGCCGCGATCGAGGCGGAAGACACTGCCGAAGCGGCGCCGGCTGCCAAGAAGGCCCCGGCCAAGAAGAAGGCCCCGGCCAAGAAGGAAGCCGCCGCCGAGGAAGCGCCTGCTGCCGAAGAAAAGCCGGTCGCGAAGAAGGCTCCGGTCAAGAAGGCCGCTCCCAAGAAGGAAGCTGCCCCGGCGGAGGAAGGCGAAGCCAAGCCTGCCAAGAAGGCCCCCGCCAAGAAGGCTGCGGCCAAGAAGTGATCAGGTGAGCGGCGGGGCGCTTACTCCCCCGCCGGTCGCCACACCCGGAACGAAGGCGCGGGCAGCCTGGCTGTCCGCGCCTTTTCGTAGACTGCGCCCGCCTTCAGCACCTCGTGGTCCTGCCACTGGCCGCCCATGATGCTGAAGCCCACCGGCAGGCCCTCGACCGCGCCCATCGGCACGGTGAGGTGCGGATAGCCAGCGATCGCGGCGAGATAGCCAGCGCCGATGCGCCCGCCGAAATTGTCGCCGTTGACCAAATCGGTGCTCCACGCCGGCCCCGTGGTGGGCGCGACGAGGAAGCGCACCTGGTTGTCGGCGAGCAGCTTGTCGATCCCCTCGGCGCGGGTCAGGCGGCGGAGCGTGGCGAGGTTCTTCGCATAGGCCTCGGCGTCGGTGGTTTCGAGCGCCCGCTCGAACAGGTCCTGCCCGAACCAGCGCATTTCGGCCGCGGCGTTGGCGGTGTTGAAGGCGACCACATCGGCTAGGCTGCGCGGTCCGCCGGTGCCGGGACGGGCGGCGAGATACTTGTCCATCTCGACCCTGAGCTCGTACATCAGCACCGGCAGCGAGGCGCCCCACAGCTCGCCCGAGGGGGTGAACTCTAGGTCCACCAGCACAGCGCCCGCGCGCGTCAGGTCGGCGAGCGCGGTCTCGAACAGCGCCTTCACGTCCGCGCGGCTGCCGACCGCGCTGCGCAGCACGCCGATGCGCACGCCCGCGAGCGAGGCGGTGTCGAGCCCGGCGGTGTAATCGGGCACGCGCTTCGCCTCGAGCGTCGCCGGATCGGCCCGGTCCTCGCCGGCGATCGCGGTCAGCAGCAGGGCGGCATCATAGACCGTCTTCGTCATCGGCCCGGCGGTGTCCTGCGTACTCGAGATCGGCACCACATGGGTGCGGCTGACGATGCCGACGCTGGGCTTGAAGCCGACGATGCCGCCCACGCTCGCCGGGCAGGTGATCGAGCCGTTGGTCTCGGTCCCGATCGCGCCCCATGCAAGGCCGGCTGCGATCGCCGCCCCGCTGCCGCTCGAGGAGCCGCAGGTGTTGCGGTCGATGGCGTGGGGGTTGCGCGTCAGCCCGCCGACTGCGCTCCACCCGCTGGTGGAGTTGTCGGACCGGATATTGGCCCATTCGCTGAGGTTGGTCTTGCCCAGCACCACGCCGCCGTTCTTGCGCAGCAGCGCGATCAGCGGCGCATCGCGGCCCGTGGCATTGTCTTTCAGCGCAAGGCTGCCCGCGGTGGTCGGCCACTCGGCGGTCTCGACATTGTCCTTCACAAGCACGGTGCGGCCCTTGAGCGGCCCGGTCGCGAACTGCTGACGCGCCTTGACCGAAGCGGCGGGATCATAGTCGATCACCGCGTTGATGCGCGGGCCCGCATCGTCGAGCGCCTGGATTCGCAGGATATATTCGTCCACCGCGAGCAGCTCGTTCACGGCCGCCCGATCGGATGCCGTGGCGACCGGCGGGCTCGCCGACTGGGCGAAGGCCGGGACGGCGGTGGTGGCGAGGAGCAGGGCGAGGGCCGGGCGGCCGAGGGCGGTGGTCGTCATCGTGACAGGGTTTGCCACGCATCCGCCCCGCGACAAGAGGGAAAACGCCGGGCGCGCGCCTTGCCGCCTCCCCGTCAATTCACAGGGACAAGGTAAACGCCCTTGAAATTGCCCCCCGCCTGCCGACATAGCCATCCGGAACCGAAAATGGACAAGGGCCCTTCAATGATCGATCTGTTCGGCAATACCGGCGAAGCTTACGGAACCCAGGGCCAGTTCACCCGCGATCCGGTTACCGGCGCGCTGGTGCCCGTCGTGGTCGAGCAGACCAGCCGGGGCGAACGCAGCTTCGACATCTTCTCGCGTCTGCTGCGCGAGCGCATCGTCTTCGTCACCGGGCAGGTGGAAGACGGCATGGCCTCGCTGATCGTCGCCCAGCTGCTGTTCCTCGAGAGCGAGAACCCCTCCAAGCCGATCTCGATGTACATCAACTCGCCCGGCGGCGTCGTGACCGCCGGTCTCGCGATCTACGACACCATGCAGTACATCAAGCCGCGCGTATCGACCGTGTGCATCGGGCAGGCCGCCTCGATGGGCAGCTTCCTTCTCGCCGCGGGCGAGCCGGGGATGCGCATCGCGCTCCCGAACGCGCGGATCATGATCCACCAGCCCTCGGGCGGGGCGCGCGGGATGGCGTCGGACATCGAGATCCAGGCGCGCGAGATCCTGCGTATCCGCAGCCGCATGAACGATCTCTACGTCCGGTTCACCGGCCGCAGCCTCGAGGAAATCGAGAAGGCGATGGACCGCGACACCTTCCTCGAGGCCGAGGAAGCCAAGGCCTTCGGTCTGGTCGACAAGGTGTTCGAGACCCGTCCCGACAGCGAGGAAACCGGCATCGAGGACGGTTCGGGCGGGGCACCTGAATAAGCTTTCCGCCCCGGCCTGCACCGCGGCGGGACAGAGCGCCGCCAGACGTGGCTTTTCCACGCCATGTCGAGGGCGGCAGCCATGGTAACACCACGAATTCACGCGCCATGTGTTGATTCATGGGGGCCACGCGATACACTTGACGAATCCGTGCGCGACGTTCCGGCGCCTGCACAAGCGGATTCGAGGACACAGGAATGACCAAATTGAGCGGATCCGACAGCAAGAGTACCCTCTACTGCAGCTTCTGCGGGAAGTCGCAGCACGAGGTGCGCAAGCTTATCGCCGGCCCCACGGTGTTCATCTGCGATGAATGCGTCGAGCTGTGCAACGACATCATCCGCGAAGAAACCAAGGCAGGGATCGCCGGCAAGAAGGACGGCGAGATCCCGACGCCGATGGACATCTTCACCACCTTGAACGATTACGTGATCGGTCAGGACCGGGCGAAGCGCGTGCTCTCGGTCGCGGTGCACAACCACTACAAGCGCCTCAAGCACTCCGGCAAGGCGGGCGACGTCGAGCTGGCGAAGTCGAACATCCTGCTCGTCGGCCCGACCGGCTCGGGCAAGACCCTGCTCGCCCAGACCCTGGCGCGCACCTTCGACGTGCCCTTCACCATGGCCGACGCGACGACGCTGACCGAGGCCGGTTACGTTGGCGAGGACGTCGAGAACATCATTCTCAAGCTGCTCCAGGCCTCCGACTACAATGTCGAGAAGGCCCAGCACGGGATCGTCTACATCGACGAGATCGACAAGATCACCCGCAAGGCCGAGAACCCCTCGATCACCCGCGACGTTTCGGGTGAGGGCGTGCAGCAGGCGCTCCTGAAGCTGATGGAAGGCACCACCGCCTCCGTTCCGCCGCAGGGCGGGCGCAAGCATCCGCAGCAGGAGTTCCTGCAGGTCGACACGACCAACATCCTGTTCATCTGCGGCGGGGCCTTCGCGGGCCTCGACAAGATCATTGCCGACCGGTTGCAGAAGCGCTCGATCGGCTTCGGCGCACACGTCGCCGATCCCGACAAGCGCCGCGTGGGCGAACTGCTCGAGAAGTCCGAGCCTGAGGATCTACTCAAGTTCGGCCTGATCCCCGAATTCGTTGGGCGCCTGCCGGTCATCGCCACGCTGCACGATCTCGACGTGCCGGCGCTGGTGACGATCCTCAAGGAGCCCAAGAACGCGCTGGTCAAGCAGTACCGCAAGCTCTTCGAACTCGAGGACGTCGAACTTACCTTCACCGACGACGCGCTCCAGGCGATCGCCGAGCGCGCGATCAAGCGCAAGACCGGCGCGCGCGGCCTGCGATCGATCGTCGAGGGCCTGCTGCTCGACACGATGTTCGACCTGCCCGACATGGAAGGCGTCACCGAAATCGTGATCGACGCCGACGTGGTCGCGGGCAAGAAGGAACCGATCCGCGTCCACGGTGGCGAGGCGAAGAAGGAAGAGGCGGCCTAAGCCTCGGCCCCAGCGAGACAAGGTGAAAACGACGCGCCGCCGGAGCCTTCCCGGGCTCCGGCGGCGCTGTGCATCCGGCACCCTGAAAGCGAAACCCCGCCCGGCCCTGGAGGTGGACCGGACGGGGTCGGAGAAAGCGCCGCCCCTCTCGGGAGGGGATTGGGGGAATGAAGAGCAGCGCCAGCTTGTCTGTTAGGTCACGCGGGCAGGAACACGCCGTCGGTCACGTGCACGACGCCGTTCGAGGTCATGACGTCGGCCTTCACGACGGTGGTCTTGCCGCCCTTGGCATCGGTGATCACGACATTGCCGCCTTCGAGCATCGCGGTCAGCGTGCCGCCCTGAACGGTCTTGATCGTCGCCTTTCCACCGTTCGCGTTGATCAGCTTGACGAGGTCGCCCGCGGTCACCTTGCCGGGAACGGCATGGTAGGTGAGGATGGTGGTCAGCGTGCCCTTGTTCTCGGGCTTCACCAGCGTTTCGACGGTGCCGGCGGGCAGCTTGGCGAAGGCGGCGTCGGTCGGGGCGAATACCGTGAACGGGCCGGGGCTCGAGAGGGTGTCGACGAGACCGGCGGCCTTGACCGCGGCGACCAGCGTATTGTGCATGCCGGTGCTCATGGCGGTCTGGACGATGTTCGCTTCCGCCTTCTTCGCCATGTGGTTGTCGGCGAGGACGGGGGTCGCCACGAGCGTGGTGGTGGTGGCAAGCGCGGCTGCAACGGCAGCGGCAAGGGTGGTCTTGGGGGTCACTTCGGGATCTCCGCAAATTGGGGTGGTCACGTCTGCAAGCCCCTCCCGCTTGCGTGAAAAGCTACGCAAGCCACCGTGCGGCAGATGCACCGAATTTGCTAATGCGGATGAATCGCCGCTGGCGCGCGGCGAAGCGAAGGGCGCTCAGGCGCGGGTAAAGGCGCCCTTGGCGACCACCGGCCCGGCGTCCTGCCCCTCGGGCTTGCCGCCGATCGGCTCGCGGGTGAGGGCAAGTCCCGCCCCCTCGCCGAGCTTTGCGGTTACGGCAGCGGGCAGGGCCATGCTGCGCACCTTGCCGGGTGCGACCACGCCCAGCGACTGCGGCGCCGAGCCGTCGGTGGGCACCAGCCACAGTTCGTGATCGTGGACGCCATCGGGCTTGAGGCCGACCGCGCCGACGACCATGCGCTCGCTTTCGGGAATGTAGGTGACATCGAGCCGGAGACCGGTCTCGCCGATGGGCACCGTGGCAACCAGCGGGGCGGCGGCGGCGACCTGTGCCGGGGGCGCCTGCACAGGGTCACTGCCGGGGGCGAGGGCGAGCCAGGCCAGCGCGATGGCGGCCGCTGCGCTCGAAAGCCCCGCCAGCCACTTCCAGCGTCGCACCTTCGCTTCCAGCGCGATGACATTGGCACCGGCAGCCTCCGGGGAGGCGGTCGAAGCCGCCTGCTGCGCCGCCGCCACGCGTGCGGCGATGCCGTCCCACACATGATCGCCCGGCTCCGCGCCGGGCATGGCGTCGGTCAGCGGGGCGAACCAGCCGTCCCACCATTCCTTGCGCCAGGCGAAATCGGGGTCGGTCGCATACTTCCCGCGCGCGGCGAGCAGTTCCTCACCCTCGAGCAGACCGAGCGCCCACTCGGCGGCGATCATCGGATCGTCGCGGGTCACTTCGGGGCCGGTTTCTTCCACGCCGCTCATGCCGCCTCGCTCGCTTCGAGACAGGCGCGCAGGCGTTGCAGCCCGCGGCGAATCCAGCTCTTCATCGTGCCGAGCGGCACGTCGGCGGCCTCGGCCAGCTGGGCATAGGTCTTGCCCTCGAAGAAGGCGGCGCGGATGTGGCCCTGCGTCCTCGAATCCAGCGCGCCGAGGCACTTGTGGATCTGCGCCGCCTGCTCGGCATCGACCAGCAACGCATCGGCGAGCGGCGCCTCGTCGGGAAGCGGCGCGGCCTCCTCGACCGGGACGGCGCCGGCGCGCACCTTGCCGGTGCGCAGCCGATCGACCGCCCGGTTGCGCGCGAACGCCGCCAGCCACGCGATCGGGCTCGCGCGGGTCGGGTCGTAGCGGTCGGCCCGCTGCCAGAGATTGACATAGACGTCCTGCAAGGCGTCCTCGGCTTCCTTCCTGTCGCCCAAGATACGCAGGGTGATGCCGAACAGCTTCACCCGCGTGGCGCGATAGATTTCCTCGAGCGCGGACTGGTCGCCCGCGGCAAGCCGCGCCATCGCATCGCGCAGCGCCTCGCGCGCCTCGTCGGCGGTCGGACGGGGTCGGGCGGCCATCAGTCGCACGCCTCGCACGGGGCTTCGCCGCTTTCGACCTGGAGCGTGGTGTGGTCCACACCGAAGCGCGCTGCGAGCGTCGCGGCGACCTCGCGCAGGAAGCTGTCCGACGCCGGGCGGCCAGGCATCACGAGGTGCGCGGTGAGCGCGACCTCGGTGGTCGACATCGGCCAGACGTGGAGATCGTGCACCGCGGCAACCCCCTCGAAGGAGGCGAGGTGCTGGCGGACCTCGGCAAGATCGATCCCCTCGGGCGCGGCATTGAGGCCCATCGCCACGCTGTCGCGCGCAAGGCCCCAGGTGCCCCAGGCGATCATGGCGACGATCGCGAGGCTAACCAGCGGATCGATCCAGGCGATGCCGGTGACGAGGATCGCAAGGCCCGCTACCACCACGCCCACCGAGACCAGCGCATCGGCCGCCATGTGGAGATAGGCTCCGCGGATGTTGAGATCCTCCTGACCTTTCAGAAACAGCATGGCCGTGAACGCGTTGATCGCGATCCCGATCCCGGCGACCACCGCCATGGCCATGCCCTGCGGCTCGGCGGGGTTCATCATGCGGTGAAGGGTCTCGAACAGGATCGCCCCGATCGCCACCGCCAGCAGCAGCGCATTGGCGAGCGCGGCGAGAATGGTCGAGGACTTGTAGCCATAGGTGAACCGCCCCGAGGGCGGCTGGCGCGCGGCGATGCTGGCGATCCACGCGAGCGCGAGGGCGAGCACGTCCGACAGGTTGTGCCCGGCATCGGCGATCAGCGCCATCGAGCCGTAGACCAGCCCCGCGACCGCCTCGATCACCACGAAGCCGGTGTTGAGAATGATGCCGATCAGGAACGCGCGGCCGAAATCGGCGGGCGCATGGTGGTGATGCCCGTGCCCATGCCCGTGCTCATGGCCGTGATGATCGTGATGATGGGCGTGCGCGTGAGCCATGGCGGGTCAGTTGTAGACGCAAGCATCGAGGCCGTCACGCCTGACGATGCCGATCCGCTTCTCGATCCGGTTGCCGTGGCGCGCGAGCCACCCGCCGGGGTTCTTCACCGAGCGCTTCTTGGGGCTGGGGAGGGCAGCGGCCATGCGGCTCGCCTCGTCGCGGCTGAGGCGCGCGGCGGAATGGCCGAAATAGCGCTGCGCCCCGGCCTCGGCGCCGTAGGTGCCGATCCCGGTCTCGGCGACGTTGAGATAGACCTCCATGATCCGCCGCTTGCCCCAGACCATCTCGATCCAGAAGGTGAACCACGCCTCCAGACCTTTGCGGAAATAGCCGCCGCCCTGCCACAGGAAGACGTTCTTGGCGGTCTGCTGGCTGATGCTCGATCCGCCGCGGATCTTTCCGCCCTCGAGGTTCTCGCGCATCGCCTGCTCGATCGCCTCGGTGTCGAAGCCCGAATGCTGGCAGAACCGCTGATCCTCCGAGGCGATCACCGCGCTCACCAGATTGCGGTCGATATTGTCGAGGCTCTCCCAGTCCTTGGTGATGCCGTTCCCGTCCATCAGCATGGTCGCGGTGACGGGCACGGGGAGCCACTTGAAGGCGATCACCAGAACCAGGGTGAGGCCGATGAAGCCGGCAAAGGCCTTGGCCGCGAGGCGGAGAATGGTGGCAACCATGCAAGGCCCCTAGCGCAGGCCGGGGGACGTGGGAAGCATCGCCGCTTGCAGGGCGGGGCCGGTGGCGGTTAGCTAGCGGTCACACACGAAGGGGAGACCGAAAAATGCGCCTGTTCCACCTCGCCGCGAGCGCGCTTGCGCTGGCTGCCGCCGCCGCGCCTGCCCATGCCGAAGCGCCCGAGACGCGCAAGGCGATCGAGGCGGATTACGACAGCTACCTCGCCCCGCTGTTCCTCGATTTCCACGCAAATCCCGAACTCTCCTTCCTCGAAAACCGCACCGCGGCGAAGATGGCGGCGGAGCTGAAGGCGGCCGGGCTCGAGGTGACGACGGGCGTCGGCAAGACCGGGGTGGTCGGGATCCTCAGGAACGGCGACGGCCCGACGATCCTGCTGCGCGCCGACATGGACGGCCTTCCGGTCGAGGAGAAGACGGGCCTCGCCCATGCCTCGAAGGCGGTGCAGACCGGCCTCGACGGGAAGGAATACCCGGTGATGCACGCCTGCGGCCACGATACCCACATCACCTCCATGATCGGCACCGCGCGGCGGCTGGCGGCGATGAAGGACAAGTGGAAGGGCACGCTGATGTTCGTCGTCCAGCCCGCCGAGGAACTCGTCTCGGGGGCCAAGGCGATGATGGACGACGGGCTCTACCAGCGTTTCGGCAAGCCCGATTACGCGCTCGCCTTCCATGTCGCCGCCCAGCTGCCCACCGGGATCGTCTCGGCGGCCGAGGGGATCCAGTATTCCTCCTCGGACTCGATCGACATCCGCGTGCCGGGCATCGGCACCCACGGCGCCTCGCCGCACCTCGGCAAGGACCCGGTCTACATCGCCTCGCAGATCGTGAGCGCGCTGCAATCGATCGACTCGCGCGAGATTTCGCCGGTGAAGCCGGTGGTGGTGACGGTCGGCTCGTTCCATGCCGGCTCCAAGCACAACATCATCTCCGACGAGGCGAAGCTGCAGGTGACGGTGCGCGCCAATGACGAGGAGACCCGCGAACAGGTGATCGCGGCGATCGGGCGGATCGCGGTCAATATCGGCAAGGCGCACGGGTTGCCGGACTCCATGCCGGTCGAGGTGGTGCGCGGCGCGGGGACGCCGACGACGATCAACGACGCCGCCCTGGCGCGGCGGCTCAACGCGGTGATGAAGCGCGAGCTGGGCGAGGCGGCGGTGGTGCCGTTCGAGCAGCAGAACATGGGCGCGGAGGACTTCACCTATTTCGTGAGCGCCGGCCTCGGCGTTCCGGGCTACTACTTCGCGGTCGGCGGCACCCCGCAGGCCGATATCGACGCGGCCAAGAACGGCGGCCCGGCGGTGGCGGGGCACCACTCCCCGCTGTTCAAGGTCGCACCGCGGGAGAGCGTCGTGCTCGGCACCCGGGCGATGGTGGCGGCGGTGCTGGACCTCGCCCCGGCGAAGAGGAAGTAGGTGTTCGCCAAAGGTTCCACGTGAAACATTGACGGAGCCACAAAGCGAAAAGGGCGCTGCGATCGCTCGCAGCGCCCTTTCGATATCATGCAACGACCCGGCAACGACCGCGCGATGATCGCGCAACGGCCGGGTGACGAGAGCGCGCTTACGCGACGCCCGGCAGCAGCCTTTCACCCGCGATCCGCTGCATCGCCTTCTGGAGCTTCTCGAAGGCGCGCACCTCGATCTGGCGGATGCGTTCGCGGCTGACGTCGTATTCCTGCGACAGCTCCTCGAGCGTCTGGGGCTTCTCGGTCAGGCGGCGTTCGGTCAGGATGTGACGCTCGCGATCGTTGAGGCTGTTCATCGCCTCGCTGAGCATCTCCATGCGCATCTGCGCTTCCTGGTTCTCGGCGACGGTCTCGTCCTGCAGGGGGCGGTCATCCGCCAGCCAGTCCTGCCATTCGCCCGAGCCTTCCTCGGCCCCGCGCAAGCTGACGTTGAGCGAGGCATCGCCGCCCATCATCATGCGCCGGTTCATGTTGACGACTTCCTGCTCCGGCACGCCGAGATCGGTCGCGATCTTGGTAAGATCGTCCGGACGCAGGTCGCTGTCCTCGTAGGCGTCGAGGTTCTTCTTCATCCGGCGAAGGTTGAAGAACAGCTTCTTCTGCGCCGCGGTGGTCCCCATCTTCACGAGGCTCCACGAACGCAGGATGTATTCCTGGATCGAGGCCTTGATCCACCACATCGCGTAGGTCGCGAGGCGGAAGCCGCGATCGGGTTCGAACTTCTTGACGCCCTGCATCAGGCCCACGTTGCCTTCCGAGATCAGGTCGGCGACCGGCAGGCCATAGCCGCGGTAACCCATCGCGATCTTCGCGACGAGCCGCAGGTGGCTGGAGACGAGCTGGGCGGCAGCTTCGGGATCCTCGTGCTCCTGATACCGCTTGGCGAGCATGTATTCCTGCTCGGCGGTGAGCACCGGGAACTTGCGGATCTCGGCGAGATAGCGGTTGAGCGACTGCTCGCCGCTCAGCGCCGGGACCGACATGGTCTTGGACTTGGACACTGGTTTACCTAACCTTTCTGGCGTCGACCGCTCTGCACGGGACCCCTGATGGGCATCCCGCGAACTGGGCCACGGGTTACTTATATACGTGAAAACCGGTCAGATGTATGCGCGTTTCATCGATCAATACGGCCAAGTTGGTCGATCAGTTCCATCATGTCTTGCGGCAGATTGCTCCGGAATTGCACCATCTGGCCGGTCACGGGGTGACGGAAGCCCAGTTCCGCCGCGTGCAGCGCCTGCCGCGCGAAACCGAGTCGCTCGAGAACGGGGCGCAGGGGTTTCGGGGTGCGGCCATAGGCAGGGTCTCCCAATAGCGGATGGCCGATTGACGCACAGTGAACGCGCACCTGGTGGGTGCGCCCGGTTTCCAGCCGGCATTCGATCTGCGCGGACGATTCGAGCCTGTGGATCACCTTGTAATGGGTGATCGCGCTCTTGCCGCGCGAGGAATTGTTGGGGAGCACCGTCATTTTCTTTCGGTCCGCGTCCGAGCGGCCGATGCGCGCGTCGATGGTGCCCTCGCCGGGGGAGGGGTGCCCGGCGACCACCGCGATGTAGCGGCGGTGGACGGAGTGCGCGGCAAACTGCGCGGCGAGGCCCTCGTGCGCGGCGTAGGTCTTGGCGACGACCAGCAACCCCGAGGTGTCCTTGTCGATCCGGTGCACGATCCCGGGCCGCGCGACCCCGCCGATGCCGGAGAGCTGCCCCCGGCAATGGTGCAGCAGCGCGTTGACCAGCGTGCCAGAGAGGTTGCCCGCCGCCGGGTGGACGACGAGCCCCGCGGGCTTGTCGACGACGATCAGGTGCTCGTCCTCGAAGGCGATCGCGAGCGGGATGTCCTCCGGCGCGGCCTCGGCGGGGGCGGCCGGGGGGATGTCGATGCGGAAGGGCGTTCCGGCGGCGACCTTGAGCGAGGCCGAGGCGGCAGGTCGGCCCGCGACCGCGACCCGCCCTTCCTCGATCAGCGCCTGCACCCGCGCGCGCGACAGCCCGCTCGCCTCGGCCAGCGCCTTGTCGAGGCGGGCGCCCGAACCACTGGACGCGGGGATGGTGCCGGTGATGATTTCGCTCGCGGACATGCTATGGCCATGCGCGATGAGGCTCGAAGTGACAAGCGAAGCCCTTGCCGCCATGCGCGCCGCCGCCGACGCGGCGCATCCGCGCGAGGCCTGCGGGATCCTGCTGGGCGAAGGGGCCCGCATCCTCGAGGCGCGCCTTGCAGCCAATGTCCATCCCTCGCCCGAGACCCATTTCGAGATCGACCCACAGGCGCTGATCGACGCCCACCGCGCCGCCCGCGCCGGGGGGGCGGCGGTGGCGGGCTATTTCCATTCCCACCCGAGCGGGGCCGCCGTTCCCTCCGCCACCGACCGTGCCTGCGCTGCCGGGGACGGCCGGATCTGGGCGATCCTTGCGGGAGAAGACGTAAGGTTCTGGCGGGACGGGGAAGCGGGTTTCACCGCTCTTTCCTTTACCATGATCGATGGTTAGGAAAGGCGCATGATTTCCCGGACCGATCTAGCCGCGATGCTGTGCTCGCGCCTGTGCCACGACATGCTCTCGCCGGTCGGCGCGCTCGCCAACGGGCTGGAGCTGCTCGCCGACGAGCAGGACCCCCAGATGCGGGCCAAGGTGATCGAGCTGCTCGAGCAGTCGGCGCGGATCAGCACCGACAAGCTCAAGTTCTTCCGCCTCGCCTTCGGGGCGGCGGGGGGCTTCGGCGAGGCGATCCCGGTGGACGAGGCGCGCGCCGTGATCGATGCGCTCGCCGCCGATGCCAAGCGGGTCGAGGTCAACTGGGCGATTGCCGAACCCAGCCTGCCCAAGCCTGCGGTCAAGGTGCTGCTCAACCTCGCCCAGATTGCGCTGGACGCGCTGGTGCGTGGCGGCTCGCTCGACATCGGGGCGGAGCGGCGCGACGGGGCGGTGGAGATCGTCGCCCGCGCGCGGGGCGACAGGATCGCCTTCGACGAGACTATCGGCCGCGCGCTCCAGGGCGATCTCGACGAGGGCGAGATCACCAGCCGCACGGCGGCGGCGCACATGATCGCGGTGCTCGCCGAGGAGATGGAGGGTGGCCTCCAGTACAAGCTCGGCGACGGCGCGCTGGTGCTGGGCGCGGTGCTGCCCGAGCCCGAAGGCATGATCGGATAGGGCGTCCGGGGTTTGGGGGGCATGGAAGACGACGAGCTGGTCCACCGCGAGGTGCCCTCGCCCAATCACGGCGAACGGACGCTGCCGGTCAGCATGGTGGTGCTGCACTACACCGAGATGAAGCCCGTCGAGACGGCATTGCAGCGCATGTGCGACCCCGCCGCCTCGGTCAGCGCGCATTACTGCATCACCGAGGAGGGCGAGGTGATCCGGCTGGTGCCCGAACACCGCCGCGCCTGGCACGCCGGGGCGAGTTATTGGCGCGGCATTCCGGACGTGAACTCCGCGAGCATCGGCATCGAACTGGACCACCCCGGCCACCTGCCCGAGAACGGCGGCTATCGCGGCTTTGCCGAGGCGCAGATCGACGCGCTGATCCCGCTGCTCGCACGGATCGTGAAGCACTACGACATCCCGCGCGCCAATGTGGTGGGCCATTCCGATGTCGCGCCGATGCGCAAGACCGATCCGGGCGAGCTGTTCCCGTGGGAGCGCCTTGCCGAATACAAGCTCTGCCTGCCCCGCCCGCAATGCCTCGCGGCGGGCAACCCGTTCCACAACGAGGGGTCCTTCTTCCTCGCGCTGGAGCGCTTCGGCTACGACATCACCGATCCGGCCAGGGCGGTCGAGGCCTTTGAGCGCCGCTGGCGGCCCGAACGCATCACCGGCGTGCCCGATGGCGAGATCGCTGCGATCCTGTGGCAATTGTTGCTCGACCGCGATCAGGGACGGACGCGCTAGTTTTGCTATTCTCGGCGCTTGCCCCTATAGGCCGCCCTGTCAGGGGGCCTGAGGCAGCCGCGTGCGAAAGCGCGAGGAAAGTCCGGGCTCCACGAAACGAGGGTGGCGGGTAACGCCCGCCGGTCCCGCCTTCGGGCGGGGCAAGGGAAAGTGCCACAGAGAGCAGACCGCCGATGGCCCGCCATCCTTCGGGAGCGCGGGCACAGGCAAGGGTGAAAGGGTGCGGCAAGAGCGCACCGGGGGGCCGGCAACGGCAACCGCATGGCAAACCCCACCCGGAGCAAGGCCGAATAGGGGTCTCGCGCCTCCCGCAAGGGGGCAGGCGTGTTTCGCGCCGAGAGACCCGGGTTGGCTGCTAGAGCCGTCGAGCGATCGCCGGCCCAGATGAATGGCTGCCGCCGCGGGGCCGGTCCGTCAGGATACCGCCCGCGGAGACAGAACCCGGCTTATGACGGCCCCCTGATGCACCTTTGTTTTGCGAACGCGCGGAGGCGCGTTCGCAAAACAAACTACCCCCGGCCCACGCTCACATAGGTGAAGCCGGCGGCGCGCATGTCCTCGGGCTTGTAGATGTTCCTGAGGTCCACCAGCACCGGCGCTTTGGCGATCTGCTTGATGCGGCGGAAATCGAGCGCGCGGAAAGCGTCCCATTCGGTCACGATCACCACCACGTCGGCGCCCTCGATCGCCTCGTAGGGGTTGCCGCACATCGTCACCTCGGGGAGCAGCGGACGGGCCTGCTCCATCCCCTCCGGGTCATAGGCGGCGACCGCCACGCCCGCATCCATCAGCGTCTGCGCCACCGCGATCGCCGGGCTGTCGCGCATGTCGTCGGTGTTGGGCTTGAAGGTCAGGCCGAGCAGCGCCGCCTTCTTGCCGCGCGCTTCCTCGAGCCCGCCCAGCGCATCGACGACCTTGCGGCCCATTGCGCGCTTGCGGGTGTCGTTGACCTTGACCACCGCCTCGACGATCCGCGTCGGGCTGTCGTA
>VFQN01000649.1_pt1 | contig 63108 bp, 109 predicted proteins | sample 3512371 | NCBI WGS metagenome assembly VFQN01 (sample SAMN10412370, study PRJNA504923) | tailings metagenome | isolation source: Replicate 2 from Balatoc abandoned mine | place: Philippines: Itogon, Benguet | collected 2017-08-28 | reverse complement strand
CCCCCCAACCCCACACACGCCCAGCCACCCACACACGCCCCGCCACGCCCACCACACAGGTGCCCCTGAGCCAGCAGCACCCCGCTGCTGCCCCGCCTGTCACTGCAGCCCCGTGTCGGCACGCACCTCCATGAGGTGCTCGTAGTGGTAGTGGTGGTCGAACACCTTCTCGGCGGCGCGGCTGATGGAGGCGATGGTGTTGACGGTCTCCACCGGGTACTTGCCGCGCAGCGTCTCGGCGCCCAGCAGGATGCCGTCCACGCCGTCAAGCACGGCGTTGGCAACGTCTGCACGGACAAAAGTGGAAACGCGGCGCATCATACAAGGCTTTCGTTTTGTACTGGCCCAGTTACACCGTGCGATGAAGGTACGTGAACCGTACGTGACAGAGAACCGGCACGGCTAGGCCCTCGGCATGTTGTCGCGGGGGGACGCTGGCTGCGTCTAATGGAAGTGACGTCGGTGAGTCCCCGCACATGCGAGCGGGGCGCTGATCAGCGCACGTGTCCTTCCCTACCGCACAATCGGCTTGAAAAGGCTTTCATCAGCGCCCAGTCCATATTCCTGGCTATCCGTTCAAGTTTGCCGTGCCCCATGCTACAAGGTATGTCCACGGCGCGCGCTCACGCGGCCCACCCACCCGTCGCCTCCGCGCGCGTGGGCCGCGGCGTGTTGATCATGGTGTCCACCACACGCGTCAGCAGCACAGGCTTGCCGACCAGGTTGCACGCCTGAAGGCGGGGGCAGGGGTCGAGCACATGTTGGAGAAACAGCGGTAATACGTCTTACCACAAGGCCCCGACGTAACACCACCTGGATAGCACAGGTAGTCCCACCGACTCCCTCACAACAACTCCCATGAATGTGCTTCGGCCCCTTCTTCTCCCACTCCCAGCCCCACACCCCCAGCACGCCTTACGGGGCCGTTGCTCGCTGCCTCGCTGCAGTGTGTCCACCCGCACCCCCGCCACGGCCCACCTGCACCAGCGTCTTCTGCACCAGCGCCATCTTCTCCGGCACGCAGTCCAGCCCAAGGTTGCCGCGCGAGATGATGATGCCGTCGGCTTCGTTCAGGATGCCCTGCGGCCGGGCAGGAGCACAGCGGCTCCGTAAGAAGCTAGGGGTGTGGAGGACCTGCTGTGCTGGCAACGACGTCCAGGTAACCCACCTGATGCGGCCCTGACGCTACTGCGGGCTGCATCCACCCTGCATGCGCTTCATCCACAGCTATGCGACCACCCTGCCTGCGACTCGCTCACGGTGGAGCTTTACTTCACTCAGACACAGACTGCGGAGACTCCCAACCCCGCCTGTGTGCTGCTCGCTCATCTGTACTTCCCGGCTTCCCACCCCCTCTCCTCCTCCCCCTCTGGCCCCCACCTGGAAGTTGAGCAGCGACTGGCGGGACTCCAGCTTGGCCAGGATCTTGGTGTTGTTCATGCCGATAGAGTCCAGGAACCTGGGCGTAACGGGGTGTTTGGAGAGAACGGAAGCCATTGCTGGGCGGAAGCACGTCTGGTCAACGGCCGTGTGCAGCCTGGCAATGCCCAAACGCCCCGGAGGAGGCACCGCTAGGACCACAAGAGCCACTCTGTGCCGTGATCCTGTCGGCCAGGGCACTAGAGCAAACAGCCCGCAAACGGCTGGGGCAGGCCCGGTGCCGCAGTCCTTTCTTTCATAGGCACTCGGCCGCGCCGAGGCCCCGCATGGCACCTCGTACGCCCCGGAAGGCCGCAGCAAGCCCGAGCGCGACCGCTGGGTGTTGCGCCGCCCGTCACCCCCTCTCAGTCATCTTGCCGCTCTGCGGTTACCCCCTACTCCAGCCGTCTGCCGGCGGTTGGCAGGACGCCGGAGCACGTGCCCGCGCCCCCAGCCGGCAGCCTGTGACTCCGGCCCCGCCTGCCGCCCTCCACCTCGCTTGGCCGGGCCGGGCTGGCTGCAGGCTGCTCTCGTGTGCCGAGGCGCCGTGGCCCTCAACCCCAACCATCCCTCCTACCCGATCTACCCTTTGCCCTTGCATGCACCATGCGAGATTGTCCTGATGTCTGTGTACTGTACAAAACCTATTCCCACAGCTTCCCCTTCTTGCCGCAGTCCGTCTGCATGCCTGTCCCGTCCCCTTACCCGCCCTCTCCCTCCCTCCCCTCCTTAAATGCCCCTGCACCCACTTGCGCGCCTCCTTGACGTCCGCCGCCTCGCGGGTGTACGACAGCGATAGGAAGTCGATCTGTGGGGACATGTGCGACACGCCTGCCGGTTAACACCGGAGCGCATGCGTGCCGTGCGTGCCGTGCCATGCCGTGCCGGGCGGGGCGGGGTGGGAGGAAGACATTGCCCGGGTTCTTGACCGGTCCCACACCCGACCTGCACCTTGACGGGCCGTGCACCTGGACCCGTGCGCCAGGCACTTCCCGTCGTCGTCACCCATAAATGTTGCATACATCTACGACCAAACAGCATGGGCAACACGTCCTGCCCTTTCTACCCCACATGCCGCTCTCGGTGCTGGCTCCGGGCACGTGCCGCCCACCTCAAACTCCTGCGCCAGGATGTGCAGGCACTCCTTGTCGTACTCTGACAGCAGCGGCAGGTCGTTCTGCACGTTGGACAGCCCCTCCGTGGAGCGCTCGGCGTGGAACACCGTCAGCAGGCCGTCCAGCACGGCGTCGTTCTTGGCCACGCAGATGACGTCGTCGCCTGGGCGGGACGGGTGCCAATCACAGCGTGTCAAACCAGCTCATTTCGCGTTGGCAGGCGGTCAGGCGGGCACCTTGTGCCTCCCAAAGCACGCCCTCGCCCACCGCCTCAGCCCTGGCAGCGCAAGCTGGCCGCGGCAAGCAGTTGCGTCCCGCAATCCGCGGTTCTACCCGCAGTTATCAGTGCTCGCACCTCCACACGCGGGCTGCGCGCCCGACACACCGAACCCTCCACCCACCCCGCTACTGGTCTCCCTGACCTGCACCCCGCGCTGCTCAGCTGCCACCCTTCACAGCCTACAGCCAGACGTGTGGCTCCTTCCCAGCCACTCCCTAAATCCACCGACTGGAAATATCCGCTGGCCCGCGTTGATGATGTTGATGCGTGCCCATGCAAACCCGCCCCCTCCTTGCCGATATGTGCTCGTCCAACACCCTGTTAGGTCACGCAGGCCCCCCCACCCACCCTGCACGTCCAGCACCTCCAGGTACAGCGACGCGCTGTCCGCGCCGCACACCAGGTACCGGCCGATGTAGATGGTGTCCCCCTTCTGCGCCATCTCCGTGAACTTGTCGTACGTGATGGGCAGCACGGCGCCGCTGGCCTCCACGTCGGTGCGCGTGGTGATGATCACCTGCTGCCCGGACGTCACGGTGAACGACTCCTCGTGGATGGGCCACCCGTCCTCGCCGATCTTGACCTGGGGGAGCAGGAGCGGAGGGCGTTCGGCACATATGTTGTATTTTGGCATCGTGTCAGTTTAAAGGAGATTCCGTGTGTTTGGCATCGTGCCAGTGTGAAAGAGTTTTTTGTGGGTGGACCATCATTTTCAACTGCACGTAGCGCGTGGTGTTGTGTGGAGGGGTGCTTGGGTTTGGGTGTTGGGGTGGTCCACTGCACCAACCCTAGCTGGGGCCCTCCGTCGGCGCTTTACCGACCGGACGGCAAAGGGGACGGACAAGCAGGGTCTGGCCTGAAGCCTGATGCTGTGCATCAGCAGCGCAACGCCATGCTGGCCGTCTCAGCACCCGCACTGAGCCCAAGTCATGTCCCCGATCGAGATGGGAATGGGGGAGGCGCATTGCAGTGCGCCGCTGGCCGCTGGAGTGGGGGTACGACGGGGGTAAGACGGTGGCTGGAGCTGGACTGGGCTCACTGTGACGGACGAGGCGTGGATTGGCGGAGCAGTGTGCTGCGTCGCCCACATGTAGCGCCCCAAAGCCCCAACCCTCCACAAGCAGCATCGACAGCACCATGGCAATCCCAGGGTCCTGTGGCACCCCTTCCTCCCTCAACCGCATCCCCCACTTCTCTGCACCAGATGTTGCTTACTATGCTCGCTGCTTGCTGCGGCCCGCTCCGCCCCCACCTGCCGCCGTATCATGAGCTCGCGGCCCAGGGTGTCCACCATGGTGCAGCACAGCCGGCGGCTCTTGCGCATGGCCAGCTGCAGGTTGGCCAGCGACTTGCGGTGGAACTCTAGCGGGCCCCACGTCAGGTCCACGCGGCAGCCCACCACCCCCGCGTTCAGCGTCTCGCACATGGTGTCCACATCCTGGCAGCTGGGGCCCACGGTGCAGACAACCTTGGTGCCTGCGGTCGAGAGGGGACCGGGGGACCGCGGGACAGGCAAGTAAAGGCCCGGGCGCGCCGTTGAGCAGGACAACAACACCAGAAGGTGAGTTTCACTTGTTTACTGTCGACGTGCTGGGTGTGCTGCACACAAGCAGGCACGGGAGGTTGCACCTGTCGGTAAAACGGTATCGGCGCCACGGCTGGCGCTTGGTAAAAACCGCTGTCGATACCAGCGCAAAAAGATGCAGAATATCCATATGCTGTGTCTGTAATGCTTCGGCATGGGCATAAACTCGCGCAAGGTCACACCCCATGGTCACGCCACCCCAGGATGTCTTGCCTGTGAACGCGCCACCCTCCTCCGGGATGAGGATAGATGTAAGGTTTAAGTCCTTGAAGAAGTGAGCTTTTACTGCCTTCATTTTGCCACCTGTGAGGGTTGCACCGTCGTCAACGTGAACAACCAGGGTGGGAAAGCGTCCCAGCGGCAGCGTGCGTTACTGGCCCAGGTTACGTATATTAGCCTTCCAGTCATGAGAAATTCGCTAACAGTAAAGGTCCCCGTGTGCAGTAATACAGCGGCAGTCCGCATAGGAAGACACCATCACATAGCAGTGCCCAGTGCGCGGGCCCTAAGCACGTAAGCATCATCGGTACTTCTGTAGCAATGTTAGGCCTACCGAGTCAATGAGGAGCAAGCAACGCGCTTGAAAGGGCCAAGCGGAGCCGCCCTAAAGTGCGCCCTAACGACGCTGTCGGTGATATGGGGTACAGAGAGGCTCACGAGCTCCGTGGTATAGACATAATTCGGTAGCCACAGTCCAGGCGTATCCAGGTGAGTGCAAAAGGGTCGTACCAACCAACCCCGAGTACCAAGTACCCGCCCTGGCGCATCTGCGGTCTGCGCACACTTCCCAATCCATGAGTAGCGGTCCACATCCCTTGCTGCTCATGCTCCTCACAGCTTGTTCCTTCAGTGTATTGGCATGCTGAAAGCAATTAAGAATTCGTCCTATGCACATCATGCCGTTGGCTCAACCCTTGCACGCGTTCAGAAAACAATCCCTGTGGAACTTGCTTGTCGCATTGCCATCAAGGACCAGCAGAAGAGCATACGCATACCTAGGTTGACTCACTATTTCCGGAACATATCTCCTGCCTGCTTAAACCTCTGTGGACGTCGCAGGGTAATGGCTGCAGGAAGCACGTCCAGACCCCGCGCCCAGTGTTACCGTACTCAGCATCTCTTTTTCATCACGCTGTAGCGGACCCCGGCCCGGTATGTGATGGAAGGGTGTCTATAACGCTGGGGATCTATTGCATGCGGGGAAGGCTGTCCTGCCTGGTGCTGCCTGGTTGCTCGCATGGCAGTACACGGCACGTGGCGGTGGTTGGTGGCAGTTGTCCGTAGGGAGACCCTTGCCTGCTGCTGCAGTATTGCCGCTCGCTTTGCCCGGCACACTCATTTTAGTAGCTTACGAACGCTTAATTGTCTCATGCAAATCCTTGGAAGGGCTTGTTACTCGGGCTTTACTACTTTTTACACCAGGGCTTTCTTCGCGAGTGCGTGTTCCTCCGGTTGCTGGAACATAATATTGTTATACCTTCACGCTTTCTTGATCCGGTTGACAACAGAGCGACATCCGACACCGCAAAACGTTGCGAGGGAAGGCCCCGTCGGGAGCAGGGGCAGCACAAAGCAGAGCCCCTTGCCCCTGGCGGTTAAGCACTGGGACTGAGGCCGCGAGAACGCAGAACCATGGTAAGCCTCCCCGCTGTCACCAGCGCGATGATACAAAGATGTTGACAGGTCAGCTGGGCTTCAACCTCTGCAGGCCCAATTGTAGTCACCGAGTAACGCATATGCCGCAGGATCACCCGCCTCCATATGACAGCGTTATGGAGGACCACGGGCAGTTCCTGTTCACCCCAGTGAGCGCGGCAGGGAGCAGCTCGGCACGACCCGCCAGCAAAATGTTTGAGATTGAGGTGCGTCAACATGTGCTTGATAATGGGATAGCGGCATGCGCTGGCTTTGCTGCGTGCGCAAGGAGCTTGGACGTGGTGCTTTGAGAGCCGTGTGTATGTGTCACTCCGGGCACCTGGCGGGGCTGGCCCTCCCGGGCACCCAGCACGCGACACGCTGCGTCACCCGATGTCTGCTTGTAAGGAGAGAGTCACGTGTTATGCTTACCGGGGGGATGGTGACGGTAGCGGCACTGGCTCTCCGTTTTCGCACCCGTAGTCCCAACAGCACAGGCGCCACCGCCGGCACGTGGCACTCCTCCAGCACCCACATGGGGACATGCGTAGCACGGCTACCCCTCTACTACCTTCCTGAAAAGCAGTCACCCCGCCTGGCCCCCCTCCACCGCCAGGTGACCAACCCTGTGAAGCAGGGCGAGGGCGTGGCCGCCTTCGTGTCGTACAGCGTGCGCACCAAGACCACGCACCGAGAGTACGCGCAGCCGTTCGCCGAGGTGGGCCGCCGCTTCAGGGACTTTGCGTGGCTGCACGACAAGCTGGCGGAGAAGAACAAGGTGGGTGCGCCTTGCGTGTGCCTGCAACTGCAACCGCTAAGAAGCGTCACGCGGGCTGTTCAAGTGCATCTGCGCACTGGGTGTGTTGGGGGCACGGCCGCGTGGGTGAACGGCAAGCTGGCGCAGGCGTGCCGGTGGCTCGGGGTGCGAATGCAAGGATGGTAGGGCAATAGTGTGGGGAACGGCATATAAAAGCTGCGTGGCGCTGATGTTGCAGGGCTATGAAAGGGTTATGAGGTCGCACCAATGTTGCGAGATGCACTGATATGGGCAGTGGAAGGGAATAGCCGAGTTACGACTCTATCAGCAACGGAAGCAGACTTGTCAGGACATGACTTGAAGCCGTGTTGTCATACGCGTCTCTCCGCCCAGGGTGTCATCGTGCCCCCGCTGCCCGAGAAGAGCGCGATGCAGAAGTACCAGATGGCCACCGAGTTCATAGACACGCGCAGGAGGGCGCTGCAGGTGCGTGGGAGCGTGCGGGTGCAGCGTTGCGATAGCAGGAAGTGGGCATCAGTTGCAGCACGTGATGCTACATCCTGCAAAGGGTGTGGTCGTCGCCGTGGCCCTGCACACGTGCTTGTTGCAAAGTGATTGTTGGGCGGGAGGGAGAGGCGCTGCGTACCTGCATGGCGGGGCCGTTGTGACGGTCGCCGGCAGCTGGGCTGTCTGCACCGCATCCGTGCTGCGGGTCGGCGGCCAAGGCCTGACAAGCCCGAAAGGTCGTGGGCAGCATGCGGCCGTGTGCTGTCCAGTCCGTTTGGGTTTCCAGGGCCCCTCGAAGTGCTCAGGGTACTCTGGACGGGCAGCTGTACAGCAGGAGAAGCGTCTGGCCTGTTATACCACCCCGTCGGCGTGCCTTCCAATGCCAACCTTCCGGCGTGTCCGCTGCAGGTGTTCCTCAACCGCGTGGCCAGCCACCCCACGCTCAAGGAGTCGGCCGAGCTGCGCACCTTCCTCACCGCCACGGACGAGGCGTGGATGCTGGAGATGGCCAAGTGGCAGGCGGAGACGGCGGCGCAGCACCGGCCCGTGTCGGCGGCGGCGCAGTGGTTCAAGAGCCTGCAGCACAGCGCGCAGACCCTGGTGTCGGGGCGGGGTGAGGAGATCCAGGAGGACCCCGAGTACATCAAGGTGCGGACCTGTGCGTGTCTTGCAACCGCCCACCCGCCAAGGAAGACACTCTATGAGGGCATACGTGACATATAACGATGTCCTCTATTACTGTTTCTTTGCTCCCTGTTACCACGGGAATTTTACACAGCTCGACGGTTTGGATTGTTTAGGGGGCTCCGTGCCTTGTTTTAGTTGTTACGAATACAACGTTTGAATGTTTATTGATACATTGTTGCTGCGCAATGGGGGCAATGCAGAAGGGGACGAGCTGTACAGCAATCCCCAAGCAACAATTTGAAGGATGGTCACAGCCGTACAGCGATGATGTGTCATGCAACACAGTCCAGTCCACCGCCCACACTGTCGCTTAGGACTGACGCTGACATGTTCAGTGTAGCAGTTAGCAGACATCTTGACACATAGTCTAGGTATTAGGCAACAGCTCTGGATTCACGCTCCTCCAGTTTCCCTGCTGTCATCTTCTACCTTGCACCTCGTTTTAGCCCTTGCGCTGTGTGTAAAACGCACATGCCCTTGCTGTCCTAGACGATGCCTGAGCCGCGGCGTCCACAACGTCAGGCCAAACTAGAGGCGCAACACAGGATTGCCCAGCTGGGCAAAGAAAAGGACCTCCTAGAGAAGGAGGAGACAGCCGAACCCAACGCGCATAACTTGTTTCCGTCAAACTTCAACCAGTCGACCGATCCCAACAAGGAGAACGGCCAGGGCAAGCTGAACGCCCAGGCCAAACACGCTGCGCCGAAGAAGGCACAGCCTCTTGCTGCTCCTGCTCCCGTCAACGTGAATCCTCCAGCCAAACCCTTGGTCCCCGTGCAGATCCGCGACTACGTCAACAGCCTTGAGGCGCACCTGGCGGAGGCGCACCGCCAGGCCGGGCGGCTGCTGCGCAAGGAGGCGGACCTGGGGGCCGCGCTGGCGGAGTTCGGGGCAGCGGCGGAGGCGCTGGGCAAGCAGGACGACGTGGGGCCGCTGCGGGGGGCGTTCGGGGCGCTGTACGGCAGGGCGGGCGAGGTGGCGGCACTGAGCAAGGCGCGCAGCGAGGCCATGGCGGCGGAGTTCCAGGTGCGTGGGGGGCACGGGAGGGGGCCTCGGGACGGCGTCTCGCGTCGGTGGGTTCTCGGGGGTTTGCGTGAAGCAGTAGTATTCGATTGTGGAAACTCGAAGGGGAAGGGCGGATGTGACGCTGACGGGTCGGGCACAGGGGATTGGAGAGGGGGCCCGTGCGTGGCGAGTCGCGGGGTGAGGCTGTAGCGAGGAACCATGGGACGGGTTCCTGTGTTCCGGGTGGGGCGGAGAGGGGGTGATGTGATGCGGTGTAGGGATAGCAAAGCATACCGGTATACAGGCCAGGTGCATGAGGATCAGGAAGCGATGGCTGGGACTGTAGAGTAGGTTGCTGCTATCCAAGTTTTCTTTTCGCAAAGGGACAGCTGTGCCGGTGGCTTGCCTGCCCTCGCGGGGTGGAGAGGGTGTAGCGTGGCCCTTGAAGTGACTGAGTTGCATTAAGTCATCCAGTCCTTTTGCCCGAGAATGTCCATCAAAAATCTTCTTGCCCCGCCAGGCTCCGCTCAAGGAGTTCACGCGCACCATCAAGAGCGTGCAGGCGGCCATGGCGGACAGGGCGGCGGCGCTGGCGGCGTACTCGCAGGTGGGGGCAGAAACATTGCTAGGCAGAAAGTGCATCAACGTATTAATTGGAGAAGGGGGCGGGGTCAGGGGTTGGGGTTGGGGGAGGGGCAAATTGTGAGGTGAAGGGACCAGTTGCAGTGTTGTTCAGGGAGGACAGGGGAACTACGTGCGCATTGAACGCGTTGTTGCAGGTGCTGTCATGACCGGGTGGGCCTCAGACCTACTCACACGGCAGGCCCACACAAGCGTTGGACGACTGCAAGGGGGACGCCCGTGCCGTCTGTCATCCCAGAACCTCAACACGGCAAACCCTCGTAACGGTTGCCTCCGTACCGTACGTCGCGTTGCCTACCTGCCGTGTGCCCCCTGCAGGCCAAGAGCGACCTGGACTCCAAGAAGGTGCGGCTGGCCAAGCTGCGCGGGACGCCCGGCCACAAGGAGGACAAGGTGGCGGAGGCGGAGCGGGACGTCAACGAGGCGGACCAGCGGCTGCGGAACACAAAGCTGGGGTGAGAGCGCACCCGGGCGTACCTTGGTGTACAGATGTCTTTGCTGCTGTTCTTGCGTCAATGAGGCGGATCAGGGGGGTGAAAGCTGTGGGGTGAGAAGTTGTGGGTGACCGGGGTTTGCGGGATGATGCCGGGAAGAGCTTCACGTCTTTTTCCTAATGGCATTGCTCCATATGTTGGACCTAATTGGTGGGTGGGAGAAGGGGGATGGGTTCCTTCCGCAGACACGTCCATGCTTCCCGCCTTGACCGCACGCCCGTTTGCCCTGCAGGTTCGAGCAGCTCCGCGACGTGATGCGCGAGGAGCTGAACCGCTTCCAGAAGGAGCGCGCGGCGGAGATGACGGCCGTGCTTCGCGACTTTGCGCTGGCGCAGGCGCGGCACACGGCGGAGCAGGCGCGGGCGTGGGGCGAGCTGCTGCGGGACCTGCAGCAGGCGGCGTGATGGGTGCGACGGGTTCGCTGGGGTTGCGGCTGGGGGAGGGCGATGTGCGGCCTGTGTGGGCCGTGCTTGCGTTGCGGCGATTGGGGCATGATGGTTGCGCGGGTGGGGCCGCAGGACTGAAGGGTTGGACTGCACCAGGCCGCGCAGGGACGGGGCGATGTGCTGCATCACAGGTCGTGGTGTCGTGGGATGCAGCTCCTCGCTAGGGCATTCGATGTACGTGGTGGGGATCCTGACACGTATTTTTTCGCCGGCCTTGTGAAGGCTGAAGCCGCTGCGAGGTGCTACGGCTGCACTGTACTGGGCTAACATGCGGAACACCTTTTGTACGGGGGTCCGCGGCTCCTCACTACCGGCACACACGAGGACGACAGGGCTGACGGTGCAAATGGCTGCGGGGCTTGGGACCTGGTCCTGGAGGCCAGGATGCGGTGTGGCTTGGGTACCGTGGCGCGAACCGCGGAGCAAGGGCGCTGGAAGATCCACCGGGCGCGGTGGGATGCGCATGTGTAACATGCGTCGTGAGCTGCCGTGGGACTTATATGACGGGTGACATGGGGACAACGCAGGCGCCCAGAGCGTAATCGTCCGAATAGGGGTAAGCTGTGCACTCAGTCTGGCGCTGCTCGTTGGACACCGTAAGTATCCCCAGGCACAGCTGTTGTGCAATTCAGGGGCTTAATGCACGAGCTCCGCGGTGGTCAATTCAGGCGTTCGTTGGCGAGTCCCACGGAAAGTCCGGCGTGTCAACGACAGGCACGTATCACTGCTACGCAGCGGCAACTGTCAGAAGTACCTGGGCGGACCTGTGCGTGTCTGGCAACCGCCCACCCGCCAAGGAAGACACTATATGCACATAAGCGACAAAAGGCAATGTTATCTACACTGTTTCTTTGCCCCCTGTTACCACGGCAATGTACACAGCTCGACGGTTTGAACTGTTAGAGGGTGCCGTGCCTTGTTGTAATTGTTATAAATACAACGTCTGAATGTTTATTGATGCATCATTGCTGTGCGTTGGGGGCTATGCAGAAGGGAAGCAGTACAGCAATCCCAAGTCCAGCACTCAGTCTGTCGCTTAGGACAAACGCTGACATATGCAGTGTAGCATTTAGAAGACATTCTGCCATATAGTCCTAGGTATTAGGCAACAGCTCTAGGTTTCCGCTCCTCCAGTTTCCCTGCTGTCATCCTCTTCATTGCAACTCGGAGCCTTGCGCTGTGTGTAGGACGCACATGCCCTTGGTGTGACAGACGATGCCTGAGCCGCGGAGACCCCAACGAGCGGCCAAGCTAGAGGCGCAAAACAGGATTGCCCAGCTGGGCAAAGAAAAGGACCCCCTAGAGAAGGAGGAGACAGCCGACCCCAACGCACATAACTTATTCCCCTCGAACTTCAACCAGTCGACCGATCCCAACAAGGAGAACGGCCAGGGCAAGCTGAACGCCCAGGCCAAACACGCTGCGCCGAAGAAGGCACAGCCTCTTGCTGCTCCTGCTCCCGTCAACGTGAATCCTCCAGCCAAACCCGTGCCTGTCTACCAGGATCCAAAGGTGGAGGAACCCGCCGAGGATGGGCCGGACAAGTTCCCGGTGCCCAAGCGGGTGAGCGCGTCATGGGGGGTCACTCTCGCCTGGATGGTGCCAAGCTTTCGCCCTAAGCTGACGGCCAGCTTGCTGTTTTCAGGTGTCCGTCGGTGGATCACCCCAATACATCCCAGAGCGGAAGCTGGGCAAGGGCGGGTTCGGCCAGGTTTGGCTAGGGAAGCGAGTTCATGTCAAGAAGAACGGCAAAGACCCCGAGGGGGCCGGTGCAGCTCTGGTGAGTTGAACTGATTGTCCCGTCAAAATGCATAATTGGCCCGTCTTGGTTGCACCAAGGCCGGTTTGAACTGGGGAGGGCGATGCTGGAGCCTGCCTCGGCGTGCTTTTGTCCAGGTGGCGCTCAAGTTCGAGCACAAGACAAGCAAGGGCTGCGCAGCGGGACCTCCTTACGAATGGTCCATCTACTCGTGAGTATAGGGTGTACCTGGCCGCAGAATGGCCGGCGGGCATCCTGGCGCGCGGCCTTTGGGCTGAAGCACTTTTGGTATACCTGCTCGCAGGCAACTAGGGGAGGTCTATGGCATTCCCAAGGTGCACTACAAAGGGCAACAAGACGACTTCTACATTATGGTGCGTCTAGGGTGCTCCGGTGCGCATCGACGAAATCCTTACTGGTGTGTCTCGGCCGGTGAACTCGGTGGTGTGCGAAACTGACATGCTGCGACATTGTCACGTATGTGCAGGTCATGGACCTCCTGGGGCCCAGTCTCTGGGATGTGTGGAACCAGCACGGCCAGCACCTGAGCGAGCCCTACGTGGCCTGCGTGGCCATGGAGGCGCTCACCATCCTGCAGGCGCTGCACAACCGCGGGTAAGACACGCCGTCTGCGTCCTATCAGACCTTATGTATGTTTAACTGCATTTGCTCTCACACGTAAGTGCAACCGCACTAGAGGCTCTGCGTGGAGTTCCCGGTGGGTGGGCCGTCCACTTGCTGCAGATGCAAGGTGGCTTATGTGCCGCGGCAGAGCGTGCTGGGCTCGGCAGCCGTGGTTTTGCAACGCTGTACCTAATTGATTCGATGCATGAGCGACAGCCGCCATGCCGCACCTCGTCCAGCCTGCTGTCACCAACCGCTTGATGCACCTCACGCCACTGCAGGCTGCACGCCAGCCGCCATTAGTCATTTCCCCGCCATGCACCCGACCGCATGGCCTCCCATCCTTCCCCTCCCCTCCACCCCGGCAGCTACGTGCACGGGGACATCAAGCCGGAGAACTTCCTGCTGGGCCCGCCCGACACCAACCGCTCCAAGCGGCTGTACCTGGTGGACCTGGGCCTGGCCATGAAGTGGCGCGACGGCCGCTACGCGGGGCACGTGGCGTACGACCAGCGGCCCGACGACTTCCGCGGCACCGTGCGGTACGCCTCCGTGCACGCGCACCTGGGGCGCACCAGCAGCCGGCGGGACGACCTGGAGTCGCTGGCCTACACCCTCATCTTCCTGCTCAAGGGCCGCCTGCCGTGGCAGGGGTACCAGGTGGGTTTGTGCACTTCACAACAGAGGCGCATGCATGGCTGGTGTACAACCAACACTTGGTACCATAAAAACGTTTTGTCAAGTTCCGCCTGATGGCAGGGGCGTGGAGCTGAGCGCTGGGTCATTTGGTTACGAGTAGCCTTGCCGAGCCCCTCTCACTGCCTTCCCCCAGGGCGAGCACAGGGGTTACTGGGTGGCGCCCTGCCGCCCAATCCATAACCTTCAGATGGCCATGTTTGATTCATTGTGCTCGTACGCAACCGCTGCACTGCCTCCCCCAGGGCGCCAACAAGGGCTACTGGGTGGCGCGCAAGAAGATGGCGACCAGCGCCGAGATGCTGTGTCGCCTCAGCCAGCCCGCCTTCCGCGAGTTCACGGACAGCGTGATGAACGCCAAGTTCGAGGACGAGCCCAACTACGCTCGCTACATCGCCATGTTTGAGCCGCTGGTCAACGTGCCGGAGCGGCCGCTGGTGGTGGACAACGCGCTCAAGGTCAGCCGGGGAGGGGTGGGGCAGTGGATGGGGCCGACGGCAGCAGCAGTAGTATTTCAGGAGGGCAGGGTAAAGGGTTGTACAACTAAAAGTGAACATCGCTCTCACTAGTCCGGTGAACGGGTAGGACGTGGTAGCAGGGACGTATGGCGCCGGGGGCAGGGACTGCGCTGAACATCAGCTCCCTGGCTTGTGGGGAGTGGGTATAACAGGCGCTTGGGGACGCTTCCGGCCTTCGGGCTGTTACGCAGAGGTTGTGTTGATATGGTATACATTGCACCGGGCTTGGTGCTCTACAGTCTCGACGGGCTGGCGGTCTGCCTTCTGGGAAAGCGCTCGCCTTGCAGTATGCCTGCTCCCCAGACCCCAGCGAAGCGTCAGAGGTCGGGGTCCTGTTGCACAGGAAACACTTGAGGACCCAACAATCTTTGTGTCATTACTTGGGGTGCGCGATGTCCAGCCACGTACTTACCAGTCCTGTGTTCCCCCGGCCTGCCGCCCCTTCCCCGCCCTGCAGCAGCTGGCGCAGGTGGGCGGCAAGCGCAGCCGCGCGGACTTCGAGGGCGACGTGGAGATCCAGCCGGTCAAGAAGGTCCGCACGGGGAACGGGGCGCGGCAGTGGATCACCGTGTACAACAAGCACCAGCCCATGAAGCAGAGGTGGGCCGGGGTGGGGACGTGGGGTCGGGTTGCGGTGCCGTGGGACCGTTGTGGCGCTTGCAGGGTGGGTGGGGGCTCCAGTTGAGTACCTGTACTTTCCACACGGGGATATGCTCAGGGAACGTGTGCCGCCGCGTCGCTTTGTGAGCGGGGCGAGAGGCTTGCACAGGATATGCACGTGTACCTGTGCTGCAAGGAATAGCGGTTCGCACGACACAGTGTGGTGGGAAGGCCAACGCTTCACGCCAAGGGAAGGCCAACGCTTCACGACACAGTGTGGCGGGAAGGCCAACGCTTCACGCCAAGCAGTATTCTTGCCGAGAGGCTTGCCAACTAGTTTGCCCCATGTGCTTGTGAGGCTATTACAGTGCCCGTCTCATTCTTCCCGCTCTGTCCCTTGTTTGACTGGCCATGCACCCATGCACTTCCAACCCCTGCCGCCCAGGTACCACTACAACGTGAACACCAGCCGGCTGCTGGTGCACGTGCAGAAGGGCTGGGAGGACGGGCTGTACATCAGCTGCGTGTCGTCGTGCCAGAACCTGTGGGCCATCGTCATGGACGCGGGGACGGAGTTCACGCAGCAGATCTACAAGGTGAGGCGTGCAGATGTGTGAGCGGGTACGGACAGGCAGGTTGGAATCTGAGGCAGCGATGTGTTGAACGGCGGCACAGCGTGCGGGGCATGAGAGCACCACGTGCGAGGCGTCTGTTTGCCCCAACAATTGGGGTGAGTCTGGCCCTGTTGACTACTCTCATGCTACGCGCTAACCGTACAAAACACGCGGGAGTTGCACAAATGTCTTCACTTTTGCCCAACCGTTGGTGCTGCTGGCGTTCGTACACTGAAGCGATTGCGTGTCCCTCCCACGCTGGGCGTGCAGGTGCACTACAACTCTTTCCTGCCCAAGGAGTGGATCATGGAGAAGTGGGAGGAGGGCTACTACATCACCGCCGTGTCGGGCAGCGACAACAACAGCAGCCTGGTGGTCATGTCCAAGGGCACGCGCTTCACGCAGCAGAGCTACAAGGTGGCGGACTCGTTCCCCTTCGAGTGGATCAAGAAGAAGTGGAAGGAGGGCTTCTACGTCACCGCCATGGCCACTTGCGTGTGCCAGTGGGCGGTGGTCATGTCCAAGACCACGGGCATCGTCAACCAGGTGCGGGGGAAAACCGCAGAGCGGCAAAGTAACTGAACCGGAGACGGGTGCGGGGGGGGGGGGGGGTTGTTGGATGCTGCGTGGCGCAATCTTGACCCGAAGAACGTTGTTATGCCCTCTATAGAGATGGGAACGGTCTTGGTTGTGATGGAACCACGCCCTTCCGGGACTTCGATACAAAGGTGGCGCACTGTTCAGGTCGGGCCCGTCTTCCACGTATTAAAAGCATTGGAACCTGTCCGCCGTCTTCGACCCATTCAATTAGCTTTGCGCACCACCTCACTACAACACCTTGTGGCTGCTGCCCGTGTTTGTCGGCTGCAGGTGGTGGAGGTGGACTTCCAGTACCCCTCGGAGGGCATCCACAAGCGCTGGGACGAGGGCTACCGCATCACGTGCGCCGCCGCCACGCACGACCAGTCGGCCTTCGTGCTGTCCAACCTGCGCAAGCCCAACCTGGACGAGACGCAGGAGACGCTGCGCACCAGCAACTTCCCCACCACGCACATCAAGGAGAAGTGGGGTGAGTGGGGCCTGGTCCGAGGGGAGGCTGCGGCAGGAAGCAAGATGTGTGCCGGGCGGGCTGCTGGTGCCGGCGCGAGGGTTGGGACGTTGCCGAGCTTTGGTGTGGGTAGCGGGCCGCTGTGTCGTGGCGTGGGAACTAGTCCAGGGTCTTGTCCCACTTGCTGGCGGACGACCAGGAGTACTGCGTCACTTCGCACAGCGCTGTGGGTAACCTGTGACGCTTCTCATCACGCACTTGTCTCACAACCAGCTCGTATGCTCGTGCCCTGCAGACAACAACCTGTTCCTGGCGTGCATCTGCTACGGCAAGACGGTCAGCTGAGCTTGCCGGGGGGAGGTGCAGCTGGGGAGGGAAGGGAGCGACAGCACAGGGTGGCGCAGGCGGCGGCGGGAGACGGAAGGGGCGGGCGCGGCGGCGCAGCCAGCAGCGGCCCCAGGCTGGGCCTGCCCGGCCTGTGTGCATCCGGTGGGGTGGGGTGTAGCAGACGCACCTGCAGGTGCAGCTTCCAGGCGTAGGTTGCAGGAACAGGCATACCCGGACAACCTTGTAGCTAGGTAGTAGATTCAGCACGACTGGGCGGCGGCAGGTCAACAGAGCCGTCGTCATCTGCGAGCAGACGCCGGCGAGGCGAACGGGCGATCCAAGTAGCTGGCAGCTGGGCGGGCCGTCAGATGTGCGGGCTGTGGAGGGATAGGATGCCGCGCAAATGAACGGACGGGGTAGGGGTAGCACTGCTGGAGAGGCGGCCGATGCTGCAGCTGGGTACTAAGTTCGGCTGGCATGTTGTGTGGGTTGATGGTCCCGATATTGACTGGGGCTTGCTTGGGTGCATGGTTGGTCGGCCTGCTGCGTCGTCGCCTCGCCTCGTGGCCAAGATGTGCCTCGCGCGCTTTCACACCTGGCGCATCTTGGCACCAGCTGGCTGCCAACCACTGCTAACACACACAGTTTGTACTCTTTGTGTTCATGTCGTTGTGTCTGTTTGTGACGAGTTTGCGGGGACGGGGGATCTATGCAAGCTGCCGCGCGACGGCCTAGCCTGGCGTCGCGGTGCCGCAGGGGGCAGGTTGCCACCTGGCGGTCGGGCAGCGCCACATGTACATTTGGCCCGGACTTAATTGTTTGTTGGCGGGTGTAAGCGTGTGCTCATGTGCAGGCCGTTTCACTGGCCTTGCGGCGTGTGTGGTCCCGTAAGGCCGCAGCCAGGGCAGGCGTGGGCTAGCACGCTAGCACGCTCATCACACACACAAACATGTTCCCGTTTGTGTGTTTGTGCGGGTGTCCTCAGTGTGGTTTTGGTGTACTTACGCCCCCATCGGGGTACCTTGGTCCTGCCACGTGCCGGTTTGTGCCGTACAGGTTAGGGCACAGGTGGTGCGGGCGTGGGCTCTCTTCGTTACCTTCTCACAGAACTTACTTGTGTGGATGACTGGGCGCTGGTAGCAGCTTCCGGGCACGAGAGTCGAAGTAAATGAAATATCACAGGGCATGGCAGTCGAGGGGGCGTATGCTGTAGCTTTAGGGAGAAAGGTAGAGCAGGTCTGGGATTGGGGCACATTTGTCTGCTTTTCCCATGTGCCCAACTTGTGGGCCGAGCCGTGCGCATGGAGGATCACAGTACCCATATCACGGAAGAGCGTGCAGATGCGGCTCCCCTGCGAGAAAGGTACGGTAGAAGCTGGTGTGCTGTAGGGTAGCCGCTTGTGAAGTTTGCGCCCCTGCTGATGGCAATGCCACAGCGTATATTGAAAGAGGGCACGTGTGTCTGATGGAGGGCTTGCGCTGGTTGAAGTGCTTTCATGCAGGTGGTTCATGGGCTGCCATTTTGCAGCACAAATGCATTTGCAACCTCTTGTGTAAGGACCCTGATGACTGCCGGTTACTGGCCTGGGCTCTTGGCAAACACCGTCGCTCTGCGGCTCTGTCCAGGTCAGCGCAGCAAATGTTGTCAGCCTCCCAAATGGGTTGGCGGTTCGGTGACCCCTACCGTGTGGCACGCTGCCCAGGTACACGGATTGCCGGGATTAGGGTCGGCGGAGGCACTGGGCCCATGCCACGGGCCGTGGGAGCTGATGGGAGTGGGAGAGGGCCTTGAAGTTTTAGACTCCCCTGAGCAGGAGGGTTCAGCCCACTGTCCTAGGTTTTGCAAAGCTGACAGTGCGAGTTGCCTGAGGTCACCGGCTCACCGCGCACTTGTGTGCGGCTGACTTGGATACACGATACAGGCGCTGTACAACCTGTGCGCCCTCCGTTTCCCATACGCATGGTTCCCAACATCCGTCCATAGTGTGTCAAATGTCGGGCTCAGTAAGACCAGTTCGGCCAAGCTGGCGCCTGACATGCAACTGCAACCTCAAATCGGTAAAGGCTCGTTACATGTAATGCATTTGAGCCTCGCAGCACCCAGGATCCAGATCATGCTTATTGGTCGTCTGCACATGCACACCGTAGCCGCAGACCCGAAAGCACAGCCAAGCGATATCGTGACTCGTTGAAGCACGGCACGTACGTCACACTTCAGACCGAGGAGGTGCCTGACACCAAGCACCTTACCCCTGCCATGCCGAAACAAGAGCGCCAACCGCAGGCGCTTGGCGGAGTTCGTAGTGATGGACATCACCACATACATGGCATGCACGCGCAAGGCGCCTTGCCCACACTTTCCAGCCCCCAGGCACGCCGGTAAGGGCTGGTCCTGGCCACGAAAGCGCGCGCGGGACTCAAGACCGTAACACCCCATGTCCAGGGCCCGGACTCACAACCATTAATGAGGCCCCAAGCTCTTGTAGATCATATTCATCCTACCAGCAACACTATCCTTCACCTTGGCAACTAGACCCGGTAAGACAGAATGTTGTTCGCTTGACCGTGACGACTGCTACAAGCGGCCCTGCTGCTTCAACCGCCGGACGATGTCCGCGTCCACCGCCTGCTCCCCCAGCCCCGCCTGCTGCCCCAGCGCCGCCAGCTGCGCCGCCAGCGCGGAGCCGCCGAAGCCCTGCAGCCCCGCCAGCCCCGCCGCGCCGCCGTACCCCGCCGCCCCCGCCAGCCCCAGCGCCGCCCGTGCCCGCGCCATAACCGCCGCCGCCATCGCCGTCGACGCCGCAGTCGCCGACGCCGCCAGAGGGTTGGCGCCGTACGCCGCCGCTGGCGTCAGCATGGCAGCCGCGCTGCCTCCGGCGCCTCCGCCCACGGCTGCTGCCGCCGCCGCGCCGGCGGGGTTGGTCATGGCTGCCAGGACGATGGGCGCGCGCTGGGCTGCGGTGGCGGGGTTCTTGGGGTGCAGGATGATGCCGTCGAAGAAGCGCAGCAGGTGCGGGCCGTACGCCACCTGCCAGTTGCCGTCGCGGATGTCGCCGTTGGCGGTGACGCGGATCTGCAGCACGCTGAGCGCGCGGTTGAGGACCTGCGGGGGGCCGGGGGGAGAGTGAGTAGCGAACAGGAGGGGCCAGGACCGGTTTGTGATGAAAGCGAAATCCGGGACCTGGCGGGGCGTGTTAGATGTGTGGTGGCATCCTCTGACTCCGAAACAGCCCCAGTCCGATACACAGACAACTTGTCAAAGGACGGAAAGTACGGTCCGGAGCCGCAGGTGCCGTGTCACGCGCCGAGCTCATAATACAGCGCCACCTGGTGCCATCGGTAGGATGTGCTCGCTTGCACCGGTACATAGAAGATGAGTACATGCACGCTCTGCGACTGGTCCAAAATGCACGCTCTCGCTCTTGGCCCCAACTGGTGCGCGTACGGCACACCCCTGCTCCCGACCCAAATGCGGAACATGCGCCAGCAACACTAATACCGGCTGCCCGGCGCTGACCCACATCGCGGGCGCCTTGCCTCACCTCGAGCGTTGTGTTGGTGAACCAGCCGCCGGTGTTGAGCGTGATGGACCTGCGCAGGCACAGAGAGCCCCTTGAGTATTGGAAGGCTCGGTTACCAGGTGCTATCAAGGTGCCCTTACGGCGAGATGACCTGAGTCCCTTAGATATCATGTTTTTGTCTTCCGTTCCATGCCAGGACGTGAGGTACTGCGTTTTGTGGAGTTATGTCGAATAAGCTGAGCTGTTTGTAAGGAACCGGCCCGTGTCCCGCGGCATGCAGCCCTTGGGTGCACCCCGCGCCTCTCCTCACGAGAGTCCACTACCGCCACTACCCCTACCGATGCCTGTCTTGGCATGTATGCCGGGAAGCCCCTCACCCCGCCGGTCCTCACCCTGTGGGGGACACCGTGACCACCTCCGTGTCCTTGAGCTTGACCACCACGTTGCCCGTGGCGTCGTCAAGGTACGCCTCCGTGTTGGGCTTCTGCGGCTGCGCTGCCCCTGCGCCCCCGGCCCCGCCAAAGCCCCCGTGGTGCTGGCCACCGCCCCCCCGACCCCCGAATCCGCCCCTACCGGCAAAGTTCCCCCCAAAGCCGCCCCGCCGTTGCTGTTGCTGGAAGCCACCCCCCGAGCCGTGTCGCCCTCCGCGCCCCTGCTGCCCTCCGCCGAACCCCTGCCCCTGGTGACCTTGCCGGTCGCTGCCAGGCTTGGCCCCAAAAGGTTTCCTGTCGAGGCCGCCCTTCTGCACACCTCCGCCGCGGACGCTGAGGCTGCCTCCGCGGCCGCCGAAACCGCCCCGGCCCCCGCCCCGGGAGGGCCCAGACTCTTGGGAACGCTTCTTTATGAGGTCGTCTAGCGACATGTTGAGCCCTACTGGCTCACTCATGTTGCTTGTTTGGTCCTGGACGAACGGGTGCGTAAGCTATATGTTGCGATCCACCTTTTTGTGCTCTCGACACTTGACTTGTGTACGCAGAGTCCTCTTTGAGTCCAGGTGAAACAGTGTTTAAAATTTATGTGCTTGCAGGCTTATCACACAGTATGCGTCGTCCTGTGTGACCATGATGTCCGATGGGACTGAACTCGCCCATCGACAACTCATAATCCTGCAGCCACTGCACACTATGCACTGCACATGCATACAGCATTGTTTATCGAGTACATGCAGTGCATATGTTTGCCTGTTGGCCGAGGTCAACATGTCATCCTTCTCATGGCATCCTCTCTCGTCTCAGGCGCGCTTGCTTCCGGTGCTGCTACCAAACCCAGGGCGCACAGGCAGACGGCCTTGCCCAGGAGAACCTGCCCCACCCACAACATGCTTCTTCGGTGGGACCGACACGACGGTCACCGCCCCACCCGCCACCATCCTCTGCGCCACCTCTTTGACCAGGGTGTTCTTGTACGCCGGGAGGGGCACAGCCACCGGCGGAGGCCCGGGAGCGGGCGCCACAGGCCCGGCCGTGCTTGCCGCCAGCGCCCTCCCAGCCCCCACGATGCCCACCGCGCTCCCGGTGCCGATCCGCGACGTCGCCGCAATCGCCTTCGCAACCGGCGAGCCCTTTGGCGACGCACCCTGCGCTGCTGCTGCCGCCTGCTGCTGCAGCTTCCTGCACACGTCCTGGTCACGCTCGTGCCCTGAGGCCGTGTCGGGAGACACGCAGCTGCCCGCCGGGGGCCCAGCAGCGTCAGGACCGTCCCCTTGGGAAGCAGCAGCAGCAGTGTCCCCCAGCAGGCCCTCCATGGAGGCGATGAGGGGCCCCTCCATGGGCCCCTGCGCCGTGGTGCCCGCCGCCGCCCCCGCGGCCTCCACCCGCTGTATGAGCGCAGACAGCGCCACCACCTGTTGCTGCACAATGAGCAGCTTGCGGGTGGACTCGCGCGCCGACACGTCGCTGCCCTTCTGGCCTGCAAGAGGAGCACGAGAGTACAGCCCACATTGCAGAAGGAGCTGTGCAGCAGTAACGTATGCCACTAAAGCAGGAACAGAACCCCAGCTGAGTCCGGTATGATAATGCCATAGCAAACAACGCGACTCAAGCAAGAAAAAGTGCCAGGAAGTACAAGAGGCTCCAACATGGCGGTCGCTCCCTGCCCTGCACATAGCCCAGCCCTACCCTCCAGCCTGTCCAGGTACTTGCGCTCCAGGTCCGCCTTGCGCGCCAGCAGCTGCAGGATGCCGTCCCAGTGGCGCAGCACGTTGGGGCACCCCGCCATCTCCGCCGCCAGCTCCTCCGGCTCAGCCAGCCGCCGCAACAGCGTGCACGTGGGGTGGAACACCTCCTGTGCATGAGGGATACGGATGGGGTGGGGGAGGGGGAATGGCGGGCAAGGGTTTCCGCTGTGCACTTGTTGTGACTGTACAGGTGCAAGCAATCTCATTGGGCTGTTACAGGCTCTTGTCAGTTTGCCCGCATCCAGGGGTATCCAGAGGCCGGGTGTCAAAGCCTTGCAGCGGTGCAAGTGGTGTGGTGGCAAGGGGAGCCCAGCGGCATTGGTGGCCAGCCTGGCCTCACCTCGGTGTCCCTGAAGAACTGCAGGCGCTCGCTGAGGATGACCAGGCAGTCCTCAGCGTGCAGCACGTGGGGCATGAGCGCGCGGTACCTGTAGGCGTACAACAGGACTTGATAACCAGAATGGCTGGTGTGCTGCGTTCCTCCTACCTAACAAGGAAACTGTTAATTGTGTACGATACAAACAGGTGTTGCCCATCATGCATAACAGACAACCCTCTATGTTGGCCCACTCGAGGGTTTCTCGGAGGTGCCATAAGTGCTGCAGCCCTGTGCCTCAGGGCGTGGCTCCGCCCCCACCTGCAGATGTTGTGCAAGATCTGCAGCGCCCTGTTGAGCAGGTCCACGTGCGGCTTGCTGCGGTTGCAGGACCGCACGAAGCGCAGCAGCGCGCCCACGCCGCCGCTCAGCGCGATCAGCTCGCAGCAGGCGCGGCTGTAGCGCGTGGCGGTCTCGAGGCACTCCACCGCCGCCATCACCTTCAGGAAGGACAGAAGGTCAAAAGGGCAGTTGTGGCCAATGCGGACAACAGTTTCCTTTCGGGGACTGGACTTGCTACCCCTTGTGTCTTGGTGCTGGTCCAAACCACGGGAGGACGTGTCCTGAGCTCCTGACCGTCCTACAGGCCAGTGTGTCCCTCTTTCCACGGCCTGCTACCGCCCACCTGCACCAGCGGCTTGTTGGACCGCAGCACCAGCTCCAGCGCCTCCCTCGCCCGGTTGCCGATGTGCTTGTGCGGCGCACGGGCCGCCTCGCGCTGCGCCGCTCCCAGCCGCCTCCGCGCCTCCTGCTTGGCACGACCGTCGCGCTTGCGCACCGCGTGCCCGCGCCAGGCAGCCTGCAGCGCACGGCGGCAATCGCGAGAGCAGCCAAAGTCAGCGGCGCCAGCTGTCAAAAGTATTGACGACCGGTCAGTGAACCCAGAACAGCTGCAGTGGGAAGAGTGTGCCTAGCTGCCGTGAAACCTGCGCCGATACTGGTAGGCCTTGCCTGTATCTTGATCGCTGCGCGCACAGCCGTGAGCAGCTCCCTGCGTGCCAGCCACGCGCGGAAGGCGGTCTGGATGGCCACCGCGCTGCGGACCTCCAGGTCGCGCCGCGCCTGCAGTCGCCGCCGCTCCCGCCGCGCCCGCCACAGCGGCAGCAGCACGGAGCACAGCGTCGCGGCAGCGGCCCGCATGCGGATGTAGCGTTTGCGAGCCGAGTAGGCGCGGAAGGCCTACAGTGAGAGGCACACATACATGCAGTATGGGAAAGCGAAGGGGACCGGCTGTAGTACAGTTAAGCGTCCTGAGATACTTGCGGCCAAGGAACCGCGCATGAGTACACAGCGCAGACACAACCATCGTAAGCAAGGGGAATAACAAGCTGAAGAGACGCTGCGCCCACCGTTTGCAACACGATAGCTGCGTTCCTCTCGTTCCTGGCGGCGCAGTGCGCAGCCCACATGGGGGCGAAGTCCCGGCGAGCGGTGAGGCCCCGCCACCAGGCCTGGATCTTGATGGCGGCCGCCACCCTGCATCCAGGGCAAATGGTAGCGTTCTTCGCTATGCGACAGGACTCACAGCCGTTCACTTATGATGTTATGAACCCAGTGGCAAAGCACCAAAGGCTCCTTCCGCCGGTGATTTCCGCCATTTCCCCCCTACCCAGGCACTCACTTGCGCATGAACTGCCTGCTGATCTCCAGGAGCAGCTCCGCCTGCTGCTGCCGCAGCCTGCTGTAGTACGCATCCGCCCGCCGTGCCAGCTCTGCCGCCGCCACGCGGCCGCGCCACATGAGCTGCACGGCCGTGGCCGCCTCCCGCACGCGCAGGTACTCCCGGCGCGCCAGCCAGCCGCGCACTCCCGCCTGCAGCGCCACGACCGCCGCCATCTGTTCCCGGTACCCCCGCCGTGCGAGCTCCATGCGCCAGTAGGCCTGAATGTGCACGGCCGCGCTCCGCTGCCGGGCGAGCTCCTGCCGTACCACGTGGCCCTTCCATGCTGCTTTGATTGCGGTGGCGGCGTGGCGTTGCTGTACGAAGCGCTCCTGGGCGGCCCGCATGCGAGCGGCCGCCTGCAGGCCGATGACGGCTGTGCGGAGGCGGAGGAAGCGCTGCCTGGCCGTGTGCATGCGCCAGGCGGCCTGGATGGTGGTGGCGGCACCCTGGGCGGCGGCGAGGGCCCGCATGGCTGCGGCCCTGCGCCAGTGGCTCTGGATGGTGATGGCGGCGGTGCGCTGGCGCTGGAAGGCCTGCTGGGCCGCGTAGCACCTATGGGGTAGGTAACAAAGCCCATTGGGGACACGTGTGAGTACTGAGAACCAGAGCAGTAGAAACTGGTGTTACTTGCGACTGCATTACTGCTTTTGTAGTGCCTGTATTCTTACCTGAAGGCCGCCTGCACGCGCACGGCTGCGTGCCGGGCCTGCAGGAAGCTTCTCAGCGCCAGCACGCCCCGCCAGCACGCTTGGATGGCCGTGGCGGCCTGGTTCTGCCGCACCAGCTGCTGCCGGGCCCTGTGCCCGCGCACCACCGCCTGCAGCAGGGCCGCAGCGCGGTGCTCCATAGCGCGCTGGCGCTGCGCCCGGAGCTGTGCGGCCAGGCGCTGCGCCTGGACGGCGCGCCAAGCAGCCTGCGGAGCAGAGAACAAGGCACCGCCAGCACCAATGCATGGACATACGTACTGTTGTCTACCCGTGTCCTTCACAAAGGCAGTAATAGAGGCTTGGGTGTCAGTGCTCAACGTGTTCAGGGCGGCAGCGGCACATGAGGTACTGCACAGCACGGTGCCCACCTGTATGCAGCAAGCAGCCGCCTTGGCCCTTGCGAGGGCTTTCCGAGCGAGGTAGCCGCGCGCTGCCGCTTGCAGCTGCACGGCGGCTGCCTTGCGAGCCGCTGCCCGCCTCTGCGCGGCCAGGCGTCGCCAGTGGGCCTGGCCGCGGACCACCGCCTGGAGCACCTGGAGGTACCGCTGCCGGGCCTACAGATAGGAGGATTTACACGACCGCTCAAGATCACTACAAAGCCGTTCCACAACAACAGCTAAAGCATTTCGGTGAATCTTGTCCCTACTACCGGTACTTCTGGAACTACGCGCAGGTGTCCAACCCCGCACCTGGTGCTTGCGGATTGCAGCCTGAATGGTGACGGCAGCCTGCTGGGCGCGGAGGTACCTGCACACGCATGCACACCGCCTTCACCTTATTCCAGCTAGGTGGCCAAACCATAGTACCGTATGTTATGGACAAGGCCCCAAATGTCATGGCGTGGGTGTAGGGGTGGTGAAGATTGGCATGCACTGCACGTAGGCTAGCCTGACGTACCCAAGCCGGTCGGCCCGCATCCGCACGGTGGCCTGGATGGCCACGATTGCGCGCTGTAGCTGTAGGTATTTCCGGCGCTGCACAGACCCTCGCCACCAGGCCTGCATGGTGCTGGCGGCGGCGTGCTGCTTCTCCAGCAGCATGGTCAGCGCACACCTGCATTGCGAAGGCACACGTGTCATACATGTCGTCACCAGGCACCGGTGCAAGATGCGAGCATGCCGTATGCTATGCACCTTGACAGATGATAAGTTGTCTAGGCATACCCACTTCTTGCGCTGCAGGTACCCGCGCACGTGCGCCTGAATGACGGTAGCAGCAGCGTGCCGCTGAGCCAAGCGCAGCCTCGCCTGCCGCCCGCGCCAGGCAGCCTGCAGCACGAGTGCTGCGCACCGCAGCCGTTGTAGCTGCCTCCGCGCCGACACGGCCCGCCAGGCGGCCTGCAGGGCGACCGCTGCCTGCGTGGCCCGATCCGCCGCCTGCTGTCGCCGGGAAAGCGCCAAGTGCGCCAGCCTGCAGCGCACTGCAGCTTGCACCACGCAGGCTGCCCGCCGCAGGGCGAGGAACCTGCAACCATGCAGCAGGGACTGTCTGTTTAAACGCAAGGTCGGGTAAGCCAGCTGACAAACGCGATAGCCACACCGTCAAGAGCTGCACCCACCGTGCCCTGAACTTTGTCATGCGCCAGTAGGTCTGGATGGCCACTGCCGCGCGCTCCCGCACCACCACCTGCTTAAAGCGCTCCAGGCAGGCGTGCATGCGCGCTGTGGGGTCACGTGTGTGGGGAGGGAGGACGGGGAGACACGGTGTTTACAAAAACCAATAAACCTTGACTTGTCAGGAAATGATCTTGCTTGCTGTCAGTGTGTCGTGGTGAAACTAGGTGCACAATAGGGTGTCAGCATGCCCGAGGACGAGGTAACACGTCTCAAGCCCAATAAAACAGGATAGCGCTGATGCCAAGCGCACCCGGCCGCCACATCATCCTCCGCCGCAGGAAGTCCACGATGGTCAGCGCTGCGCGCTTCTCCGCCGTCAGCCGCAGCAGCGCCTGCGCAAGCAGCGCCACGTACAGCAGCGCCGACAGCTCGTCGGGGCCGTCCTGCGGGAGAGTGTTATACAGCGAGGATAAACATGTGTGGGTTAAAGGCAGCTGGGAACCACAGAAAGCATCGGAGAGTGCTGCATCATGAAACAGCTGCATGGCCACGTGGGGGTAGCACGCTACAACCTAGCACTGGGCACAGCAAGAAGGAGGGTGTGACAGGCCAGGCTAGGTTGTGCTCAACCCGAACTACGGTACCCGCACCTGCAGGTAGTCCTCCGGCGACAGCATGGGTGCAACGCGCAGCGCCGCGCCCGCTGCATGCAGCGCCGCGAAGTTGGCGGCCACGCCCCGCTTGTGGGCCGCCGCCAGCGGCTCGTCGTGGATGGCGCCGCCCATCTCGTACACCGCGGACCAGCCTGCAACGGCGGGATGGATGTTGAAGTGCAGACTCACAAATTGTTAAACAGGTTGTGGCTAGCCGCTGACCAAACGCCTACGACGGCTCTCCTTAGATGCTAGGTGCGCGGTTGCATGGTGACCGGTGGTGTATTCGCTAGGCTAAGGCTGTAGAAGTCCACAAGCCGCACCATGCCGCTTGAGTGTCTCCAGCTTGACGTACTCTGCACCTCCCGTGGCGGCCGCCATCTCGTCGGCGCTGGTGGGCGTGGCGGGTGTGTAGACGGCGTCCAGGGGGAGTGCCTCGGGAAGGTACGTGTGCACCTGGGGGGGAACGGGTCAATGTTCACCGTTGAGCCCTCTGTGCGTGTTTAAACGGAGCTGAAAGGGCGCACGGAATAAAGTGTGTGCCTTCGAGGGGAAGATGGCGTTGTGTATCTGCTCATGGCTGAGTCGTCACAGCGTTGGAGCCGGGTAGCTATGTAAATGGCAGCGGTACCCACGTACCAGGTAGCACAGCGCCCTCCCGTCCGCCAGGCTCCAGGTCAGGTTGTCCACCGCCACGCCGTGTGGGGCACACGCGGCGCGCACCCATTGCAGCAGCGCCTGGGCCGCGGGGTCGTTGAAGTAGCGCATCAGCACCGTGTCGTCCGCCTCCTCCTGGGAGGATGAGGCTGCTGCACCAGGCGGCGCCACGTGCAGGCTGCCGTGCTGGGCCGCGGCCATCATGGCGGCGGTGGCGGCCGCCCGGCGCAGGCGACCCGCCTCGCGCTCCAGGCCGCGGGTGTCCACGTGGTGCCGCAGCTGCAAGCAAGGCACGGGCCACGGAGGCCACACGGATTTCAGTTTACCGCATTGTAGACTGGTACCGGGGTGAGAAGGACCAGTGCACTTGTCAGTTGGCATCATCCCAGAAGGGGGCCAGATAGGGGCTATGAGTGTTCCAGCGTGGATGTCGGCATAACCATCACACACCTTGAAGTGCATCGCCATCTGCCACAGGAGGCCCAGCGCCCAGCGCTGGTCCAGCCGCACCAATCCGTCCGCCACGGCCTTCGCTGCGCCGTCCGCGCCCGCCTCACGCGGCCCAGCGCCGCTGCCGGGCGCCAGGGCCGCCAGATTGACCCCGTGCTGCTGCAGCGCCCGGGCCAGGCGGATGCAGTTATTGCGCATGGCAGACTCGTCCAGCGGCTTGCCGGTGTGCTGCGGGAAGGCCATGGAGGGTAGCAGGTCCTCCCACGGGCTGGGGACGCGGCTCGTGCAGGTGGGGCCCACGCCGCCGGCCGCTGCCGAGGCGACCCCGGTTGCGGAGGTCGAGACAGAGGCGAGGCTGGCAGTACTGGGCTGGGACGACAGCGGCGGCGGCGCCGAGCCCTGGGCCGAGCGGCTGTTGCCTGTGTACCAGGCAAGCAATAAGGTAATTTAAACGAGCCCAATATGTGTGACTAGGGCCTGAGGTCGTAGATACTGGCAGTTGTTCTAGAGACCTTTCTCACAACGACTCACGCTTGAGGCAGTCCAGCAGCTTGGCCAGGCGCGTGCCGTCCCTGAGGTCCGCTGGCTTGCTGACCCGGTAGTCCGCCTCGTCCCGCACGTGCTGCACGTAGCCCGCCGTAACGCCCATCATGCGCAGCGTGTGCCGCACGTCGCCCGCGCCAGCCAGGCGGGGCTGCAGCAGCTCGGTGAGCACCTGGAGGAACGAGGCAGTTGCAATACCGGCAACAGGACATAGCGTTAGGACGTAACTCGGCAGGTAAGCCAGTATGACGACCGTACCACTGCGCACAGCGCAAAGGAGACGTTCAGGGTACCTGCTCTGAGGACTTGATCCGCGCGTCCTGCCGGAACAGCGCCGGCGAGGTGGCGGGCAGACCGCCCTGCTCCGCCAAGCGGTCCAACAGTAGCACCAGAAGCAGCAGTCGGCCCAGCACTTTGGCCCCCAGCGCCTCCTGTGTGAATCCAGCAATGGGGCCATGAGGCGCAGCTTAACGACAAGCATCTGGACTGCGGTGTATGCTGGTGTTGGGCACGAGGCTAGCCCGGGACATGAGTCTGCCAGCGTGGAGCTATGTCAGTAACACCCACAGGCACATCATCCTAGCGGTCTAGCTGCCGTTGGTGATTGCACCCACGTAGTACTCCTGCTTGTTGGGCGCCAGGCGGTACGCCTGCGCCAGGTCGGGGTCGGCCAGCAAGCGCTCTGCGGCGAAGGCGCGCAGGAAGCCGGGCACCTCCCCGGACGCCCGCATGAGGGACAGCATCTGGCCTGTGGTGGCAGTGTCGGCGGGTAGCATGCTTGGCCACATAGGGGCACTGCTGCACATGCTACAGTGCGCGGTATGTCCCGGGTATTGTATACCGCAGGTGCCTCCACGCCGTCCCGGTAATACCCAACACCCCCTGGTGCTACGCGCAGTGCCATCCGTACCTTGTGACCGGACCAGCGAGCACCCTAGCACCGTCTGCAGCCCCACCGCCAGCCAGAAGGGGTGGTAACAGGCCAGCACCTCGACGGCCTGCTGTCGCATGCGGACGTCGTTGAGCGTGTTCTCCTGTGCAAAGAAACACACCAGCGCGTCAACTGTCGTCCACAGGTGCATCGGGCCGTCACAAGAAGCCACTCTTCCCGCACCTAGCAGCCCATTGAGCGCTGGTACACGTGCGCCTTACAGTTTCCTTAAGCTTTAACTCACCGCATCCTTGACGGCCAGCTGGCGCGAGGCAATTTTCAGCTCAATCTTGGAGGCCAGGGCCGCAAAGCCCTCGTCCCTCTTGAAGTGCATGTACGCCCTGCCCGACACCTCCCCCAGCAGCCGCCTCAGCGCATGCCCCTCCAGCCCCGCCGCCTGCGCGCTGCCGTCTCCCGCCAGAGGCGCCACCTCGCTGTTCATCCAGGACACCAGGTCGCGCTCCCGCTTGCCCTCCGTGTTCCTGTTGGCATCAGGACCGTCGTATTAGTGCGTGGGGCCCAACCAAACGAGAAGCCGTGACGTGTTATTGTACATGTTGTTGACCACTGACGTGGATGCGCCCCAGATAGTTCTCGCGCGGCATGCCAGCAAAGGGCCTGGGCGGCAACCAGGACGGGCCGGTACCGGCATGCACGAAGTAATGGAACTCACCCAACGCGCCGAAAGTCCAGGCGCGCCCCACCATCAGCTCTGGGCACTTTGGCAGGGGGGCTCGCGCCCCTCAGGGAGAATGCAACCGGGGTGGTCGGCCCAGCCCTTCCTCCGACAGAAGCCCCAAGGTGCGGACTGCTCATTGTGGACGCCGGAGGTTTGGAAGGTGGTGGGTGTAACGGCTTTTGGTTAACAGGGGACTGCAGCGCAACTGCCGCTGCAACTGGTGCAGGCATGCTGGCACCACCTGGTGCCTTGCCAGCAACGGGCCCCGTGGCTGAAGCTGCCGAAGGAGCCGGGGCCGCGGGCCTTGAAAGGCTCAGCATGCGAGGTGGCGCTTTCCCGGATGCGGTGCCTAGCTTGAGCGAGCCGGTATTTGACGTGATACTGCCTGGCCCGCCGTGCAGCGAAGATGTCTTCGCTGCGTTCAAGCTGCCAGACCTCTGTGCACGGACTGGGGCTGCTGCTGGAGGCGCAGTGGCGCTGCCCTGCACCCTGCACTCGAGCCGCACCTGGCGGGCCCCCTCTGTCATGCAGAAACGCAGCGTCTCGCACATGCTGCCCACGCTGTTGGGCTGCCATGTGACGGTAAGTGCATGACTGGAGCGAGGCGGAACGCGTAGGCAGGAAGTTCCAGGGGCAAGGCTGGCTCCAAGTTCATCGCATATGTGTATAGAGGCGGGCAACTTTTCAAGCACCACAACCTGCATCAGGAGGCCAAACAGCAGCGTCCACGTTACAGTACGCGGCGGCACGTTGTGTTGGGGAGGACAAACGCGTAATTGAACTGGTGCTGCGAGGGAACAACCCCATGGAACAACCCCAAGGGGCCAGGTGATGCAGGAGCCAACCCCAAGCCTTACCCGCTCCAGCTCCGTGTCGTTTACTAGAGTCAGCTGCCCAATTCCTTTGTCCCCGACGATGCACGACCCAAGCGACAGACTAGGTCTCTGCGGACAAGGTAGTAGTGCAGCAGTAAGCAAGCTGCGGTGCGAAGCTAGAGTCTAGACAGCTCTTGCAACGGTACACTGGTCCGTACCTCTCCAAATGCGATAAGATACAAAAAGGTTTTTCTGTCGCTTGTCCCGTTGTCGGCATGCGACGCCTTGCGCCGTGGAGGAGAGAACTCCATGGCCCAGCTGAGTTCACTTCCTGGCTTTCGGCCTACGCCATAGTGATGGACTGCCCAATCTTACAGCATATCCGATGATGAATTGAAACCTGGTTGTCGTCCGCGTCAAGTGTCAGTGACAGAGGCGTTTGAACGTTTGCGCTGTCAGGTCAGGGCCACGCATATCCGTTTAGTGGTAGTAATTTTTTTATCATATCTTTATCACGTCTGCATTTGCACCAGCCCGATGGCAGGTGCGAGTTGCACCTACCAACTCGAGCATCAGTGTGCATGGAGGACATCCCCAGCATCAGCATCGTGGAACGTGCTGAACGGTCAGGCGTTTCAGGGGAGGTGCCCCTCCACCCCATTTACATCATATGTATATTCACACCCTTTCCATTTGAGGGGCAGCGCGCGCTGGAACAGCGGTGTAATCAGTGGTGTAATCAAAGGTGTTACGCCAGATTCCAATTGAATATCAGAGACGCGGAAGTACATATATACATAATCCTGGTTGGAAGGACGGGGCAGTAAGGCTTACGAAGGAGCCCGCCACAACCACAGGCCATAAACATGGCTCTTCCCGGCCGCCGCGTCGCTGTCGTCGGCTCGGGTATCAGCGGCCTGTCTGCAGCGTGGTTGCTCCACAGGTACGCTGGCAAGGGGAAATGGGCCAGCCTCTTCACTTCAACCCCCAACGACCCTGCCAGGACGGCCTCTCCTTTCTTACAGGAACGGTTGCAGCGTGACACTGTATGAGAAGGAGGAGTCATGTGGCGGCCACACATTGACAGACCGCACATCCCCTTATCCAGTGGACCTGGGTTTCCAGGTGCGGCCTGACCACACGCCGCGATTGATGGGGTGTAACCAGGCGGGGCTAGTGCTACAGAGTTGCATGCCATCTAGGTCGCGAGGCATTGCATCAAATTGTAAGAAGTGGCCAGTTGTGCTGCATTCCGGCCGCGCAACTCCACCCCGCGCCTGACGCTATGGCGCTGCAGGTGTACAACCTCAGCACGTACCCCCACTTTGTGGGCTTCCTCGAATGCCTGGGAGTCGACACCCAGCCCTCGGACATGTCATTTGCTCTCTCCATGGACGAGGGCAAGCTGGAGTGGGGTAGCGACAACCTGGACTCCATCTTTGCCCAGCGGAGCAACCTGGCCAGCCCGTCGTTCCTGGCAATGCTGAAGGATGTGGTGCGCTTCGGCAAGGAGGCGCCGAAGGTGCGGCGCATCCACCAGCTTTGGGGGGCAGCACCGGGAAGCAGTTATGAGGCACACGAATGCATGTGCTGCCCTCCTATTCATGTGCATCGCTATCCCCTGATCCCCTCCCGTGAGCGGTGCGCTTGCCTGGGTCCAGGGCGTCCCGATCCGTACGTGCCCCAGATCACCCCCGCGCATGGTTCGGTGGGGAATTTCCCATTGCATCGAAACCCACACATGAATGCCCCGGCTCCCACCTGCACCTGGCCCCGCCCGCCCCAGGTGCTGGACCCCGCCCACACGCACGTGTACCGCGACATGACGCTGGGGAAGTACCTCGCCAAGCACAACTACTCCAACGCCTTCAGAGACAACTACGTGGTGCCCATGTGCGCGGCGGTGTGGAGCGTGCCCAACGCGCAGGTGGGGCCCGGCTTGGCTCGTCCGGGGTCTCACCCGCGACTGGGGTTGTAGCAAGGAACGAGGGAGCGTCGGAGGGGCCTTTCCGCCCAAGCTCAGGAGGAGAGTGGGCTGAGTGCTATTCAGTTCCAAGCAGTGTGATGAGGGACGTGCGTAACTGCGCATGAGGTGCACTAATGGGGCAGGGCGAGCAGGCTGACCAGTGTAATATTGTCGCCACCTTCCCTGCAGGTGCTGGTGTTCCCCGTGCAAATGCTGATCCGCTTCTGGATCAACCACCACTTGCTGGACATCTTCCAGCGCCCGCTGTGGCGCGTGGTGAAGGGCAGGAGCGACTCGTACGTCAAGCGCGTGTGCCAGGGTAAGCCCGGGTGACCACTCAGCGGGCATTGCCACAACCGGCTAGAGAAGCCGGAGCCTGCCAGCGGCAAGGCCTTGGCAGCCGGAAGTGCGAGCAACAAACCACACCGTGCACCAGGATAAAGCGTGCGCTGTACTGCACCACCAGCTGTAAACCCTTCACACCAGGCATACGTTTTCTGCTGTGGCGACACCTGCCGCAGAGTTGCCCGACGTACGCACTGGCACACCCGTGCTGCGCGTGCGGCGCGGCCGCGCTGAGGGCGAGGGCGTGACGGTGGAGACGTCATCGCGGGGCGCGGAGCGCTTTGACGACGTGGTGTTCGCCACGCACAGCGACATCACGCTGGCGCTGCTGGGCGAGGACGCGGACCCCGCGGAGGCCGAGGTGCTGCGGGCCATCCCCTACAACGACAACGAGGTGTACCTGCACACCGGTGGGTGGGTGCGGGGAAGCGAGGACACAGGGCTGTGCCGGGGGCATCTGAGCCTCGTCCGTTGTCCCTGGACGTCAGGGAAGGGACGATGCGTTGGCCCGGCCTGGCCGGTACGGGGCTGCAAGCCACACGAGCGGGAAGGGGCCGACAAGCCTACAAACACCAGATCAATGCGGGCGAGGGACGGTTGCTCCGCACCGGCTTCAAACTGTGTGTACTGCAAGAGCCTAACGACTTGCGCACCGCTCCCTTTTGCCTGCGCCCCGCCTCCCACAGACCAGTCCCTGATGCCCCGCAACCGCAAGGTGTGGTCCTCCTGGAACTTCATCGGCAGCACCGCGCCCGGCGCCGAGTCCTCCGCCGTGTGTGTGTCGTACTGGGCCAACCGCCTGCAGGAGCTGCCCCCGGGCGCGCCCGACCTGTTCGTGACGCTCAACCCGCCGCGCCCGCCCGCCGCCGACCACGTCATCCGCCGCCTCACCCTGGCGCACCCCGTGTTCAGGTGGGCGCCGCCAGCCGCCGGCCAACCACTACGTGCTGGCATGTGCCGTGTCTCAAACCCAACCCAGGCCTCGTATGACACCGGAAGGCATCGCCCGCAGCTAGGATGGCCGCAAACACATGCGCGGGTTGGTGCTCTTTCAGAGGCTACACCCGCACCGTGATGCTGCCCTGAGTCCCCAACAGGCAATCGTGGGCTCACACATACGTAATTCCTCACGTGGCCATGTCCCTCAAGTGGTCTGAACAAAGTCCTGGCGCTATACGCGCAGTGCTGCCTAAGGGGGCTCCAGGCGGCGCGTTTGCTCTCGCCGCCAGGGCGCCTGCACACCCCGTACACCTGCAAGTGTGTCAACAATACTCCCGGCCCTTGCCCTTGTCCCCGTGCGCGCAGCGCCGCCTCTGTTGCCGCCCAGGCCCAGCTGCCGTCGATCCAGGGCCACCGGCGCACCTGGTACGCGGGCGCGTGGGCGGGGTACGGCTTCCACGAGGACGGCATCCGCAGCGCCGTGGCGGTGGTCAGCGGCATGGGCGGCAGCCTGCCCTGGGTGCCGCGCGCCACCAGCCCCAAGGTCACGCTGGGCCAGCAGCTGTACGTGTCGCTGTTTGACAAGTACGCCAAGGCAGTGTTCACGCGGGGGCGGCTGCGCATGATCCTGCCCAACGGCGGCGAGCTGGTGTACGGCGACGGGGAGAACGTGGAGGTGCCCAAGGGTGAGGGGGCGGGCGGAGCGGGGCGGGGAACACGCTGCAGCGCTGCCAAGTTGGAGGACTGGGATGGAATTCATTGAAAGCGCGTGTGATGGAGAAGGGTCGGTTGACCACGATGTTGTGGGGAGAGCTGCATTTACGATCCGAGCACAGGTTTATGTCATGTATGGTTCCCCAGCTGCCGCCCATGCTGGCCCGGTCAATGCACGTGCTAACCCAACAGCTCTGAACCCGTTTCCTACCCAGGCGAGGAGTGGCGCGGCCGCCCCGCCCCCATCTGCACCCTGCGCGTGTACGACCTGGAGTTTTTCAAGCGCATCGTGCTGCGGCACGACGTGGGCATGGGCGAGGCCTACATGGCGGGCGACTTCGAGGTGGTGGAGGGCGGCCTGGGCGCCTTCATGGCGGTGGTGGTGGCCAACGCGGTGTCGGCGGAGACGGAGCGGGGCCACCTGGGGCTGCTCAACTGGCTGGGCGAGCGGCTGCTGTACCTGGCGCACCTGAGGAGGCCCAACACCATCGAGGGTGAGGGAGGGGGGCAGGGTATTGTTGAGAGTAGGGAGGGCACCTGGGTAGGAGTGTTGCTTCGGGGGGTTACTGGGGTGAGGCTGTGGATCGGGGTGCGCTGATGCGGCTTCGTCGTGTACTACCACTTACCCATACCGAAGCTGACTGAACTGCCTCACCGGCCCGCAGGCAGCCGCAAGAACATCGAGGAGCACTACGACGCCGGCAACGCCATGTACAAGCTGTTCCTGGACTCCACGCTCACCTACAGCAGCGGGCTGTACCTCAAGCCCACCGACACGCTGTACGACAGCCAGATCAACAAGATCGACGCACTGGTGGCCAAGGCGCGCATCACGTCAGCCGACCACGTGCTGGAGATCGGGTGCGTGCGTGGCGGGGGCTTTGGAACGGCGATCCTCATGATAACAGTGGAGTAAGCCACTCAGGCAGTCCCTGATTGTCACAGCAGCCACCAAACATGCATGGGAGCTGCGAGCCTTGCAAGCAGCTCCGCTGACACGTATCGGAGCCACGATGTCTGACTGCCGCCGGCCCTGCAGGTGCGGCTGGGGCGGCTTCGCCATCCGCGCGGTGCAGACCACTGGCTGCCGCTGGACCGGCATCACCGTCAGCAAGGAGCAGCTGGCGGAGGCCACGGAGCGCGTGGCGGCGGCGGGGCTGCAGGTGGGCGGCGATCCAAGCGAGTAGTGCAGCAGGCTGAAAGGTTTTCAGTAGTGGAGGGCTGAGCTAAAGCCAAGTCACAGTGGGCACGTGAGACAAAGGAGACGACATGCAGTGAAACGCACGTGCTCACCTTGCGGTCTCCGCGGTGCCACAGGACCGCATCACGCTGCTGTTCTGCGACTACCGCGACACGCCCGCCACGCTGGGCGCCGGCTCCTTCGACGCGGTGGTGAGCGTGGAGATGATCGAGGCGGTGGGCCACGAGCACCTCAAGCCCTACTTCCGCACCGTCAGCGCCATGCTCAAGCCGGGCGGCAGGGCGGTGCTGCAGGGCATCTGCTGCGCGGAGGAGAGGTGAGGGCCCAGGGTCCAAGTGCGCGGGCCTGCCTGCGAGTAGCCTATAATACACCGTCACAAGTACCATGCAAGGCCGCAAGCGACACGCTCTGCCCCCTACACTTCCCGCTCTAGCCCCTGGCCACCTAACGGTACCAAGGAATGGTGGCACCACGCGCCCCTGCCTGTTCGCCCAGGTACGAGACGTACTGCCACACCAGCGACTTCATCCGCGAGCACGTCTTCCCCGGCGGCCACCTGCCCTCGCTGGGCGCCATCGTGGACGCCTGCCGCGGCACGGGCCTGGCGCTGCGCGACACGCACGACATCGGGCCCGACTACGCCATCACGCTGCGCAGCTGGCGGCAGGCGTGGGAGGAGCGCAAGGCGGAGGTACGCGCGCTGGGGTACAGCGACCGCTTCTGGCGCAAGTACAGGTAGGGAGACGGGGGGCCGGGGCGGGGGCGGGACCGGGGGCGACGAGCGCTTGGGGCGGGGCAGAGCTTATGGCAGCGAACTCTTATGGAGGCAGTGCGGCGTGTAAAAGGGGACTGGGCACGAAGGCGGCGTATAATAGCTATCGTTAGTGCCCGAACAAGGAAAGGAAAGGCCTCATGAACGTGCTACGGCGCTCGTCCTCCCCCGCCTGCAGGTTCTACTTCGTGTTCTGCGAGGCCGCCTTTGACGCGCGCTACATCCACAACTACCACATGCTGTTCATCAAGGCGGGCGGCCGTGGCGCGGAGGACGCTCACGCGCCAGAGGCCCTGCCGCAGGCGCAGACCGACGTGGTGCCTCGCGTTGCGGCCGCCAACGGCCACGCGGAGAATGGCCACGCGGAGAATGGTGTGGCCGTGCCGTCGTACTCTGCGTCCAGCGCCATCATCCGCGAGCTGCCCTCCGACTCGGTGACGCAGGTGGGCAGTGGGCGCATGTTGCGGGACCCATTGATCCATTGATACTTAGAGGCATTTCGCGGCGTCAAACCGGCCGGGCTGGCATGCCCCAGCGTACTCTTTACGGGACCTTACGAGGTGAGTACACCAGGTGCGTTCGCGGGTGCAGTCGCACGAGCTCTGTTTGCTATGCTGCTGGAGCCGAAGCCGGACATGTCAACAACTCCGCCAAGACCACGTTCCGCTCTACAACTCCACGGCTTTGTGTTTAGCCAGGTTAATTGATACTTGATGTGTAGCAAAGCGCACATGTGCAACAGGGGAGCCGTCAGCCTTGTTGCTCACAACCCAGCTGAGTTCTCAGCGGCCACGCTGCTTGCATCGGGGTGTTTGTGCAAAGCAACGCATGTTCTATCTACCTCATAAGCGGCCCTGCTGCCTCCCGTCCTCTTGCTCTCCCCATCTTGCCTGACACGGTTCTGTGCGGTGGTGTAAGTTGAAAGTGCTTATTTCGGTGCCTGCTGGAGATTAAGCACCGAGCATGTATCTTGACTACCCTTGCGGTCTGCAGGTGCTGATGGCGCTGTACTTCTTCCTGGCGGGCCTGCTGGTCAGCCGCCACCCGCGCATGTGGCTGCTGCCCGCCGCCTCCTCGGCCATGGCGCTGGTGGCGGCCGCGGCGCACTTCGCCTCGCTGGCGCTGGTGCCTTGCTACAGGTGCGGCCCCACCAACGCAGCCACTTAAGCCATACATACCATCCCTGCACGCCGGATTGGCACGTGTTGCTAGAATGTGACCAGACGGGTTGCTGGTTCAGGTATGACTTCAGGGCCGTCCATGTGCGTTGCGTTCAACGCCGTCGTCGCCCGTTGCCCTGCCCTGGCCAGGCTGCTGTCCGCCGACCGCCGTGCGCTGTGGTGCTCCGATGTCGCGCACCTGCTGTACTCGGCGGGCGCCTCCGCGGCGGCGCTGTCGTACATCGCCGCCGAGCCGCGCGCCGTGCAGCTGCACAACCAGCCCACCGACGTGGCGTGGCCGTCGGCCATCACCGCCGTGTCTGCGGGTGGGTGCAACACGCACACGTGTGCCAGGGCGTTACAGTAGTTAGGCCTGCATGCTGATGCACATTGCCGAAATCCGGATAAGTGACACAGAGGGCTTCCGTCCACCAAGAACGGCACAGCACTCACGCACAGGCTAACCCCCTCTGACCGGTCCTCCTCGCCGCTTCCGACCCACAGGCGTGTTCGCGTTCAACCTGTACATGTGCGTCCGCGCCCGGCTGTTCGCGCGCACCATCCTGTCCATCGTGCAGTACACCGTGCTGCTGGTGCTGTTCGGCACCGCCAGCCTCAAGGGCGTGGGCGTGCCCTTCCTGGCCGCCACGCTGGCCAGCGAGGTCTTCAGCGTGGCCTTCCTGGCGGGCAAGCTGCAGGACATGGCGGGTGGGTGCGGCCGGGCCCAGGGCAAGGCAGGGGCTGCGCCCCCAGGCTCATGGCACGTACCGTGTGGGCAACCATCTGAGTCCAGACCACGAGGCGTTTATGGGCATGCCGCGTCGGTTTTCCGCTGTTTGAGTGGCATGTGACAGGACACGTCCTGGAAGTGCACAGGTGTGACGAGTGAGCGCCGTCCCCTGCTCGCAGGCATGTCCACGACCAGCATGCGGCGCATGACGCGGCTGGCGGAGGTGGCCACGCTGGTGTGCTGCCGCCTGGTGCCGCACGCCGTCATGGGCGCCGTGGTGCTCATCAACCCCGCCGCCTTCGGCTCGCCGCTCTACTACGGCATGTGCCTGGTGGGCATGGCCTTCACCAACTGGCTCAACGGACACAAGGCGCTGCTGCTGCTGCGCAGCGGAGGCAGCGGGCAGCAGCAGCTGCAGGGGGCGGCGCCGGCGCGGGTTGCTGCCGGGGCGGTCGGCAAGGCGCACGCTGAGTAAGTGGGCAGTGGAGATGGCGAAGATGGGGATCAGAGAGTTGGAGTGAATGAGCGATGGTTTTGTATCGAGCTGTGAGCAGCGGATCTTGCGTGTGCGAGACAGGTTTGCTGCTGCTGCTGCAGGGCCGTCAGGAGGGCCGGGTTGGCGGCCCAGCCGTTGACCTTTGCAAAGTCAGCGTCCCTTTTGAGATTTCAACCCGCAGCGAAACAACTTGTGCCGTGTTGAGAGAGAGCGACTGTGAGCGGTGTCACGTGCGTGTGAGACATCTTTGGGTCGGGCCGTCCAGCTGCAGTACAGCGAAGGCTTGGCTGTACGTGTTGGTTGAAGGCGGTTTTGACTTTTGAGGACCCAGAGTTAAGGACACGTGAACACTTCGAGCAAGGTAGTAGGTGCAGGAAGGTCTGGCAGCGAGGGTCTTGGGGTGCGTGCGCCACTGAGGGCGAGCTTTTGTGTGGACTAAGTGCTTTTTGCGTGAACCACGAGAGGATTCTGCTTTGGGTCAGAGATGGGCCCCAGAGCTCACACATTGTGAGCGCACGGGTATAGTGAACTGGTCTGAAGTGCGCACGGGGTGGGCCTATATGGGGACCTTGCACACAGTAGGGGAGGTTGAGCACAAGCACAGCACAGGGTGGGCCGCCTTGCTGTGTTGTGAGCATATGCCACGGGCTATGGTTGTGTGGCCTCTTGCTATTTACATTCAGGCAGTCGTAGGCCTACGTAACATTCTTGCGGCAAGATGCGGGTAGGTGATCGTGCAAGTACCTTAATATGGTGCCATACGCTGCTGTTCCCAAGGCAGATAGTACCCTAGCGATCTTGCACTAGCCACAGAGGATGCGTTGGGCGGGGCCGCTCAGGCGAAAGTGAGATATCATAGCGGTATGGACCCTTTGTACGCGTGCAATTCGTTGTACATCAGGACCCCTCGGGCCCTATGCATGTAATTTCCTATCTGTAAAACAACACGTTGTCATTGCTGACATCATCCATCCTGCGTCACGCTCTCAACTCCATCCCATCCGTCGAACACACTGTAGCGCCACAAGCAATATGCTGTCCACTTTACGCCTGGCATCGACATGCCTCATCGGACAGCGGACGCCGTCGCAAAGCGCAATATCCCCACGGCCGACGAGCCCCCCGAGCGCCCCGCCGCCCCACGGCCTCGCCCGCCGCCTCCTGCACCGCCACCCCCTCGCTTCACCGCCCCTGCACCAGCAGCAGCACCAGCTCCACGCTCAGCCTTGGCGGGGCCCCTGCCGCAAACTTTCCCCCGCCCGCCCCGTCCCCGGCCCCCGCCCCTAAACTTGTTCTGGAAGGCCGCCTTCCGAAGGTTGACGATGCGCTCCTGCCCCGCCCGCTGTGCGTTGAGCTCCCCGTCCTGTCGCACCTGGGCGGACAAGAACGACATGTGAGCGTGGGTGTTGGCAGTGTATCGGAACGTTGACCGTAGGGTAGAGGGCTTGGCCCTCAACCAACTTGAAGAGCAGGTCGGCGTCGTGCCAACACAGTAGGCCGGCACGAAGGCGTGGGGAGTTCCAGTGCGCAGACGCAGCAATAGTACCTTGGGCCAAAGTGGCCAGGGGGGCCCTGTGGGCTCGGATGGGTGGTTCTGTGGCTTAACGGGCTGCTCCAAGTACCATGTGCACACACCTGCGTTAGGAAGGCGTCCAGGATGCTGCCGCTGCCGCACGCCTCCTGGCTACGGGGCTCCTGCCCCTGGCCCCACCACACGTCCCCGTCCTGCGCTTGCCCCTCCGCCGCCTCGTCCGCCGCATCCCAGCCAGCGTCGTCGTATGGCACATCCCCTTCGTCCTGCTCGCAGCCCACTCCCGTCCCTCCTTCGCCAGCATCTTCCCAGCCATTCCGCGGGGCGTTATCATACTCGTCTCCATAATGCACCTCGTCGTCTTGGCCGTACCCCTCCTCTTCCTGGCGGTCCTCTGTTGGGACGTCTGCCGGCTGCCCGCACCGCCCTTGCTCCCCGGCATGTGCCCCTGGCATGTTGCACGCCCGCGCCACGCCACCCGCCTGCCCCTCGCCTTCCGCCCCCGACCACTCCTGGCTGCCGTGCGGCAAACCCACGGCTCTGCAGCTTGCTCCCTGTTCTGGACACAGGCCTGCTGCCCCTGGCCCAAGGGTTCCTCGAGGCTCGCTCTGGTGGGGGCCGCCACGGGTAGCAGTGGCGGGGCCCAGGTGCTGCCACCACGCGCTGCACCCCTTCCGCTGCTCCGCCCCTTCCCCCTGCTGCTCACGCTCGAGCTCACCGGCGTGGTGCCCAGCAGCCGCCGGCTCGCCCAGTATTCCTAACAGACGTGTGGCGCTAGGGCGTTCCTGCCCGCTGGCCCCTTGCTTCTGCAGGCGAGACCGGAGGGCCCTCCGCGCTCCACTGCATCCGCCGCCAAGACCACCACCGTCCCCGTCGCCGCACACCCCGCTCCCGTCACAAAGCACACCATCGGCAGTGTTAACCCCCAGCCTGGCCACCAGGGGTTGCGCCCTGCTGCGGCCGCACCCTGCCGCCCAGCCGCTGCCACCGCCCGACTGCGCCTGAGGGGCGGCAGCCGGTGCGCCGCCAGCGTGGGCCGTGGCAGCGGCTGTTGCCCCGTAGAAGCTGGCGGGCCTGACAAGGGCCATGCCCAGCCCCTGGTGGCTAGACATGTGGCGACAGTGCTGTGGCGCTTCAAACGCGTCGTCATCGTGCTCCACCTCCTCGCTCGTAGGAGCATCATCGCTGTCACTGCCGCCGCTGCTCCCGTCGCCGCTGCTCGTTTCCGCCAGGCCACCACGGGACCTGCCGGCACCGCCTACCCGGCCCTCCGCTCCAGAGTCATCTTCTATGTCGTCCTGAGAGCCGCTCGCCCTGCGGCTGCACCGGGCCCTCCGCCCCTGCGGCTGCAGGCCGGGACCCCCTTCCGCCAGGAGCACGGTTGGAAGGAACACGGGCCGCCGCAGCCACTGCCCACCCGCAGCGCCCCAGGCCGACGCGCCGGCTTCGAAACCAGAGCTCGGCGCCTGCTAGAGCAACACAGGATACATAGGAGCACCAAAACAGGAGTGTAAGCGCTTTGCGAGTAAACCGGTAAACATGCACTCAGCGCCACCCAAGAGCGGCACAGCGCTTTGCGAGTGAACCGGTAAACATGCACTCAGCGTCCCCGACGCCTTCCTGCACCCCTGCTGCCACCAAGCACAACTTGAATCATTACACCTGCGGCGTGGCTGGACTACGCACCTGTGAACGCCCCACCTGCTCCCTAGCATCACCGCCCTGACCAGCCTTAGGGGAGCTGCGCTCAGTGGTGTCGCCACCAACCCCGCCAAGGGGGTCATGAGGCACAGCCCTGCGGCCGCCAGACGGCTGCGCAGCTACTGAGCCTGCTGCTGTTCCTGCTTTTACCCGGGGCTTCTTGGCGCCCGTAGTGGGAGCGTCAGCCACGTCAGCTGCGCACTTTGCTGCCACGACCTCAGCCGCCTCCTCAGGCTTCGCGCCCCCCTGGCGGCCGGTGCGCGCCGCCTCCAGCTGCTCCGACCCCCGGGTCCGCCGCTTCCGTGGGTTGGCGGGTGGCTCTTCAGCTACGGGGCCGCCCGCAGTTGCCCCCATCCCCCCTGGCCGCTTGCTCCACCAGGCTGACGCCGTATTGGGCTGCTGCTGCTGCTGCCGCAGCTGATGGTGGTGAGGTTGAGAGCGCTCCTCAGCGCCGCTTCCATTGCCCTTATTGGGGCTGCTGGAGAGCTTACCATGGGCTGCATTCTCATAGGAGGAGGGCCCTTCTGTGCCATCTACCGGGCCACCCGCAGTCGAGGGGCCGGAGGGCGCTGCGGCAGGGGCGGGCACGGTGCCCCTGGCCCAAGCGGACCCGCCAGCGCGGTTCGCCCAGCCCGCAGCGGTGGCCTGCAGGCAGCAGGTTTAAACTCGTAAACCGTTGCAGGCAGCGCACCTAGCTCGGCAGGCATCACTGCGAACTACCAATAGCAGCCGCCCGCCCGCACCTGCGCCGGGAAGGAGGGTGCTGCAGCCCCGCCGGCAGCTGTCTCAGCTGCAGCTGCAGCAGGCGCAGGGTCTGCGTACGCAGCCCACCAGGGGTTCTGTTCGGTACCCTGACGCGGATGGCGGTGAGCACCCTGTTTACAGGCGAGGCCAGGGTAAGACTCTGCGCGTTTGTCGAGCACACGTAACAGCATAAGGGGGGGGGCTGGCCGCCTAGCCCCACCTGGTCGGTGTGCTGCCGGAGCCTCCGCACCGCTTGCACGGCCTCGGTCAAGGCCTTGAAGACCTCGCTCGCTTGTGGCAGATGCTTGCACTTATCGGGGTGCCACAGCAAGGAGAGCTGCGGACGTCCAGAATGTTTGGGACATGGGACATGCTCCCAGGCAACCAGGGATAGGCATGAACGGCTTCCAGAAGCAGTACCTGGCGGAATGCATTGTTCGCTTCCGATACTGTTGCAGTGGGCTGGATCAACAGCCTCTCAAAAGGGCACGACCGCGACAGAATATGGCCCGCTAATTCTGCTGTTGCAGCTGGCGGCATGACGCCGGCATGCGACATATTAACTCTGTCTATGAAATGCACATATCTGCCATGTGGCGATGGCTCTGCAGTGCGCGATGCCAAACGTTTTGAGTTGGCGATTTGCAGCTGGCAACAGCAGTGCTCTCAACGATCGCCATTAATGCTCATATGTCATACAGGCAACCTCCTATTGATCATATGATAACGAGCTGCTGGCTGTGATTCGGCAAGGGATCCCGCGCATGTCCGCTCATGGGTCCCTTCCTGAGTCAGCCTGCGCCGTGCGCACCCCTGGCCCCGGCAGCACCAGACAGCACTAAGCAGCGCTGGTGCTGTACACCCGGTAGGCCGTGCCACACGCCCATAGCTCACTTACCGATTTCGGCCCGAAGCTCTCTAAGCCCCGAATGTCTCTGGGACTTCACAGGCTCTGCACGTGCGCACGGTGGCATGGTGGCGGGCGCAAAGGCAAGACCCCTCCGTGGGTGTAGCGCCCTGCGCACACCCGCCCAGGTGTGCGTTGAACGTCGCAACGCACGTGCAAGGAGCACGAGCTGAAACTGGACAGGAAATTACAGTGCAGAGTGACCTTGCTTCCCAGGGCCGATGCTTCACAGGATGGATGCTTGACGAGCTATGTTGGGCCAGGGGGCCGTGTTGTCAGGAGTGGCCAGGGCATTACCGTACTATGAACCAGCCACCAAGGAGAGTGGTGACTGGTGACCGTAAACTCGCTTAACAAGTGCCAGGTCAGGGCCGACCGAGCCCCATAGGTGGGATACCACAACACAGGGCCGGAGGCTCCCAACGCTGACTAATGCAAGGGCGGACACTGCCCAGGAACTAGCACATGTACTGTGCCTACCCTGTGTTGTTTGCCTGTCTGGAGTGGAGCGATGCGTTTGTGTCGGGGGCGACGGGGGGCGGCTATGGGGCAAGTGGGGCCTGTGTGCGTCTTGGTGAGAACTGGTGAGAAGCTACCGGTATGTAGGGGTGGGACCAGGCTGTGGTAGCGAGAACTGAAGGCCCGCTCGTCGTGGCCTATCCTTAAGGGGGACTGGTTGCTGCTATTCGTACAGCGAGAGGGATGGGAAACCCCGTGTCCTTGATGGCCAGCTCTGTTTTTTGACAGTGGGACGGGGCTGGGCTCCGGAAGGGGACCAAAACCGTCAAACCATGCAGACAGGGCAGCCATCTACAACTCATCAGTAAGCTGAGGACGGTGGGAAAGATGCACAAAGTGGAACCACCCCTGCGCCCTGGCGGAGCGGATAAGGAACAGCCTGGAACAACCTCAAACGTGACAGCCTACACGTGACACCTGTACTCCTCACTGCCCCTCCCTGTGCCTCAGCTCCTGACAGGTTATGGTCACGGCGTCAGGATAGGACAGGACTCACCTGGACCCACTGCCTGTAACAGAGTGAGCTTCGCCTAGGACGCCAGCAGCGCCCACCAAGGGTGCTCGCTTGGTGCGCTCAACGGTTCCGCCACGGCTCCAGGAGGAAATGCGTGTCTGTACTCGCCTGTCCACGCGCTTGCGTCTCATTGTACCTCAATGGAGCGCTAATCTTGTCTTGTCGGACAGTGAGATGCCAGCTGCCTGGCACTGCCTTCGTTGTCTGCTGCCGCGGCACGGCCTAGGCACGACTACGGCCTAGGCACGTACCAGGGGTCGATCAGCATGGCCTAGCCTACCGCTTGTTTTCCGCGTTATCTTTATGCTGTACGAAACTTATAGTTTATCGGCCCGCGCGTTTGCCCCTAGCTTCGCTTTGGCGCATTGCGACGCAACTTGGCACAACACTTGCGAGCAGCAAAGCTGTACAACTGGAAATATTGCTTTCATCCATGTAACTACGCATAGCATGTGCGCCCGAGAGGCGCCCCACCATACACGTTAGCTCACAAGAGCCCTTTCCCCGGCGCGGAGCAAGATGGGCGATAGCAGCGCGATGGATGCTATCTTCGGGCGTGGGAAGCCGCAAGGCAAAGCGCCTCCTTCCAGAGGCGCGGTTGCAGGTGCGGGGCGGGGCAAGGTCGGGGCAGGGCAGGGCGGGCCTGCGCACAGGGTGCACAGACCGTGGTGCCCGGCTGCCAACGGTTGCGAGAATTCCATACTCTCCCGTTGGCCCCAGCAAATGTGCATTCAGGAAAGCTTCACAGCAGGAATCTGGGTCTCAGAACCTGTGTTACCTGATTGGCCAGCTTGGTAAAACTCGTGCTTTCGCTAAGCACCACGTGGGGTGGTGCCGGCGGTGGCGTGACGCCCTGCCGCCAGCGCCCTCACCCCGAACCTCCAAGACCATTACACTCCTCCCACGTATTCTAATTTGCTGCACAACTCACAATGTTTCAGTCAGTGGATCTGTGAATTCGCATCCGCGTCGCACGTCAGGCTTGTTAACCCCGCCGGCACGGCAGGTGTTCCAGACCGTAACCTTGCCCACACATGCATGGGGGTGCACCCACCGGTGTCTGCTGCCCATACGCGCCCGGAACGGGAAATCCCGGCTTCCCCTGTGCACCTTCCGCTCTCTCCTGCTGCCTCCGCGACCTGCGTCCCCGCCCTGCCCCCGGCCCAGGCGTGCGTGCCGACATGGAGCGCGCCAAGCAGGGCTTCGACCCCAGCGGCGTGGGCATGGCCTGGACACACAACTTCCTCAACCAGAAGGTGGGCACCTGCGCTGGGCGCGCAATGCGCTACACGGGAGTGGCGAGCCGCGTCGACCAGGGTGCCGACCCGTGTGGTTGGAATGGGCCATGGCAATTGGCTAGGGCAAGGGGCTGAGCTCTTGCTCTTCCCCAGGGACACGGGTTTGGCGTGCGGAACGTTGCACGTCCATCAGTCACAAGGGCTGGGTGCGTGGATAAATGATAGCCGTTAGGGGTGACACAAGTGATTGGCTGTGACCATGGTGCTCCGGTGGTGCGCTGATGGCCATGCGGCGTCATGGGCCAAGCCCACTGACGTGGGGCGGCCCTGCTTGGGGCGCGTGGCTATGGCAGCAACGGCAAACCTTACAAGAGAGGAGAGCCCTTTTGTGCGTGCGCCGGAGAGGGACACAGTCGTCACCGACTTTTTTGTTAGCGAATGACCGTACTGAGGCATCCCCTGACCAGTCCTTCCCCTCTGCCGCCCCCACCCCTCCTGCCCCTCTTTGCAGCCATGGCACCCTATGAACTTCAGGTGGGTGAAATAGGTTGGCAGTGCGGCTGATTGACACATCGCCAGTCAGTGTCGCCTGTTCGCCTTGATATGGCAGCACAGGTACGGAGCGCAACATGCAGGGCTTGGTCCACGAGGGCGACGAAGCCGCCGGTGGCATACGGGGGCCGAAGGCCAGCACTAGCAGCATTGCAGTCAACAATAAGCCGCTCTGACAGCTTTGCTTCGCTAACTGTGTGTGCGGCATTATTGCCTCCCAGGAACCGCATGCGTGTGTGGGAGCACGAGCAGGACAAGCAGCAGGCGGACAAGACCAAGGAGAAGGCGCAGGTACGGAGCGCGATGGACCGGTACGGCCCGTGTAGTGCAAGGGGGCAATGGCATGGATGCCCTCCCGCTGTATGCGTATGCGTCATCGAGGGGAGGTGCATGTGCGTCGTGAGAGGCGTGGTGGCTGCATCGTAGCAGGCCTATGTGCGGCAGGGGGCGGGGGTCGGTGGGCTGGGCGCGTACTTTAAACGCGAGTTGCTCTAGCGCACTTGAGTAACCGGGGAGGGCCTGGTCGGCTTGACCACACGTTTGCCCCTTCTTGCACTGCTCAGCTGGTGCATGCGCTGCATACCTGTCCTCCACGTCTTGTCCGCCCCTGCCCCAACCCCAGGCGGAGTTCGACGCCGAGCAGGAGTACCTCAAGACGCTGTCGTACCTCAGCCCGGAGGAGCAGCGCAGATACAAGTGAGCCTGCAACCAGCCAATCTGCCAGGCATCATGTCTGCTGGCAAAGCGATGTACTGCTTCGTCCGGAAAGTTACTGTAGACCTAGGCAAGCAAGTTGTTGGCGTGCTCTTTACAGGTTGTGCCCACCACACCCTCTAGGCAACCGTTGGAGGTGTAGTTCGCCTCATCGCACCTTGCCTAATAGCCGCCCACCCCTCCTACCCCCCGGCCCCCGCCCCATCACCCAGGGAGGTGCAGTCTGTGTCCTTCATGTACACCAAGCCGCCAGGCCTGGACGCGGCGCTGGCGAGAGACGCGGAGATGGAGAAGAAGGTGGGGGGTTGGGGTGGGGGAGGGAGGGAGGGGGCCTCGGCGAGGTGCCAGAAGCCTCGTGGAGGCTGCGTCCAATGTATACATGCGGGCACGTTTGCGACTTGGGGGCGCCTCGTCAACCCGCGTCAGTTTCCGGCCTGCGCTCTACGCTGTTTCAGTTTTGGGGACATTCTATCGTAGCGTCACTGTTGGTGTCATGGGCATGCCGAGCTCAGCTCCTGGCCGTGCCGTACGCGTGTTTATTGTTACCCCACAGAAGGTCGCACAAGCCGAACAGAAGGCGCTGCCCGCGCCCGGAGCAGCCTCGGGCTCGGAAGCAGCACCTGCGGCCGCCGGGGGACAAGTTGCTGGCGGGCCGGGATCAGGGTCGGGGGCGCCGGGGGGCCCCGCCGCGCCCCCACCTGCTGCGGCCGTCAACCCTGAGCAGCAGCGGGCCGCCATGGTTGACCGGCTGCGTGAGGACCCCTACGCCGCCATGCTGGCCGCACGGCAGGCGCTGGAGAACGACAAGAGGTGGGCGCGCCAGCAGCCTTCAGTCAAGGGAACTGCATTTGGGACGTTGGCGGGCGGTATTGGGTGGTATGCCGACGTGTACACATGGCGTTTCCCGTTCCGTCATCTTCATGTACTGATGGGGCGACGCTTGGCCATGATGAGCGGCGTGGCAGGTGCGGCACGCTGCGTGCCGGGCAAGACACCGTATTGACCAAGGATCACCTTTGAGCATGCATGCGCGCCCCATGGCCCAACCCTTGTATTTGCTAATGCGCATGGCCCCTTCCCCACCGCAGGTTCAAACTCACTGTTTCTTACTACCTGTACACGACATACGTACGTAACTAACGTTACGGCTTTCGTTTAGACTGGCCAGTATACGTACGTTGCTAACGCTTTTGTGTTCCTTGACCGCTCGCAGGCTGGCGTTGCGGCAGGCCGAGGCGGGTGCGTTCGGCGGCTTCCGGGCGGACGCCTCCAACCAGCAGCTGCTGGGGGAGGAGCCGATGGAGGAGGCGGCGGGGGAAGGTGCGTGAATGGGACAGCCGGCATCAGCAGCGTGCGCTAAGCACTGCAGCCCGCAACCTTGTGCACGCCGGCTCGGCGCCCTGCCACGCCGTCGTGCCCCGACGGATGCTGCAGCCGCCTTCTTCCGCGTACCGCTGAGGCCGGTGGTAGCCTGGCCGGCGGAGTGTGGAGGCCCGGCAATTGTGGTCGGGCCAGGGGCTTGGCACGGCTGCCGCTGCTCGCCCCGCTGCGTCATGCTCATGCCCGCGACCTCCCGCCTCCCCGAGCCTCTTTCACGGACCCTGCTCACATCTACTTCTTTGAGTTACTAATACTTGGTTCCCGCTCCCGCTCCCGCCGGCCAGGCGTTACGGCGGAGCTGCAGTTCGTGCTGACGCTGCCGGCGGAGCAGCAGCTCAGGGCGCTCAAGCGGATAGCCAAGCGGCGGAAGAAGGAGGAGGAGGAGCGCAAGGTGCGTGGCGCTGGGGAAGAAGCCATGACCATAGGCTGGGTTGGTAACGTGAAACGTTCTCTGCATCAGCGTGTATCCATCCGTTGTGTCCTACGGCAGCATCCCGCGCTCCCGTGCTAGACGCACAGTGTATAGCGATGCAGTTACAGCAACTTGTGCGATGCTCATTCAAGCGACGCTGACTGTATACACCGCTCACCGGCTGCCGCGTTCCTCCCGTGCTGGCGCGCCCTGTGCTGCAGTTGCGTGAGGCGGAGGCTGTGCTGCGGGCCGCGGGCTACGACCTCAGCGGCCTGCAGGCGGCAGCAGCAGGGGGCGGCAGGGAGGGCCACGGGGCGGGGGACGGCGGCAAGCACAAGCGGAAGCACAAGAAAAAGAAGAAGGGCCACAAGCACAAGGACGACTCGTCGCGCAAGTCCAAGCGGCGGCGAAGGGACTCGGGGTCGGACACGGACGACAGCAGCACCTCCCGATCGTCGGGCTAGCCTGCAGTTGAGGCTTGTGCAACCAACGCACTGCAGTATGCATGCAGGATATCCTTACCGGCGGCGGACACTCGTAGCAACCACGTCAATGAAAGGTCGCTGTACGCGCGTTGCGGTGGCATGAGGCCGTACGTGGTCGTTGGTTTCTGCGGCGTAAGCTGTTCGGGCTACTGGTCGGGCCACGGCCTCCATGCAGGGCAAGGCATGGCAAGGGGTCCGGCATGGCTTGGGCGTGAGTACTCTTGGAAATTCGACTCTAGCACCGGCAGCAGCAGCAGCAGCAGGCGGTCGCACAATAGGTGGCTAGGCCTCTGCCTTATTGCAACCGCGCAGCACGTTGGTGCGGTGGCCGCTGGGCGCGTGGGTGGGGGCATACTGCAATGTTGAGCCTCAGTCTGAGCCTCTCCGGCGCGACAGGCCGTTGTACTCAGGAGGTGGTTGGGGGCACGCAGGGATGCCTGGTTGGGGATGCCCAGGGATGCCCTCTTTGACTATGACTGGACCGTTTGCTCCATGCGTTGTTCGCAGTGGTTCCTCGTGTCGTTGTCAAACACGTTGGGCGTACCTCCCAAGTGTCTGGGCGCAGGCTGACTCATACGGTAGTGTATGGCTAGGTATGGTGTGGGGCCCTGCTACGTACGCATGAGGTGTTGCCTTACCTGTTGAGGCCGGCCGCGGTTGCGCATGTAGTACGAGTTTTCCCTGGTAGTTGTCAGGACTGGCACGCGACGTGCAGTGCGGCATACCGGTACACCATGTGCAGCCAGGTGCAGCGGACACGGCTCCTGACCAGCAGCCCGGCCCACCAAGGAGTCTTCACACATGTACCGATGTACGCTTACAGATGGGGCGCTCTGCCAGCAGTTGCAGGACCCAAGCTCCGTCCACACGGGAGTACTGGACTGGTCCTGGGAACACGGGGCACTAACCTCCTCGCATTATAACAGCCATGGGTCCCCTAGCACATCATCCTGCAAATACACCTCCAGCACGTCCTTGGCGTCACACACTGGCTTCGCCTGGCGAAGCCAGGGTCTCTGCTGCGGAGGCCCGTGCCGTCTGATGAAGTCTCACTGTACCCTAGCTAGAACGCCACTGTGCCCAGCCTGTGCGCCGCGGCCCCCAGCCGCTCCCGCATGTCCTGCAACTGGCGGCGCCGCGCGGCCAGCGCCTCCCCCTCCGACAGCAGCTCGCGGGCCACTGCGGGGGAGCCACGCAGGGGACAACACACAGCATGGGGCGCACAGTGTGGCGCCTTGTCGGCAGTCCGGAAGTTGTCCGCAGGCAGGCGCACAGTTGCACACGCCGGTGCAAGGTTTAGGTGCTTGCCGTGGCCATGTGCGTGGTGGATGCCAATGCGCCAAGCAATGGTGCGATGGGAGGCCAACAGGAAGCACTGGAGGGCAAGCAGTTTTACAGACAGCGCACCTACCCGCCCACTGACGCTCAAGTGTATCGGTGTCCGCCTCCGAGGCTCGGCCCAACCCGCCGCCAGTCCGCTGCCCCTCCGTGTCCTCCGCCTGCCCTCCCCCCACCCTGCGCGCCACCAGCCGCCCCACGATGGCCTCCTCCACGCCGTCGGGGTCCACCACACGCTTCAGCAGGCGGCCCCGGATGCGCATTGGCACCGCCGCCTTGAAGCGCAGGAACGCGCTCTGCAGGTAAAGTGGAGCCAACGGCACAACCAAGCGTGAGCGACAACAGCTGTGTGTGTGGCCGAGTACGCTGTACAGCTTGCTCCACCCGGACGGCCTCCGGACAGCAGGCATCACAAGCTGCCATGTATTCACGCACACTCCTGCACCTCTGTAGCTGCGCCCCATCACCCGCAGCCCCAAACCACGTGCCCGCACACCTCCATGTCCTTTGTCCACCTTGAGGTCGGCCAGGCCCCAGGCGCGCCACCACCATGCGCAGCGCCTGGTCCTGATGCACAGCCAGTGCCCCCAACGCACAAAGGCCCATCCCCGCCCCTAGCTAGCGCACACCTTGAAGTAGGCCAGGCACGCCGCCATCATGTGCAGCTCGTCATCCACCGGGGTGCGCTGCGCCATGAACAGCTCCTCAAAGTTGGCGAACGACACGCCCCCGTACTCCTTGAGCAGGTGCAGCGCGTTATCCAGCATCTGCGTGGCACGCGGGATCCCGGCAGGTGCCAGTACGGAAAAAGTCCGGCTCTGAAAATCGCCACTTTCACCAGTCCAGACCAGTCCTCACGTGGGCTGCTGCGTTGCGTCAGGCAGGTTCAAAGTACACAAACGCAACCGGAACCCGATGGTTGTCGTTGACCAGATGAGGACACCTTACCTCGTCCCTACGCCGTCCAGCATCAGCGTCAGCAGCCGCAGGAGCAGCCGCATCCCGCTGCAGGTACGCCTTCTTGAGCCTTGAGCGGAAGGCCGCCTCCAGCTCGTGGAACTGCGCGTTGCCCATGACGTACACGTCCCTGTCCTCAATATCCACCATTTGCGCCACCTCGGCCTGCACCTCCTGCACCAGCATGTCAATGTAGTCCACAAGCTCCGTCCTGCATACCAGTGGAAGAAACACGCGTGGACGGGAGGAGGCGAAAACGGGCCTTTACCCAACACCCAGAATCACTTGGTGTGGACTGCACATGGTGGGTAGTGTACCTCAACACGTAACCCACCCCACTGCGCTGTGCGCCCGCGGGAAACGGCCGAACAGCTCCGCCGCCACTGCCGCCGCCCTGCCATGCACCGCCGCCGCCACGTCGTCCACGCACTCGGCGGCGTGGCGGCCCCAGCGGCCCTTGAAGCGGCCGATGAGGTCAACCAGCGCGTCGTAGGGAGGGAAGGTGGGCAGCTCGCAGCCCCTGCCGTACGGGTATGCACGGCAAGGAAAGTCACCGGCAATGGGCAGTAGTGGAAATGTACAGAGGCTGGACGGCCCAAACATGCAAAACGCGTCCAACATCTCGAGGCGTTTGACGAGTTGAAGCGTTTGCGGCTTGGCCGGTGACCGGGCGTGGTCAAAGCGAAGGGTGGAGGTCAATCAATGTTATGTACCTTTCAGCTTCAAGCGGCGTTCAGCGCACATGCAGCATATACAACACATAACCAAGCTTGGGTGTTCTACACACGCACCTGTGCTCAGTTAGAAGGTCTTGGACCTCGCCTAGGGTCCAGAAGCTGAAAGCAAAGCCCCAGCGGTCCAGCACCGTCTCCACTGCCGGGTGTGACAGCAGCAGGCCCATGGCCTCGTCGTCCCCAAGGCTTGCCGTACCGCCTCCTGCTGCCGCTTCGGTGGACGCCTTGCCCAGCTCCCTGATGACAGCCCTCAGGTCCAAATCCCCGTTAGCATCCAGTCGTACCACTTGCTGGAAGCCGCTGGTTGTTCTGCCCGTTGCCCCTTTACCCACGCCCTCCCCGCCACCACCGCCACCTGCAGTGCTGCTGCTGATGCCCCGGCTGCTCCCCAGCAGCCCCTTGTCCTCCTGGCTGAGGGCGCCCACCAGCTTCCCGCCCACCAGGAAGGCGGGCGTACTGCGCACCACCTTGGACCCGAACTTGTCATACAGGCCGAGAAGCTGCGTGCGCACATTGCGAAACAAGATAGTCACGAAGTGAGACATCTTTTGATCGGCACGCACATGTGCATGGCAAACTGTGTGTTTGGTTCCCGAGTGCTCGCATGTGTTAGCAGCGGGCTGTGAACTTGCGATGGTGCAGGTACCGTACGTGTCCTCGCGCAGGGCACGACACGGCTCACATGTCCCAGCCATGCGTGTGGGTGGACCCCGCCAGGTCATGTGACTGCTAACTGCTTTCGTGTCCAGGGCGATGCAAGTGCCACGTCAATGCCGCACCTACCTCCTGCACGCACTCTTTGCTGCGGCCGTGCGCCCCGTTGAGCTGCTGGTCCAGCCGCTCCGCCGCCTGCCGCAGCAGCAGCCGCAGCTCACGCAGCGGGTCGGCGCTGGGGGGTGGGGGCAACACGGCCAGCTCCGCCTCCACTGCCGCCAGCCGCTCCCTCACCCTCGCACGTATGTCCGGCAGCTGCTGCTGTATCTGCGACACCAGCAGGGCGCTGAGGCCGTCGCGGAGGTTGTCGGCGCCCGTGCGGGACGCAAGAAGCGCCGAGGCGGCCACGGCAGGGCCCCAATGCGGGCTACCTTGGAAGTACTTGAGCTCGTCCTCGCGCGCCTCAGCAAAGGTTATGCCCGCCTGGACGGCCTCCTGAGATGGGTTCTTCACCACGTAGCAGCCAAGGCGGAGGCTGTCGCCGCTCCTTGGTGAGCTGGTGTTTGCGACTGTATCGGCGGCAGCTTGGGCTGGGCGGCTCCGGTTGGCGCTGCTGGCTGCATGACGGTTTGGGTACTGCGGCTGGTGGTGGTAATACGGACCGCTGACATGTGTCGGCATGGAGGAAACTTGCTCGATGATCTTCCTGTGCATGGAGCTCTGTCCCTCGGGCACCATGTCGGGCTTGGTGATGACCCCGATGGTGCGCTGGCCGGCAGGGTCCACCTCGCGCGCCCACAGCCGGATCACCTGCCAGGCCGTACATCAAGCATGCCGCACGCCGTGCACAGGGTGGAAGTGTAAGCGTGCGACGCTTGAGCGTACTGAGCACATAATGCAGGGTAAGATGCTGTGGAGTGTAGACAGCGGTACACGGGCAACAGAGCCACGGCGTTTCAGCGAGCATCCCTGAGCCCGGGCTCTGTGCAGAGATAGTTGGTAACGTCCTGAGGATGTATATGGTACTCCACACATGGGCCTGCCTCCCCTTGCCCCGATGCCACCTGCACCGCAACCCCCTGCCTCCGGGCCCAACCACCTTCACGCACCCAGCTTTCCCGCAGTGCCTTGCACCGCACACGGCCGCCCCCACCTGCGTCTCCTGGTCCAGCATGGCGGGCAGCGTCATGACGATGACGTGGTGCTGCGGCTCCAGCTGCCGCCGCACCATGGCCTGCACCGCCTCCACGTGGTGTGTGCCTCCGTCATGGTTGTGTATGATGCCTGCGGAGCGGGGGAGGGAGGGGTGGCGGAGGTGCAGGTCGCGGAGCCTAAGGGCCGGCGCCACACAGCTTTGGGCGAGCGAATCAGTCTGCAGCTGGCTTAGGCCTAGTGGTTCACGCGTGAGTAAAGGGTCTCGGCGCCTCCTCCCGCAAGCTCCACATCGCAGCCCTGTTGGTACAACCTTGCTTCATGTCCTGACGCACCCGGCAAGAAGACCAACCACCAGTCGCTCCATCCACTAGATGTAGGCAGGTCTCTACGTTGATGCTAAGCCATGGAGCCAGCTCCCTTGTACTAAGCCACGCACCCGGCAGGTCCACGATGGTGAGGTCTGCGTCTGCGCCGCTGATCTCCAGCACCACGCGGTCCGTGGTGAACGGCATCTCGTACTCCCGGGCGGGCGGCAGACTGCCGTACGCTTTGGAGTGCCGCACCCCAGAACCTGCGTTGGGACCCACTGCCTTCTGCGAGGGCTCGCCCTTCTTATTGCCTTTCGGTGGAGTGGAAGGAGAAGCGGTGACGTAAGGAAGCGGTGCAGCAGATGAACCCGTGCTACTTGTGTTGTCAGCAGCCTCTGCTGCGAAGGGCGGCTGGTCTGATTCTGGAAACAAGGGTACGAAAGCGGCAGCGCCGCCGGGCTGCTGGGCCACGCGGCCCGGATTCAGCAGTACGGCCTGGGCTGCGGTGACGGCGGCCGCGATGTGGGTCTTGTCGTACACCGTACAGAAGACCTCCTCCAGGGGCTGACCCGCCGCCTGATCGGGGCTGCGCGCCAGCTTGACGGTGCAGGACCAGGCAGAGCCGCCAGCTCGGGATCTGCAATGCAGGACAGGGTACCCAGGCCGTGTGAATGTGAAAACGGACAAGCGGGAAAGCCAACATGGATTGCCTAACGGCGCGTTACCGCCATGCCTGTGACGCCGTGACTGTTGCTGACAGTAACTATCGCCCCATGCCCAAACATCAGCGCACAGCGCCTCTCTGCCACGTCTCAACGCACCTCATGCGCACCTCCGTGGGGCAGCGCGTGCACGTGCCATCAGCACGTGGCAGCGGCACGCCCGCCACCGCCTCCACCACGCTGCTCTTGCCGCTGGACTGGTCCCCGGCGACCACCAGCGCGGGCACCTCCAGCAGCGCATCCACACCCAGCGCCCTTAGGTCGTTGGCCAGCGACAGCACAGAGGAGGACACACGGCTGTACCGCGTGTCGGACAGCTGCCTCGGGCCACGTGGCCGTGGCGAGGGCGAGGGCGAGGAGGGGCTGCTTGCAGCAGCCTCCGCACCGGTAGATGCCGCTGTGGCGGTAGCGGCAGCGATCCCAGTAAATGCCAGGGCCAGAATGCAACGAAACGAGACGGCACGGTGAGGCACCATTGTCTGGAGTATTCCAGCGCCGCCAGCACGCCGCTGCGGGGTCCCCCTGCCGGGCAACCCCGGATGGGTGTGCCGACAATGAAGCTGTACAGTAACTGTAAGCGTAGGCTTTACTGCGCCAAGGCTACCAAACAGGCGGTTCTCGGGACGGACGATTGTGCTGGATGTTGCATTCGGGGGCGTGGGCATGTGCGAAGGTGCAGAGGACGCTGCTAACCCGCCAATATTAACCGTATACAATACCTTTTCGTCATGTCCTGCCGCTTCTCCACTGCAGAATCTGCGGAGGGATGGGCCAGCCTCGATTGCTCCGCCTCTCGCCTCACCCGAACGTCACGGGTGCTTCGGCCCGCCGTCACGGGTGTGCCCCGCGGCCACATAACTTGGTGCTTCAGCGGCGGACACGTCCTACGTACCTGCGCCCCTGCATGATTGCATGTTAGAAATGATGAACACTTTCAGCATGTTTGCGGGTCACGCGCAGGATGCAAGAAAAGGAGCCCTGGAGCCCCCAAATTAGTGTAACCCTACAGTTGTTGGCCTCACTACCACCCTCGTCGAACGTATTCAGGTACTCACCCCTTGCGCTCTGATAGCGTGAAACAGAAGGAACGGGCGACTTCACGTCGCTCATCCCCTAGAGCTCCAACCTGCAGCATCAGTACCAGCTACGCAGTATACGTGAACTTTTACCGTATCCCATCTACCAAGGACGCAAGCGGCCCCAGGTGGTGCTGTCCTGCCACACAACTTGACGTGGTCCCCTGTACATGGCTTGCTTGTGTGGGGCTGTGTACACAGCAGCGTGGGGTTCGGTGAGGATATCGGATGCCCGGTAGGGGCCCACGGATCCTACGTGACCCCCTGCACCCCTAGCCAGCCTCTGGTGTCGCACGCGATGGAACCCCAGCCCCACGTCAGGCCTCCGGCCCCCCGCACGTGCATGTCGGCGCGCGTTCGGACTTGGAGGCCAACATGCTGACGCATCAACCTTTGGAAGTTACAGGTGCAGCACGGCAATGCCGTCAGACGCAGAAAAGCATCAGTGCGCATGGTCCGTGTTCCTTGTGGGCCGGCGTGCGAGCCACCAAACCAGAGGGGCACTACCGTGAGACATGGCAAATACTTGACGTACCCTTAGCAACGCCGCTTGCCCATTAACGCTCTTGCGTACCAACGTACGCTCTTTTCCACAATCATTCTCACACCCCGACGCCTATAATCGCCCTTTGCCGCACCGCTCGCCCTCTTTGGCAACCCAAACTGATGCGCAGTCTCTCCAGCCCTTTCACATTCTCCGCTCGCACAGCACCAGCACCACACCACCTACCGGAAGCACCCAGCACACCACCTACTGGAAGCAGCCAGCACCCCACACCTCAACACCCGCCTGCAACCCGCAGTCCCGCCCGGCCCTCTACTTGAGGGAGTTGTAGAAGAGGATGAGCACGGTGCCGATGACCAGCAGCACGGGGATGGCGGACACGCCGTACAGCACGCCGTATCCCATCCAGGCGGGCAGCATGTCGGTCATGGACTGCGGCTTTTCGCCCTTGCGCAGGTCGTCGCCCATCACGTACGGCTTCACCACCGTGTCGCCTGCAGGGCACAACAAGGCAGGGCACGCCACGTGCGAACGGTCACACAAGTGCCGCCAAGTGTCTCAAATGTTAATGCTATTTAAATGGTCCGCAACGAAGGCTGGTGCCGGGCAAGGAACGGCACAGTAGGACGGTTGTCCAGAACGCAACGATGCACGGCATCGGCTGCCAGGGGAGCGGGGCCAAGGCCTGGTGCCCGGGTCCATACCGCTGTCCTGCCCTGGCAACACTGGCAGCCAGGGGCGCCGCACTGCTAGCGTGCGCTGCACCGTGCCTGCTACCGCGGCGTCGCGGGGCCTCAGCGCGCCAGGGGAAGCGGGTCCCGGTCCTGCTTGGCCGCCGAGCACTCCTACCCGTGGGGGCTCCTCCCCCGCCCCGGCAGCCCCACCAAGTGCCAGAGCACTAACACGCCGTACGAAAGGTATACCATCTAATGACAGCACCGCGCGAACCAGAAAATCAGCATGCCTGTCCGTCTTAACAACGCCAAACCCACCTTGGGCTCATCGGGTAAACCCCAGGTTACCAGCTTACCACCGCATCCATGCTTTAGCAATGTCCCACACGGCAATCATGCCCAAGCCCAACCTATCCCCTGCCACTGCACAATTTTAGGACCTTCTACCACGCCTTCTTACGCTAGGCCCCATCGGGCATGTGCTGTACGCCGTGCGGGAACAGCCCGCGCGCATGCCAGCGCTCCGCGGTTGTGAAGCAAGCCCACCCATGGTGAGCTGCGTGCCACTACACAGGCGAGTGTCCCGGCGCAGGCATGGCCACCTCGGCCCCGCCCCCACCGGCTACACCACTGCCCCACACGGCACCGTCCGCCCATACCAGGCCCCTACACAGCGTGACAGGGACACACCCAACTCCTCGGCCGTGGCAGGTACGCCGCACGGCACCCGAACCGTTGAGCGTGGCGTCACCTGATGGCCAGCTCCTACGCTTATGCCCTCCTACCCTGAACCGACTGGAAGTCAGCGCTCGCCATCGCTCCTCCGTGTGGGTGGGGCAGGGCCGCGCCGCGGGTGGCGCTGGCACTGGCACCAGCAACTGTTTGTGCGCAATGGCGCCCTATCCCTCCGTTTCTACCCAACCACAGCCCCGACCCACCTCCAGTAAGCGGGACGCTGGTTGACACCAAGAGAGTGGCTCCCCAGCCCGAGCACACAGGAACCTGGGGACCTACAAAACTGCTCCAACCCATACCAGCCCCTTTCGCCATGGACTCGACCCCAAACCCGTGCCCCCGGCCGTTTCACATGTGCCCAGGACTCCTTTGCTCCGCACATACTCCCATGCGGCCTCAAGGGCCTCGCCCACAGCACCCACCTGTAATAATCGATATGCAAGAACCGCAGCAAGCAGTGCCGGGCCGTGGCTGCAGCCATTCCCCCGCTGCCGTCCGTGGCTCACCCCGCCCGACCCCGCCCGGTGCTTACACACACGCAAATTCAAACCCCGACGCCCATACTCGATGCCACTTTAACCAAAAGCTGCCACGGCGCCGACCCACGCGCCCACCACCCCTGCACCCACCTCCCATGAGCGAGGCGTAGTCCGACGCCGAGGGCTGGGCGGCCGGCGCCGCCGCCGCCTCCTTGCTGGCCGCGGCGCTGGCCGCCGCCACCTCCAGGAAGGGCCACTGCGTCATCTCCTCGTGCAGGCACTTGAGCGCTATCCGGTCGTTGGGGACGCGCCCCTCGCCGATCTCAATCAGCGCCTCCGCCATCTCGTCACGCGACACGCCGCGCTCGTCCTGCGGTTCGCGCGGCATGCGTGCAGCAGCAAGGATGGAGTACCGTGGTCGAGGCACATCACCGAGGTGCTTCTAGAGGACGCAGGTGTTCATGCACTGGCAGGGTTGTTGCGTGCTGCAGGGCTCAGGACGGCTGAGGAGCGCCTGATTACGCCGGACCCGGGGGACTGGGTGCTGCCATGGCACATGGCTGTGGGCCCCTGCGGATGCCCCCTCGGCTACTTCTACATAGCTTTTATGTCGCGTGACGCGTTGCTGTGACCCGCTTTGGTGTCTGCTGGGGTCTGTTGGGCGGAGGACTCCCCAGCTCCGACCCTGCGCTAGCAGGTGGTACGCATCAAGCCCAAGCCCTCCCCGAATCCCCCTGCACTTATTTCAATGCATACCCCCTTTCCTCACCTCGATGTCCTGCGCACGGCGCTCACGCGCACGCGGGTCCTCGATGGACACGATGAGCTTCACCTCGTTGAAGGACATATCCCTGGTGCTCTTCAGGGTCTTCAGCACCTCAAAAACCTCGCTGCAGTACTTTTGGGCAGCCTGCGGTCATGGAATAGTGGTTAGGCAACTGGCCCGTCATGAGCTGGGCAGGGCGAGCAGGATATTAACCCACCCACCTCGTCGGAGACAACATCCCCGCCGATGACCTTGTCGACATTCCTCCCCCGAACGAAAGCAGCTGCAGCAGTCGCAACACATCAGGTAAGTATCTTTCCGCATAATTGTCGCCTTGGATTGTCCGTGTGCGCGAATCCATTTGAAGCTCACCTCCACTCTCAATTTCTGCCTGCCGACGCATAAACTGCTCCACCTGCGCCTCAATATCCACATCACTGGTAGCCCTACAAGGTACATAGAAGAGTCGCAGCGATCTTGGATGGCTGCCTGCAACCGAACTGCGTGCTGTTCTGGGCTCCGCTCCTCGCACCTGACGCGTTGTGCCACGCGAGATGGACCAGTAAACGGCCGTCTCCGAGCAGAAAGGGATGGGCTGTGGCTGCCTAGGCATGGGCGAGCAGCACCACGCGAAAGAGATGGTGCTTGCATCCTCCCTTGGTGATGCAGAACAGTTCAATTGGCTATGTGTTGCGTTAGCATATGCATAAGACAGCTACAATGCTGTGCTTTAGCAGCGCATACCGCGACTGCTGCGAGGCGTGGCGGTTGCCGGTTGGCGGGGACGGCACAGTCCCGCGGTTCATTGAGCTGCAGACACGGCGCGAGACAGGCCAGGTCCTTGCCAATACAAATGATACCAAAAATATTGTCGTTCATCTTACTGCTGGCGCCTTGCTGTGCTCCCGCTTTTGCGGTCGGAGTCGGAGAGGCGGACAATGGAGCGGCCCCGCTTGTGGTGCCCCAATTCAGTGCCCTTCCCAGTGGAGCAGTCCAGCAAGCAGAGCGTGAGCCATGGAAAAGGGCATGGGCGTTGTGCATTTCCCCATTTGGGTCGCGCCATAGGGTAACAACTGGGCGACCGTTCAGCTGCCTCGCGTGCTCCAAGACCGCGCTTACCCCTTACCCCTGCACCAGACAATGAGAGCATAAATCACGAATGCGCATTAAGGCTTGTGAGTTGCAGATGGTGCCAGCCAATTGGTTGTATTGGGGCTGTACCACCCTGTACCACCCGAACCTACCTTGCTGGCGTACCTCCCCTCCCTCCTCGGCCTGACGCGCTGCCCCAGGCGCGTACAGCCAGCTCGAAGACCTCAGCTCAAGAGAGAGCTTTCTGTCATCCATATTTGGGCGTGACTGCTACTCCCAGGCCCTACTGCAGGTGAGCTCCATCGTTTTGCTAACGCTGATGTTGACAATGACCGTCATGCAAGTCATGAACCCCACACGGCAGCCGACTGTACACGTGTTTTTTTACACGTGTTGCAGACGTGCACCAGCACCAGCACCCTTGATCTTCATAGCATTTGAGGACGGCGCTGTGGCGCCATTACGCATGTAGCAATGACATCTCTGCACGACAGGCACCCCACTACTTGGCTGTAGCTTGGTCAGGGCTGTCTCAACGGGCCTGGTGTTCGTGAAATTGACTTTCCTCCGCCGCACCCATGCTGCACCACAGATCGACCGAGACTGCAACGACATGAGCACCGACCACAAGTACCGCCTGGCGCACGCAATGAACCGGTGGGTCCAAGCAGCGCGCCGTGCTCCCGTTGCATGTTTTGCACGTGTGAGCTGTGACACGTTCGCATATAAGCGCATGTTTAGTCCTCGTACATGGCGCGTGTTGCCCCTGTGCGCAGGTGCTTCCTGGCCGCCAACGGCCACCCCGGCTACCCCTGCACCCCCCGCATGAGCGCGCGCGACTGCTCGGCCAAGATGGACGACCGAGCTTTCGCCTCCTACAACCAGTTCTTCTCAAACATTCACAGGTTAGTCCTTTCATCCTCGCCCCTTAACACGCAGGCTCGCCTGCAATCTAGTGGTGTACCAGCGTGCGGGCTGAGCGTGTTGGCAGACAGTCAAGGCAGGAGAGGAACAAGTTGGCTCGTGGGAGGCACGAGCGCATGACGCCCTGATCTTAGCCCTATCCACCTCGCTGTGATCCGCCGTTACATGACAGGCCATGCAATCTTTGTCCGCTGCACCCGTTCCTTTTTCCCCCACCCCTTCCAGCCTGTGCCTGTACGTGTCCAACCGCGAGTTTGAGCGCCACACCGCCCAGCTGCTCAACAAGCTGCACGCGGGGGGCAGCGCGGCGCGGGAGGTGCTGGAGGGCGTGGCGGCGGGGCTGCGGGACAGTAGGGCGGAGCAGCGGGCGCTGCAGGACTCCCTGGCGCAGGTGAAGGCGTGGCAGGGGGGGGGGGGGGGGGGGGCTGAGGGGGGGTCCGGGGGGGGGGGTTTGCACTGTTGGTCGGCCCACCCCCCAATTATT